>Ga0126378_10000275_pt1 | contig 39057 bp, 59 predicted proteins | sample PanSoiMetPlot_23_FD_92587 | JGI IMG/M metagenome (GOLD analysis project Ga0126378, IMG submission 92587) | Tropical forest soil microbial communities from Panama - MetaG Plot_23 | ecosystem: Environmental > Terrestrial > Soil > Tropical forest > Bulk soil | place: Panama | collected 2016-02-17 | reverse complement strand
TAACGCCAGGTTGACGTACAGTAACGGCGTCTGAGACTTTCCCAGAACCCTCGATGTCAGAGACGCCGTCGCCAGAGCAAGGCGCACCTGCACCCACGAGCCCGGACGCTGGTTCGTCCAATGTCGATGTGCAACTCGGTCCAGACCTCAATCTGTACCCAGAGTCACTGAGACCCGCCGAACCAGCCGCACCGCCCGCGCCTGCACCGGAACCTGCCGAAGCGACCGTATCGCCTCCCGCACCCGACGTTGCTGGATCTGAGTCATCACCCCTCGGAAAAGAAGGTGAACCTCAGAGCTCCCGACGCCAGCGCGGCGACGATGCGTACCAGCGGGGTCTGGCCGAAGGGCGCGCCGCGCTTGAGCGCGAGCAGGCCGAACGACAACAGCGGGACACGTTCCTGCAAACTCAGCGCGAGGCCAACACGCGGATCGAGTCCTTGTTCAACGACCTGGCCTCGCCGGACTACGCCACCCAGGATCGTGCCCGTCAGGGCATCCTGCAACTGTATTCGGGCAATCGCCAGGCCGCCGCGCTGATGCAGAGCACCCGTCAGCAGATCTTGCAGGAGATGGCCGCCGATTTTCTCACGATCGGCCACATGGACGGCATTGATCAGGACGGGTACCAGAGCCTGCACACGGCACCCTCCGCGGCCGAGCTCGCCAAACGCGCGTTCGACCTGGGCAAGAAGAGCCGGGACGATCAGGTCGCCAAACTCGAAGCCGAGCTCACCGGTCTGCGAGGCCGTCTGGTCGGCTCGCGTGCGACACCCGAGCGCACCAACGGCGCCGGCGCGCCCAATCTCTCAGGCACCATTGGACTTGAGGAATATCTGGCCATGTCGCCCAAGGACGCCGCCAAACTGCCGAGCGCCGTGATCGACGCGTTGACAGCCCAGATGGCGTCCGATGCCGCGAATGGCCGCAACCAGGGCTAGTTAGAACCCCGCTAACAACGCCCTCTTCGGGGGCTTCAGAACACCTTGGCCAACGTCACGATCAGCACAAGTGCCGTATTTATCGATCAGGTGTGGTCGCCAGAGCTCAACCGTGCGATTCAGTACGACGTCGTCGTCGCCGCGCTCTTCGACGATAAGTCCGCGCTCGTCGACCAGCACGCCAACACGATCAACCTGCCGAGCCGACACAACCTGACCGCGTCCGCCAAGGCCGCGGGTGCCGCGCTCACGCCGCAGGCCATCACCGAGACGCAGCAGCAGTTCGTGTTGCCGATGACCAACGGTCACCGCGCCATCGCGCAGATGATTGAGGACATCGCTGAGATCCAGAGCCGATACGACATCCGTTCGGAGACGACGATCGCCGGCGCCTACGCGCTTGCGCGCCAGATGGACGTCGACGCCGCGGGTCTGTTCTCAGCCGCGACCAACTCGGTGGGCACCAACGGCGCCGAGCTGACCGACGACAACCTGATCCAGGCGCGCACCTTGCTCCGCAACAACGCCGCGCCACGGCCGTGGTACATCGTCGTCCCGCCCGCCACCTACTCGGGCTTTCTCAAGTTGGAGAAATTCACCAACATGCTGTACGTCGGCCAGGACGAGGGCGGCACCGCGGTGGAAGAGGCGCGCGTGGGCAAGATCTACGGCGCCGACGTCTACGAGTCGCAGTTGTTGTCGGGCACGGCTCCCAACGCCACGGGCGCGTTCTGGTCAAAGACGCACTATTTCAAGGCAATTCAAAGACAACCAACTACCCATACTTGGTACAGCCCATTAGACCTCAGCTGGGTAGTCTCGATGGATACTATTTATGGTATGTTCGAGCGCCTCGAAGCCGACGAGGCCGCGGCGGCGACGACGAACTCGAGCAACTGGAGTGTCAAAACGCTCTGTGTGAAGTGATACCCCGTGGAAGAAGCCTTTAGCGGCCAGACGTACGCGGTGTGGAATGGCGGTACCAATCAGGTCATCAAGGCGCGCGCGGGACGCGTGGCCAAGGTCTTCGTCAATCTCAACGTCACGTCCGGGACGCTGACCGTGTACGACAACCCGAGCGCGGCCAGTGGCACCATCCTGTTTCAGTCGGCGGCCGCGCCGACCTCGGGCACGATTTACCCCGTCGACATGCCCGCGCGGACGGGGATCTACCTGGTGACGCCCACCGACGGAGCCGGCATCGTGACCTATTCCTGATGGCCGTCGAAACCTTCAAGGGCCAGACCACGGCCACGCTTGGCACGGGCAACGGCCAGGTTGTCAAGAACCGGCCTGGCCGCATCGCGAAAATGCTGGTGACGGGCGCGACCAGTGGCCTGGTGCTCTACGACGCCGGGCAGCCCGTCTATGGCAGCCAGGCATCCCTACCAGTGGGCACCATGGTCGACATCGACATCCCGTGTCGCACGAGCATCATTCTCAATCTCACGAGCGGCTCGATCGTCCTGTCGTACTCCTGATGCCGCACGTCATCACCCGACCCGAGCCCGAGCAGCAGGCGTACACCGTGCTGTTCCACGTGCGCGTGCCGGCGCGCCCGGACCCCGACCTGCTCCAGGCGCGCCTGGCCTGGTCGCTCGAGCGTATGACGGCCCGGCTAGCGCGGGCCGGCTGGACTTTCGTGCGCCTGAGCGGCCGCCCGCCGCGCGGCCCACTGCCCGTTGTCCCGATCAAGGGTTTCCCCAAACGGCCACCGGGCGGCAACAAAGGCACGCCGCTGGGCAAGACCGACGACGCGCTGTGGCGGGTGAGCACCCTACCGACGTTTGGCCCCAAGGCGGCGCACCTGATGACCGACGAGGTCGACTGGGAGTACGCCGCGATTTTCCATCGTCCCGCCATCGCCACCGAGTTTTTAGAAGTCGAGGAGGAGGCACCAGCAACGTGGCTGAAGCACTGACCACTGACGCGCCCAACGCGGTCATCGCCGACCAGGGCATGGTCTACGTCCGGTTTACCTCGGGCGAGGTCCAGGCCGTCGATGCGAGCCCGATGGAGCTCATGAAAAAGATCAACCGCGGCGTGGTCGTGCTCGCCGACTACGGGCAGTTCGGCTCGAGCGCGTACTACATGGACCACCCGTTCGAGGCGCTGTTCCAGGCCGGTGGCGCACGCGAGCTCAGCCCCGAGCAGGTCATCGACCTGGGCTACCACCTGCGGCCGCCGCTGGTGCCGACGTGCGAGCGGCACGTGGGCGACGCCAAGGACCACCTCACCCACTCGGGCGCGCCCGGTGCCGGCTCAGCCAAAGCGCAGGGCTGCTGGCGCGGGGCGCGGCCGGCGCACTTCCCGCAGCTCGCGGGCATCGCCGTGCCGCCGGCGCCCGACGAGTGCGAGTACTGCGGCCGCGACGACTTCGCCACCGTGCGCGCGCTCAAGCAGCACCAGTCGGTGATGCACGGCGACCGCCGCCAGCAGCAGGAATTGGGCGACGCGATCGTGGCCGGCTTGCAGCGCACGGGCGTGATCAACGGGGGCAATACCGCCGGCGCCGAGTCGATCGCCGCCGCGGTCGCTAGCACCCTGCGCGCGCTCGGGTATGGGACACCCCCGCAGCCCGATCCCAATCCGGAGCCCGAAGACGAGGATGACGACACCGAAGCACCGCAACCCTCGGAACCTGAACCCGAGCCACAACCGGAACCCGAACCCCAGCCCGAGCCTGCCGCTGGCAGGCGCCATCGTTAGGAGGCAGGAGGCTTTCCCCCGATGCCAGGTACACGCGCGCAAGCCAAGAACATCGTCGACACCGTCGCCGGCTATTCGAACGCCGCGGTCACGGCCGCCCAGATCCTGAACGAGTACGTGATCGTCTGCTTCGGCCGCATCACCGGCATCAAGTTCTACGCCGCGACGGCCGGCGGCGGCGCGTGCGTCGGCGACGTGCTCGTCAATGGCACCAGCATCTGGGCCACGGCCGGCAGCAAGCCCACACTCGCCTCGGGCACCGGCGAATTTACCAACGCACCGGGCGATCCGAACAAGGTCGGCGTGCGGCCCGGTGACCGTGTCACGGTGCAGATCAACAGCGTCACGACGACGGGCCCGGCACGGTTGTCGGCGAGCGTGGCCATCGAAGGCAACGCCTAGCTCCGATGGCGAGGGCCCAGTTCCGCGATACGGTGCAGTTGCGTTGGCCGAACGGCGCGGTGGGCATGCCACCCTCGACCGCGACGGCCACTGCCGCGCTCTACAACGTCGGTACCAGCACGCCGATAGCTGACACGGTGTACGCCGACAACACGAGCGGGACCACGCTGCCGAACCCTCTGATGGTGGGCGCCGACGGCCTGGTCAACTTCTGGCTCGCCAGCGAACGCGAGCTGGACCTGTACGTGACGTGCGCGGGGTATACCCCGGTGCGGACGACGGTGACCACCGACGGGGCGACCTCGGGACTGCCCGCCGGTGGCACCAGCGGCCAAGTGCTCACCAAGACGTCGTCGACGGACTACGCGACGAGCTGGCAGACGCCGTCGAGCGGGGTCCTCGCGCTGCCGCTCACCCAGAACCTCACGTTCAGCCCGGATACAACCTACGACATCGGTGACTCCGGAGGGACGACCAGACCTCGGAATGTGTACGTGGGCGGCATCGCTGACTTCGGCACCAGTGTCGGAAACAAGATCTCGCTGTACACCGGCTCATATGGCATGGGCATTCTGAGCAACGCCTGGACGGCGTATATGCCGGACACCGCCGCGTTCTATTGGGCCAAGGGCGGCGCGGTCAACGGTACGCAGGTCGCCGCGATGAGTGGTGGTGGCTACCTGACGTTTTTGACGACCGGTGTCGGCGACAAGATTCGGATCTACGACCCAGGTGCAGGCGCAGCCTATGGGATGGGTCTGGCAACCAGTCAGCTCGTGTCGTTTATTCCGACCGGCGCGAACTTCTTCACCTGGGCCGCAGGCGGAGCCTATAGCGGCACGGCGATTCTGAAACTGGATACCAACGCCGCCTGGATACCCACCAACAACGTCATCGAGCAGCGCAACGCCACCAATCCGCAGACGCTGAGGATCTATCAAACCTTTACGGACGCTAGCAACTACGCCCGCCTCACCATTACCTGTGGTGCGACCACGACCATCTATCAGGAGCAGGCCGGGACAGGACCGGTCAGCCATCTCTTCATCGGAACTCAGGGCGCAGGCGCGGCGCTTCAATTCAATAGTGCAGGCACCGGTCGTTGGCAGATCCCAGGCACCGGGCATCTGATCGCCGTCGCCGACAACGCCTACGACATCGGCGCGAGCGGGGCCAACCGACCGAGAAACGGATTCTTTGCTGGAGCCGTGGCCACTGGAGTGAAGGCCGGTGCTGCCATTGATGGCGATGTCATCAATCCAACTGACGGCATGATTCGCATTGACAGTACCAACGGACGCATGTACGCCCGCTACGGCGGGGCCTGGCACTACGCCGCACTGACATGATCACGCTGCAACCCCAGAACTATCCGTACACGATCTCCGATCTGCTCGTCCTGCTCGGTCAATCCACCGTCGACCTGGCCTATTTGCGCGGCGAGGTCGCGCGTCTTCAGCAGCGCCTGGCCGAACTCGAGCCGTCGCCCAACGGCACCACCGATCTGGCGGAGGTCGCGCGTGCCGATCGTCCTTGACCCGATCGCTCCGACGCCCTCGCCCGGCTCGTCGCTGTACCCCAGCCTGGCCGACTACCGTCACCGCCTGGCCGACGCGGCCGGCTTCAACATCATCACCACCACCACCGCGCTCGCCTCAGCAAGCAATCAGGTCGTGGTCGCCGACTTTCTCAGCACCGAGCTCGAAACGACGTTCCTGGGCAATACGTGGGAGTACCAGCCTACCGGCCCGAACGCCGGCCAGGTGCGGCGCGTGGTGTACGGCGGTCTGCAAAACGGCTCGGGTGTCGTCACCCTCGAGGCCAACCACGGCGTGGCCACCCCGGCGAGCACCGCGGTCGAGTTCTACGGCAAACTGCCGCCCGTGCGACGCGAGGGCAGGCTGGGCCTGAACGACCTGGTCAACAAGGTGCTCGCCGAGTGCTGGACCATCCAGAAACTTCCCTTAGCCGCGGTGCAGGACCAACGCGTGTACCCCATCGGCACCACCTACCCGTGGCTGATGGCCGAGGACCAGCTCGTCGAGGTCTACTACCGCGCCGCCAACCAGCAGCCCAACGACGACGACCAGTTGATGATCAACTGGCGCTGGGTGCCCGGCGGCGACAACCCCGGCATCGAGATCGCCCAGACGCTGAACACCGGCGACACGCTGCTGCCGCAGGTCTACGTGCCCATGTCGTGGTGGATCAACACCGGCTCAGGCTTCGGCGTCTCGAGTGGCGAGGGCCTGCGCGCTGAGACCGACCAGGGCATCCTGCCGATCATGGGCATGGAGGTCATCGGCGCGGCCTACGTGTTCCTCGAGCAGAGCAAGTGGGGGCTGCCCGAAGATCAGGTGGTGTTTCGCCAGTTGCGCGCTTCTGCCCGCGCGGCGGCCAACCAGTGGAAGCGACTCACGCTCGAGCATCCGCAGGTCAGGAAGAAACACTGGCCGTCGGTGCTCACCGTGCGCAGTCGGGACAATTATGGCTACGGCTACACGGTGCTGACGCCAGGCTGACGTGCCAACTTTTCCGCTCAGAGACTCAGTGTCGATCGACGGGATCGATTACACCCTGTTCCAGTACTCAGCGACCGGTGCCGCCGCGCGCGCCGGAGCTGGTGGTGGCGGTGGCGACGGCTCGACCAGCATCCCTCAGCTCACCGGCGAGCCCGTCGAAAACTCCGAAGAGCCGTTGGTCATGGACACCTTTCACCTGGGTGGCCTGTACTCGTGGCGATTGCTCGGCGGTACCTACGCCTGGGCGGTCAACGCCGACGCGCGCTTTCCGCGGCTGGTGCTGCCCGGTCCGTTCATGAACGCGGTCAGTCTGCCGAGCACCAACGGTCCGCCACGCTGCGCCCAGGATTTCCTCGGCGACCTGTACGTCGGCGCGGGCCAGTACATTTACCGCATCCCCGGCGGCACGGGCGCGGCGGCCATCGACCAGGACCTCGGCGCTGGCAACGTGGCCTGGAGCATGACCACCTTCAACGGCAGTCTGTACTGCGGTACCAGCGTCGGCGCGACCAGCGCGAGCGCGCCGGGTCTGCTCTGGCAAAAGAGCGCCGGCGGGGCCGGGGGTTGGACCAACAACGCCGGCGTCTTGAGAAAATCGCTGGCGACGGCGTGGTTCCAGACCAGCGGCGCGCTCGGCACCGTGGGCGCCTTCCAGATGATCGGCCAGGACACGGCCAGCTCGGTCAGCAACGTCGCCGCGGCCCCGCTCACGCCTGCCAACTGGGGCGCCAGCATCCCCGTCGGTGACCGCACCTACGGCATCAACCGGCTGATCGGCGACCAGACGCACGTCTACATCAGCAAGATCAACGGCCTGCATGACCTCGACGGCGTGACGGGCTACGCGCCGAACCTGATGCCGTTCTTTGCTCAGGCGCTGGACGACGAAAACGGCATTGCCGGCCACTCGAGCGGTGGCCAGATCTACTCCGCGCACCTGAGCGGGCTGTTCCGGCTCGACGTGAGCGGGGCGGCGAGCTCGCGCCTGGTGACGGTCACGCCCGGTCACGGTCTGCCCAATGAAACGCCGGTGCGGGGAAAGATGCTGGCCTCGACGTCGTACGGTCCGTGGCAGATGGTGGCGCAGTACAACGGCGTCGACACGTACATCACGCTCGGCCGCGACATCATGCAGGGCGACGCGGGCGTCTCGCCGCTCGGCTATGGGTACGGCTACGGGCCCTCGCCGTCGGCCATCGGTCCGTCGCCCATGCTGTGGCACCCCGGCTACATTTTTCTCCCAGGGCAGCGCTGCTATTTGCTGTACGTCTCAGGACTGACCTCGCCGCCGCGGTTGTGGGTGGGTGTCGGCAATAACCTGCAATGGTGCGTGCTGGCCCGCACCGAGAATCCGTTGCAGGATGCCGAGTACCGCTACGCCAACAGTTGGACCTTCTACGTGCCGGGCCAGGACTGGGGCCACCCGGCGACACCCAAACAGGTGCTTCAGATCGACGTCGAGGGCGACAACCTGGGCGCCGGCACCTCGGTCGCGGTCAACCTGAACGCCGACGCTGGCGCGTACAGTCTGGTCGGCACCGCGAATGTCTCGCCCCAGAGCCAGATCTACATGGACCGTCAGACGTGGTACGTCGGGCGACGCGTCGGCTTCCGCCTCGACGGCCAGGGCACCTCGACGACGCCGGCGATCTTACGCACGCTCATGCCGCGCGCCCAGGTGCGTACCGCGGTGCGCATGCTGCGGACCTACCAGTTGGTGCTTGGCGAGGGCAACCAGGACCGCTTCGGCGGTCGCGACATTGGCCGCGCCATCGTGCAGTACCGCGCCCTCGCGGCGCTGGTGACCGGCACCACGGTCAACCTGCGCGACGAGTTCGGCGAATACTGGTACGCGCTGGTGGTGCCGCCCATCGATCGGCAGCTCGTCCACGTCCGCGGCGAGTCGGGCAAGGGCACCGCCGAGCCGGTGCTCCAGGTGACGCTGCGCCTGAAGATTCTGGAGCCAGGCCCGGACCCCGGCACGATGGTGCCGTGGTACTGGGACGACGGCACGCGCTGGGACACGGCCCGCGTGTGGAACTGACGCATCGGAGGTATCGGTAAGTGCCCACCCTGAACGACGTCCTGGCCGGCAGTTTGGCGCAAGCCGTCCAGGTGCAGCAGATCATCGATGCCTTGAAAGGCACACCCAACAAGGGCGTGCCGGTCGCCCTCGTTTCTCTGAACGATCCCAACAACTACGCGCTTACCGTGCAGAACGACGACCCGACCAACTCCAAGGCGCTGAGCGTGCTGAAGGCCGACGGCACGCCGCTCGTCGTGGCTGACGCCACGGGCGTGACGCTAGGCGCGCCAGTCAACCTACCGGCCAACAGCATCAACGGCGGCACGGCGGTGGCCGACGGGTCGATCACCAACGCCAAACTGGGTCCAGATGTCGCGCGCGCGAATCTACTGGTCAACCCCGGTTTTGAATGGTGGCAGCGTGGGAACGGCCCCTACACGGCGAACAACGCGATCGGGCCCGACATGTGGAAAATGCAGCTCGCGGGCAGTGACACCTACAGCCTGTCGCGAGATACGGCCAACGTGGACACCGGTTCGGGGGCGTGTGCCGCGGTGTCGTTCACGCTCGGTACCGGGGCCGGGGCGACCGTGCTCTACCAGGGCAACCTGGGCGACATGGTCGGCTCGCTGAACGGCGTGACGGTCAGTCTGTCGATGCGCGTCAGGACCAGCGTCGCGAATGCCGTCCGCATCGGCATCAACAACTACTATTCCTCGACGTCACATTTCACCTATTCCGGGTACCACTCAGGTAGTGGCGCGTACCAGACGCTCACTGTCACCGCTACGCTCAGTCCAGCGCCGACGGTGCTCCAGTGGGGCGTGTTCTTTGCGGCGTCGTGCACGGCGTACCTCGACAATGCCTGCCTGGTGGTCGGCTCGCAGGCCGCCACTTACGTGCCGCTGCACCCGGCCGACGACCTGGCGCGCTGCCTGCGCTACTACGAGGCGATGGCTCTGGCCGGTTTCCCCTTTGCTGGTCAGTGCACTAGCACGACCCAGGCCTTTTATCCGTATCTGTTCAAAGTCCGCAAAGCGGTGACTCCGACAATGACGGCTTCGGCGCCGAGCACTTGGCAGGGGATGGCGGCCAATGGTGCCGGGGTGGCCGCGACCGCTGTCACCGCAGCACTTGGCAGCGTGTCGCTCGATGGAGGTGCGATGCAGATCACGACAGCGAGCGGCCTGGTTGCCGGCAATGCCTCGGTGCTCGCCCCGCAAGCTGGAGCGAGCCTGGTGGCGGAAGGGAATCCATGAGCGTCTATCCCACGTCATTCAACACTGACAATTCGGCGAATGCGGTGTGCGATGAGATGGGGCACACCGGCACGCTGACGATGGACCAGATCCCGTACGCCAAGAACTTCGATGACACGGACAATAAGAACAGTCTGCTGATGGATTGTCCGGATGGGTGCGGAGAAGTCACCTCGACGCATCCAGTGGGCGGCGGCTCGCATCCGGCGACGGTGCAGGAGATGTTCGTGCGCAAAGAAGTCAGCCTGGGCGTACCGCCGCAGCAGGCCATTGATGACGTGAAGGCCCGCGTCGAGGCGACCGACGGACCTGGTCGCTGGCAGGTCGATGAAGAAAAACTCTTGCAGGAGTTAGGTTGAGCGATGAACGACGACGAGATCCAGGCAGCCATTCAGACTCTCCAGCAACAGCAATCGCTCCAGTCTGCGGCGCTGAAGGCCGCGCTCGAGGCGCGCTGGTCAGGGGGGGCTGACACAGTTGACGGCTATGTTCAGGCACTGACGCCGGGCATTCAGACGCAGCCCGAGACACCGTTATATGCCACCGGCTGAAGGGCCTACGCTCGAGCAGCAGCTCGGGCAGCTCCAGGACCAGCAGGCGGCTATCTCGGCTGGATTGAACGCCATGAACGAGGGCCGCTGGCTGGCCGCGGACTTCGGTGCCAACTCGCTCGAGGCGATTCTGTACGGCCTGAATCCCACGTGGCAGGGCAACGTCTCAGCCAAAGAGCCGCTGTACGTGCTGCCGCCCGAGCCGCCCCAGGTCGACGTCGTCTGGATCGGATCACCGAACCACTACAACGGGCGCGCCGGCTGGCCGGTGGTCGCCATCGTGGTGCACACCATGGCCGGCACGCTCAGCTCGTGCGACTCGTGGTTCCAGAACCCGGCCTCTCAGGTCAGCTCGCACTTCGGCATCGGGCTCAAAGGCGAGCAGCACCAGTATGTGAAGTTGGCCGACGGCTCGTGGGCCAACGGCATCCTCGAGCCTGGCAACCAGTGGGTCGCGATCGTGGGCAACTCGGCGAATCCGAACTATCAGACGGTGTCGATCGAGACGGAGGACAACGGCTCCGGCGCCACGCCGGTGACGGATCAGCAGTACGCGAGCACGCTCGCCGTGGCGCGGCTGGCGATGCAGACCTACCCGAGCATCAAATCTCTGATGGGCCACAACATCATTTCCCCGAGCTCGCGGTCGCAGTGCTGCGGCAACCGCTGGTGGGATTCTGGCCGCTTCGCGCAGCTCGCCGCGGATCTGGGCCTCGCCGCGTACGAGTGATGAGTCTCGATCCCGAGCAGTTGGCCCTGGCCAAGATGCTGGCCACGGTGGTGGTCGCGATCGTGCTGATTGTGGCCATGACGTGGATCGTGCTCTCGCCATCGACGGACGAATCGGCTTCTAAGGCGGCGCTGCTGGTGGTGGGCAGCGCCGTGGGCTTTCTGTTTGGGCGCGAGACGCGGGCGTGAGGTAATGCGTGCGCCGTCTGCTGCTGGTGCTCGTGATGGCCGGCCAGTCGACGCTGGTGCAGTGCTTCCTGTTTACCGCCGGCGGCGGCGTGGTGGGCGCCTGGATGGGCGTGCAGCTGTACGACACGGTGCTTCAGGTGGCCGCTGCGCTGCCCGCGCCGGTGCCGACGTACGGGCCTACGCCCCAGCCCTCGCGGACACCGAACGGTGGAACGGATGCGAATGCCCGCTTCCCGATCGCGGTCACGCCCATTGCACGCGCATGACGAATGTCGAGGACTTTGCGGCGGTTGGTGCGCTGATCGGCAGCCTGGCTGGCGCGCTCACCTTTGCCATCAAGCTGCTGGTGGCCAGCAAGGACGAGCGCATCGGTGACCTGGTGGACGAACGCGACTACTACCGCGACGCGGCGATCGCTGGCGGTCAGCGGATGCCCGACTACGAAGAGTGGTGGCTCAGGCGCCACCCGCCGGAGCACCGCTAGCTAGTCAGAATAGTTCTTATCTCTACCAAAGGGCCAAGACACCCTGGGCGAGCCGGTCGGCCGCGACCTCGCAATAGCGCTCCTCGATCTCGATGCCCACGTATTTCCTGCCGAGGTTGGCGCATGCCCGCGCGCCAGTGCCGCTGCCCATAAACGGATCAAGCACAGTCTGGCCTGGTTCAGAAAAGGCTTCCACGAGCTGACACCAGAAGGGTAGCCACTTCGGACAAGGATGGTCGAGCACTTCGGCACCTACGTGAATGCGTTGGCCAGTGCCGATGTAACTCAGCCAAGCGTCGTGACCTACTGGCTTCGGGTGTTTCCCATAGACGAGAACAGGCTCCCAGACGTTGTAACCATTGAGGCCCGAAGGACTGTTCTGATTCGGCTTGAACCAGGCGCAGATCCACCGCGGTTGCGCGAATGCTAGCCACATACCGAGGTTTCGCGTGCCGGGTGTGACGATCAGCGGTTGCGGCGTAAGCCTGAACCAGTCACAAGTCCATTCCGAGTAATCAGTGCGTCGGTCGCCCTGGCTGTAATCCAAGCCGACGTTGTACGGCGGATCGGTGATGGTGACATCGACACCAATCAAGGACGGCATCACCTCGCGACAATCACCGTGGTAGATCACGATCCCATCGCGCTCGTAATACGGCCGCACGGCTTGGTAACGCTAACACTCCTTATCGTTGCCAAGCGCCTGACGTGCATCGCCGATAAGCCAGGAGCAGTGGATGTTGGCTTCGGTATTGGCGATCTTCTCTAGCGCCGCCCGCAGCCGCTCGACCTCGGCCTCAAGCGAGTCGCGCTCATCGAATAGCCGGATGCGCTGTTGATGCAGCCGCTCAACCTCGGCGCGGAGTTCGTCATGGGCCGGACAGCAATAGCGGCATACCGACCGATGGGGCGGGTCTTTGACAACGACATCGTCAGTCGCTGGCAGTCCGTCGTACTTGCTAGTCATAACGGCACTTATTTGCTATCAAACATTCGTTCTGCGTCATCCTCGCAGTCCTCGCAACCGTCGCACTCGACCTCGCCGTGGTTGTGGCAGACGCAAAAGTCGCCCCCACAGATGCAGTACAGCATCCCAGTGCCGCCGCAGAGGCCGTCTAGGGGCGCGACATAAGGGTTGCGAACTCCGCACCAGCACGGCGGGTTTACTAGATCCTTCGGCACTTATCTCTAGCAAGCGATGGACGTGTGGGGCGTCGTCCGCTCGCGACAGTCTTTGAAGGCACAATGACGGTCGTGCAGTTCTCGAAGCCGCGCGTTCTCGGCGCGGAGGTCGTTACGTTCGGCCTCGAACGTTTGCACTGACAGCAAGAGCAATCCGACCTCAGCACGAAACCCGTCACGCTCGGCTTCTAACGCCTCGGTGCGGTCTATGGACTGGGCGGCGATTTCCTTCCACGGCACCAGTGGTTCGTCGTCGTCTTGGCTAGACATCAAGCCGCCCAGAGCTGCCGCTGCCAGCGCTCCCAGGCGCGCGTGACGGCGCCTGAGCCAGGGAACAGATCCACGAGTTCGTCGCCTGGTTCAAGGTTGAACAGACCGAACAGCCAGAAGCAGAACGTCTCAGGCTTCTGACCTTTGGTCTGGACGCGACCGGGCGTACTCATGACCGCTCGAGCGCTAACCCAATCACGCCAAGTGCCTTTCGTCCGTGGTCGCTTGCGACCGCCACGCCAGAGCACCGGCTCCCAGGCATACGCCACCGAGACGCCGGGCTTGAAAACAGCCCACGGTTTCACCCATGCGCTGACTCGCACGTCGGGCGGGCACAGGGGCAGAAGATCGCGCAGCGATGGCGAGTGGCAGCTGAGCGCCCACCCATCAGGGAATTCGTTGACGAGTCGCTGAATCAATGCAGTGTGATCGACCTCGCCAGCGTAGTCGGGATGATGACGATAATGGCGAGCGGCATTCCCAACGTAAGGTGGATCGGCGTACGCGACACGCACCCGAGAAGTTAAGCAGTTCTGGGCCGTCAGAACTAGGGGCAAAATTGGTCCGACCCTTCGCCAAACATCAAGGACCTACGCCGCGGATCTTGCGATAGGCGACCTCGTAGGTTTGGCATTCCTTGCGGCGGTTGCACTGCTGGCAGCACGGGACAACAATTTGCTCACTTTATCCACCACTATCGCTATCAAAGTTCCCCGAGCCGGCGTTTGAGTTGGCCGATCTCTACTTGCTGGTCGATGGTCAGTTCTTGCAGTTCTTTGACCCACGTCCGCAGTTGGTCGCGCTCAGCCACCACCTCGCGGACCTGATCGATCAGATCGCTCAGTCTCTGAACTAGGGCGCTCTCGTCGTCAGTCACGGCCGAACAACACGATGATGGTCAGCAATCCCATGATGGCAAGCCCGGCCCATTCAAGGATGGCAGCGTAGGGGTCAGTCATCGACCGACCCATTCGAGCCACTTGTCCGCCAGGATGAGCACGTGCTCGCTCTTGACGTCTTCGCGCATCTGCGCGTAGCGGCCAACAAACTCCGCCGCGGCTTTCAGCACGGCGAGACGCGTGATGCGCTCGTCCTTGTCACTCAGAACTGCGGGAGTTTTCGGTGAGAGATTCTCAAGTGACACGATGTACCCCTTCGAGTCAACCTTCATGCGGATATGCGCGCCAGTCTCAGGTAAGTCAACCGGGTGAAAGCGCGAGACGTTGACCCACGCGCCGCCGAGCTTGAGCCCCGTCGCGTTGACGCCTTCGACGACGCCCTCCACTTCTTCGGTCGGCGGTACGCGCCCGTTCATCAGAAAGCGACCTCCGCCTCGTCATCCCACACTGGGGCTGGTCGGCGGTCCGTGCGGCGCAGGACGTCTTCCACGCGGCCGTCCTCGAGCAGGCACAGGAGCTCGCGCAACACTGGGACTAGGTCGACCAGGCGCGCACTGTCCTGCAGCGCCGCGCGTCCGCCTGCCCGCCAAGCAGCACCCCACACCGCGGCGGGGTCCTCGGACTCGCGCGGGTGGTGGTGTTTCCAGGCGAAAAACTGGCTGGCAGCGGTGGTGAGTTGAAGCGGTGCTGGCATCAGTCTTCCCGCTCGGTCTTCGGCAGTGGCCGGCCGAGGATGCGGGTGAGCGCGCGGTCCTCGTCGTAGTCGAAGCGCTTGAAAACGTCGTCGTACTTGGCGGCGTTCGTTTGCTCGGCGATCATCTCGCAGTGCAGTTCGACCGCGAGCCGATGCTTGCATTCGTTCGCGAACGCGAAGCCCTGGCAGGTGCAGCTGTGGCGGTTGACGAGGTAGTAGTGGCTGCCGTCGGCTGAGCGGATGCCGTAGAACTTGCGGCCGTCGCGGGTGGTGACCTTGGCCCACTGGCCAGCGTCTGCGGCGATGGCGACGGCCTTGGCGCCGCGCGGGTCGGTGGCGGGGAAAGCGGATAACGTGGTCACGGTTGATACCTGCCGAATCCAGGTGTTGACCACGAGCGGGTCGGTAGTTGCGCTGCTGGCCCGCTCTTTGTTGGTCACGCTGCTAGTATACTGGACGCGCGACGTACGCGCAACATAGAATGCTCGCATGCGAGACACAAGTGACCCGATGGGGCTACGCGTACGCGTCCTGCGCTTGCAGCACGCCCTTACCCAGCAGGAGCTGGCCGAGCGCGCCGGCATCAGCCGCAACACGCTCGTTGAGCTCGAACAGAACTCCCGCCCCGCCAGGCCTTTGACCATCCGAAAGGTCGCGCGCGCGCTCGGCGTGGTGCCCCAGCGGCTTACCATCGGCACCGATGCATAGAAGTGCCCCGCACCGCGGTGTTGGCTGCGGGCGGGGCTGGCAGATCAGAGAACTTTGGAAAGGACGAACCGACCTGCAATGACTAGCGTAACACGCGCCAAGACCCGCAGCCGTCACGCGAACCCGCGAGAAATCGCCGCCCTCGGCGCCATGATTCGCGTTGCGTTCTACGTGCGAGTGTCGAGCGAAGAGCAGACAGAGCGCGCGACGGCGAATAATCAGATTGACTTCCTGCGGAAGAAGTATCAGGCCAATTTCGATCCCGACTCACTCGAGCCGATGCAGTTCGTCGGCCAATTCGTCGACGATGGCTATAGCGGTGCGTTGTCACTCGAGGATCGACCCGATGGCAAGCGGTTGCTCGACCTGGTCCGCGCCGGCGGTGTCGACGTCGTTATTTCTTACCGCCTAGACCGACTCGGTCGTCGTCTGGGCGTGCTCTTGGATATCCACGAGGAGTTCCAGCAATACGACGTGGCGATTCTCAGTGCCACCGAGCCGTTCGACACGCGGACGCCCATCGGCCAGTTCGTGTTCCAGTTGCTCGGCTCCATTGCCGAACTCGAACGTTCCACGATCGTCGAGCGCTTCACGCTCGGGCGTGATCGCAGCGCGCGCGATGGCAAGTTCATCAATGGACCGGTGCCCATCGGCTATGACATTGCCGATGACCGCCTCGTTCCTTCGCTGCGTCCGATCGCCGAACTGGATTGCACCGAGTCGGACATGGTGCGCCAACTCTTCGAACGCGCCGCGGTTGGCGAAAGCGCCGCCGGCCTGACAGTCTGGCTACGTGCCCACGGGGTCCCATCTACGAAACGCTTCATCCGTCGCGACGGTATGGAGAGAGAAACCGTCAAGTCGTCTTGGAATGCAGGACGCGTTCAGGATGTCATCCACTCCCCGACGTACTACGGCGACCGTCAACTGAACTACTCAGGCAGCGTGCTTCACCAGGATGTCCCGCCACTGGTCACTCGCGAGATCTGGGACCAGGCCAACGCCTACGTGTCGGGACGAATCAGCAAGTTCAATGCTGGCCAGAACGACGGCTACGTGTACCTACTGTCCGGCAAGATCTTCTGCACCGAATGCGGTTGGCGCATGGTCGGCAATTATCGTGGGCCACATCCCCGTTGGGATAAGAAGGAGCGACTGTACTACCGCTGCTCGTCAGCCAAAGCCGGGCGCGCGCGCCGCAGCACGAATCCCTGCACAGCTGGTCGAAACCACGACGGCTGGGCCCTGGAAGGCTTCGTGTTGGAAGCGATCGACGAGTACGTCGCCAAACCCGAGGCGGCGCTGAAGATTCTGCGCGAGCAAGCGCGCTCGCGCCGCGGGACGAGCGCGGAGCAGGAACAACGGGTGAAGGTCCTGCGGGAGCGGCTCGCCGATTACGAGCGCGGCAAGGGGTCGCTGCTCGCGCTGGTGCGACGTGGGCAGATTACGCAGGAGGAGTACCTGCACGAGACCCAGGCCGCCGCTGACGAGGCTACCGCGGTGCGGCATGACCTCGAGCTGCTCGAGGCCCAGGACGCGCTCAGCACGGTCATCGAAACCCGGTTGCTCGAATCTGTGAGAGTTCTGCAGGAGCTCCAGGGCGAGTGGGCCCGCGCGCGTGCCGACAATGATCGCGTTGCCCTGCGAGCCATGGTGCAGCGCACGCTCCAGGAGATGTACCTGTCACCCGATGGCGAGGTGCGGATGGCCTTCGCGTTCAGCTCGCCTTCGGCGCTCGAAAGCAGCCAATCGCACTACAAGCACCTTTGGCGCACCGAATCAGGCGACAGTGCCGGGGTCGTCCGGTTGGAGTTGTTCCGCTCGCTGAGCAAGCCGGCGTAGGCGTAGAAACTCCTCAATGGCCCGCGCTGCGGCCGCATCGTCACCTTGATACGTGACGCTCTCGACTCGGAGTTTGTAGCTGTCGGGTCGCTTGCGGCGTCGTGGCGTTGGTCTCGGCTCGGGCTGCGGCACGCCCTCCAGTCTGCGGCGTCACGCTGCCCAGTGACACGGCACGACACGGTGTATAGCGTATGTGCCGAATTTATTGCAGGTCGGCGGGCTTGACGCCCAGCGCAGCGGCCAGCTTTCTGACGGTCGACGGCCAGGCGTCGCGGCCGGCCTCGAGCTTGATGATGGTGCTGCGGGCTACGCCAGACTTGTCGGCCAGCTCCTCCTGGCTCAGCGCCATGCGGTGGCGGACGTCACGTAGGCGCGGCACTCGCACGTCCTCAGGTAGTCGCTGAGGCGACACAGAATGAACAGACTCACTCTTGCTTTGCGCTGGCATTGCCCGTGTGCTGAGATGGTAGCGCCTTGTGTTGCGCGCGGTAGTGCCGTTTACGTCTCGCGCAGGACGCGCTAAGGTTATCGGCAGGTAAAGAAAAGCTAAACGGTCTGGCGCACAAGGGCAGTTGCGCTGGCCCGACGAGAGAAGCGCCGGACACCGCGAGCCCTAAAGCGTAGAACTTCTGTTCTATACTCTAGCTTGCTCATGGGGGATGTTCGGGCATGGCGCGTGGTGAGACTGCCGGCAATCGGGCACATAAGCAATGTGTCGCATGTTGTCGTGCCGGGGCGTGCCGGCATGCGTGAGGATGGTCAGCAACCCATGCTGCCTGAGCTCGACAAACTCGTCGAGTACGCCAAACTTCAGGTCGAAGCCCAGCGCTTGAAATTGCAACGCGAGCAGGCCAAGGCGACCCGCAAGCAGGCGCGTAAAAACGTGCGCCATCGGCTACCGGCCAATACGAAATGGCACACCTGGCGCGGGTTCGTGCTCGATTTGCAGCGTCTCCAGGGTCTGCTGCTACCAGAGCAACGTGTGACCAGGGGCAACCTGGCCATGCTCGGACCCGACACGGCAGAGACCATTTCGCGGGCGATGAAGGGGTACGGGGTGCAGGCCATGGACTGGCCGCCCTCGACGTGGAACCCCGATGAACCGCGGGTCTACAGGTCGCCTCGCGAGCAGAAATCGGGCACTTAGCTTATACGCGGTCTGATGTCGTGTCAGAGCCCTTGACGGGGATGCACGCTATAGGGCATGTACCTCGCCAATCTCGATCAGGAGGACGAGGACCGACTTCGCGAACTCGCGCTCCATGACTCGCGCTCATTCCGTGAGCAGGGACGCTATTACCTCCTGCTGAAAGTCCGCGAGGAGTACGCGAAGCTCCTCGCCTCGCGAACCGCACCGGTGGCCGAGGTCGCGTGACGACGACTGCGGACGCCCAGCGCAAGAGCTACTTCGTGTGGCTCAATCGCCACCCCAGCGAGGCGGCCATGCTCACCGACGTCGCGCCCGACGTGCTCTCGCGCCTGTGGGTGGACGCCTGGCAGGCCGGCTCGTGGGACGCCATCAAACGCAACACCGACCTGGGCCTGAGCCTGGCGCAGATCGTCCAGCGGCTCGAGGAACTCGCCGACCTGTACCGCTCGGCCGACGTCGAGCGCGAGGCCGAGCAGGGTTCTACGTACTGGGCGAGACAACCAGTCGATGAATTGGAACAGTTGCCGTTCTGATGGAGTGGTACGTGTGGCTCGTCGTCGGCTGGTTCATGGCTAGCCTGTGTCTCGGCGCGGCGTGCGCGCGGTGGTTCAGGTGGTTACGCGACTAGCGGTGCTCGAGCGCGCGCGCCGGCCTGCCTGGAGAAAACCGCAGGCGTACCGGATGCTGCCGCCGGAGTCCGAAGAAAGTTTTCTCCACCGTGTGCTTGAGTTCGCGCGGCTCATGGGCTGGTCGCTCAGGTACCACACGTTCGACTCGCGCAAGTCGGCGCCCGGCTTCCCGGACCTGGTGCTAGTGCGCGCGCCGCGGGTGATTTTTGCCGAGTGCAAGACCGACGGCGCGCCGAAAGAGCTGCCGTTTGCGCAGCGATTGTGGATGCACGAGCTGCTGCGCTGTCCTGGGGTCGAGTTCTATGTGTTCCGCCCCCGAAACTGGTTGGAGATCGAACGCATCTTGGCGCGGAGACCACTGTGAGCCTCACCGATCAGATCACCGACGTGTGGCAGAAGTGGGACGATGTGCCCGATCGCTGCCAGCAGTGGGCGTGCCAGCGGCCCGTCGCGACCTGGTGCCCCCTCTGTCGCGCGTTCTTCTGCGACCTGCATGACGAGCTCTACCCGCGGCGCATGCACGACTGCTTGCGAGGCAAAGCCGATGAATGAACTCGAGTCGCGTGCGCGCGTGACCTTCAGGAAACAAGTATCGGATGGCAATTATGGGACTGAAGCGGCGGAGGTGTCGCTGGAATGGGACTCCGGCATCGACGATGTCGAGGACACCTTGAAGAACGCGGCGGCACTGCTCGTCGAGGCGCGCCGCCTGGTGCATGACGAGTTGAGAAAATCGCCGGCGTGGCGCGTCAGGGATGCCGTGACGCCGTCGGAGTTGCCCGAGGCTGGGCCCGAGCCCGCCGACCCGGAGGACCTGCCACTGTGAGCGCGGAGGATGAGTGATGATCAGATACACATCTTTCTGTTGTTTGCGGCGCTGGTGCTGCTGGTGGTGATTCTTGCCACGCGGAGCCAGGGTGGCTAGGTCTAGACGTTGTCGCCGCGATCATCATGGGGACTGTCGGGGAGGGACTCGATACGCAGGCCCGTGCCTGTGTGACTGCCACGCTGCTGAAGTGAGGCCCGCGTCGACGCGGAGCATCTATGGCACTGGCTATGACTTGAGGAAACTCGCGGCGAAGCGGAAGCGTAATCATCTAAACGCCCGTCACAGAGCACGAGAATTTGTTGAGCAACTTCGCGCTCAGACGGTCTGCGCCTGGTGTGGTCAGACACCAATCGAGTGGCACAACCCCTCGCATGCGGAAGGCCGGGAAGGCTTCAGAATCGCGAATCTCACGAAAGAGGGGTATTCACCCGAAGCGATCCAGCGCGAGATCGACGTATGCGTAGCACTGTGTCGGGCATGTCATGCGGGCGAGGAGCATCGATTAGGGAAATATCGCCTCGTCAGCGAAAAAGTCAGAGGCGAGGGACACGGACGGCACAAGCTCACGACAGAGGATGTCTTGGAAATCCGGCGATCACTTGCGGCAGGGAGCGTGCAAGCCGCGCTCGCCGAGGAATACGGCGTTGCCCGTTGCACGATCAGCGATATCAATATTCGCCGTCGTTGGAAGCACCTATGAGCCGCTTTATCGTGGGCGCGGTGTTCGGCCTGGTGGTGGGCGTCGTCGGCGCAGCGGCGCTCGGCTGCCACGCCGCTGATCCCGAGGCATCGGAGCAGGTCAAGCACGCCGCGACGGACGCCGGCGTGGACCCCATCCAACTCCAGGGCGCGGTCAACTCGGTGCACGTCGACCCGTACGTCTACTTACGCAGCGAAGGTCTGCTCGAACATGCCCCCGAGCAGACAGCCAGGCCGCCGGTGGTGATGGTCTCCCCCGCCCCACCGGCGGTGTCGGCACGCGTGGCGTGCATCGAATCGAAGGAATCCGGTGGTGCCAACGTCAGCAACGCGCGCGGCTCCGGTGCCGGTGGAGTGCTGCAATATATGCCGTCCACCTTCGCGCGCGGCGCCGCAGAACTGGGGCATCCTGAATGGTCGCTCTGGAATCCGGTCCAGGCGCGCGCGGTGGCGGCGCACGACCTGGCGCTCGGACGACGTAGTCAATGGACGGTTGGAGGTTGTTAGTGGAACACTCGAATGGCACCGCGCTGGCCGTACCGGCGCTCACCGACAAGCAGATCCGCACACGATTAGAGACGGCCAAGGGTGCCGGCTATGGGCTCGAGCACGCCACACGCGACCAGCTCAACGTGATCTATCAGTTATGCCAGCGCTACCGACTGGACCCGCTGATCCATATCACGCTCTATCGTGACCGCCCGTTCACCACGATCGACGGACGCATCGAGCTCGCCAAGCGCCACCCGGAGTACCGCGGCTTTCGCACGCGCCCACTCACCAAGGACGAGAAAGCTGCCTGGGACTATCGGCCGGATGATCTGGTAGTCGAATGTACCATCAGCACAAAGTCGTGGGGCGACATCACCTCGCGCGGCAAAGTCTCGGCGCTCGAGCGGCAGAAGAACTCACCACTGGGCACCAACCCGCAGGAGATGGCCGAGAAGCGTGCGATCGCGCGCACCTCACGGCTCGCATTCGGGCAGTCGGCCTATCTCGACGATGACGACCTCGAGCAGGACGTCGACCCGAAGGAGCAGGCGCGGTTAGCTCAGCGCTACGACGAGATTTTCTCTGACCCAGACGAAGAGCCGGCGCCCAATCAGGCGCAGCCGATCGTCGACAAGGCCCAATCGGCCGCACGCCAGCGCGAGATGGACCTGCAAGAAATTGACCGACAACGTCGAGAGGAGGGTTTGATCAGCTAGTGAGCGGACGGTTACTGGTTGAACTCGAAACTGATGTGGATCGAGAGGCACGGCAAGCGGCTTGGGATTGGATCATGTTGGGGCCCGCCGTCCACTGCATTACGGATATGGAGGACATCAGTCCGCAGACGTACGAGCAGTGGATGCTGCCGCGGCAACTGTCGCTCGTATCTGCTCCGCAGAAGAAACGAAAGGACAATGGCGCGACTTGATACAGGTTGGCACAACAATCCGAAAGTCCTCCGCCTGAGCGATAAAGGTATGGCCCTGCATGCCTGGTCGATCAGTTACTGTGACGCCGCGCGCTCGGACGGGTTCATTGCTCAGGACGCGTGGCCGGCGCGGTTTCGACAAGCCGTGAGCGAGCTCGAACGGTCGGGTATGTGGGAACGCTGCCCTGGCGGCTACTACCTGCATGACTACCTCCAGTACAACCGCTCGCGCGCCCGGATCGACGATTACATGCGCGCGAAACGCGAAGCCGGGCGAGCAGGTGGTCTAGCAAAAGCTCTAGCACGTGCTAGCCCAGATGCTACAGCGGATGCTACAGCATCTGCTCTAGCAAACGGCCAGCAGATGCTCAAGCAAAAAGCTACACCCGGTCCCGGAGTACGAGAGTTAACTACGTCGTCGTCTGTCGGTCTATCTCCCGGGCTATCCGCGCGCGCGAGACCGACCGACGACGACAAAAATTTAGAAAATTTGCCAGACGAAGTGCGCGCCACTTTGAGCCGTCAACCCTTGCGTCCGGTGGCCTCGTGACATGCCATGGACCGGGCGCGATGCTCTGCTCGCCCGATGGCTGGCTCGCTTCGCCAGTCGCCACGCCCTCGAAGCTTCAATCGACAAGTATCTCAAGAGCTCCTACGCCTACGATGACCAGCGCGCCGATGCCTGGGTCCAGCGCGATCACGTCCGCGACCAAGAGCTCGCCGCTCTCGGCGATCCCGAAAACACCCTCATCGGCCCTAGTCGTTACGACCTCAACGACTGCTATCACTGCTACGGCCGCGGCTACGTGCGTCTTGACGTCGACGCAGGCCACTCCGATTTCGGTAGGGCGCGCGTCTGTCCTGTGTGTCGCAATCAGAATGACACCGCGCAGCATTGCGCAAAATGCACGGCTTTTGCCGCGGTTCAGCGCGACAATCCCGAGCGCAATCAGTGCTGGCATTGTCGCCGGTTTGAGGACGAATCTGCCGGTGAATCCTGCACGAATCCGAGCTGGCATCTGCCAAATATGAACCTGCCTCGCCCTACGCCACCTCCGGGCTGGCACCATCTCGGCTCAACACTCGCATGACCAGCGACTGGCAGTTGCGCACCGAGATCGATCGGCTCGCCGTCGAAATGCTCACGCTCGACCACTGGGCCCGAGCCGCCCACGACCGCGGCAACTACTCGCGGGAAGGCGAGCTGCACACCCAGCGCGAAACCGTCCAGGCCGAGCGCTCCTGGTTGCTGCGCGCCCTCTGGCACCTCGAGCACCAGCGTGAAGCCGTACCCCATGCATAATGCCGACCCCATGGACAACCGCTGTGGGCGCCGGACCCGTGGTGGTTACGCGTGCAAACTCCGGCCAGTGCGGGGTCAGCTCGTGTGCCGCATGCACGGCGGCTCAAGTCCGCAGGCACTGGCCAAGGCCGAAGACCGCATGCGCGGTCTTGTCCATCCGGCGCTCAGCTCGCTGTCACGTCAAATCAACAAAGACGAATTCTCCGCCGTCAAATACGTGCTCGACTGGGCCGGATTCCGTTCCGAAACCGTCGCGCAATCCGACACGTCCGTGACGGTCACTGTCCACTTCGACCATGCCAACGAAGATTCATCCACCATCGCCCTCCCACCGCCGGATTGATTGGGTCCGGCCGCAGCTGTACCCGCGCCAGTTCCAGGCGATCTACTCCAGCGCGCGCTACTCCGTCATCGAAGCCAGCACCAAATCCGGAAAAACGGTAGGCTGCATGGTCTGGCTCACCGAGCAGGCCTGGCTTGGCAAATCCGGCCACGAGTTCTGGTGGGTCAGCCCCATCTACGAGCAGTCGCGCATCGTGTTCCGCCGTCTGTCCCGCGGCCTGACGCGCGGCACGTTCGTCGCCAACCAGGCCGAGTCGAGCATCACGCTGGCCAACGGCGCCGTGCTCAGATTCAAGGGCGCTGATAACCCCGACTCGCTGTACGGCGAGGACGTGCACGCCGCAGTCATCGACGAGGCGACGCGCGTCAAGGAGGACGCCTGGCACGCCGTGCGGACCACGCTCACCGCGACGCGTGGCCCGGTGCGCATCATCGGCAATGTCAAGGGCCGCCGCAACTGGGCGTACCGTCTGGCTCGCCGCGCTGAAGCTGGCGAGCCGGACATGCACTACGCCAGGATCACCGCGTACGACGCCATCCAAGCCGGCGTGCTGCTGCAATCGGAGATCGACGACGCTCGAGCGCAACTGCCGTCCACGGTGTTCCGCGAGCTGTACGAAGCGGAGCCATCAGACGACGAGGGCAACCCGTTCGGCATCGCCGCCATCCGCGACTGCATCACGCCACTGCACTCCGAGTGCAAGCCTGTTGCTTGGGGGTGGGATTTAGCGCGTGCAAATGACTGGACCTGGGGCCTGGGTTTGTGCGACCACGGCGCGGTCTGCCGCAGCGAACGCTGGAACCAGTCGCAATATCCGCAGTTGGACTCCAGCAATGATGAATCGGACTCACATCCAGAATATTGGGAGGTGACGCTGCGTCGCGTCATGGACCTCACCGGTGCCACTCCAGCTGGTGTGGACTCCACCGGACCCGGCGGGCCCATCGACCAGGCGCTGAATGTCAACCATCGCAATTTCGAGGGCTACGTGTTCAACCAGCGCAGCAAGCAATTGCTGATGGAAGGTCTCGCGGTGGCCATCCAGTCGCACACCGTCGGCTTTCCCGAGGGCCCACTCCAGATAGAGCTCGAGGCGTTCGAGTACAGCTACTCCAGAACGGGCGTGCACTACGCGGCGCCGGAGGGCATGCACGATGACGGCGTGTGCGCGTTGGCGCTCGCGGTCTGGAAGTTTGCTCAGCTCGACAAGCGGCGCGCGCTCGAGATCCTGCTGAGCACGCCGGCCACCGTGCGGCACCGCGGCGTGCTGGTCGGCGGCAAGAACGGCCATGACGCCTGGCGCAGCCCACTGGACGTGTGATGAGCCTGAATCTCGACCTCGTGAGCTTTGGCCTGGGCGTGCTGTTCGGCGTCATCCTGCTGTTCGCCATCCTGTCGCTGGTGGCGCGCTCTTCGGGCTAGACACACGGTCGTAGACTTGCAGGCATGACCACCGCCGACGTCGCCGAGACCCTCGCCGCGCAGCTCAACAACTCGGGCTCTGCCACCATCTACGTCGATATCGCTGGCATCAGCCAGGACGTGCAAGTCCTCGCGGACAGCGACCCGCCCCTGCACGTCGAGTTCGACCAGGTGCGCCAGTTGTACGCGGTGCGCAAGGCCACCGACGAGGAGGTCGCCGAGGCCACCGTATCAAGCGCCGCGTCGGAATCCTCAGACGACACCGAGGAGGCCTAGAGTCCACACGTGGCTGTTCGCGAGGCTGACGTTGATGAACACGACCAGTGCCGGCTAGACGCTGTTCTCGATGCGTTCATCTCGACACACTGGTTGGTGATTCCCAAGGGGCTAGGGCGCTTGTTCGCACAGCGACGCGGTGGCCGTACCGTGGTGACCTATGGACCAGACCGCATTTGCGTAACCGACGCCGCGCTCGCCAACCTGAAGCCATCGATCGGTCATACGGGCGACGGAATTTTGACCATCCATGACATGCGCGGCGACGTGAGTTACGGACTGTGCGAGCATGATGCCTTAGTGGGTTATTGGGTGGGCGTGCGGTCACCCTGATGGCCGTTCGCGAGTCCGACGTTCCGACCTGCGGCCAACTGGCCACGATGTGGTGGTCGAAATATAACGAGTTCCAGACATCGCGATTGCGGGTCAGGGACTGTCGCGACTGGCTCAACAACCGCTGGGACCCGGTCGTGCCGAAGGACTTTGCGCAAGTGGCCGGCAACCTGGCGATCAAGCTGCCCTACGCGGTGACCGTGCCGCTGCACGCGGTGCAGATGCTGAGCGGCAAACGACCCAGACTGCGGCGCGATCCGATGGGCAAGAGCATCACCGCGCGCACCAACGCCTCGGACCTCGAGGTGTGGGCCAACAGCGCGATCAGCGCCATCGAGGAGCAGCACGGCGCGTTCTGGCGCCCCTTGATGGACATGTTGTTCAACCAGGGCTCGGCCGCGGTGCTGTGCTTTCCGGCGAGCGCCGGCTGGGAGAACATGCCCTCGTTCGTGGACGAGGACGGCGGCGTGTACCGCCAGTGGAAGTCGGACAAGGGCGTGAAGGCCAGCAAGGCCGAGTACGAGGATTACCTGCTGGACTGGCGCGCGCGGCAGGTGCCGATCGCCATCCGCGTCATCGGCGTCGACCAGTGCCTGCCCATCCTGGGGCCCGGTCACCGGTTGGACGGGTTGATCGTGCGCTCGCAGTACAGCCAGGAAGAGCTCGAGGCGCGCGGCTACCGCTGGCGCTTCGCGGACGGTGGGCACGTGGGCACGGGCTACGACCCGGACTACATGTCGCAGTCGCGCGGCATGTACCCCAAGTTCACGCTCTACGAGCTGTGGCGACCAGGCAGCGTCGTGTACTACATCGGCCAGGGCGTGACCGCGCCAGCCACCGACGGCAGCAACCTGACCATCGCGCACCGCATCGCCAGCGGTGGCGACACCAACCTGGCAGCAGTCGACCTGGCGCGCGACTTCGGCATCACGCGGCTATGCGGCACATGGGTGTGGGGCTGCAATTTCGCCAGCGAAACGGACCCGGACCGCCGCGGTGTGCCCTTCCTGTGGCCGTTCCTGAGCGTGTTTCAAGGCATGAACAACCTGGCCACGGCCAAGCTGGCGCACACCTGGCAGCACGCGTTTGGGGGCTGGTTCATCCCGGCGAATGCCGATGTCTCACCGGATCTCGTCTTGGAGAATGGGCGCCCGCGCGAGATAGATATCCAGCCTATGAAGGCGCAGTACGTGGCCGGCCAGCCGGTGCCGGCGACGCATCCCGGCACCAACAAGGACGTCGACGAGCTGATGGGGCTCATGCTTGGCAGTGTTCACGAGGAGGCGCCCTCGAGCGCTGCCGGTGGCGGACCAGGCGCGACGTCAGGCCACGATCGGGCGCTCATTCGCAGCATGCTGCAAGACGCCTACGACGACGTGCTCAACGGCGGCTTGCAGGCCATGACGTTCGTCGGCAGCATGGCCACCGAGATCGCCGATCGCATCGCCGCCAACTACAACGTGACGGTGCCGGTGTACTGCTCGGTGCAGCCCAAGGGCATGCGCCAGAGCGTGCGACAGGCACAAGAACTCACCCAGGACATGTGCCAGGGCGTGTACGACTTCTGGACGGAGTACCCGCCCGAAGAGGGCGAGAACCTCCCGTACGCGCAGATGCTCATGCAGTGGAGTCTCGAGGGCCGCATCCCGTTGCGCCAGGCGCTCGAGAAGGGTCTCGGCGACGAGTCCCCGGACGAGACGATGATCGAGATCCAGACCGAGAAGCTTCTCTTTCAGACACCGCAGGGCCAGCAATATCTCTTCCAGCTCGTCGGCAAGAAACTCGACGATGAGAAGATGGCGCAGTTGTTCGCCGCGGTGCAGGGTGGTCAGGCCATGCCGGACGGCACGCCCACTGCGGCGCTACCGGGTGGTGGCGCGCCACCGGGCCCTACCGGCCAGTTGCAAGGGGTGCAGACGCCCAACCCCGTAAACTCAGCCATCGGCGGCATTGTCCAGGGCGCGCTCGGCGCGGGGCCGATGCGCCAGGACGTGCTCGCCTCGCAGCAGGCGGGCGCACTAGTCGGGCCGGGGGCCGCAGCACCTCCGGGAGGATAAGCAGACGATGGCCAAGAGAATGCCGAGCATTGGCAATGGCGCAGGCACCAGCTACCCGCAGCCCAACAACGGCGGCACGGCCTCGGCCGACTCGAGCCTAGCCGTGAGCTCCAACGGCAACGTCAACAATTTTGTCGAGGACCCCGAGGTCCTGAACGCCTCGCCCGCGACCAAGAAGTCGTATAGCTGGAACCGTGGAGACACGGGGAATGCCACCTAAGCCACCCGGCAAGGGATCAAAGTGGACGCCGGCCAAGGACGAGGCCTGGGACAAGGCGCACGGCGTCAAAGAGGGCAGCACACGCGACAACGCGCTGGATAAAAAGCGGGGCGTGCCCGTGAAGAAGGGCAAGTAGGTTTATGGCTGTACTGTCGAGCAAGAAACGCCAGGCGTTGCCCTCGAAGTCGTTCGCGTTGCCCGGCAAGGGCGAGGGGCACAAGGGCAAGGGCGCCGGGTCGTACCCGATCCCAGACGAATCGCACGCCAGGAACGCGTTGGCGCGTGTATCGCAGCACGGCTCGAGTGCCGAGAAAGCGACGGTGCGCGCCAAGGTGGCCGCCAAGTTTCCCGGCATCGCCGTGAGCGGCAAGAAAGGCAAGTAATGGCCAACGGTGGATCAAAACTGCCCAAACCGACCAGCCCGCGCGCTGCGCTGCCGAAAATGCCCAAAGCGCCGGTGGCTCCAGGTCGCGGCGTACCCGGCGTGCCGACGACTGCACGCGTCGGACGCGCGGCGCGCGTGCCGCGAGCGCCAGGGATGCCCAAGCCATGACGCGCAACAAGGCCGAGTCCGGGCCCAGCAACGCCGGCTCGCCCGCGGGTCCCAACAGTTACCCCGAGCTCGATCGTCTGGCGCGACTGAACGCTCAGCTGCTCCCTCCCCAGCCGGGCGTGCTCGAGGCCGACCGCCACAGCTACCCGTGCCCACCCTGCCGCGTCCATAGCGGGATGACGCCGACGGGTGGCCGGGGCGGCGGTTTTCTCCACGAGCGCTTGCCCACCAAGAACGGCAACGGATACTGATGGCGGTATTAGTGATCATGCCGTTGATCAAGAGTTCCAAAAAGGCCGACGTCGGCAAGAACATCAAGACCGAGATGGCCGCCGGTCGCCCAAGGCGGCAAGCTATTGCGATTGCGCTGAACACCCAGCGCCAGGCCAAGAAACGCAAGTAGCGGCGTGGCCGGGCAGAACTCGCAGGACCTGCTCAGCCAGACCGTGAACAGCTTTGCGTCGCGTGTCCAGGAGTATTCGCAGGGCATCGCCAATCGGCTCGGCTCGCCACTGAGCGGCCAGCAGCTCAGCCAGGACGAGGTCGTCCAGCGCTGGAACTTTTCTCCACTGGGGTCCACACAAGCGGCCGACGCGCAGTACCACCAACTGATCGCGCAGGGCATGTCGCCGGGTCAGGCGCTCGGGCAGGTGTACCCGATGCGCGCGATGCTGTATCAGGGTGCCGACCTGAAAGAGGCGATCGCCAACGCCCAGAAGATCCAGGGCTGGTCGCACGCCGCCGCCGGTACCGAGCCGCCGCCGCCGTTCGAGGGCTCGACGCTGCCGCTCACGCTGGCCCAGCAACACCTCGCGCAGATGAATGCGCCGGGCTCACCCCCGCCGGGGCCACCTCCGGTCGTGGGCCCGGCGCTGCCACCGCTGCCGCAAGGACCGCCACCGGGCGCACCTCCGATGCCAGGTCCGATGCCAGGTGCACCGCCCGTGCTACCACCGGGACCGATGTAGATGCCGATCACGCCGCGCCAGCAACCTGACGGGTCGTGGGTCTGGGTCGACTCGGCCACCGGCCAACCGGCACAGCAACCGGGCGGTCAGGGCACGCCGTACGTCGCACCCAGCGACCAGGTGCCGGCGGCGGCGAACATCGACCCCAACGCCTCGCGCGCACCCGACGTCGGTGGGCCGACGCAAGGCCCGGCGAGTCCTGGCACGGGCACCACGCCGCCCGTCGCGCCCACCATCGGCGCGCCGCAGGGCCCGCAGGGCATGTTCACCGTCGATCAGGCCACCGAAACCGCAGCCAGGGAGGTCCAGGGCGCCAACGTCGAACGCGCCCAACTCTGGGACAAGCTGACCACCGCGCAGAAGGCCTACGACGATGCGCAGCAGCGCGTCAGCGCCGGCGACGTCACGCAGCAGACCGCGCTCACCGCGGCCACGACGCAACTGAACGCGGTCTACACCTCGCTGTCGCAGGCCTCGCAACGCGTCGAGACGGCCAACGCGGCGTACTCCACGGCGCTCGGCAACGCCATGAAACTGGTCGACCCCAACCAGGTCGGCCTCGCGCAATCACAGATCGACAAGGCCAAGGCCGACGGCGCGCTCGCCGGCGCGCAGGCCAAGGTGCTGGTCGACGGCGCCGACACCCAGAAGCAGAAGACCGCCGCCGAGGCGACGCAGGCGAGCGCCAGTGCCGCCTCGTTGCAAGCCGCGGCCGACGCGACCAAGGCCAAGACGCCCGCCGAAGTCCAGCAACTCCAGGCCCAGAGCAACCTGCTCGCGACGCAGGCCAAGCAGATCGACACGCTGCTGCCGGGCCTCGTCCAGAAGCAGGCCGCCGATACGAGCCTCACCCAGTCCCAGGTCGGACTGACCGACTCGCAGTCGGACTACTACAAGGCGCAGAGTGGCAAGGCGGCGGCGGAGACGCGCTACACCGACGCGCAGGCCGACTACCAGCGCTCGCTGATCCCCGGCGCGCCCGGTCTGCAAGCCGGCCAGACGGCGCAGGCGTACGGTGCCGGCGCCGCCTCGCAGGCGAGTGCTGCGGCCGCATTGGCGGGCATCCAGGAAAAAGCGCTCGGGCCGATGTACGGCTTGCAGCAGCAGTTGCAGGCCATCAAGGACATCCACAACCAGTTCTTCGGGCCTGGCTCGGGTCTGAGTCCTGACGAGGCGACCAAGCAAGCCAACGACGCGATGTCGGACTACTTCCGCGCCGCGACGGCCGGCACCACGCCGTACGCCGCGAGCGTGGCCGCGGCCAACTACCAGCAGAACCAGTACGGCCAGCAGATGTCCGGCGTCAACGCGTTGCAAGGGGCCATGGCCCAGCGCGCCAACCAGTACGCGCAGCTCGGCAGCGCGGCGCTCGGCCAGATGGCCTCCATGAACCAGTACGCGCCACGCGGGAGCACGGCCGGCGCGGCGGCGTTCCGCGAAGTGATGGATGAGATGGCGCAACGTCTGGCCGGCCCACAGTTCGCGCCCGTGCAACTGCCCCAGGGTCCGCCTATGCCGGCGTTGCTGCAATCGTTCGCCGCGGGCCACGCCGCGGGCACCCAGCAAGCCAATGCGCAGGGTCCGGCTGGTGGTCAGTCGCCGACGATCAACGTCAACGTCAACGGCCAGCCCGCGGGTGGCGCCAACTCGGGTCCGACGTTCAACCCGCAGGCGTCGACCGCGGCGATGAACGCGGCCGGGTTCATGGACAACCCCGCTGGCCGCGCGGCGATGGCCTCCGCGATGGGCGGCACTGGTGCATCATTGACACCGATGCCGTACACCGGTGCCGGTGTTGGGCCACCGACGCCAATGCCGGCCACGGCCTCGAGCGCCTACACCGGCGGGCCGATTGGCACCGGACCCGGCGGATCGATACCGATGCCCGCCATGCTAGGTGGCTACTTCAACCCGCCGTCGATCAGCGCCACGCCGGCCACCGCCGGACCGGCGCAGCCCGCGCCGGCGTACGTGCCCGCGCCGGTGCCGACCATCCCCAACCTGATGCAGAACTACATGGGCTTCGCCAACCCCATGAACATGATCGGCATGCGATGACGCGATGATGGCGCGGGGTGGTGTAGTGGGTAGCATGGCACCTCTGTCAGGTGCAGAGCCGGGTTCGAGTCCTGGCCCCGCAACCAGTGAAGGAGGTTGCTGACAGACCCGCTCGGCACGTTCTTTGGCCAGACCTCCGGCGGCTACACGGCTGGGCTCAACCAGCAGATGCAGATGTTCCTGCAAGCGCTGCAATTCCAGCAGCAGCAGGCCGCCCTCGCCCAGGCCCAGGCGTACGGGACGCAGTTCGGGTTCGCGCCGAGTGGTAACTGGATGACCTGGGGCGCGGGCGGCCCGACGCAACCACCGGCCGGTACGCCCACACAAGCCCAGCAGCAGGCACAGCAGGGACTGCTCGGCCAGCAGTTGCAGAACGCCCTGGCGATCGCCGGCGCGACCGGGCAGTTCGCCCAGCCCGGCGTCAACCCGTACGCGGCAGGCACCGTCTTGACGGCCCCGAGCCAACAGCCAGGCATGGGTCCGGCTTTCGGCGTCGTGCAGCAGGACGGCTCGGTGCAGATGATCACCACCGAGGCGCTCGACCAACTCGCGCGACAGCGTGGCACGACCGCGCAGGCGATGACCTCCAGCGCCGCGCCGGTGAGCTGGGACACCTTGCAGCGACTGTCGCAGGGGCCACCCCAGACCGGCTCGATTCAGCAGACCCAGCAAGCCCAGCAGCAGGCCTACAACCAGGCGTTGCAGGGCGCGCAACTCACCGGCACGTTCACTAACCCGAATATGAACCCGGACGTCATGCTGCAACAGGGTCTGGCCATGAACGGCGCGTCGTTCTACAGCTTGCCCCAGGACCAGCAGCAGTACTGGCTGCAATACAACCAGAACAACCCACAGCTGGCCGCGGCGCAGTGGGCGCGCGGCGTCAATGGTGCGCTGCAAGCCACCGGCTACCAGAACCCGGCCGCGCAGCCGCAGCAGACGCTCCAGTCCATCAACCAGGCTGCGCAACTCTCGGGGATGTACAACGGCGCGCCGACGGAGACCGCGCGCGAGTACAACCTGATGAACGCCTTGCAGCAGGGCGCGCTGACCGGCACGTTCCAAGGCGCACCCACCGAGCAGGCGCGCGAATTCAACATGCAGAACGCGCTGCAACAGGGGCAACTCGGCCAGCAGTACCTGTCGACGGCGGCGCAGTTGCAGGGTCCGCAGAACACCTTCCAGCAGTCCAACTACCTGCGCGGCGCGGCGGCCAACCCGAACGTGCCGGTGTATCTCCAGGCGTTGCAGAACAACATGGGCCTGCCGTCCTTCACGGGCACGGGTGGGCAGGCGCCCACGCCGGCGAGCATGGGCGGGCTTGCGGCCGGCATGGGCGGTGGTCAGGCCGAGGGCGCCGGTGCCGCGGCGGGCACGGGTGGCGCGACCTCGGGCTGGAACTACGCCAACACGCTCGACGCCATTCGTGGCATCGCCTCGCGTGGCGCACAGGCGCTCGCGCCGGGCTCACTCGAGCGGCTCTCGCCGGACGAGCTCCAGGCCTTCGGCTCGGGCCTCGGTGCCGCGGGCTATACGCTGCCGAGTTTTTTGAGCCAGTACCAGTCCAGCCGCGTCGGGCAGCAAGCCCCCACCTACCAGACCTCACTGGCGTAGTCGATGGCCGGCAGCGGCATCTGGCTCGATGACGACCAGTACCGTCAGAGCGCGGGCCAGATCTGGATGCAGCAGCAGCACCAGCGCATCTCGGCCGGCCAGGACTGGGCCCAGCAGCAGATGTCGGCGCTCATGCGCCAGGCCCAGAGCCTGGTGCCTCAGCCACCTCCACCGGTGGCCGCGCCGCCACCCGTGTCGCCCGCACCCGAGCCGATCCCGACGCCGACGCCGGCACCCCCGCCCACGCCGATCGCGCCTCCGCCACCCACGCCGACGCCACCCACGCCGACGGACTTGACGCCGACGCCGACGCCGGCGCCCGCCGCGCCACTCCCGCAGGTGCCGACGCCTCAACCGTCGCCGCCGACCGCGAGCGCGGATTTGACCAACGCCGGCGCCGACTGGGTGGGCCAACAGATGCAGAACCTGCTCGGCGGGGCCTCCACGGCGCTCCAGAGCGTGCCTGCGCCGCCAGGACTCCCACAGCCCACGCCACCGCCGCCGCCGTCTGGCGGCCCGCCTAGTGCGATTTCAGCGCAATCGGTGGGCAATGTGCCCGACTGGCTGACGGGATTGATTCAGAAGAACGCGCCCGCGGACCTGGCGGGTGATCCCGACTTCATTCGCACCGTGGCGGCCGGCGCGAAGGCCGAGAGTGGCTGGGACCCGAACCGCGTGCAACAGGGCTTCGAGATGGGGTCCGGCAAGGGTGCGCGCGGGTTGTTCCAGTTCGACATGGGCGGCATGGGGGCCGGCATCCCCGAGGAGCAACTGCTCGGCCAGAGCGGCGCCGAGTTGCAGGCCTCGAGGATCGTGCCGCAGTACGCGCAGGCGTACCGCAACGCGCCGCAGGGCCTCACCGGCGCCGACAAGGCCTCGTGGGTCGCCGGTCAGGCCGAACGGCCGCTGGGCTACGACACGCCGACGTCGGCCGCGCGGCAGAACTACGCCACGGCCTACAACGACATCGGTGGCGGCATCCTCGGCACCGTCCAGAACCTCGCGCAGCAGGGCTTGAGCGCGGTCAACACGGCCGTCGACGCCGCCAAGTCGCAGATCGCCGAACGCGCCTCACAATTCGGGCTGGGCTTGAGCTCGGGCGACGCGTACGCGTTCTGCGGACCCACCGCGGCGATCGCCTTCGCCCAGACGTACGGGCGGAATCCGTCGGTGGCCGAGGCCAAGCAGCTCGCCCAGCAGGTCGGCTGGAATCCCAACGAGGGCATGCAGGGCGTCGGCTCCGAGGTGAAATTGCTCAACGCGATGGGCGTGGACGCGCACGCCACGCAGGGCGTCGACTGGGCCCAGGTGGGACGCGACGCGAGCGGTGGCAACCCGGTCATCATCGACACGCCGGGCCACTACTACTACGTCGACGGCTACAACGCCCAGACGGGCCAATTGCACGTGGGCACGAGTGGCACCGATCTGCGAGGTGGTAGCGAGTGGATGACGCCCCAGCAGATCAACGCCATGCCGCAGTCGGGCGGCGCGGCGCGGTCGGCGGTGTTTGCCGATCATCCACTGGGTGGCGACGGGCAGGCGGCGTCGACCGCGCGCTCGCTCAACGTCGGGCCCCTGTCGATTCCACTGCCGGCGACTGGAGAAAGTCCGCAGCCGATGCCGGGCAGGCCGGGCGGGTTGCTGACGCCACCGGGTGCCTACGCGCCCGCGCCGGGGTCGATCCAGCTCAACCCGACGCCGCTGCTCGAGCAAGGCCAGCGACTGGTGGGCGACATCCTCGGTGGTCCGACGGGCGCGCTCAAGGGCAAGGTCGACGACATCACCAACGCCGTGCTCAACGTCGGCGGTCAGCCGCCGACGGGTGTGCAGGACCTGCTCACCCAGGCACAGTCGAGCGTGTCGCAGGTGCCGCGCACCGTCAACGATCTGCTGCAATCCAACGCGCTCACCGCGAGCGGCATCCCGAACGTGGCCGGGCAGGCCCTCGGCGACGTGGGCCAGTTCATCGGTCAGCAGAACGCTCTTGCCCGCTCGGGCTACGCCCAGTACGGGCTGCCCGAGAATCCATTACTCGCCCCAGTCGATTTGTCCCGGCCTGGACAAAATTTTGGGTTCGACCCGTACCAGCAGATCGTCGAGCAGGGCGTACCGAATATCGCGCGCGGCATCCAGACCGGCAACGTGGGCGACATCCTCGGTGGCGCCTTGCAGACGGGCCTCGCCGGTCTCGGTGCGGCGGCTGGTCCTGGTGGTGCCACGCGCGCCGGTGCCGCGACGGTGGCCGACGTGCTGGCGCCGGCGGCAAGCGCGGTGCCCTGGTCTGAGCAATCGCTGCGCCTGTTGCAGCAGGGGCCGGCCGCGGAGTTGCCGCTGCGTGCGATCCCGTGGTCAGACCAGACGGCCGCGCTACTGGCTCGAGGACCAGGGCAGGAGCTCGCGCCAGCGACGTACTCCGCGCGCGGCGTGCTGCTCGACCCACTCACCGGCCAGGAGATGGCGCCGCTCGAGTCGCAGGCCATGCAGCGCTTTTCGCCGCGCGGCATCGAGATCGACCCGCGCACCGGTCTGGAGATGCAGCCTTCGGAGGTGCCCCTGCCGAGCCTGCTGAACAAATATGCCGCCGCAGCTGCGGCCAACCCCGAAGCGACCCAGTTCATACGCACGGTCGGCGGTGCCTTCGAGCCGGTTGTGCCAGCAGCACCCCAGGAAGCCGGCGATGTGCTGACCGGCCTGCGCGGCATGATCGATCAGCGCACGGCAGATCTGACCGACCGTCTGCGTCAACTGACGCAACAGGTCACCGAAACGGGAGGCGCGGCGCGGCCCCAGGCCGAAGCCCAGGCCGACATTCAAGGAGAACTCAATGGCCTCAAAGACTTGCTTGCTGGTCGCCAATCAGCTCTAGCGAGCAGTGCCTACGCACGTCTACTCGGAGATGGCGCGGCCGGCGGCTACGGCACGTACCTGGCCACCGACCCGAACGACCCCAACCGTTGGCTCAAAGTCGGCGCCGGCACGCTCGGCGGCGCGCTCGCGGGCGGGCCTGGCCTCGATATCGCGATGGGTGTACCGGGTGCCGTCGGTGCCGCGCGCGCGAGCGGTGCCGCCGCGGGACTGGCGCCGCCGACGCTGGGCCAGTGGCTCGAGGGCCTGTACAAGGGTGGCGTCATCAGTGGCCTCAATACGATGGCCGACGTCGCCTTCAATGCCACGCTGACCCCCATGCTTAGCGGCGTCACCGGCGCCGTGCGCGATCTCGCCAGTTTCACCCCCGGACGTCTCCAGGGTCGCGTGCTCGGCGCTCAGTCGGGCCTCGTCAACTGGACCGACAACTTCCTCCAGGGTCTGAGCGACAGCCTGGCGCGACCAACCGGGTTGTCCGCGCGCGCCGGGGGTGGTCTGCCGGGCGTGCTCGCCAACGTCTTCGAGGGTGCCGGCGCACTGCACGGAGCCTTTCAGAACGCGACGTCGCAATTGGTCCAGGCCATGGAGCACGGCGCCGCGGCGGGCGAAGCCGCGTCCGCGGCGGGTCACAGTGGCCCCGCCTGGTTCACCGAGTTCCAGCGCCAGTTCGGGCAGCCGGTCAGTCGCGAAGTCCAGGCGATGGGCGACCGCGCCGCGGCCCGCGGCGATCTGGGCACGCTCACGAGCGCATTCGGGCGGTTTGTCACCCAGGCCGGGCCGGTCGGCGACGCGCTGTTCCCCGTGTACCGCATGGGCATGAGCCTGGCGAGCCGGCTGGTCGAGCACACGCCGCTGGGTCTGGCTGGTACGGCCTTCGACGTGGCTCGAGGACTGACCGGTCGCGGTCCGTACGCCGCCGGCCTCGGCTCGACACCGGCCGGCAGCGCGGTCGGCCCGCTCAGCGAACGTCTGACGAACAACCTGATCGGCACCGCGCTCAGCGTGTGGCTGGCCAGTAAGGCGACCAGTGGCGCGATCACGGGTAACGGGCCGAGCGACCCAGGCCAGCGACGCGTGTGGGTCGGCGACGGCAACCAGCCCAACAGTTTTCTCGGGCCCGACGGCGCCTATCACAGCTGGGAGAAACTGCCACCACAACTGCGCGGGCCGATGATGATGGCCGGCGCGTATGCCGACGCGGTGCAGGCCTACAACGCGGCGCGCGCCAAGCAAGCGGCCGCCGGGCCACAGGCGTACGGCATCGAGGACCCGCGCGTCACGGCCGCCGCGCAGCTCGTGTCCGAGGTGGGCGAGCAACTTGCCTCAGCCACGCCGATGCGCACCTTTGCCAATCTGTATGACGCGCTGCAATCCGGGGGTGTGGCGGCCACGGGTCTGCGAGGTGTCACGGACGTCGCATCGAGCATGCTCGGCGGCCTGGTGCCCGAGTCAGGTCTTGTCCGCTCGATCGCGCAGATGACCGACCCGACCCAGCGGCAGGCTCTCACCGCGCAGACCACGGGGCAAGTGCCGCAGAGCATCGCCGAGAACCTGATGCAGAACATCCCCCGCCTGCGCGAGAATCTGCCGGCCAGACAGGACGTGCTCGGTCGCGCGTTGGCCAATCCGCAGCTGGGCCTGGGCGAGATGCTGCCGGTGCGGACCGCCCCCGGTACGCCGAGCCCGATCCTGGCGGCCATGCAATCCGCCGGCGTGGCGCCCTCGGCGACGCCGGACACCATCCCCTATGGGCCGATGAACGAGATCCGGCTGCGGCCCGAGGAACGCCTCGCGTACGAGCAGTACCGCGGCCAGGTGATTCAGCGTGCGGCCGACGCGTTAGTCAACTCCGATCGGTGGCAGCAGATGACGCCCCTGGCGCAGCGCGCGGCGCTCCAGAACATCGGCCAGGTCGCCTCAACGGCCGCGGGCCAGATGGTGCTGCGTGATGTCGCACAGTCCGGCACTGGCATGGCGCGCGCGACGCCGACGGGCGCGCTCGCGCCGGTGGTCAGCTATAGCCCGGATGTGACGAGCAACCAGATCATGCTCGAGCAGCAGATGCTGCGCACCGCCCAGCACCGCGCGCTCATGCAAGCACTGCTCGGCGCCGCCTGAGCGTTGGGCCGGCGAAGCCGGTGAAGGCGATGAACGGCACGAACATCGTCGCGCCCATGAAATTGGCCAGCAGCAGATTTACGAGCAGCATGGCGGCCATTCCGCCAATCCACCAGTACAGAACCTGCATGTTCATCGGGGCAACCGGGTGAGCACTTGCAGGAGCACGGCGATGAGCGGACCGTACAGGCCGACCATGATGGCCACGATGCCGAAGCCGATGCCAATCATCCAACGCGTCGTGGCGTGCTGGGCGTCGCTGATGCGGTCGATGACGCGTCCTTCGAGCGCCTCGAGATCAGTGTGCGTGACAACCGCAGGTTGTGCGTTCATGACTGCGCCCAGTTCGCCCACACCGGGCAGTGCGCCACGCCGACGGAGCTACTCCCGAGCGCTGTCGTGATCGAGCAACCGGCGGGTATGACTTGATGACTGTTGTGGAACAGATGGTCAGTCCATAGCAATGGACTGAGGACGAGCACCAGGACGGTGACGAGGATCAAAGCGGCACCGATAACGATACCCTCGGCGAGAAAAACGCTAGTCTGTTGTTGCATCGAAGAAGCTACATCCTTGTTCGGTGTTCGGCTCCCGTGTCGCTTGAGCCAACTCGCGACGCGGGAGTCTTTGTGCTCTGCACTATAGCGCCGGCTCATCAAGAGATTGCTAACGCCAGGTTGACGTACAGTAACGGCGTCTGAGACTTTCCCAGAACCCTCGATGTCAGAGACGCCGTCGCCAGAGCAAGGCGCACCTGCACCCACGAGCCCGGACGCTGGTTCGTCCAATG
>Ga0126378_10000274_pt1 | contig 39142 bp, 24 predicted proteins | sample PanSoiMetPlot_23_FD_92587 | JGI IMG/M metagenome (GOLD analysis project Ga0126378, IMG submission 92587) | Tropical forest soil microbial communities from Panama - MetaG Plot_23 | ecosystem: Environmental > Terrestrial > Soil > Tropical forest > Bulk soil | place: Panama | collected 2016-02-17 | reverse complement strand
CTCGCCGGCGTCGTTGGAAGCTGGCCCCAAACGCCGGCAACGCCTCGATCTCAATCGACCCGGTGTCGAGCTGGAGCATGCTTTTCTCGTATGATGAACAGCTAGCCGGGCCGGAACGGAAGAGCGGTTTGACTGGTGTGGGGCTCGGCTAATAGTCTGCAGCGCCCTTCTCAGGGGGAGAAAATGCCCAAAGATTTTCTTTTCACTTCCGAGTCCGTCACCGAAGGCCACCCCGACAAGGTTGCTGACCAGATCAGCGACGGAGTGCTGGATGCCCTCATCGCGCAGGATGTGCACTCGCGAGTTGCAGTCGAGACACTGGTCAAGACTGGGCTTGCAATCGTCGCCGGCGAAGTCACCACGTCCGGCTACGCCGAGATTCCGAAGATCGTTCGAAGCACCATCTGCCGAATCGGCTACACCGACAGCGCAATGGGATTCGACGGCAACACCTGCGGCGTGATGGTCGCCATCGAGGGTCAGTCGCAAGACATCGCCCGCGGGGTGGAGAAGAAAGAGCAGGGCGCGGGCGATCAGGGAATGATGTTCGGGTTTGCCTGCGACGAGACGCCCGAGCTGATGCCTGCGCCAATCTCCTACGCCCACCTGCTTACCCGTCGCCTGGCGGAGGTTCGGCGGAAGCAGCACCCCTGGCTGCGTCCCGACGGAAAGAGTCAAGTGACAGTGGAGTATCGCGACTACCAGCCTGTTCGGATCGACACCGTGGTCGTATCGACGCAGCACGCCGAGGAAGTCTCGAACAAGAAAATCCACGAAGCGGTGATGGAGGACGTGATCTTCAAGTCCCTGCCGCGGCGACTGCTGGACAAAAAGACGAAGTTCCACATCAACCCCACGGGGCGCTTCGTGATCGGCGGGCCGATGGGGGACTCGGGAGTCACCGGAAGGAAAATCATCGTCGACACCTACGGCGGAATGGGACGCCACGGGGGCGGCGCGTTTTCCGGCAAGGATCCGTCGAAGGTCGACCGGTCGGCGGCGTATATGGCCCGTTACATTGCGAAGAACGTCGTGGCCGCCGGATTGGCAAAGCGGTGCGAAGTTCAGATTTCCTACGCGATCGGCCTGGCAGATCCAGTCTCAGTGCTCGTCGATACATTCGGCACCGCCGCGGTGTCCGAAGACAAGATCTCCGAGGCAGTACGGCGGACGTTTGGCCTCAAGCCGAGGGAAATCATCGATCACCTCGATCTGCTGCGGCCCATCTACCAGAAGACCGCGTCGTACGGTCACTTTGGCCGGTCCGATAAGGAATTTACCTGGGAGCGCACGGACAAGAAGGACGCGCTGCGCGATGCCACGGGTGAATCGCGCTTGAAGGCGGTGGGAAGCTCTTGAATCGGCGGCGGCAGCTCGCGGGCAAGCTCCCGAGAGGCTCTGCTGGCGCGCGGCGCTGATGGGCCGCCACTTCGCGTTGCCCTCGCGCTCTGGTCACGATAGGAGCAGGGGTTGTTGCTGCCTCTAACAGGAAGGATGAACTATGTCGGTGGAGACGAGAAACCTCATGTCCGCAAAAAAGAAGGCACGTCCGCGCCGTGAGGCCGCGGAGTGCGACGTGAAGGATCTCGCCCTCGCGGAAAAAGGGCGCGGCAGGATCGATTGGGCCGGTCGCTCGATGCCGGTGCTGCACGAGATCCGGCAACGCTTCGAGAAAACGCGACCGCTCAAGGGATTGAAGCTGTCGGCGTGCTTGCACGTGACCGCAGAGACCGCCAACCTGGCGATGGCGCTCAAGGCCGGCGGCGCGGAGGTGGCGATCTGCGCCTCCAACCCGCTCAGTACTCAGGACGATGTGGCGGCGGCGCTGGCGGTCGATCACGGCGTTCCGACCTTCGCCATCAAAGGAGAGGATCACAAGACCTACTACCGCCACATCTCGCAGGTTCTGGATCGCAAGCCGAACCTGACGATGGACGACGGGGCGGATTTGGTGAGCGTTCTGCACTCCGATCGCAAGGATCTGCTGCCGCACGTGCTCGGGGGCACGGAGGAGACGACCACCGGCGTGATCCGGCTCAGGGCGATGGCGAAGCAGGGCGTGCTTCAGTACCCGATCGTCGCGGTGAATGACGCGCTCACCAAGCACCTGTTCGACAACCGATACGGCACCGGCCAATCGACGGTGGACGGGATCATCCGCGCGACCAACCGCCTGATCGCGGGCGCCGTCTTCGTCGTCTGCGGCTACGGTTGGTGCGGGCGCGGGATCGCCATGCGCGCCAAGGGAATGGGCGCGGACGTGGTGATCACCGAGGTTGACCCGCTTCGCGCGCTCGAAGCGGTGATGGACGGATTCCGGGTGATGCCGCTGGGCGAGGCGGCGAAGATCGGCGACTTCTTCTGCACTGCGACCGGCGACGTTCACGTCATCCGCAAGGAGCACTTCGAGAAGATGAAGGACGGAGCGATCATCGCCAACAGCGGCCACTTCAACGTCGAGCTCGATCTCGACGCGCTCGGCGCGCTCGCCAAGGAAAGAACCACCATCCGCGAGTACGTGGAGCAGTACACGCTCAAGAGCGGGAAAAGGGTGATTGTCCTCGGCGAGGGTCGCCTGGTGAACCTCGCCGCCGCTGAGGGTCATCCCTCGTCGGTGATGGACATGTCCTTCGCCAATCAAGCGCTCTGCAGCGAGTGGATGGTCAAGAACCACGACAAGCTGGAGCAGCAGGTGTACTCGGTGCCCAGCGACATCGACAAGGAGATCGCCCGGCTCAAATTGAAGGCGATGGGCGTGAGGCTCGATGCCCTGACCGCCGAGCAGCACAAGTATCTCAACTCGTGGGAGATGGGTACCTGAGGGACTGAGCCAGCGATATCGTGGCGCGCGACATGAGTTGGCTCGAAGCAGTCGTCCTCGGGATTGTGCAAGGGATCACCGAGTTTCTGCCCATCAGCTCAACCGCCCACCTGCGCATCGCGCCGGAGTTGTTCGGCTGGCAGGATCCCGGCGCGGCGTTTTCCGCGGTGATCCAACTCGGCACCGTCGCGGCGGTGATCATCTACTTCGGAAGAGACCTGGTGCGGCTCACCGCCGCATTCTTCGAAAGCATCGCGCATCGCTCCCCTTTTGAGTCCGCGGAGTCGAGGCTGGCCTGGTTCGTGGTGATCGGCACCATCCCGGTCGCCGTCGCGGGGGTGCTGTTCAAAAAAAATATCGAGACCTCGCTGCGCTCTTTGTACGTGATCGCCATTTCGATGATCGCCTTGGCGCTCGTTCTATTCGCGGTCGAGAAGTTGGCGTCCCACCGAAAAACGCTCCAGCAGATGACGCTCGGCGACGGGATTGTGATTGGGCTGTGCCAGGCGTTGGCTTTGATTCCGGGCTCCTCGCGCTCCGGCACCACGTTGACCGGCGCGCTGGCGGTCGGGCTTAGGCGCGAAGACGCGGCGCGATACTCGTTTCTGCTGTCGATTCCGGCGACCACCGCCGCGGGCCTCTTCGAGCTGAGGCATTTCGTGCGGGCCTCGGAACACCCCACCGCCGGACCGCTGATCCTCGGCACTGTGGTTTCCTTCGGAGCGGGAATGTTGGCGATCGCTGGGCTTTTGCGCTTCCTGCGCACGCACAGCACCGGTGTGTTCGTGGTTTATCGAGTTCTGGTGGGCTCGATCCTGCTCGTTTTGCTCGGCGTCGGCGTTCTTCGGCCGTCCTCGGGCGCCGAGCCGGAAAGGGCCGCGGCTTCGGCGCGCGAGCAGCGAGTCGCGAATTGATGTGGAAGCCCTGTTTGAAGAGCTGAAGGAGAAGCTTCAAAAGACGCCGTATCGGCCGCTGAGCCTGCCCGGTCTTGCGCTCAAGGAGGCATCGGTGCTCATTCCCCTCTTCTCGCGCGCCAGCGTTCCGCAGATCCTCTTCACCAAGAGAACCGAGTCTCTGCGAAATCATGCCGGCCAAATTTCCTTCCCGGGCGGCGCGCGGGATGAGTCAGATTCCACGCCCCTGCACGCCGCCTTGCGAGAAACCCACGAGGAGGTCGGGATTCCTCCCGCGCAAGTCGAGGTGCTGGGTCTTCTCGACGAGATTCCCACCATCACCCAATTCCGGGTCCTTCCGTTCGTCGGCGTCATCCCCCCTGACTTCGCTTACGTTGCGAACCCGGGCGAGATCGAGGAGATCATCGAGGTTCCAATCGCGCATTTGCTCAAGCCGGAGGTCCATCGCATCCAGATGTGGGCAATCTCGGGCCGGGAGAGGGAAATCCATTTCTACGACTACGGTCGCCACGTCATCTGGGGCGCTACTGCGCGGATGCTTCGAAACCTGCTCCAAATCGTGAGCACACTGCGGTCCGTTCCCTCGAGCGCTGAATGAACGTCTATTCGGTGATCCTCGCTGGTGGCTCCGGAACGCGCTTTTGGCCGCTGTCGCGGACGGCGCGTCCGAAGCAGTTTTTGTCCCTCGCGACCCGCGCTCCTCTTCTGGTCGATACGGTCCGCCGCATCTCGCGATTTTCGACCTTGAAGCGCACCTTCGTCTCCTGCGGACCGGTTCATGCACCCGCCGTCCGGAAGTTGATCAAAGGCCTTCCCGGCAGCAACGTTCTCGTCGAACCGGTGGCGCGGAACACTGCGGCGGCGATCGGCCTTGCCGCCGTTCACGCTCTGGCGCGAGAACCGCAGCCCCTGCTCCAGGTTCTTCCGGCCGACCACGCCGTTCGCGACCTGGAGGGGTTCTCGGCTTGCCTCGACTCCGCGGCGCACGCGGCCCGTCGGGGCCTGCTGGTGACGCTCGGAATTCGACCGACTCGCCCTGAAACGGGCTACGGCTACATCGAGATCGGCGACCCGCTCGGACCGGAGAGCTTTCGCGTCAGGGCATTCGTTGAAAAGCCCGATGCCGACACCGCTGCGCACTACTTCCAGTCCGGGCGGTTCCTGTGGAACGCGGGGATTTTCGTCTTCCGCGCAGACGACATCCTGACCGCCTTTGCCAAGCACATGCCCTCGCTGGCGGAGGCGCTGGCGAGAATCTCGGAAAACATTGGCAAGCGAACTTACCGGACAAGCGTTTCGAGGGAGTTCCGCAAGCTTCACTCGGTGTCAATCGATTACGGCGTGATGGAGCGGGCGGACAACCTCGCCGTGGTGCCGGGTAATTTCGGCTGGTCGGATCTGGGGTCCTTCGCTTCTCTGCCCGACGTGCGCCCCGTCGATCAGCGGGGCAATGTGGTGACCGGTCGCGGTGCGGTGCTGGTGGATTGCGAAAACTGCGTGGTGTTCGCAGGCGAGCGCCCCCTCGCGCTAGCGGGGCTATCTGACACCGTGGTGATCGACGCGGGCGATGTTGTCCTCGTCGTGCCCAAGAAGGAAAGTCAGAAGGTGCGCGATGTGGTGCAGGCTTTCAAAGCTCGCGGCCTCAAGCGCTTCCTGTAACCAAACGCACGCGGTCGGCCGGGCTAAAGGCAGCTCCACCGACAGGTGCGACTGCACAGCTCATCGAGGCAATCTCCCAATCAAGGTAAAATGGCCGCAGCTCGATGCTCGGACGCGTTCGCCCGGCGGCGCGTTTCCATCAGAGCCGGACCCGGATGCACTCGAAGCTGGATCACCGCGCTAGAATTCTTGTCGTCGATGACGAGCCGATCGTCGGCGCTGCAATCCGGCGCACCCTGCATCGCGAGCACGACGTCACCGTGGCTCACGGCGGTCGCGAGGCGCTGGAGTTGATCTCCAAGGCTGAATTCGACCTGATCCTCGCCGATGTATTGATGCCGGAGATCAGCGGAATCGATCTCTACGAGCTGCTCAAGCAAAGCAACCCCTCCACCAGCGACCGGATGGTCTTCATCACCGGTGGAGCCTTTACCACCATGGCCAGGCAGTTTCTCGAATCGGTTCCCGATCGCACGCTGGAGAAGCCGTTCGAACCCGAGAGGCTGCGCGCCTTCGTTCGCGAACGACTCGGCTGACCCGCGCTCGTCGTTGGCCAGCGAGGCCTGCGCGGAATCGTCCGGCCGAGCCGAAATCCCGGGGTGTATAGTGCAGCTCCTGGAATGAAGGAGCGGAAATGAATCCACAGATCTTCCGCGAGTACGACATCCGCGGGTTGGTGGGTCTCGATCTGACCGAGGACGTGGTCGAGAAGCTTGGCCGCGGCCTGGGAACGATGGTGCGCCGGCAAGGCGGGCGCTGGATCGTGGTCGGCCGTGATTGCCGCGAGTCATCGACTCGGTTTCGCGAAGCGATCTGCAAGGGAATCACCTCCACAGGCCTGCACGTGATGGACGTCGGCATCGTACCGACGCCGGTGACGTACTTTGCCGCCAACACACTGCCGGTGGACGGGCTGGCGATGATCACCGGCAGCCACAACCCGCCCGAGTACAACGGATTCAAAGTGGGAGGTGGAAAGACCACTTTCCGCGGCGCTGAAATCCAAGAGCTTCGCAAGTTGATCGAAGCCGGCGACTTCGAACGAGGCTCTCCGGGGAAGGTCATTCAATTCGACATCGTCACGCCGTACATGCACTTCGTTCGCCAAACCCTGGCGGTCGGCCGGAAGGGGATGCGAATCGTCGTTGACGCGGGCAATGGGACGGGAGGAGTCGTCGCCGTCCCCCTCTTCCGCGCGATGGGCTTTGAGGTGGTGCCGCTCTTTTGCGAGATGGACCCCACCTTCCCCAATCACCATCCTGATCCAACGGTGCCCAAGAACCTCGAGGACCTGATCCGCACCGTGAAACGGGAGAAGGCGGAGGTGGGGCTCGCCTACGACGGCGACGCAGACCGACTCGGCGTCATCGACGATGCCGGGAACATTCTCTGGGGAGATCAGCTGATGATCCTCTTCGCGCGCAGCGTGCTCAGGGAAGTTCCGGGAGCGGCGATCGTCGGCGAAGTAAAATGCTCGTTCACACTGTACGACGACATCCAGGCCAAGGGCGGGCGGCCGATCATGTGGAAAACGGGCCACTCGCTGATCAAAGCGAAAATGAAGGAAGAGCGCGCCGAGCTCGCCGGCGAGATGAGCGGCCACATCTTCTTCCGGAACCGCTACTACGGCTTCGACGACGGAATCTACTCGTCGGCGCGACTGCTGGAGATCCTCACCCGCGAAAGGCGCAAGCTCTCGGAGCTGCTGCTGGACGTGCCGAAGACGTTTTCGACCCCCGAGCTTCGCGTGGAGACCGGCGAAGAGAAAAAGTTCGAGATCGTCCGGCGAGTCACCGAGGCCTTTCGCAAGCAGGGTTACCGGATCATCGACGTCGATGGCGTTCGAGTCACGTTCCCCGATGGTTGGGGCTTGATCCGCGCGTCGAATACACAGCCGCTGCTCGTGCTGCGATTCGAAGCGAAGACGCCCGAGCGCCTCGAAGAAATTCGCAAGCTGGTCGAGACAACTCTGGAGAGCGTGAAGACAGAAGTCGGCGCCGGACGACCTGCCCTCTGATGCGACGGCTCACTTCGTAGCGCCCCCGCTCGCCAGCTTCCCTCGCGAGGCATTCTTCACGTATTTCTCCAGCCACTGATCCATCTCCCAGAGCATGTGCATCACCGACTCTCGCGCTCGATAGCCGTGGGCCTCGTGCGGCAACAGCACCAGGCGCGCCGGCTTGCCGAACCCCTTGAGCGCCTGGAACAGGCGCTCGCTTTGCAGCGGGAAGGTGCCTTGGTTGTCGTCCTCCATGCCGTGGATCATCAGCAGCGGATGATCGATTTTGTTCGCGTAGGTGAAAGGAGACATGGCGACGTAAAGCTCGGGCGCGTCCCAGAACGTGCGCTCTTCCCTCTGGAACCCAAAGGGCGTCAGCGTTCGATTGTATGCGCCGCTCCGCGCGATTCCCGCTCGGAACAAATCTGTGTGGGCGAGCAGATTGGCGGTGGTGAAGGCGCCATAGGAGTGACCTCCGATGGCGATTCGATTGCGGTCGGCAACGCCGCGTCGCACGACCTCCTCGACGGCCGCCTTGGCATCCTCGACCAACTGCCGGACATAGGTGTCATTGGCTTCCTTCTCTCCCTCGCCGAGCACAGGAAACGACGGATCATCGAAAATGGCGTAGCCGCGCACCAACCAGGGCAAGGGCGACATCGGTCCGACGCGGACGAACCGATAAGGGGATGTCGTAACCTGACCCGCCGCGTCCGCAGTCTTGAACTCGTGCGGGTAGGCCCACATCAGCATCGGCGGCGGGCCGTTTTGACGAGAGTAGTTGATGGGCAGGTACAAAGTTGCGCTGAGCTTCACGCCATCGCTTCTCTGGTAGTGGACCAGCTCCTTCTTGACCTTGGAGAGCTGCGGGGACGGGTGGGGGAATCGGGTGAGCGCCTGCGTCGTCTTCTTGCGCAGGTCGCGCAGGTAGTAGTTGGGCGGCTCGGCGACGGCTTCCCGGTGTGTGAAAACGCGCTCCCCATCGTCGAAGAGATGGATCGCCTGCTCGTAGTACGGGGCCTGCGATTGCCAAAGCCGTCGCGCCTTCAGAGTCGTTAAATCGAAACGGTCGAGGAACGGTCGATCTCCCTCCGGCGATGCTCCCGGCCCGAGCAGGAAAAGGGTCCGACCCTGGTCTGCAATGCGAAGAACGAGCGTTCCACTCGGCGTCAGGCGGGTCGCGGGTCTGCCCGGATCTCGGTAGCGGTCCTCGCTCGAGCGATCGAAGATCAGCTGGGGCTTGGTCGACGGCGAGCTCGGAGAAAATCTCCAGGTGCGAGTGCGGCGATCCTTCCACCGGCCTTCGACCATCAGCGCCAACTCATCGGTTCCCCACTGCACCTCGCGGAATCGCATCTCGAGGGATGCGAGCGCCACTGCATCGCCAGCGAAAGGGGCTGCGAGCGTGAACAGGCGATCCCGAATCGGCGCTTCTACCCTCGGGTCTCCTCCGTCTTGAGCCTCCACCCAGAACGCTGTGGCCGCTGAATCAGCGCGCCAGCCGAAGTGCCGGGGACCGGGGGCAACGGCATCGAAGTTGATCGGCACCTGATCCGCCAGCGGCAGGTCGGCCAATGTGCGCAAGCGACTTCCGTCCGAAGTCCAGATTTCCACCGAGCGCGGGAAACGCTCCCAAGGGACGAGGTACGAAAAGGGGCGATGGAATGATTCAACGAGGAGGTACTTGCCGTCGGGCGAAGGATCGGCGCTAAAGATCATCGCCGGTTTGCCCAAGGCCTCGTTGCGCCCGTCGAGATAAACCCGTCGAACCTGCGCGTTGGCGTAATACGCGAAAAGCTCGGCGTCGTACGGGCTCTTCAGCAGGTCCTGGTAAGTGCGAGTCGGCGACTTGCGACCTTCGGTGCTCTGGTCGATGACGGGTCCGGCGGGAGTCTGCGGCTGACGCGGCACTGGGCCCCGCTCCGCGGGAATGGTTCGACAGATCAGGCTCTGACTGTCCGAGAGCCAGTGAAAGGGCCACGCCTGCACGCCATTGAGCTGCACGTTGGGAAGTCTGCTCGCGCTGGCGGTCGAGACATCGATCACCCAGAGCTCAAGCGCGTTGTCCGCGCTGTGCGCGAAGGCCAGGCGTTTGCCATCCGGTGACCATCGGGCCCAGCGCATCTTCAGCCCGCTCGGCAATCCGCTGATCGGTCGTTCGGTGCGGGTCGAGATTTGGAACAGCCAGAGCTTGTGCGCATAGGGCTGTCGCGTCAGAGAGTTGTTCTGCGGGTTGAAGCGGATCCCGGCGAGCTTTAGCTCCGGCTGGGCGACGTCTGCGATCGGAAGAAGCGTGGGATTCTGCTCGAACAACACCCAATCCTGATCGGGTCCGAAGAGCACGGATGGAGTGAGCGGAGCGTCGGCGAGCTTCGCGATCTCGTCCGGAGGCATTTGGTAAGCGTCGGGTGTTGTCGAAGGAGTGGACGAGGGCGATGCCGTCACCGCGGCGGCCAAAACGAGTTGAAGCGCACGGAGCATGAGCAGCCCCTTTCCCAGGCACAGGCTGCATATCAATCTGGTCGCCGATGGGCGAGCGCTGTTCGACGGCGCTCAATTGGACGCAGATGGCGTCAATTCAGAAAGAACGTGTACTTGTACTTCATCTCCGTTGAGACCGGCTGTCCCGACTTGATCGCGGGCTTGAATCGGAACTTGACGATCGCATCGCGCGCCGCTTCGTTCAAACCGTGCCCGGGGCCGGCCAGCACTTTGGCGTTGGTGACATTCCCGTCGACATCGACGACGATGGAGAGCAGTACCGTGCCCTCGATTCCCTCCCGTCGAGCGCCTTCGGGGTAGGGAATTTTCGTTTCCAATAACACCGCCGGCGGCGAATCCACCTGGTAGATGGGAACGTACCGGGGCGCTGAATACGGCTTGACGTCCTGCGGCGCCTGAGCCTGAGGCTCCGCCTTGCCGTAGAGCGTATTTCCAACCGGGGCCGCGTACGCACCCCCTGTCGTGGTCGACGACATTGTCATCCCGACGACGAGTGGCGCTTGCCGGGGCGGCTCCTCGGCCGGAGGAGGCTCATTCGGGGGCGGTGGGACATTTTCTTTCCGCTTGAACCGCTTCACCGAGGCGACCTTGATCGGCGGCTTTGGCATGGGCCTCGGCGCCGCCTCCTTCATCTCTTCCGGCGCCGGCTTTGGGCTCTCCACCTCGACCATTACCAACTCCAGGGGCGGGTTCGGTTGGGCTGCCTCCGCCTGGCCTCGGCGCGCCACCTGGCTCATCACTGCGAATCCTCCGCCATGCAGAGCGAGCGAACATGCGACGAACATCGGCACGATGGCGCGGCGAGAGGCGAGGTGAGCAAGAAGCGGTTCCACGGCGTGAGCCTACGGCGAACGCACCGGCGAGGCGTCCTTCTGAATGTTGAGCGCGAACTTCGCGATGCCCTGTCCTTTGATCTCGTCGATCAAGTGCATCACGCGGCCGTAATTCAAGGCCTGGTCGGCGCTGATCACCGCGCGCGTCTGGGAATCCTTCGCCACCGATTCGGCGACGCGCTGCAACAGATCGCCCTCCGTTACCTCGGCCCCGTCGAAAAAGATGCGTCCATCCTTATCGAGCACCACGTTGACCAAGCCTTGAAGCGTCTCGCCGCCGTGCGCCGCGCGCGGAAGATCCACCTCCAACGTCTCGCGGACGATGAAGTTGGCGGTGACCATGAAGATGATCAAGAGCACGAGGACGATGTCCACCAACGGGGTAACGTTGATCCCGGTGATTTCCTCGTCGCCGTTCTGGACCGCGAATGCCATCTAACGAACCTCGCGAATCGGCAGCTCCGAGCTTCTAAGCCCGGCTCGCCCACTGCCTTCTTGCGCCCGAAGCTGACCGACGAGCGCGTGCCCAAGGGTCTCCGTGCGCGCAGTCATCGTCTTCAGCCATCGATTGAAAGCGTTGAAGGCCACCACCGCGGGGATCGCGACCGCCAGGCCGACCGCGGTGGCGACGAGCGCCTCCGAGATTCCGGTCATCACCGTCTGCTGAATCGCGGAGCCGCGGATGACCGTTCGGCCGAGGTCATGGAAGGCTTTTATTATCCCGAGAACCGTCCCGAACAGCCCGATGAAGGGCGCGTTGTTGCCCAGCGTGCCCAGGAAAGAGAGCGATCGCTCGTACTGCGGGCGCTCGCGGGCGATCGCCGAGGCAATTACTTGCTCAACGGTGTCCGGCCCTTGTGGAATCGCGGCCAGGGCGTCGCGAATGACCGACGCCTCCATTCCCTTCCTTTGCCCGATCGCCCGCCTGACCGCTTCGAACTCTCCGCGCGCGAGCTGTCCGGCCAACGATGCGGAATCGGGCAATCGATGGGACGAGAAATAGGCGAGCCGCTCCAGCATCAGCGCGATCGACAGCACCGACAGGCAAGCGAGGATCCAGAGGACCCATTCGGCGCTCGAGAGGGTGATGCTCAGCAGTTTCGTGGTAAGCCAGCCCTGAGATTGCGGAGCTGCCTGGGCCAGAATCAGCGGTAAAGTCATAGGAATCGTTTGGCACAGAATCCAACGCCGGCCGCGAAAATTGATTCACTCGAGTTCAGCGAAAATCAACTGCCCAACGCTGTCTGCCCGCTATCCTCCTCGGCGACCGTGGTCCGCCTAGACTACCCGAGTTGTCTTCCATAGGGCAGGACAGCTCGGAATGCTCGGATTTCTGGCCACTTCGCCGCGCCAAAACCGCCGCCCGCCCCACCAGTACGAAGCTCGACGGCGCTTGGTTTTCGGGCCTGATTTTCGAGGGAGGAGCGGCCTGGTTTGTGGCCCCGTCGATCCTGTGTGGATCAGGCCGCCTAAACCCGTCGCGTCGGTGAATCGCTGGTGTGCTTTTGCCTGCGCGCCCTCAGGATCATCGCCAAACCACCCAGCGCGATCACTCCGGAGACTCCGGCGCCGCAACCGCAGGAGGTTTGTTGTGGTTCCGGAGGAATGCTTCCGCCCCCTCCGGCGCTCCCTCCACCGCCGCCTCCGCCGCCATCCGTCGTCGTGCCGCCGTCGCAGCTCGCATTGAAAGTCACGTCGACGGACGCTGATGCATGTCCGACGCGATCCACTGCACTGAGCTGGATCGTGTGCTGCCCCGGCGCCACGATCCAGGATGTGTCTCCTTGCCAGTGCGGCGTACCAGTACAGTAGAAGCTACCTACGAGGCTCGTGTCGTCGGCCGAAATGACTTGGCCCCCTTCTTTGAGCGTGTAGACGACGAGCTTGCCGATATCCGGAACGTTGAGTCGAACCTGACGAATGTGTTCGGTGAAGCAATCCGAACCGCCATCGGGATGAGCGTCGAATCCATTCACCGAGGCCGCAGCGCCGGTGAGGGCCGACGGTATCGTGAGATCCTGCGAGCTGCCGGTGGTGAAGGTCGCCAACACAGGTCCAGTGACGGACGTTCCTTGCCGGACTTGGTATTGCAGATTAGCGAAGAGGCACAGCTGGCATGGAACGAGCCTGACCGCGGTCATGTAGGAGACATTCGAATCAGTGCGCGTGGTCTGCTGGAGGTTCACCGGGGTGGTGCCTTGCCAAACGCTGAACTGGTTGGCGATGTCGTTGGGCATCGGATCGGCGAAGACGTGGATGTCGATGATCGCGTTCGTTGGAACGTTGGTTTCCGTGTCGCGCGGCGAAGTGACGACCGCGAGCAGTTGAGGCGTCGTGCAAGCATCGGCCTGCTGAAGCGCGCCCTGCGCCAGCACGAGCGCAACTCCCACAATCAGGGTTGCGAGTGGGCGCCGGAATGCCATGAAAGCTCCTTGCTAGTAATCGCGGCTCCAGATGATGTCTGCACTGCCCACCTTGGCGTCGCCGTAGGTGGCCTGCAAAGACCATCGGTTGGTGATCAGGTAGTACACCCGCACTTCATTCGCGTTTTGCCCGAGATCCGGGTTTGCGTTGATGCGGGCAGTATAGCCCACGTAAATCCGGTCGGTCACGTAAGTGCCTGCTTCCACCTTGGTGCCGGCGAGTCCGTGCTCACCCGCCTCGACGGAAAGGACGTCCAGCGGCAGGTTCTTGGCGACGTCGTTCTTGAGCTGGCTGGCCATCAGTGAGCCGATCGCCGAGACGGCGACCTGCGAGCCGGTGACGGACGTCCCTGAATTCGTATTGAGAGTCCGATGCCCGGTCGCCAGCATCGTGTAGATCTCCGTCTCGGTCATAGGTGGCTCGGAGTTGGTTTTGATTGAGAGGTTTTTCACCTCTCCTCTCACGGTCACGAATATCTTCACCTGCTCGCGCTCGTTGTTGTAAAGCGCGAGAACGTCCAGCGACGGGTTCCCCGCAGGCCCGTTAAAACGAACAATCGAGCTCTTTTGCAGGTCGAAGCGTCGACCGATGACTTCAACGCGACCCTGCAGAATCTTGACCTCGCCAAACACCACCGGGTCCGGCGTGAGCTCGACCTTGAATCCGTCCGAGAGCCCAATCTCAATATTGGCATCGTTTCCCTTGATCCAGAGGTTGCGAGGAGCGTCGACGGTCACGACAAGCTGACGAGACGATGCACGCGGAGCGGGCACCTTCGGGTCGCTGGTGACCTCGTGCCCCGTCAGCGCAGCCGTCGCTGCCTCGTAGCGCGTCTTGTTGATCGGCACGCCGTCCCGCAGCAACACGATGTCGTCGGGGCGATCCATTGACTGGAGATCTTTGCGCTTGATGTCCGGAAGCTCGATGTGCGCCTGCGGGATCTGAAGGCGGCGCACGTTCACCGCCTCGGGAGTGATTTCGCCCTCCAGCGTACTTTCCAGTGAGAGAATCGCGACCGGCTGGTCGTCGGCGATGATGGGAAACTTGTCGAGATTCGCGCGTCCGCTCAGACTGAGATCTCGGCCCGAGCGACGGGCGTCCGCAATGACCTTCGCTTGCCCGGCGCCGCTGTGGACCACTAGCTCCCGGAGTTGAAATTGCTCCTCCGTGCCTTCGATCAGCAGGTGGATTCGATCAAAGTCGCCAAAGCCGACCAGCGCGAGACTGCCGTTAGTCCACTCGACCTTGCCGTGAACATTGGGAACGCCGATGGTCCCTCGAACAGTGGCATTCGCGTCAAGCGTTCCCCCCAGCTTGCGGATCGGCGGAGCCACGCCCGAAAGAAACGCGAGATCGAACTGGGAGGAGGTCAATGTCAGGTCGATCGGTGCATTGGCGTATTTGAGCCCGCGGCGCAGCGCGGGATACGACAGATCCAGCTCACTGTGACCTCGTAACGTGAAAGTTCCGCCCGTCGACGCCAACTCGAGCGACACGGTGGAGCTGGCCCGCCGGTAGGCGTACTGGAGCTTCCCGTTTCCGAGCGCAAGTTTCTGCGCGGCGAGCTGTTCGACTTCCGAGCGCAAGTCGACCTTCGGGTCGGCAAGGTTTCCAGAGATCGACAGCTCGCAGCGGACGATGCCGTTCAGGCTCCGTTGGGTGGCCGCACCTCCCGTGGCGATGGCAGGCACCCGCTCGGCTTGATCCTCCCGATCGCCACCTCCCAAAAGCATGCGCAGCTCTTCGATCGAGATTGGCCCGACGCTAGCGTTGAGCGAAAGCGGACGATCGACGATGTCGGCGATGCCCTTGACGTTGGCAGGTGGTGTCTCGATCGAAGCAGTCAGATGCAGCAGACGACGGTTTTCGCGATGCGCATCTAGGCTGGCCTGGATGCTGGTTGTAGACGCAGCGGCGATGAGCGATGCATCGATGGGGGGTGCGTCCCCAAGCGCGCCGCTCGTCAGCGAGACCGCGACTTTGCCCACCGGGGCTCTGGCGCTGCCGCGGAGCTCACCGCGAACGGAAACCTTGCCGCGAATGTCCTCTTGAACCAAACCCTCGTCACGCAGCAGCTCGAGGGGAAACTCGTGAACATCGAGGTCCACCTCGACGACCATCGAGCGAAGGCTCTCCACCGTCGGAGGACTCTGAAGAAGGGCCCACAACGTCAAGGGTGTCTGAACCGCGACGGAGCTCTTGACACTTCTCACCGTCCATTCCAGCGACGACGCGAGCTTTCCCTTCTCGCCGCTCTGGACGCTCACGCTGAGCTCGACCGGAGGCGATTCAGCGTAGCGGAGCGACCGACCCTGCAAGGCGAGCCCCAGCTTTGGCTCGTCCGCGGTTCCGCTGAGCTCGATTTTCGCTGCCGCGCTTCCGGTGATGGGATCCGATCGGTTGAAGGCGCGCAAGAGTTGTTCGATCGCCGTGTCCTCGAGGCTTACAGCGATGCGGACCGGCTCGCGCTTTCGCATTCGCAGAGCGTCGATCGGCGCGTCGAAGTCCGCGCTCAAACTGGTTCCGAGCCCGCGCGCATTCGCCGTGCCCACCGCGCGATCATTTTCGTAGCTCGCATCCGCCCGCAGCTCGAGGTGATCGTACTGCTTGAAACGGCCGCCCTGAAGCCCGACGCGGGCCTTGATCGCTGGCCGCGGCAGCTTTCCCTGGGCGCGGACCTCGGCGGAAACCACCCCAGCCAGGTGCAAGTCGGGATTTATGACGGGCTTGGGGAGCAACGCGAGGTCGAGACCCTCGACCTGCAGCTCGGCGCTGACGCGCTTTCCCCGGAGCGAGCCTGCGGCCCGAATGGACTGACTCCCCGCGCGCAGCTCGAGCGGTCCCGAGGACAGGTCGCCGTTGCCGAAGTGAATTCTTGCCGGCTGCTGCAGCGTCCACTGCGCCTCTGGGTACTGAAGCTGGAGGGAGCGGAGGAGAAGACCTTGGTGATCGGCATCCACCGTCGCGCCGGCGCGGACCAAAAGTTGTGCGAATCCCATCGACCGGATCTCCGCTGTCAGGTCGCGCCCGCGCGTCGTCAAACTGACCGATATGTTCTTGAGAACCCGGTCTTCGAGCGCCAAGCGCGCTGCAGTCAGCGAAAGCTGGGACTGTAGAGGCTTCTGGACATCCGGAACGGAGCCCCTGACCGAAAGGTTATCGGCTGCGTACGTGTCGTAGCGCAGCCTGGGAAACGCGCCGTTGAACGTTACCCCTGGATGTTTGGTCGATCCCTTGACCGCCACTTGGAGCTCGCCGGAGCCCGAGATTTTCAACGGAGGTTGGCGCGCGATGCCGCCGAGGGTCTTCGAAAGCGCGTCGAGGTTGGCTGCCCTCAACGTTCCTGAAAAGGAAAGATCGCGTCTGCTGCCCCGACCCGCCCCGGCAAGGCGCAGCCCGGGAAGGTCGACGACGAGCTTCGGTACCTCGACGAGACCGCGGCGCGCGCTCGCCTCGATCGCGATCGGGCCGATGGAGTAACCGCGCACCCGCGACTCCGGCGCGACCAGCTCCAGCCTTCCATCCAGGGTGTCCACCGAATGCCCTCCGCCCCTGCCTTGGACATTGACCTCGAGGTTGGAATCGGGGCCATTCGCGAGAAGCTCGCGAAGGTTGATGTGGCGCGCTTGCAGCGCGATGCCTTTGCTTTGAAGCTTGGCGATGTCGAGTGAGCCCTCGACGAGCGCGGCGGCGCTGCCCGCTTTGAGCTCGAGCTTGGCGGCGACGACGTCTCCACTAAGTGCTCCTTCGCCGGAAGCTGAGATTGGTACGAGCACTGGATAGCCGGGCACCCACACGCTCACCAAGTTGGGCGGAAGCTCGAGCCGAGCCAGTTGGGCCTGCAACTCGTCGCCGGCCAAAGCGGCCGAGGCGTCGACGCGCAGGCCGGCCAAGATCAATGCCAGCTGCGCGGCTTGATGATCTCCGCTGCCCTGCTCACGGACCTTGAGCGAGAGCGGCCCCGGCGTCGGATAGGTTACTCTCCCGTCGAGCTGCAGGTCGACCTTCACCTTCTGGCTGGGGCTCACGTATCCGCCGGAAGCGCGGGCTTCCAGGTCTTCGATCCGAAGCTCGCGCTTGCTTCCTTCGCCGATCTGTTCGAGATCGACCGCCCCCCCGCGCAGCTGCAAGCTCTCCAGCACAATGCCGAGGGTCGGTGGGTTTGTGCTCTCCGCCGAAGGCTGGGACGGAGAGGGATTGCGGGGCTGGAACGCTCGGGCAACGTTAAAGCCGCGGTCATCGAATCGCAGATGTACCCGGGGCGCGACAAGGGTGAGCTGTCGAACGTAGATCGTGCGCCGAAAGAGCGTTCGCAGCGAGAGACGAACTTCTAATGTGTCGACCTCGGCGATCAGCCCACCGTCCGGATCGCGCAGCACCACATTGTGCAGCACGAGGTGATTGCCGCCGAATTCCAGCTGCTCGGCCTCGAGGCTTCCCTGGAACGCGTCGCGAGCGCTGGCGACGGCGAGGCGGAGGATGCGCTCTTCTCCTGCGCGGCTGGTCAGGAAGATGTAGCCAGCTGCGATCACCACCAGTACCAGCGCGAGCAGCCCGAGCAGTCCGCGGCCGATCCACTTGGCCCAGGTGCGCACTCGCGATTGCTGCCTGCCTGCGTTCAGAATGGTTCTCCAATCGAGAGGTGAAACGACCAAGCCGCCTCTGGGTAACCTGCGTCACCTGGCTGATTCTTGCCACCGATGAACCCGAATATGCTTCCTCCGAGACCGAAAAATCCGCTCTGCGCCGTGGGAGGGTTGAGGGGCAAGCTCGGATTCTGCTGCTGCACCGACAGCGGCGGTCCAATATTCAGCCGGCGGGCGATGTCGAGCCGAATGGGGCCAATGGGGGTTCGGTATCGGAGTCCTGCGCCGAGCGCATACAACATGTTCCGGGTGAAATAGCTCGGGCCCTGATTAGCGAGACCGGTGAAGACATCCTCGGCGGTCACGAAACCCGCATCGAGAAATGCAGCGGCGACCAAGTTCGATCCCGGGAAGTTGTAGCGCATCTCAATCGAGCTCTCGAACAAACCATCGCCACCAATCGGTGAGGTGACACCTTGCACCCCCACCGGGCCGGCGACGCCGTCCTGCAAGGTTTGAGAAGGATTCTGTTGAGTGATGATCATCGGAGACATTCGCCGATAACTGAATCCCCGCATCGCATCGCCGCCGGAGAAAAAGCGAACCAGGATCGGGCTTGCTCCATTCGCCAGCGGCTTCAGGGTGCCCAGCTTGATCCTCGCCGCGATGGTGAACTTCTTGCTGCGCGGGAAGGTGTTGTAGTACCGAGCCTCGGGCACAATCCGGTAATAGGCGAACGAGCCGCCCAGCGGACCGCCACCCTCCTGGAACGTAAGCCCGACGTAGAAGCCGTTTTGCGCATCCAAGGGGACGTCGCGACGGTCCCAGATGATCGCCTGCTCAAGGTAGGAGAGCACGATGAGGCAGTTCACCTCATTTGGAGGGCACCCATAAAACAACTCCGGGGCCTGGCCTCCCAACGTCGTCTGACCGCTGAGCAGATAATCCGTTTCCAAGTTGTAGGAGAATAAAACCGAGAGCGTGGAGTGGGGCTGCCAAACCAGCCCCACTCGACCACCGCCGCCGATAAAGCTGTAGGTCTGTTGCGCGTCGCGCTGCGCTGTCAAAGAAGTTTGGAGCCGGACGTTCTTGAAGAACGCGCGAGGTTGCTCCAGCTCCGCACTGGTGAGAAAAATCGGCTCGCTCTTCAAGGCGACGGCTTGACTCTGCGCCAGCACGGCCACGATGTTCGGGATGAATGCCCAACCGACGCGCCCGCGCAGCGTGAAGCGTCGCAAGCCGCCGAAGAAGTCGCGATCGACATACTCGCCGATGAGGTGCACTTCATTGCGGGTCTGATCGAACCCCCCGCCGCCTCCGAACCGAAGCGTGTGGAAAGGAGCTTCGCGCACGTCAACGACCACCGGCATCGTCCCCTCCTGCCGGTCGGGTGCGCCGGGATTCACCTTGACCGCGCCGAAGACGCCCATCTTGAAGACTCGCGCCTGCGCTTCGGCGAGCGCGGAGTTGGAAACCCAATTTCCCTTCTTGATCGCGTCCTCGGCCTGCTCGCGGATCCAGCTGATCGGCGTGCGCGCGTGAGGGTTGATCGAGACGAAAATGTCCCCGAAGCGATACCGCTGACCGACGTCCGATTCGATTCGCAGATCCGCCTTGTCTTTGGCGATGTCCACCAACGCTTCGCCGCGGACGACCGCTTCAGCGTAGCCGAGCTCTCGAAGCTTCACCTGAATCCCTCCCCGCACGCCCTCCCAGACGTCCTCCTTGAAGATTTGGCCTTCTTTGATCGGGAGGTCGGAGAGTGACTCGGTGCGATGATTGGCAGGCAGCGCGTCGAATCCGCCGAACTCTATTGTGGTGATCCGAGTGGGAGGTCCCTCCTCGACGCGCACCCTCAAGTCGACGGTCGGACGCTTTTGCTCCCGTTCTTTGCTGGATTCAAAGACCCCTTCCTCGTCGATGGCCTCGGCCGGGGGAGCCGGTGTCTCGATGATTTGTTGGTCGACGATGCGCGCATCGTAGTAACCCTCGGCCTGGTATACGCGAATGATTCGCCGCAGATCTGCCTGCCATGCGTTCGGATCGAAGTACTGCGTTGCCGAGAAGGGCCACCAGCCCGAGTCGGAGGTCAGGATCTTGCTCTTCAGCTCACTCTCCGACACCTGCTTCGCGCCTTCGATGCGCAGGCTCTTGACTTCGGGTACGTCCGGAGGGATGGGCGCCCCGGTTGCGCACCCGAGCACCCCGATCAGCGCGGCCCCCAACCCTCTGCCCCGCAGCTTGGCTTCTCCCGCCAGCTCCATCACCGCCCCGCCGCCTCCGAGAGCCGAGCGAGCAGCGCGGCGGTGGCGCGGGAATCTTCGTGCACCAGCAGCTCCTCCGCTCGCTGCTCGATGCGATACGTCCAGTTGTCGTGGGAAATCGATCCAGGCACATTGATGCGATCTTTGAGGCCAAACGCGTCCTGCCACGGGATGACGCACAGATCGCTGCCGGAGCTCTCCGCCGCCGCAAGGAGCGACTCGCGCGTGGCCTGGTGGTACTCGGGAGCGTTTGGAAGATTCCGCACCTCCGGGTAGTCGCGGATCACCGCCTCGCGCTCGTGGGCCGGGCAGGTCTCCCACCATTCGCGGAGCGTCTCGGTGTCGTGAGTGCTGGTGGTGGCCAGCGAAAGCTTGGGAAAATCGTGCGGGTTCCGAAACACGCCTGGGTCGCGTTGCCACTCTCGTTCCCAGCGGAGCACGCGGTAGCCGGGGATCCCCAGACGAGTGAGCGTTTCGCGAACGAAGTCCGGAACCACTCCGAGGTCCTCGGCGACGATCCCCGCAGGCCCGGAGAGCAATCGGAACAGCTGCTCTCCCTGGGCTCGCTGCTGCGCCTCGTCGGCGGGAAGGAAGCGCCCTTTGGGGTCTTTCTCGTCTCGAATCCACTGGCGGAAGTAGCCGACCGCGTGGTCGATTCGCCGAAGCTCATAGTAGTCAGCGGTGCGCGATGCCCTCGCGCGCAACCAGGCAAAGCCGTTTTCTTTCATCGCCTCGAAGTCGAAGTATGGCAGGCCCCAGTCCTGGCCGACGGCAGAGAATTCGTCGGGTGGAACGCCCAGGCGAGCGTCGCGCCGGAGGATGTTCTGGTGCGCCCAGCTATCGCGGCTGTCCTGAGCGATGATGAATGGCTCATCGCCGCAGAGAAGGACTTGGTGGTCGCGCGCCGCTTTGCGCACTTCCCGCCATTGCGTCTCAGCGATCCATTGCTGCCATCCGCGGAACAAAACTTCGCTCGATAGGCGCTCCCGCTCGGCGGCCAACGGGGTCGGATGCGCGGTGCGCAGTCCCTCGGGCCATTCCCACCAGGCCTGATTCCCTCGGGTGTCGGAGATAGCGCAAAACAGCGAGAAGGAATCGAGCCAATTGCGATGTTCCTCGAGGTATCGGCGAAACTGCGCGGCCCGAGCACTCGTCGTTTTCCACTCCAGCTCCTCGAAGCGCTCGAACGCGCGGCGAAGCGCAGCTCGCTTGAGGGGGAAGACGAGGTCGTATCGGATGCGCGGGCTGGTGCGCGCTCGCTCGAGATTTTGCCGCTCACCCTCGGAGAGCGCCGCTTCGCCCAGCTCGTCGAACTCCGGCACCCGGCTCAGGTCGATGAAGAAGGGATTCAACCCGATCGCGCTGCGCGTAGCATACGGGCTGGCGTCGTCCGGCAGAGTGGGCAGCAAAGGCAGCATCACCAGCATGCGCTGCCGCGCAGCGTGCATCCACTCGAACAGCGACGGCAGCGCCCCGAAGTCGCCGATCCCGAAGTCCGATCTGGATCGCAAAGAGAACACCGGAAGGAGAACGCCCGATAGGCGACTTGGGATGAACATGGTCGCAATCTGCATCACCGATGGGTCGCTGTGAACTGCGCTCTTGATCGGCGGCACCGCGTGTTATCCCGAAGACGTCGCCGGGAAGATTTGACGAAGCCAATCCGCGTGGGCGAGGTTTGCGACCTCGCGATGCGGCTTCCTTTGAGCTTCTACAATCGTCCCGCGTTGACGGTAGCCCGCGAACTTTTGGGCAAAGTTCTGGTGCACGATGCTCCGAACGGTCGACGCGCGGGCTGCATCGTGGAGACCGAGGCATACGTCGGCGAGCATGACCTTGCCTGCCACGCTTCCAAGGGACGCACGAAGCGAACCGAAGTTCTCTTCGGCCCGCCGGGCCGCGCGTACGTGTACTTCATCTACGGCATGTACTACTGCCTCAACGTCGTGACCGAGCCGGAGGGAATTGCTGCGGCGGTGTTGCTGCGGGCGCTCGAGCCGCTTGGCGGCGTTCCGCCCGGCCTTTTCACCAATGGCCCGGGAAAGCTCTGCCGCGCCATGGAAGTCAGCCTGGCCCACAACCGGGAAGATCTGCGAGGGAAGCGGCTCTTCATCGAGGACGCGCCGCAAATCCCCAAATCGCGCATCGAACGCGGCCCAAGGGTTGGGGTGGAGTACTCAGGACCCTGGGCGCAACGCCCATATCGCTTCTGGATACGCGGCAACCGCTTCGTCAGCGCTCCCCGACGCTCGACTCGCAACACTTGACGCGGCGTCGCATGACTGAAACCCTGCGCACGGAATGGCTGATCAGGTGCAAGTCGCCGCGGAGGACGAGTCTGGAGACCGCCGCCTCTTGGAGCAAGCGCAAGCGGGCGACATGTCCGCTTTCGAGGCTCTGGTGGAAAGGCACCGAGACAAAGTGTACGGGTTGGCGCTGCGGATGACTCGGTCGGACGCCGACGCCGGAGAAATCACCCAGGACACCTTCCTGTCCGCCTACCAGCACCTATCTGAGTTCAGGGGCGAGGCGGCGTTCGGTTCTTGGGTTCATCGGATAGCCGCCAATAACGCGCTGATGAGGCTTCGGCATCGCCACGTGGTCCAGGCCGCCGAGGAGGAAATGAAGAGCCCGGAGTTCAATGAGCGCGGCAGCTTCGCCGAGTACCCGGCGACGGACTGGAGCCGCCGGGCGGACGAAAAAGTTCTGGATGACGAGCTGCGTCGAGCCATTATGCAGGCGACCGACCACCTACCGGAGGGCTATCGAGAGGTGTTTTTGTTGAAGGATGTAGAGGGTCTCAGTTACGAACAGATATCTGAAGTAACCGGCGACTCGGTTCCAGCCATCAAAAGTCGCCTTCATCGGGCGAGGCTGGCGCTCCGTGAGGCTATAGACCGCTTTTACAATGAAGACTTGAAACGCTGAGTCTACTGAGGCATCTGTGGAGACGCTGGCTCGAGGATCGGATGTTCACCTGTAAGGAGTCGGTCGATTTACTGCTTCAATTCCTCGACGGCGAAATGCCGGAAGAAGAGGCGCGTCACCTCGAGGAGCATTTGCAAGCTTGCCCGCCCTGCGTGGATTTTCTGCGCACCTATCGAGCGACGCCGGTCTTGTGCAAGCGCGCGCTGAGCCAGCAGATGCCGCAGGAGCTCGCTGATCGTTTGACCCAATTCCTGCGCCAGAAATGCCGCAAGTAGGCGCCCTCAATCCAAGCTGAGGGCGCTCTGGCCGGAAGCGGTAGGCGGGTCGCCGAGGACGACCGTGCGTGGTGTTCGACGATGATTGAGCAGCTCGACGCGTGGATTGCCTCCACCGGCCCAGTGGCGTTTCTCGCGCTCGGGCTCGGGGCGATGATCGAGTACATCTTCCCCCCGTTTCCAGGCGACACGGTGGTGATCTTGGGCGGCATCTACGCGGTGCGCGGCCAAAAGCCCTGGGCCCTGGTGTTCGCGGTGATCACCATAGGCAGCCTGGTGGGTGCGGCATTCGACTACTGGATCGGGTTGAAATTCTCCGACCGAATCGAACGCCGACCGGAAGGCAAGCTCTTCGGCGGACTGAGTCATCAGAGGATCCGCGAGCTTCAGGAGCGGATGCGGCGATTCGGATCGGCGCTGATTCTGATCAACCGCTTTCTTCCCGCGGTCCGGGCATTTCTCTTCATTGCCGCCGGGGCGGCGCGAATGCCCTTCCCGCGCGTTCTCTTGCTCGGCGCCATCTCGGCCATGGGTTGGAATTGTCTGATGATGGGCCTTGGATCGGCAGTTGGAGGCAGCGCCGAGCGACTCGAAGCTCTGATGCGCAACTACCAGATCGCTGTCTACAGCGTCCTGGGAATCATCATGCTGTGGATCGCGGTTCGTTTTCTCTACCGGCGGCGGCAGCGGCGACCTACCGGCTGAGCGTCAGGAGAATGGGACGATTCCAATCGCCGCGCCCTGGCGCGCCTGCAGCATCTCCCTCGCTTCGAGGGATATTAAGGCCTGTCGATTGTCGAAGGCGACCTGCGTCTTCACCGCGCGAAAGCGATTGCGGCCCGAGGCTCGCTCGCTGGCAACCAGAGCTTCGTCGCCCGGCCGGTTGAGCTCGCGAGGGGAGAGCCGGCACGAGCGGTATCGGTCGATCACCGAGACGTCCTCGGTTTTCGCCTCGTAATGGGGACCGCCGTCGAATGGGTCGATCCGCTCCACGTACTTGAACCCAATTTGCTCCAGCATCTTTTGCACCGGACGCGATCCTGCTCCGACCTCGCCGATGACGCGCTGAGTTCGTTCCGGGAAAAGGGTCGCGTAGATGTCCGACGCAGGGAACAGCTCCTTGATGAACTCTCTGTTCTGGCGGGAGAGGCGATCGGCGTCTTGATAGGTGAGCCCGGTGAACTTTTTTCCGATCGCCTCCCACAGTAGGGAGCGCCCGGTGGGCAGCAAAGGCGGCAACAGCTCCGCGAGGACCTTCTCGCGGAACGCGCTCCGGTGCATCGCGATGAACAGGAATCGGACGAAGGAGAGCTGCTTGCCGAGCTTTTCTGGACTGCCGCGATAAGCAGGATCCACGACGAGGCCACCGATCTCGGTCGGTCCGTCGTAGTTGTACCCGATCGAAAGAACCTTGTGGCGAAAGTGCCGATCGAGCGAGGCGGAATAGTGCTCGCGCTCGGAAACTTCGTAGAAAGTGTGCGGGGCGTCGTAGGTTCCGTGCTGTGCGATCACCAGGCTGGTTCCGGCGACCTTGCCGGCGAGCGAATCCTCCAGCACAAAGAGGTACTCGCGCTCCCGGGGTTCTTCGATCCGTCCGCTGAAGCTTTTCAGCGATTTTTCGACCAGCGCCTCGAGGGCTTCTTCGTGATCCGGCAGATTGTAGGTGTTCAATGAAGCAGCCAGTCGCTTCAGGCTCGGCAAGTCGCTCTTCTGGGCGTCGCGGAGCAAGAACATGATCGAACCGATCCGAGCTAAGCGGTGAGGCGAGCGATCAAGGCGCGGTAGAATTCGATCGCAACTCTACGGTTATGGCAAGCGCGAAAGCAGTGGTGATCGCCCGGACCACATCGGGCGCCGTGCGCTTGCTTGAAAGCTCCGAGGTCGCTGCCCGCTGCAGCGCGGTGACCTAGTCGATCTTGAAGATGAAATTGCGCTCGCTGCAGACGGGAACCGGCTGCGGTTTGTATACCCAAGTCCTCTTGAGTTGCTCGGTGATCGCCTGATCCAGCCCAGGGATGCTAGTCACGATGCTCACATCCGAGACTCGTCCGGAAGTGTTCACGCAGATGCGATAGGTCCCTCGCACCAGCTGCCGCGGATGGCTTTCGCGGAAGGAATCGGGCAGATGCGGATTGGGAGCGGAGATGCGCTGCGCATCGATGACGAAGCTGGGGACCACCCTGGCCGGCGCGCTGCCAGTGGCCGGCGCGGCACCCCCGCCCGTTGCGTTGCTCAGTGTCGCCGAAGCAGCGGCCGCTCCTGCGCCACCGGTGGAGCTGCGCTCCGCAGCCACCCTCTGCACCTGCGCCGGAGCCGGGGTTTCTTCTTCCTTTTTCTCCTCTGGTTTTTCGGCCGCTTCGGCAGCCTGCTGAGCTTGCTTCTGCACAGCCTCGCGGCGGTCGACGACGTTGTTCGCCGGTCTGGGCGTGGCCTTCGATTGCAGGCGCTGCGTCAGGACCACCTCGGGGCCCGAGCCTCCGGTGATGACCGTCATCGGATGATATCCCTTCAGGGTGAGCAACAGCTCAGCAGTGGCAGTTCCGTCGGAGTTGGCGGGCACCTCGAATGAAACCGGCGTGGCACCGACGCTGTGCCCTGCCATGCTGACGTGGGCCCCTTGCGGCTCGGTGGAAACGCGGAACCTGACCAGCTTTGGCATGGGCTTGGATGGCGCCGGCAAATCGTCGGGTTCCGGGGGAGGAGGGTTCGCGACGGCGGGTGGGCTGGGAGAGATGGCAGCCGGTATCGCCGTTGCGATCGGCGTTTGACGCATTCCGCGCCTGGTCAGCAGATAGCTGCCGCAAAAAGCGAAGGTCGCCGACAACAGAAAAATCGCCGCGCCCAGCAACTTGCGATTTCGCAACAGCGCAGGTGCCTTGCGCACGTCGGAAACGACGCTGATGTCGATCGCTAAGGTGCTTTCCGGCGCGACCTGGCCATCCAGCGCCTCACGCATGGACATCGGCGGCGGCGTGTTCGCGATCCCGTTGCCGTCGGCGAGGATGGCGCCCATTCCTGACGCCGATGCCGACTTGCGCATCGCCTCGAGCACATCCTCCATGGACTGGAAGCGCCAGGAAGGCTGTTTCTCCAAGCACTTCATCACCAGGACCTCGATCTCCCGAGGCAACTCGATCTCCGGCCGCAGCGATCGCATCGGCGGCGGCGGCTCGTTCATCTGCTTGAAGATGACGTCGATCGAATCTTTGGCGACGAAGGGAGGACGGCCCACCAGCATGTGGTAAAGCACCACGCCGAGCGAGTACACATCGCTTCGCGGGTCGGCGTGATTGCGCGCCTGTTCGGGGGCCATGTACTGAGGCGAACCGAGAAACATTCCCGCGTTCGTTACCTCGGAGTTGGTGGGATTGCCCTCGCGCTCGCGCATGAAAGACTTCACCAGTCCGAAATCGAGAACCTTGACCAGATCCTCGCGATCCTCGGTGAGCAGCATCACGTTCGCCGGCTTGAGGTCGCGATGGACAATGCCGATCTTGTGCGCTTCGCGCAGCGAACGACCAATCTGTTGAGCGATCTGCAGCGCGCGCGTCCAGTGCAGCGCGCCGTGATGGGCGAGGAGCTTGGAGAGCGGCTGCCCTTCGAGGTACTCCATGGCAATGAAGAAGATCCCGTCGGGAGTCTGCCCGTAGTCGATCACCGTGATCGTATTTGGGTGGCGCAGCTTCGAGGTCAGCGAAGCTTCCAAGAAGAAGCGCTGGCGGAAGCCGGGGTCCTGCGCATTCGCATAATTCGGATTGAGGATCTTAATCGCGACGATCCGGTCCAGCGGCGACTGGATGGCTCGGTAGACCTTGCCCATGCCGCCACTTCCGATCGGCTCGAGCAAGGTGAATCGATCGTTGAGGACTCGCTGCCAGAGTGGATCGACCACGTCCTGCTCGGAGGAGGAAGATGGGCTGCCAGCCTCTGCTGTTTTGTTCGCAGGAACCATGTTGAGCAAGTGGGTTTCCGAGGCCTCGATCCCCCACAAGGCCGGAGAATTTCATTCTACAACGTGGTGGGCAAGAGGCCTCTTGTCTATAGGGTAAGCCGCCGATCAAGCGCATGTAGCTGACGGTGGTGCATAGTGACTCACTCGCGTCTTGGTGCGCACAGACGGGGCAAGTCGCGCGAGCGAGCCGGCGAATTCAGAGGACTTAGGCGTCGTGATACGCTTCGCGTCCGATACGAGCGGGGGTCGGAAATGACGACCGGAGTTGACCGAGGGGCGGCCGCTGGCGCTGTCAAGGCCCAGGCGCCGGAGCTTCGGCTTCTCGATCGCCGGGCCTTCGTTGGATTTCCACCGATCATCTTCGCGCCCGGCGTGGTGATCGCCGACTTCGCACTGCAGATCCCGGATGTGACGTTTCCGTTTAGCGTCACCGGCGGCGCCCTTCGATATCAGCGGCGCAAGCTGCACTTCGGTTTTCTCGAAGTGCTGATCGACGCAGAGGTGATCTCTCGCCGCGTTGCGCAGCTCGCCGCCAAGCTGCTCGAGCTCGAAGAGGTGAAGCTTCACTTTCGAGCGGGTTACCTCGAAGGCGAAGCTCGCCTTTCCACCGGGAATCGCGCCGCGCTGACCTTCAAGGTGGCCTTCGACGCCGACGCGGAGATGCTCGCCGTCCATATCTACGACGTGCGCTTCTACGGCTTCGCTCCCACTCCCTCATCGCAGGTCCCGGTTCTCATTTCGCAAGCGGTGGCGAACCTCGATCTCCTTCCCGAGGTCGAGCCGCGGGGGGCGATTGGATTCCGTACCCGGGTGTTGCCTCCGCTGGTGCAGTTCGCAGCGGTTAGCAGAGGATACAAAATCCCGGTTCTCGAACAGGCTCGCCTGTCGGCCGTGGAGATCTCGGGCAAGGGGGTTCGGCTTCGCTTTTCCGCTGGGGGAATCTCGGCGCCGGCGGTCCCCGACGAGGATCTTCTTCTCACTTTGGAAGGAGCGCGAGCATTCGCGGACGCTGAAGAGCTGATCGCCAACGGAAGGCTTGCCGAAGCGCGCGAGGCGTATCTCAAGCGCGGCGATCTTCAGGAAGCTCACCCCTTCGCCGCCGAACGCCTCCTCAGCCTGCTCGTCGCCGATCCCCAGGCGCACGATCTCGCGTTGGATGTGGCCGTTTCCCTGGGAGCTCGACGCAAGCGCAGCGCCGCAGCACTTTGGGCGGAGGCGGTGGTGCGCGAGCACCGTGGGGAGAACGCCCGGGCCGCGGAGCGCTACCTGGCGCTCTGCGCGCTTTCTCGAAAGCAGGGAGACGAGACCTCTGCCTTCTTCGCCGCGGAAGCGGCCGCGCGCTCAGCGCAGGATTTCGCGCCGCAGCTCGCGGTCAAGGCCCTCCACGAGCTGCTCGGCGTCAAGCCGGATCACCTACCTTCGCTGCAAGCGCTGGCCCGGGCGGCGGACGTCGCACAGGATCGCGCGGGCGCCATCCGCGCCTACCGGCGAATCTCCGCCTTGGCTCGGGATCCGGCGCAGGCCGCGGATGCCCATGTGCAGCTCGGCCGGCTGTGCGCCGAATCGGAGGACGATGTCGCCGGTGCTCGCCTTCATTGCGAAGCGGCGCTTCGGCTGTCGCCGGACATGCCCCAGGCGCTGTACCAGCTCGCCGAGCTTTGCCACCGTTCCGGCGATCACCTGCGGGCGATCAAAGCCCTGGACCGGCTGCGGGAGGTTGCTGCGGCACGCCACGAGATGGACCGCGTGGGCCGAGCGGATCTCTTGGCGGGAAAAATTTGGGAAGAAGGCCTCGAGCAACTCGAGAACGCGCGGCTTCGCTTCAAGGACGCGGTGGCAGTTCTGCCCGGCGAGGCGGAACCCCTGCATCACCTCGGCCGAGTGGCGGAAAAACTGGGGCGGATGCAGGAGGCGCTCGCGGCCTACCAGCGGGCGATCGAGCTGGCGGGCAACGCTCCGGCGGATGCGAAGGTCCGCTGGGCCGCGCACCGCTCTCACCACGCGCTCGCCAAGCTGTATCGGACGCGCCTGGGCGATCCGGCGAGGGCGCGGGAGCATCTTGAAGCGGCCCTGCTGCTCGAGCCGAACGACCTGGCGGCAATCGACGAGCTGTTGCCCTACTTTCGAGCCACTGGCCGCGCGCGAGAGCTGGCGCAGGCCCTGGAGCGAGCCGCTGGGGCGGCCGAGGATACTGCCAAGCGGGCCGCGCTCTGGGCCGAAGCGGGGGAGCTGTACCGGGGCAGGCTTGGGCAACCTGAGAAGGCGGAACAGCTGCTCTCGTCCGCCCTCGAGCTGGACCCGCGCCATCGCGTCGCTCTCGAGGGAATGCTCGCGCTCGCGGAGGCTCGCCGGGACGGCGGCCAGCTCTGCCGTTGCTTGAAAACACTCGCCGAGCTCGCCGGCGAGCCGTCGGAGCGGATCAGCTACTACCGCCGGCTGTCGGTTGCGGCGAAGGAGCTCGCGTTCGATTTCGATTTGGCGGCAGAAGCGCTCAAGCAGTTGCTTAGACTCGAGCCGGACGACCTGAGCGCAGTGGGCGAGCTGTGCGCGGTCCAGCGAAAGCGGGCGGATGTCAACGGACTCGCTGCCGCTCTGGAGCGGCGCGCTCAAATCGCCGAAGCGCGCGGAGACCACCGCCTGGCGGGCGGGGCGTTGCGCGAGCTCGGCCAGGTCTTGGAGGTTCGCTTGGGCCGACTGGGCGAGGCGCTGGTCGCGCTCGAAAAGGCAGCTCGGCTCGCGCCCGACGCTTCCGTGCTCACCGACCTCGCGGATCTGTGCTTGCGATGCGAGCGTCCATCGCATGCCCGCCGCGCGCTCGAGGACGTGCTCTCTTTGCTGCCCAGGAATGCGGCGCCGGAGCGGATCGCGGAAATTCGGTTCCGCCTGGGCCAAGCCTGCGAGCTGCTCGGCGAACGCGATGCGGCGGTGACGAATTACCAGCAGGCCTTTGCGGTGCGAAAGCTGGATGTCGAGCTCGCGCAGCGGCTTGAGTCGCATTACCAAGAGGCCGGGGCAATCGATTCGCTGATCGATCTCTGGGCAACGCGCGCAGAGAGCCTTGCTGCCGCCGGCCGCTCGGACGAAGCGGCGCCACTGCTGCTCAAGTGTGCGCGCGCGCTTCTCGCCAAAGGCCGAAGCTCCGCAGCAGTTCAGCGGCTGAGCGCCGCGCTGGATGCAGCTCCTCTGGGTCCTCACGCGGGCGAGGTGCTGGAAGCGCTGGCCGGGGTCGAGCAGGAGCGCGGTAGGCCGACCGAAGCGGCCAAGCTGATTGCGCGGCGCGCATCGCTTTCGAGCGAGCCAAGGTCGGCGGCGCGCACTTTCTTCAAGGCGTCTTCCCTGGTCCGGGGAAGCGCTGCGGAGCACCACTACTTGGCGGAATGCATAGCGCGCGACTCGACCTTCGCACCGGCGCGCGTCCGTCGGGCGGAGCTGAATGCGGAGATGGACGCGTCGCTGGCGCTCGAGGACCTCGAAGCGGCGCTGGCGGTGAACCCCGGCGATCCAGATGCGACGACGCAATCCGAGCGACCGGAGATGCTGCGACGCGCGGCGGTGATCGCCATCCGGGCAGGTCGGACCGATGCGGCGCGCAAGTATCTCGCGCTTTATCTGGCGCAGCGTCCGGAGGACATCGAAGCCCGGCGCGAGCTGATCAACGTGCTTCGTGGATCCGGCGCCAAAGAGGCTCTTTGTGAGCAGCTCGAAGCACTGTGGCCGAGGTTGTCCGGCCCCGAGCGCTTGGAAAGCTGCCGCGAATTTGCTCAGCTCGTCCGCGAGCTGGGCCGCAAGCTCGAGTCGTCCGAGGCCCTGCAGATATTGCTGCAAGCAGACCCTTCCGATGTCTGGGCGGCTCGTTCACTCCTGGAGCTCCTTCCTCCGGCGTCGATCGCCGCGCCGTCTCAATCGGAGGAGCGGCTGAGGCTTCTGGCCGTGGTGATACCCGCGTCGACAGGGAACGAGCGTGCAGAGCTGCTGGCGCAGCGGGCGCAACACTATCGGCAAGGCGGGCAGATCGACGACGCGCGCGCGGACCTGCTCGAGGCGGCAGGTTGCTCGGACGAGCCGTCGTCGATCATCCGCCAACTGGTGGAATGGGCCCGAGAGACCGGCGATGCCTTCGCGGAGCTCACCGCGTGGAAGCTCGGCGCTCGCCAGCCGGCGCTTGAGGAAACGGCGGCGCCCAGACTCCTGGATCTGGCCCATTCGTTCGCGGAAAGAAGAGAATGGACCGCGGCGAGAGAGGCGTTCGAGCTGTGCCTCGGCACAACGATTCTGGATGCCTCCGACCGCTGCGATGCCTTCATCGGATTGGCGACCGCGTGCGCGGAGCTGGGCGATACCCTCGGCGCCGCCGCCGCTTTATGGGACGCCTCTCGGCAAGGGCCGATCGAACGCCGAATCGAGGCGCTTTTACGGCGAGCCGCGATGCTCGAAGCCGAACGCGACCTTTCTGCCGCCGGTCAGAGCTATGAGTCGGCGCTCGTTCTCGCTCCCGCCAACGCCGAGGCCCGAGAAGGTCTCAAGCGAATCCTGCGCGCGCTGGAGGACTGGGCGGGCCTGGCGGAATTGCTGGCGGCGGAAGCATCGCATGCCCCTCGAGTGGGCTCCGCGGTGCTGCTCGAGGAGCTCGGAACCATCTACCTCGACCGCCTCGGTCAGAAGGGGCCTGCCGAGGCGGCATTTCAAAGAGCCGCCCAGATTGATCCGGAGAACGCGTCGGTGCGTCGCCGGCTGGTGGGCCTTCTCGCTGAGAAAGGCGAGCTGGCGGAGGCATCCGTGCTCGTGGAGGGGCTCGGTTCAACCGTACCGCCGGAGGAGCGCGCGGCGCTGTTGCGCCCGATGATCGCCCTCGCGCGCGAGCGAGGCGATGTCGACCTTGCGCTTCGACTGGCGCGCAAAGCTCACGCGTTGGAACCGGCGCGGGGCGATGCGCTCCGGGAATTCGCCGAGCTGCTCTACCTCAAGGGCTCGGTCACCGAGGCTCTTCCGCTTCAAAGGGAGCTGGCCGATCAGATCGACTTCGCGGACGCCCCGGATCTCGCAGAGGAGGTGCTGCTTCGCCTGGCGGACCTGGCCGAGCAGACCGAAGACCTGGAGCTGGCGCAAAGCACACTGAGGCGGCTGCTCGATCATCGCCCGTTGTGCGCCGCCGCGGCTGAGCGGCTCGCGGCGCTGCTCGACGCGGAGGATCCACGCCAGTCGATCGAGGTGCTGTGGGCGTATGCGAGGCAACTCGGCCCCTCGGAGAGGGCCGCAGGCATTCTCGTGTCCCTGGCCTCGCGCGCGAAATCCGAGCTCTCCGATGTCGAGCTGGCATCCCAGCTTCTTCGGCGCGCCCTGGAAACTTCGCCCGAGCCGATCGCCATTCACCAGGGCCTGGCCAACCTCTATCGGGACGCGGGGCGGTTTCCCGAGCTGAGGCTCGAGCTGCTGTCGATTGCCTCTCTGAGCCAGCGCGCCGGCGCGGCGAACGCGGCAATCGACGCGTTCGATGAGGCAGCGGAGCTCGCACTGCAGATGGGACGCGTCGACGATTCGCTCGCTGCGCTGCAGGCGGCCCGAGAGGCAAGCAAAATCCAGGGCAACCGGCAGCTCGCCGCCGCCTTCGAGCGGCGAAGGTCATTGACGCTGCGAGACAACAAGCTCGACTTGAACGCGGCGGAGGAGGCGCTGCGAAGCAGCTTCGAGCTTTTCAGCCAGCTGTCGACCGCGCAGATCGGCCGTGCGCTGGCCCAACGCAGATCGGATCCGCGGTCCGAAGCGCAGTGGCTGGAGCGCGCGATCGAGCTGCACGCGACCGGCAGCGAGCGGGCAGAGGCCTTTTTTGCCCTCGCTGAGCTGTACGCCGGACCCCTGAGCTCTCGACCACAGTCGGAGGCGGCGGTGCGCGAGGCGCTCGCGCTCGATCCGTCTCACGACAAGGCGGCGGCGTTGTTGGCTCGAATCCTGCGCGAGGAGGGTCGACTCGAGGAGCTCGCCGAGCATTACAGGCAGGCTGCTGCTCGGGCGAACGAGGAAGGCGATCGAATTGCGCTTTGGCGCTCGGCGGCGGAAGTTCAGCTCGCCCTTGGGCGCACCGACGACGCCGCGCTTTCACTGCTCGCCGCCCGTGTCGCAGCTGCTCAAGACCTCAAGCTCACTGCCGAGGCGGCCGAGCTGCTGCATCAGGTTGGGCGCACAGGGCAGGCAGCGGAGCTGGATGCTTCGCTGCTGCAGGCGGACCCGATGCAGCCGGTCATCTTCGAACGCCATGCGCGCTTTTTGCGCCGCTCCGGCGACCATCGGGCGCTCGCGGAGCTGTTGAGCGTTCGCGCCGAGCGCGAAAGCGCCGGTTCGGCGGCTGCCTCGTACGCGCAGGCCGCGGAGGCGTATCGGGCCGCTGGGCTCGAGGGCAAGGCAGAGGAGTGCGAGGAGCGCGCCTTCGCCTCGGCGCCCGAAGACGAGAAGGCGTTCGAAGCGATGATGCGCCGGGTTCGCCCCGATGCGCGGCGGACCGGCGACCTGCTCCTGGCGCGCGCGCGCGCCGTGCCCACCCAGTCCGCCCAGCTGCTCTGGCAGAGAGCCCAGCTCTTGAGCGACGCCGGGGAATGGTTTCTCGCCGCCGAGGCGCTGGACGAGTTGCTGGCGAACGCGCCGGGGCATTGGGAAGGGCTCAGCGCACGAGCGGAGCTCGCCGCCAGAGCCGGAGGTCCCAGCGCAGCGCAGCCGTTCGATCGACGCCTGCTCGAAGTCGGCGCTCAACACCTCTCGGCAGCCGCGCGAGCCAGGATTGCGCTGCGCCTCGGCCATGCCTCCTTGGCGTCCGGGGCGCTGCAGGACGCGGCGGACTCCTTCGAGCAGGCCGTGAGCCTGGATGGCGAGGGAGAGTCGGGCCGCGACGCGCTTTCGCTGCTCCGCGAAATCTACGAGCGCACTTCAAATGCTCCCGGCCTCTATCGAACAATGATGGCGATCGCCGAGAACGCGCGACCGGATGAGGCCGAAGGCTTGTATCGTCGTGCGGCGGAGCTCTTTGACGATCCAAAGCATGCGATCGAGGCGCTTTTGCGACTGGTCCAATTGCGCCCACTTGATGCTGAGCTCGCGCACAGGGCGATCGCTGGGCTTCGAACCTTGCATCGCTATGGCGAGCTCGTGGATCTGTGCCAGCGCGCCGGGGATTCGATCGGCGGAGTGACCGGGGCAAAAATGCTGCTGGAGGCAGCGAAGGTCGCGCAGGAGGAGCTTCGCAATGGGCCCCGAGCCGCGGCGCTTCGCGACCGCGCCTACTTCCTCGATCCGGTGATTGCCCTTGAGGACCGCTTCGAGCCTCTGATGGCGGCCGGTCAGTTCGAAACGGCGCTCGCTCTTGCGGATCGGGCGGCAGATGCGGAGCGAGCTCGGGAGGCGCTTTGGGCGCTGGCCGAAGCGGAGGGATGGAACGCAAGAACCGAGCGGCTCGCCGCTGAGCTTCGACAGCTCGGCTCCTTCGCGCGACTGGTCGACTTGGCCGCGATTCTTCAGCGGGCCGGGGCGGCGGCGAAGGCGGTGACGGTTTTGGAAGAGCTCGCATTCGGCAAGATGGATTCGACGACCCGGTCCGCGGCGCTGGATCGGCTCTGCCAAATGGGCGAAGGGCCGCGCGTCTTGGGCCTGGCAATGCACGACATCACCGAGCACAGCCCTGCCGGATGGATCGATACGCTCCTCGACCGGGCGCGCGAAACTGGAGGACCGACGCTCGCCCAGATACTCCACCGAACGGCGGCCGCGGTGCCGTCGAGATCGTCGGTGCTCTTTCGCGAGCTGTTTGAGCTGGAGCGGAGCGAGGGACGCTTCGAGGCTGCTGCCAACACACTGGAACGGCTGCTCGTCGGCGAGGAAGACTTTCCTGTTCGCTCGTCGCTCCACCTGGAGCTCGGCGAGCTCTACCTCGTCAACTTGGCCCGCCCCGACGAAGCGCGCGCTGCTTTCGAGCTGGCTCTGTCCGAGGATCTCCAATGCGTGCCCGCGGTCCAGCGGCTCCTTGAGCTCTACACCCCGGAGCAGGAGGCAGATCGCTACGTTGCCATGGTGGAACGGCTCTCGCGCCTGCTGGGAGCGACGGCGGTGGAGCCTTACCGCGAGCCGCTCGCCCGGGCATACGAGGCGCTCGGACGCAACCTGGATGCGCTGCACCTGCTCTCGCTGTTCGAGGAGACGCCGGAGCGCCTGAGGCACCGCGCCGATCTGGCGCACCGACTCGGGCTTGAAGGGGAGTCGCTTCAGCTGCGCGAGCGCATCGCGGAGTCGCGCGAAGAGCAAGAGGGTATTCTCCTCGGGTATCTCCAGGCAGACTTGCTGCCGGCCGCCGTCTCCCTGGCCCATCGGATGCTGGAGCGCGCAGTCGTTTCGGCACCGACGAAGAGAGCACTTGCCGAGCGCCTCTCCGGCGCGAGCGATGGCGCTCAGCTCGCCGTTTTGCTCTGGCCCGAGCTGCTCCGGGAAAAGGCAGCCGACCCAGAGAGCTGGAAAGCATTTGCGCAATCGCTTCGGCTCGTTCAGCGAGTGGAGGCTGCCGAGCTGGCGCAGGGCTTTTTCATCGGCCTGAGCGGTGCGCCGGCGGCCTGCCCCTTTCCGCGGATCGAGCCCCTCACGCGATCGCCGGTGCAGGTGGAGATTGATCGACCCCGTGAGCTGCTGCAGATCACCGGCGAATCGATGCCGCGCCTGCATCGTGTGCTGAGCGACGCGCTCTCTGCTCTGGAGTCAGGTGTCGGACGGATTTACCTTGACCCCTCCGGCGGCGCCGAGGCCTACCTGCTTTCAGACGACGAGCTGGTGCTTGGAGGGGGAGCGCTGGGTTGCTTCGGTCCGGGCGAGCTCTCTTACTTGTGCGCGCTGGCGTTAGCGCTGGGCGAGCGCGGGCAATCGCTCACGCGCGCGGGTCCAGTGGAAGGCATGGAAGAAGCGGCCGCGCAGGCATTCGAAGCCGTGCCGTCCTCTCTCGCCGCGGCTCGAGTGTTGACCGTGTTGGACGAACAGGTGCGCGGATCCGATCCATCGCGTATGAAAGCGCTGGAGGTGTTGTCCAGAAGCAGCGCATTCCGCGCCATTGCGATGAAAGCGCTCGCTCTGATGTAACCGGGCGGGATGAAGAAAATCAGGCTGCAAATTGCCCTGGCGGCGCTGGCCGCCTGCCCGTCGAATCCCACGATCAAGGGTCAGACGATCGGCTCGTTCAGCTTTTATGCTATTCCGATGAGCGGCGACTGTTCCTACATTGCCGTGCCGCCGTTGGACGCAGGTGCAGACGCCGGCTTCACGTTTGACGCAATTCTCTCTCGCGATACCGCCGACGCTTCGGTGGCGTACCTCATTGTCGGCAACGTCGAGAGGCCTGCCACATTCGATGGCCAGGTTTTCGCGTCGACGGCGTCGGCTCCCCGGCATTTCATCGAGTGCACGTGTGACCCGGTATATGTAACCGAAATCCTTCAGGTGGCTCTGCTCAGCAGCAGCCAAGATGATGCGCTGGGGCGCGCCTGCCCGCCCAATCCGCTCGACGGAGGTGTGCCGGTCGCTGATCCGGACGGCGGCATCTCTCCTCCTTGCCCAACGCCCAATGGATGCGACGCGGTCCGCGCGTGCGGAGAGCTGATCGACAACGTCGTGATCGCCGACGCCGGTTGCCAACCTCGAGCACCGGACGCCGGATGCAATTCTTGCTCGACGGTCTTCAGAGTCGAGGGTCAGAAGAAGGCGAATCAGCCGTGAGCCGCCGAGCGGTGGTCTTGCTCTCCGGTGGAATCGATTCTGCGACCTGCTTGGCAATTGCGCGCTCGCAGGGTTTCGAGCCCATCTGCCTGAGCATTGATTACGGACAGCGCCACCAGATCGAATTGGAAAGGGCAAGGGAGATAGCTCGGGCGGCCGGGGCCGAGCTTCGCGTGGTATCGGTCGACCTGCGCGCCATCGGAGGCTCGTCGCTCACCGGCGAGATCCCCGTTCCGAAGTCGCGAAGCGCGCGTGAAATCGCGAGCGGCATTCCAGTGACTTACGTGCCGGCGCGAAACACCGTCTTTCTTGCCCTGGCGCTCGGCCTGGCGGAGGTGGTCGGCGCGCAAGACATCTTCATCGGCGTCAATGCGATCGATTACAGCGGCTATCCCGATTGCAGGCCGGAGTTCATCCGCGCTTTCGAATCCCTCGCGAGATTGGCCACCCGCGCCGGCGCGGAGGGCGCTCGCTGCTCGATTCATGCGCCGCTGTCCGCAATGACCAAGGCTCAAATCATCCGCGAAGGCGCAAAGCTCGGCGTGGATTATTCATTGACGCACTCCTGCTACGACCCCGCTCCCGACGGGGCCGCCTGCGGTCAGTGCGACAGCTGTATCCTGCGGCGGCGCGGATTTGCGGAGGCAGGCATGGTCGATCCCACGCGGTATGCCGAGCCGATTTGAAGCCGCGCTACTTGACCTGACGAGCCCGGCCCTTTCGCGGCCTCGGAATGCCGTAGACATTGAGCCGGTTCACCAGCATTCGGCGCGAGACGCCGAGCAGCTTGGCGGCGGCGGTCTGATTGCCGGCGCACGATGCGAGCGCATCGAGAATCCGCTGGCGCTCGTAATCCTTCATGTCGATGCGAAGATCTTTCGACTTCAGCGCCGCGCTCAATCGGGGAGGGGTGGTCGAGCCATTGACGTGGAGATGGGCGATCGAGGAGGGAGGAGTCAAGGTCACCGCGATCTCCTCTTTGACGGCCTCGGCGGCTGCGGCGGCGCCCGCTTTTTCCTCGAGCAGCGTCATGTCCGAGCGGGGGAAGAGCGGCGTGCGCGAGACTACTTGCCGGGCAGCGAAGGTCGCGCTCATCTTCTCCACCGGGAGGTGGGCGAGCGTGATCGGTCCGTTGGAGCAAAGCAGCACCGCTCTTTCGATCACATTTCGCAGCTCGCGGATGTTTCCCGGCCAGCCGTAGCGGTTCATCAGCGCCAGCGCTTCGTTCGAGATCGTCGGCTCGTCGGTGCGGCTCGACTTGCGGCACGCTTCGGCGATGAATTCTTTCGCCAGCTCCGGCAGCTCCGAGAGCCGCTCGCGCAGAGGAGGCACCACCAGCGAGATACCGTTCAGCCGGAAGAAGAGATCCTGCCGGAAGGCTCCGCGCACCACCTCTGCCTCGAGGTCGCGGTTGGTGGCGGCGACGAACCGCACGTCGATGCTCCTCGGCTTGAGGCTCCCCACCCGGAAGACCTGCTGTCCTTCGAGCACGCGCAGAAGCTTGACCTGGATCGTCATCGGCAGCTCGCCGATCTCGTCGAGGAACACCGTCCCAGCGTGTGCGGTCTCGAGCAGACCCGGTTTGGCCTGGACCGCTCCGGTGAATGCGCCGCGCTCGTGGCCGAACAGCTCGCTTTCCAACAAAGTCTCGGTGAGCGCCGCGACGTTAAGGCGCAGGAAGGGCTTGTCCGCCCGCGGGGAGAGCTGGTGCACCATCTCCGCGAGGCGCTCCTTGCCCACGCCGGTTTCGCCCATGATCAGCACGTTGATCATGCTGGCGGCGATTCGTTCGGTAAGGCGATGGATGTGCTGCATCGGCCCGTGATCTGCGACTGAACGAGCGGGTTCGCCGTGCGGCGAATGCTCGCCGCCGACCTCTCCCCGGGCGGCCGCGCCGGCGCGCTCCGAGAGCGCATCTGCGCTGCGACCATCGCGCGGATAACAGGCCAGGCCAATCTGGGCCTTCAAACCGCGTTCCGCGATGTTGGCGAGAATTCGGCGCCCCACCAGGTCGGCGCCTTCGGGATGCGTCCCCTGGAGGATGACTTCGTACTCTCCCGGCCGGTAGGAGCCGACGACATCCACCAGGCGAAGGACGTTGGCGAGGATCTCCTCGATCACCACCGGGTCGACGTTCGGCTCGCAGCGGACGCGCAACACCGAGAATTGCGTCTTGAAGCGCTCGGCCCGGATGCACTCTTCCTCCAGCCGGGACTCGAAATAGCCGTGCGTCCAGATTCGCCTCGGCGG
>Ga0126378_10000272_pt1 | contig 39214 bp, 60 predicted proteins | sample PanSoiMetPlot_23_FD_92587 | JGI IMG/M metagenome (GOLD analysis project Ga0126378, IMG submission 92587) | Tropical forest soil microbial communities from Panama - MetaG Plot_23 | ecosystem: Environmental > Terrestrial > Soil > Tropical forest > Bulk soil | place: Panama | collected 2016-02-17 | reverse complement strand
TGGACCGGAAGGGGCAACCCCTAAAGAGCACCACCCATGCCGAGCACGTGTCAAGACAAATCGACATCACCGATTGTCGGGCTCGTTGCGCACGTTGTACGTGTACAACCGATTCGCCCTCAGCAGCTCCGCCTCCTGCCGTCGCATGTCCGTTTCGTCAAGGCACACGTGCACGAGAACTCTGAAACTCATGAGGCCGAAAGCTACAACGTCCCTTGACAGGCGGTCGTTGTGGTGCTCCGCCCACCACTCCCCACCCCTGTATCGTCTCTTGAAGCCCTTGCTCGCCACGCCGACGTAGCAGACGCCGCTGACGGTGTTTCGGATGACATACACGGTCCAGGGCTCTTCGTAGATCGCGTCTTGAAAGTCCTGCACTTCCGGCTTCGTTGGTCCCTTTTCGAGGACCACGGACGGCGCCTGATCGTCTTTCTTGATCGGATGCAGCGTGTCGAAAGCCTCCACCAAAGCCTTGATGGCGGTGCCGTTGACGTCCTTCAACGGACACTCGCTGGGCGTCCCTAGCGCCCTGGAGACGAACGACATGAACAGATCTTCACGTTCCTTGGTCATTATTTTCCTCGGTCAGAACCTCGGCCCCGCACTCGGGGCACCATGGGTGGCCGTCACGCTCGATCCGGTACCATCCCGTCCAGCGCCCCCGTTTCAGCCTGGCATTGACCTCGACGGGGCCCGTGCCGGCGTCGCGCACGAGCACGTCGTGGCCGTTGAGGCACTCGGTCGCGGACTCGTCGGCGCTCACGGCCCGACCAGCATCTTCCGCCGCACGGCCATCCAGACCACGACCCGGAGGCGTCGTATGTACTCGCCCGCCGGTTCTCCCTCGCGCCGCGCGACGTCCAGGCCGAGCCATTGTCCGAGCCGGTGGACGTCGCGGATGGGCGCCTCGCAGAGCTGTGTGTACGTCACGGGCGCACCACCTCGCCCGCGTCGGGGCACTCAGACTTGCGCCACCGGCGCAGATCCATGATGGCCCGGTCGGCAACCGTAATCGCACGCTCCGCGTGGGAAAGGGTGTCAGGCTTTCCGTCGGCCCCGGTGGCCCGGTCGAAGTCGACCCCATGGGCCTCTGCGGCACGAAAAGAAGCCACCCACTCCGCCGCGTACACGGCATTCCAGACGTCGATCTCTCGACTCGAGAGCCTGCTCACGGCTCCTCGTACTCCCGGATCGCCTCGCGCGCCTCGTACGCGTCGGCGGCGCCGTCTCGAGCGACGCGGCCGCCGTCCTGCTCCGCGCACATCGTCTCGTACTCCTCGGTCCAGTGCCAGGGTTTTTCGACGAGGCGGATTGCGTCATCGAGCTCGCGTAGGTCTCCGTTGTCGCGCAGGTGACGGAGGAGGCGGGAGATCTCGCCGCAGTCGACCCACCAAGGGGCCGGGGCGGGGATCGTGGCGGCGGCGCTCATCGTCCGCACCTCGCCGCCACGCGAGCGCATCGCGCCGCGACCTCGAGCATCCACATGTTTACGAGCTTCACGTCGTCGGTCTTCATGTCCTAGTAATACGACCGGACCGAGAAAAAGTAAAGTGCTTTGATTGACGACGGCGCAAGTCGCGGCTACAGTGGATGCATGACGACAGACGAGACCGAGACGAGGGCGCCGCTCCGGGGCGGGAGCGTGCGGATGTCCAAAGAGGAATGGGAGGCGATCGACGCTTACCGCGTCGCGCTCCAGACGAAGGAGGGTATGAGGCTCTCGATGAACGCCGTGATCGGGAGACTGATCAAGATCGGCCTTCGGGAAGCGACAAGGAGGAAGTGATGGATCTGCAAAGCATTGTGCTCAAGCATGGGAATCACCCGAAGCGTGAAGACGGCGTCTGAGCGATGGAGGCCGTTGCATGGCTCGCGGGCGAAGAGCACACGGACCGTCCGGTCTGCACGTGCCCGGTCATCGCGTCGATGGTGCGTCGCCTGAATGATCGAATCGGAGACGACAAGCTCCGGACGGAACTCCTGGCGCCGCTGCTGCCCAAGCTAATCGGAACGCGAGCCGCGCTGCCGGTCATGCGCCGTCGAGCCTTCATCGCGGCGGACTTCTCGGTCAGGGTGGCGGCACCCCTCGCGCTCGAGGCGCGGGGCCAGAAGGAGAACGCGGAGAAACTGCGAGCGTTGCCGGAAGTGGTGGACTGTGAGAGCGCGTTGGTGGCGAAGAGGTCCGCCGACGCCGCCGCCGACGCCGCCGCCGCCGCCTACGCCGCCGACGCCGCCGACGCCGCCGCCGACGCCGCCGACGCCGACGCTCGGATCAAGGTCTATCGGCTGACCATCGAGTGCATCGAGCGCATGTGCGCTGCCACCGAGGAGACGTGACCATGTGGGACAGGATTTGGCACTGGCTCGATGCGATCTGGTGGGAGATGCGCCCGAAAACGATCCGGAGGGCCGAGGCCGAGGCGCTCTCGAAGCCTCCCAACGTCTATGACGGGGACCCCGACGAGGACGACGCCCCATGAGCGCCGCCCACGACGACGGCTGGACCGAGAGCGAAGCGAAGACCCTGCGCGGGCGCAGGAAGGGAGCGGGGCCGCGTCGGCGACCGACGCCGCGGCAGAAGGAGGGGCTCGTCCCGCCGCCGCCCAGGAAGGTCAACAGGGCCTTCGTCGACAACGGCGTCGCGTCGGCCGTTGTGGCAAAGAAGGAGCGGGAGCGGGAGGAGGGGCCGTCCGCTCGCCCGGACTGGATGCATGACCCGAGCTTGCTGCCGAAGCGGCCGCCGGGGCGGCCGTGACCCGCCGCGAAGCCATCGCCGTCGAGTTCGCCAAGCGCAAGGCCCTGCTCGAGCGCGCTCGCGACTACGCCATCGAGAGCGCGGGCGGCAGCGCCGCCGGAGGCCTCGTCGCCGGGGCGATGCTGCGGATCGCGGCAAAAGAGTGGCACGCGGCGGCGAGCGAGCTCGAGGCGGCGTCGTGAAGAGGGAGAGGAGGGCGAGGCTCCGCGCCGAGCGCATCGCGGCCGGCGCCTGCGTCGACTGCGCGGAGCCGTCCGCCCCATTCACGCGCTGCGCGGCCTGCCGCAGCGTCTATGCGATCAAGCTCCGGACGGGGCGCCCTCACGGCATCGCGGGCCATCGCCTGCCTTGCCGCTGCAAGGCGCACCGAGGCAGGTCAGTTTTGACCCAGTAGTCCGAGGTCCCACGAAAACGACGCGACCGCTGGACAAGCGGACCCAAAAGGGACCACAATCGGACCCATGCAGAGCGCGCGGCAGAGGCCGCACCAGGTCAAGATCCGGCTGAGCGACGACGAGCGAGCTGACTTGGAGGCGCTCGCCAAGGCCACCGGATGCACGCTCTCCCAGGCGATCCGGCTCGCCGTCTCCTACGCCCGCGCCGCAAACATGCGCCGCGTGAGGGCGGCATGATCCTCGAGATCGCGGGCGTCCGCCTCCACAATCCCCTCAACAACCGAAAGCACTGGCGCACCGTCGCCCGGCGCGGAAAGACCGAGAAGGCCATCGCGACGGGCATCCTGCATGCGTACCGCCCGCCGTCGCTCCCCGTCAGCGTCACCCTGACCCGGGTCGCGCCGCGCGCCTTCGACTCCGACAACCTCGCCGCCGCCTGCAAGCACGTCCGGGATGCCGTCGCCGCCTGGCTCGGCGTCGACGACGCGGATCCGCGCGTCGCCTGGAGCTACGCGCAGGCCAAGGCGCCGGCGAGGACGTACGGCGTCCGCATCGAGCTCACCCCTCACCCGCAACACCAACACCCAACCCCAACACCCAACGAGACCCCATGAAGCTGAAGACCAAGCCGCGTGACCAAGCCGACAGCATGTTCGTCAAGTTCCAGGAGATCGGCGACAGCGTCGAAGGCGAATTCGTCGAGTACAACGAGGGTGTCCCCTCGCGCTACGGCGAGGAGGACAACCTGATCTTGCGCGCCGACAGCGGCCCCAAGCAGATCCGCTGCACGAAGAAGCTGAAGCAGATCGTCGAGGACAACCGGGAGCTTTTCGTCCCCGGCGCCTGGGTCAAGATCACCTACTCGGCCGATATCCCGACCGACAAGGGCAACCCGATGAAAGACTACGAGGTCGACGTCGAGCCCCACCGTCCCGGCAAGAAGGGCTCGGCGCCGGTCCGGGCCACCACGGTCCCCGACGAAGACATCCCCTTCTGATGACGTACGTCTAACACCCACTGAGTCACGTTTGACCCGGGTCCCCGGCGAGGGACCCGGGTTTTTTTTCGCCTCGGAGTCCCGATGAGCACGCGCCCCCGAATCTGCGCCGGCACCGACATCCACCGGATCCTGGACGAACTCGACGAAGTCATCGGGACAAGCGACCCCAGGATCTACCAGCGGACCGGGTCACTCTGCCTCGTCCGGGGAATCCTCGCCGAGGACGCCAAGCGCCTCGGGATCGCCTTCGCGCCCGACGACCTCATGATGGCGCCCCTCAAGCGCGAGACGCTCCTCCCCGCCGTCTCCGAGCACGCCCATTACGGCGCCGAGGTCAAGCTCCCGGACGGCGGGACCGGCTGGAAGTCGATGACGCCCACCGGCGACGTCACCGCGGCCTTCCTCGGCAAGCGCTTCTGGGCCCACATCCGCCCCATCCGCGGGATCAGCAAAACCCCGATCATCCACCTCGACGGCTCGATCACGCCCGAGGGATACGACCCGGAGACCCGCTACCTCGTCGCGACCTCGATCGAGGTCCGCCACGTCTGGGAGACGGTCACCCAGGCCGACGCGTCCACGGCCATGACCGCGCTCCTCGAACCGTTCGCGGAGTTTCACTTCGCCTCGCCCGCGGCAAGGTACGCCGCCGCGGCTCTCATCCTGACCATCCTCCTTCGTCCGGTCATTTCCGGAAACGTCCCCATCTTTCTCTTCCGGGCGCCGCAGAAGGACTGCGGCAAGAGCCTCGTCGCGAAGGCGGCCTGCCTCATCGCGACCGGATCAATCCCCGGGGCGAATACCTGGGCCGGCGAGGGGGAGGAGCAGGAAAAAGTGCTGTCGTCAATAGCCACGGCATCGCTTCCGGTCGCCTTTTTCGACAACGTCGGGACCGGGTCGACGATCGGCGGCGCGGCCCTCGACAAGGTCTCCACTTGCGACGGCGAGACGAGCTTCCGCGTCCTCGGCAAGACCGAGACCCGGTCGCTCCCCTGGACGACCACGATCGTTTTCACGTCGAACCGCGCACGGGTCGACGGCGACACCGACCGCCGATGCCTCGCCGCCGAGCTCACGAGGCGCGAGGAGGAGGTTTCCGAGTTCGCCCACCCAGACCTCCTCGCCTACTGTCGCGAGCATCGGGCGAGGCTCCTGGGGGCCGCGTTCACGGTCATCCGCGGATGGGTCCAAGCCGGCAAGCCGGTCGAGGGCTGCCGGCGCCTGAATAGCTTCGAGGCTTGGGGACGGACCGTTCCCCCCATGATCAAATGGGCGACCGGGGGCGCGGTCGACGTTCGGGAGCTCGTCCTAGACGCTCAAGGAACGGACACGGACGAGATCGAGTTCCGGCTGCTCGAGGCGCTCTACCGCTACCAGGACGTCTACCGCCTCGAGGCGACGACCGTGAAGGCGCTTGTGGGTCGGGTCTATGCCGCCGAGGTCGGCGGCGGCGCGGGCGACACGAGCGCGCAGCGCGATGCGAAAGCGGACCTTCGCGAAGCGATCGACGCGCTCGAATGCACGTCGGGCAAAGGGGACTCGGCCCAGCTCGACCGGAGGAAGCTCGGCAAGCGCCTCTCGGCGATGGCCGACGTCTACTACCCCCCGTTTCGGCTCGAGCGGGCAGGGGCCGAAGACCACCTCGTCCGATGGCGCGTCACTCGGTCGAAAGTGACCCGGGTCAATCCTGACCCACCCGCCCCGAGCTCGCCATCGGCCCCCGAAACTGGTCCGGCGTACGTCAACGGGAACGGGGCGGGACAGATTGCCGCAATCGAGGACGGTCCGGAGTACTTGGACGACATTCTGTCCCACTAGACCGGTTGAGCTAAAGGGGGTTGCTCGGTCAACCCCCTCTGCAACCCCCTCTCGCGACAGAGCCGAAAAAGGCTGCAGAATGACGCCAGAGGGGGTTGAGGGGGTTGAGGGGGTTGGATCCCTAGAGTAATAGAGAAGACGGATAGTATAGCCGTACAGGATTCCACGGCTGAGCCGCCCTCACTTTACGGCTGGGGAAACCAACCCCCTCAACCCCCTCAACCCCCTTTAGCTCAACCGTAGCGGTTAGGATACGGTTAGGTTTTGCCCCCCTGGCACCGAATCTGCTATTCGGGTGGAGGGTGGGCTCCGAGGGGGCCGGAGCCGATCCGTCATGCGGGGCCGCTTCCGCTTTCGGGCACGCTTCGCGCCTTGGCTGCGCCGCTGGCACGCGGGAGCGAGCGCGCGTGCGCTCTAGCTCAACCGTAGCAAGCCATTCGGTCTGGAGCCGTGGGACGTCGGGGGCCGGAGTGACAGGGTAGATCTTCCGGGCTCGCGCCGTAATTGGGTGCGGAATGACCCGGGTAGGAAAGTGTAGGCGCACGCGGAGGAGGGGGGACCGCCCTCCCTCCCGCTGCCCCGCCCGCAAAACCGCCGCCCGGCCCGGCCCGCCCCCCGCCCCCCGCCGTGCGTGGTAGGGTGGGGGGGATGGTGGTCAAAAAAGCGAGCCTTGTCCAGCCTTTGCTCTACGCCTTCCGCCACGCGTACCGGGCGTGAACGATGAAGGCAATGAACTCGGAGTAGACGCACCCGTCGCAGAGGATCCATCCGTTCGAAGTGACAGCCCAGATGGCCGAATCCCGGTCGCAGCACTCGCATCGCATGGCGGCCTCTCCCTCAGCGGAAGCGCCGCCGACGCGTCGTACACGAAACATTCTCCGTCGAGCGACCCGAACCCGTACCGGACGCTCGAGACGCTTGGTGGCCCTGCCTCGTGCTCGGAATCGGCCTCGAAGTCGAACGTCGCCGCGTGCTGGAACCCGGTGACGCCCTTGATGCCGCCGCAGTCGCAACGCCGCGTTGCCGGATCGATCGTCCGGAGGCCGCAGCCGGGGCAGGTTAGGGCGAATCGGTCGTCAGCCACCGACCATCCCCGTCATCTCGAGGATCTCCGCGTCGCTCATCGCGATCTCGGCCACGAGCATCTTCTTCGCTGCCCGCTGCATGCGCCGGAGTGCGTCCGTGCTCGTCGGGTTCATCGCGTACTCGATCCCGGCGTCGCGGTACTCACGCATGGCGGCTTTCAGGATCGGAGCGGCGTCGTCGATGGCGGTCATCGAAATAGGACTTCCTGAGTCAAGTTGTCGAATACGTCGCGCTCGAACTTGATCCAGTGCCGCTTGCTCCAGAGCGGCTGCGTTGAGTCGATCGAGTCGGCCCCGCAGTCTATGGCTCTTCTAATATGTATTTCCGTCGAGACGCGGGCGTAGTGGAACCGCTTGCCGGCTGTGTGAGCCATGTGCGCCCAGATCGGTGCCGTGCCCTTGAACTCCGTCGTCCCGCCGAGGAACAGGCCCGCGACATGATCGAGCAGAGGTTCCACCATGGCGGTTGTCATTCCGTCCTGGACCGCGAGATACCAGGCGATGGGCGGTAGCCTCGGGAGCCACGCAAGCGAGAGGGCCAGACTCTCAACTCCGCCCCCGACGATGTCGGGAAGTACTCCGAATACGGGTGCGAGCCCTGCGGCGTTCCACGCGCGCGCCGCGAAGCGGTCGGCGTCGAACGGCTTCCCGTTCTTCCACGCCGCGAACGCTCCATTGTCGAGCGCCCAAGGCTCGCCAGGGTATGGCGTCGGCTTCTCGCAAAAGACTCGGCCCCAACCGAGCTCACGAAGGCGCGCAATGGCGCGACGGGATCGCGTCGAGCCGACCATCACCAGCATCTTCCGTCACCGCCGGTCATCGCCGCGCGGGTGCATCGGTCCTCGATGCCAGCGGCAGCGAACGCGCGGGCGCGAAGAACACATGCCGTGCAGGCGCCGCACGGGCCATCTGCGCGATAACAACTCCACGACCGCGCGACCGATTCGCGTGCCTCCGCCGAGATGAGTCCCCAGATCGACGCCTTGTGCAGGTCGACCCACGGCGCCACGATGCCGATTTGTCGGCCGTTACCAGCGCGTAGCGCCTCGGCGAGCTTGGAGAAGACGCCGGCCCGACAGTCAGGGAAGCCGGCCGCGTCTTCCTTGCACGCGCCAATTACGAGGTCTATGTTTCCGTTCGGAAAGGCGACGCACGCGTGCGCAGCGGCAACCGTGAGCATCACGAGGTTGCGTCCAGGGACGAAGGCTGGCGATAGTCCGTGTGCCTGATCGTCATGGTCGACGATGCCCGCGAGGATGCCGCGTCCCCTCGGCAGTGTGTCGGCGAGCGCAAACCGGAGATTCAGGTCGGCCCGCGCGTCTTCGGCGGCGCGATAGGCGGCCGTCAGTTCCTGGTCTCGATTGGGCTGCCCGTAGTCGAATAGCATCGCAGCGACGCGGTCATACCGGGCGCGCGCCCACCAGAGCGCAGCGACGCTATCCATTCCGCCGCTCAATAATACGGCTGCATTGTCGGTCTTCACGCCGCCCTCGCCCTCTCGAGCGCCCTCGTCACCATCGGCCCAATCGCCGCCCGCGCCTGCTCCAGCGTCGGCGGCCCCGGCAAGTGCATGTGGACCATGAAGAACTCGACGAGGTCGATCTCGAGCCGGCGTGAGAGCTCTTGGATGCGTTCGGCCTTTTGGTATGTCTCTGCGCTCGTGTAGTCGTTCGTTGCGGTCGGGAATTTCATGCCGCCGTCGCCTCCGTCGTAATCCACTCGAGCGCGCTCTCATGCGTCGTAAACCGGTACACCGCGAGGTCCGCGAAGATGCACTTGCGCCAGTTCCCGGAGACGACGACGCAGCCGCCGACGCCGAGTGCGATGCCCATCTCGACCCAGCATCCGGCGCTCGTGTTCTCCGGGATGAGGATCCACGTTATGTCCGCTGCCATCACGCCCCGCATGTCGTCGAGGGCGTACTGGACCCGCGACTCGTGGGAGAGATCGTGGTCGGACACGGGGCAGCACCGGATCTCGCGCATCCAGTCGTGGGTGATGACGTGTCCGGCGGCGCGCAGCCGGTCCCGGAACGATTCGCAGAGTTCGAGTTCCTTCGATGCGCCGGTGAGGTAGATCTTCATAGGGTCTCCGGTTTGAAAAGGCTCTCTTGCTTCAAGGTCGCAGCCTCTGTCGCGATGGTCAGGGCCAGCCTCGAGTCGACTCGGCCGCCCCTCGACGACGACTCCACCTCGAGCACGGACCACCTGCCGCCGCGTCCGGGCCCCCACACGCACCAGGCGTACTCGGTCGCGTCGGTGCCCTTGCCGACGAAGGAAGGTCGTCGCGGCAGCACATAGACGTCACTCGGGTACTTGCGGTGGAAGGCGGCCCGTCGCTGGCCCCCGAGCCAGTTCAGACGCAGGAGGAACGCGGCTTCAATCCGGAGCTGGATCGCGCGCATCACGAACCCCATCGCGTGCGAGTAGGGCGGGTTCGTGATGATGCAGTCGGCGACATTCCAGGGCACTGCGAGATCGAGCGCGTCCGCCTGCCGCATCGACTTGAAGAGGCTCGAGCCGCCTCGCTCCCGGAGCTCGATGCCGTGGCACTCGAGCCCGCGCGCCTGACACTCGACGAGGATCGCGCCGTCGCCGCAGCACGGATCGAGCACCGATCTGCCGGTCGAAAGGTGGGGCAATATTGACCTCGTGCACCAGCCCGGGGTGGCGTAGAAGTCGTCCTTGCGTCGTACGTCGCTGCGGCCTGTCGCTGACATGAGAAATAGAATTGACACGGCTCGCTTCTCGATGCAAGACTATTTCTCATGACGATGACGAAAGCGATGCGACGCGGGCGCCCTAAGGGGAGCAAGAGTCGCCCGGAACAGGAAAAGGTTGGCCTATACGTGAGCTTCGGCAGCCTGGCTGCGAGGCAGGCTTGCAGACGCTTGGCCAGATTGCGCGGCGTCTCGATGGCGCAGCTCATTCGCGATCTGGTGGCAAAGGAAGCTGCCCGATGACCACCTCGTGGAAAGTCGACTCCACCACCTCCTCCCCTCTCGACGCCCGCGCCGTCGTTGAGCACAACGCGATCGGGCAATGGGACCTCGTGCATCCCGAGACCGGCGCCCGGCTCCGGCCCGTCCTCGTGATCGAGCGTGTGACCCTCTACAAGCCAGCGCATCGTCGGAAGAAGAAGCTGAGTGACGGCTCCGAGGTCGAGGAGCCGCTCAACAAGCTCCGGATCGAGTTCCGCGGCCAGAAGAAGTTTTGGATCTGCAATCAGGTGAACCGCAAGACGCTGATCACGCTCTACGGCCCGATCATGCAGGGTTGGATCGGCAAGTCGATCCAGCTCTACGTCGACGAGGCCGTGACCTTCGGCACGACGAAGACGGGCGGCGTCCGGATCGTGAACGTGAAGCCGAGCGAGGCGCCGATGACGGGGGCGCTGGAAGGGGCGGCGCCATGACCGCTGAAGCCCAGTACGCGCGGATCAATGCCGTTCGCAAGATTAACACCCGCGCCTCCGACGGCCGCGTCCACTTCTCCGACTTGAAGGAAATGGCCAAGTCTCCGGCCCACTACCTCTACTCGGTTAACGCCCCCGAGACCGAGCCGACGCCCGCGATGCGGCTCGGCGCGCTCGTCGACGCGCTCGTGTTTCCGGGGACGCACGACTACGTCGTGTGGGAGGGATCGGAGAAGCGAAAGGCCGAGGGCAAGCCGCCTCTCCGTGCTGGCAACGAATGGGAGACGTTCAAGAAGCGGTATGCCGCCTTCGAGATCTACGACCTCGACGAGCTCGAAACTGCCAAGAACATCGCCGACGCGCTCTCGCGTGACCGCGCCGCCAGTGACTACCTCACCGGCGAGCCCCAGGTCGCCCTCGAATGGGACGCGTTCGGCCTTCCGTTCGTCACCCGTGGTGTGGATGTCGTCGGTTGGAACCTGATCTCCGATCTCAAGGTCACGAACTCCACCGAGCCCCGTCGATTCGCCCGCCACGCGCGCGAACGCCTCTGGCCTCAGCAAATTACGCTCTACCAGACCGCGAAGCTGGAATGGGCTGACTACGAGCTCGCCATCGTCGGCGTCGAGGCGACCCCGCCCCATTGCTGCACGGTCCTCGTTCTGACGCCGGCCATGATCGAGCGGGCCCGCAAGAGCCTCGTCCTCTGGACCGATCGCCTGCGCGCGTGCGAGGTGAGCGACCACTTCCCCGGCTATACCGAGGTGCCGGTACCGTGCGACGTGGATGAATGGGAGAAGGGGGACGACGATGAGCTCTGATCGAGAACTCAAGCAGGTACGCATCGAGGCGCTTCGATGGACGCGGTATCGATGGGGAAGAGAGGTTGACAACGAAATCGCCAGACTCACCCGTGAGCTGGAGGCAGAAGCGGTGGGTATGCGAATCGTCGTGGATCCTGACATGCCGAAAGACCAATTCGTTATCGTGGACCAACGCACCGGCAGCTCGGTGCGCGCCGTCCATGTGGGAACTGAAGTGCCAGCCCAATCCGCAACCCACCCCGCAGACCACTACGAACGCACGGGACCGCTTACGATTTGCCCGTGCTGCGGCGCGAAGACAGATTGCGCCGTAGCTTGCACGAGCTGTTTCCGGAAGTACCAGGCGTGCGACTTTCCAGACTGGGGCAGTAGTGGCGACGCCAGTTGTTCCGTCACTCGCGCCTGGTTTCACGCTCTCGGCGTCGAGGAACGGGCCGCGAAAGCGAAGACTTCGGGGAAACCGGACGAAGCCGGCGTTTTCCCCTCGAGCCGGACGGGGGTCCCCGAAGAGCCGGCACCGAACCACGCACCCTCCCCATCGCCTCTGCGGAATGACGCAAGCGGAAGTGCCCCGGGGAGCGGTGCCGGCGAGGTTGACTCCGACTGTCTCTGCACGTCCCAAGGTAAATACCCGAGGCATGCTCGTACATGCCCGATGTGGGAGGCCCCCGATGCTCGAGTGGCTGAATCAGGACACGGCGTGGCGGTGGACGGCGTATCTGGCGATGTTTTGGGCACTTCTAGTGCTGGTGGCGTTCGTGGTGGCCGTCACGATTCGTCCACGCCGGTAGCGGCCGAGGTCAAGGCCGCGGAGGCGCCGGAGATAGTGCGCGACGACGACGGTAAGCCTGTAGAGATGACGCTCTATCAGGTGGGGAGCGGCATCGAGTGCTGGTCGACGATCGGGAGTGGCTTGAACCGCCCGCGTCCGTCGATTCGCGTAGTCCGCGCCGACGTCGTCGAGAAGCGGGTGGCGGAGGCGAAGCGGGACGCAGAACTGTCGGCGACCCTCGCCAATGCGGACGCAAAAACGACTCGTGAGGTGCTGAGCATGGTGCGCGAGGTCCTGCGCGTACCGGCAAACATGGCCATCACCGACGAAGCCCGCCGCGTCGTCGCGGAGCGGGAGGAGTGGAAGACGAAGGCGAACGACACCGCCAAGTCGCTTCAGGAAGTCGTGGACTTCACGGTGCGCAAGGACGTCTACGAATCGACTTGCGCGAGCATCGAGTCGCAGCGGGTCGCTGCCATCGCGCGGGCGGACGCGGCGGAGAATCTCTACCGGATGGAGCACGCCAACGCCGAATCCGCCGAGGCTCGCGTGCGGGAGTTGGAGACGGCAATCTACGAGGCTCACGCCAAGTTGAATAGCGCCGAATTCAGGCTGCTCGCAGCGGTGGAGAAGAAGCCATGAGCAAGCCGAGCGAGTTCAGGCTGGGGCATGACGAACCCTGGAACGCTGACGACGCTTATCGCGATGGCTACGAGGACGGCCGCGCCGAATCCGCCGACGAAATCGCGCGGCTGCGGGCGGCGCTGCTGCGAATTCAGCAGTCCCCTCCGAGGGAGCGAAGCTAGTAACGATTCGCACCGGTCTGATAAACCGTGCCTAGGCGCAGGCGCTAGTCAGCTTGCCGGGTCGCTCCCGGAACCTTCGGTGGGGTCTTCCTGCCCCGGACCTACTACCCCGGGCAGCCACGGCCCGGAACCAAGCCCGGCCTCGGGCAAGGCTCGTCCGGAGGCCAACCCGTCGCGGCCGGTAACCGCGGTGGAGCGAACAGACGCTCCGGGGCCGGGCAGTGGCGCTCTTCGCGAGGTCCTGCAGGAAGACGATCTCTGCGGCATCGAGACGTTGGACGACCTCGCCCGTCGCCTCTTCGCGACCGACCCGCGGGCGATCGCGTGGGTCGAGGAGCACTCGGACTGGCGAGGGCACACGATTCCCGAATCGATGCTCGGCGTGGCGCTGGCGAAGCTGGGCCAGGGTGAGGATGCCGAGCCGGAGATCTGGGCGGAGTGCCTCGAGCGGGCGAGGAGGATGCTCGCCTAGGCCCGAGCCGCTACCGGCAATCCGCCCAGCAGATCTTGGCGGACCTCGTCGAGGTCGAACGTAACGCCCCCGATCGTGACCTCAGCCCCCTGCTTGATCGCGAACCCACGCGTTGCCACCTGTCGGGGCCCCGCGTCCGACCAGTAGCAGTCGAAGTCGGGCAGCGCGTAGAGCTCGAGCGGTGAGAGGAGCGCACTGTAGCCCACGTACAGGCCCGCGAGGTACCCCTCGCACTTGACCGCGGCCGCCCAGTCGTTCGTCCACTTCTCGGCGTCGGACGGTTGCCCGGCGGCCCCCTCGAGGTCGAGGAACACATGGGCCCCAGGCGGGTACCCAACTGCACGCGCCGAGTCAGCGGCAGCCTGACCGTCGAGCAGGCCTGAATACGCCTGGGGGAGCCACGGAGGCCGTCGAACGTGCTGCACGAGGAGGAGCTCGAGATCTGCCACGAGGATATCAGCCATCTCTCCGCCGGAGATGTCCCCCGCGCTCGCATTGCCGGGGAGTGGCACGTAGCGCATCACGCCGACCTTGCCCGCTTGCTTGAGCGCGGAGAGCACCGACGGAGTCAGCTTCCACGACGTGTCGACCCAGGCCCCGGGGGTGGCGGTGCCGGCGATCACGGAACAACCCCTCGCTTCGCCCTTCGACTTCCGTGTCGCCAAGGGCGTCGGTAGCCGAACGGGAACAGGGCCGTGACCTGCGTCTCGGTCGACGGATCGGCCTTCCGGGTGATCTGGTAATTCCCGCCCGCTCCGATCGCGGTCTGGAGCGGCCCCGAAGGTGCGACTGCGCCCACCAGTCCGACAAGCGTCATCCAGTCAAAGGGTCCCGCGTGCGACGGGTCGAAGTAGCTTCGGAGGACGAAATTCGAGACGTAGATCCCGCTCCCCGGTGTGACTTCGTAGCTCTGCACCTCGACCGGGTCGCAGAGCTCGTGCGCGTGCTCGGTCCCGGTCCCGTCATCCGCCCAGAGGTTACAGCCTTCGTCTCCAACGATCTCCGCGAGCTCGTGGGAGATGGCGACGGATAGGCTGTTTCCTGGACCGGTAAGGCTGTCCGACGCGGCGATCGCGTCGTAGGCTACTGCCAGTCCCGCCCCGTCCACGGAGTGGTAGGCGACGGCGCCAGGCGCATTCGGAAGGGCAGGAAGGATAGCGAAGACGATCTCACCGGATTGGAGGTCGGCCCCGGACGACACGCGCACAAGGCAGGGCCCGCCCCCGTGCTCGGAGGCGACATCGCGGTTCAGGTAGGTTTGACAGGCGGACGCGATGGCGGAGAGCTTGGTGGCGGTGAGAGTCTCCCCGTTTGCGGTGCTGAGGCCGCCTGTTTCGTCGATGAGAACAAAGGTGCGGGCGGTCACGGGTAGCTCGCCGGATTGACGCCCCCGTCGCCTCTTTCTCGGGCCTCCGATGCCTGCTTCGAGGCCCAGATCGAAACGACCCCGGGCACGTCCACGCCGCATGCGATGGCGGTCTGCTCGGTGCACGCAATCCACGGCGTCTTCGCGACGATGCAGGCGTCAACGTGCTCGTAGACGCATTCAACGACCGCGGCGATCGCGGGGACGGCGGCCTGCTGTTGGGCGGCAGAGCAGCCCTGGCAGGCGAGGAGCGGGGACAGGCTCACCGCGAGAATGGCGAGAGCCCGCTTCACGACTTCACCGCCTGATGAGTCAGGATGCCGTCAGCGATCTTGAGGATCGCCGCGGCGCCTCCGAGATAGCTGGCGATGACGGGCTCGACGGGAGCGATTGCGGCGGCGGCGCCTGCCAGACCGGCGATGAGGCCGGTCAAAACGAGATTCAGGGTCACGCTCATGAGGTTCACCTCGCGAGCGGATTCTACCGCTTCTTCGCGGCCTCTGCCACGAGTTCGGCCTCGATGTCAACCTGCGAGGCGACTTTCGGGCGGGGCGGCAACGGAGTCGTGATGACCGCGGGCGGCGGAATGGTGACGGCGCCAGACGCGATCATCTCGGTCGCCTCGTTGTTCCACTCAATGCCGACGCTCTGCTTTTTCAGTTCGTGGTCCTGGCGATCGAGGCGTTTCGTCGTCCGGCGATGGGTGTACCAGAGCGCGGCGAGGTACCCGACGCCCTGGACGATGTCCTTGCAGTGGTCCCATGTGACCCAGGAAGGGAGCATCACTCCTCCGGCGGCAGGCTACTGTTGCGCTGCGTCGTCTCCCGCCCTCGCATGGGGCTTGTCAGCGTCCGAACTGCTTCGTAGCTCGCCGTAGCTCGATCGGCGGCGTGCTGCGCTTCGATCTGAGCAAGTCGAGCCGCTTCAGCGCTGATTCTAGAGTCGGTCGCGATCTCGTCGACGCGGCGCTGGAGCATGAGGACAGCATTGACGGTGCGCTGAGACGAAGCAGTGGCCGCTTCGATCTTGACCTCGAGATGCCCGAGTCGCGTCGCGAGCTCGGCCACGGCCCGGGTGAGGTTCTGTAGTTCGGCGGCGATGCTCCCCAGAGTCGGTGACGGCTCGAGATCGCCAGTAAATCCGACGGGCGGCTCTGTCGACATTCGGTTACCTCTCAGCGGTGATCGTGGAGCCAAGCCAAGGGTCTACGGCACTACCCCCGAATCCACCGCTCGCGATGGTGCCGTCGATGTGAGCCGGTGTCAGGGTCCGGCCGCAATGCCAGACCGCCGGGTCCCCGGTGACATCGATCCCGCACGCGGTACCGATGTTTGAGAAGTTTCCGAAAAAGAAGCCTCCGGTCTGCTGAAAAGCCTGCGTAGCGGTCAGTCCGGTCCGCATCGTGAGCACGACTCCCGGACCGACCTGCAGTTCGCCGGGTCCCCATATCACTCCTGGGCCGACGTTCTGACCAATCTGAATAAACTCTTTCACTAGATCCAGGAAACTCTTCACGTATACGTCACCAAGAGCGCCACCGGTCATAAGCACGAAACCGTGCAGGATGATCCCGCCGTCCAGGATATACATTCCGTTGGAGGACCCCTGATCGCTGTAGGACTCGCTGGCGTAAAGGATTCCTCCGATCAGGTTCGCCGAATTGAGCGACGCCGTTGCGCTGGCCTGAGCCCCCCCGTTCCAATTGTCGTTGAAGTTGTATACTGCCTCGAGCGATACCTTTTCAGACCTGAAATAGGCTGTCGGGTCGATCCGGGAGAGCGTGGCCTGGGTTGTGGCGTTGAAGTCGAAAGAGCTTGTGCTGGGTGTCCCAGATAGATCTGGAACCCAGATGTTCTCGAAACAAGACTGAATGCTAGGGACGAGTGTGTTTATGGGGAGCGCTGGGTTGAAACTGCGGACATTGACTTGCGATGGCTGGATAATCTGGAACGTGTCCCCTCCGGTCACTGTATCCGATTCGCTAGAAACGAATATGCACTCGGCCGTTGACGTGAACGGTTGCGACAGCACGGCTGTCGTGCCCGAGCTGGAGGAATCAATCCAGGCGTATACGCTCTTGGTCACGTCCTTGAGTATGAGCCCGACGAAGGGAGCCACGGACTGCCCAAGATTGACGCTCAAGAGTTGGCCGGTGGCGCGGTTTCGCTGCGTAGCGCTCGATAGCGTGCCGGATCCGACCGTTGATAGCGTTCCGGTCATGAAGAACGACCCAGCCGCCGTGACCGCTGGAGTCACGTAGAATGGCGGCTCATTGTCGTTGGACAGGAAGGTCACGCGTGTTGACTGCGCGATGGTCGGCGATGCGGTCCCCCATCGATTGATAATCGACGCGTAAGTCGAGCACGGGCCGACGCCTATCCCGCCGCACGTCGCCGATTGACAGGTGTTCCCGTCCGAGGCGCATCCGGTAGTGTTCGACCCATCGATGTACCAAGCCGGGACGGTGAATGCGGAAGACACCATCGCCATCGCCATCGAGGGCTTCGGCTTCGTCTGATGCTCTCCGGGCGATGGGCGGCAAGCGATGGCCCATAGGGCCGCGACGAGAATCAGGGCTTGACGCATGCGCATGGGTCAAATCGTACCATGCGGATGAGTCAGGTCGCCAGTCTCCACTGCAGCGACGCAAGAGAGAACCTCCACACCTGCACCCCAAGCGAGACCACCATGACGCCGAGCAGTCCGTAGGGACTGCCTGATCCGTTCCACGCAGGGTTGGCGAGGCTGACTCCGGCATCGCTGCACGTCACGCGGATAGGTGCCGAGGGGGCGACCCCGTAGATGTCGGCCACCGCGAAAAGCCATCCCTCTTGGGCCGCCGTTGGGGCCGCCACGGTGACCTGACCCGTGCGAAGGTCGCACGGGACCCAGAGCATGTTCGTGGCCTGGACGATGCCGCCTGCAGGCGTCGCGTCGGGCGCCGCCGTGAATGCGCCTGGACCGCCGGGACCAGGGATCCCGAGGAAGGGGACCTGGATCTGATTGCTCATCGCGTCATATCCTTGCCCAGACGTACCAGGTGCCAGCCCAAACGGTCAGGGGATCGCCGCCAGGGGGCGTAACATCCACCTGACCAAAGAACCGCGCGGTCCGTTGCCCCGGCATGATCGACAGAGCCAGCGTGTCCGCACCCCGGATATTCGGCTGCGCGGCACACACCACGCCCTGCGCGCCCGGGATCGTCACGAGGGAGATCGAGCTCCCGCGCGCGCTTGGAGATCCGATCGAACAGGTAATGAGTTCGGTTCCGTCCCCGTAGTTCGCTCCGAGCGCGAACCGCGCTCCGTACCCGGCGATCGAAAACGGTTGGTAAGGTTGGACCACGAACAGCGGGAAGGCAATCGACCAGGCTCCGCCCTGCATCACGCGAAAGTCTTGCGTGAGTAGCGGTTGGTCAGTCGGCATGGCACAAGCGTAGCATGCGAAGGTCTCGGAGGTTCTCCAATGTCAAGGCAGATGATCGTGGCGGCGATGGTCGGATTGTATGGATGCGGCGCCGGAGCTGGATCTGAGGCTCGGTCCGTCCCGGTGTCTTCCGAGTGCTGCAACGTGAACGGCTCGGTCTACTGTGCAGGTCCGTCGACCGTCGTGCAGTGGATGAGCGGGACCGTGTCCACGTGGTCGGACAGACCGGACGAGGTCGCGACGAACGGTGAGTGTACATCGGGTGAGGCATGTACGGCGTACACTCCCGTGGACGGAGGTATCGCCGTAATCGGTAACGGGGTCTGTCCCTAGAGATCATTGCGGCCACGCCGTGGCTCGCAGGACGATGGCGTTGGCCTGGTACGATCCATCGAGCGATAGAGTCTTCGTCAACGTTGCGTTGGCCTCGAGGCGCAACTTGAAGTCAAAGAACCCGCTAAACGGACACTCGACGAGGGCGCGCAGGTGGATGGATCGGATGTCCTGATATCCGCCTGAGGCAGGAACGAGGACGCTACTATCTTGGCTGGCATTCGCCGTCGAAAAGAACGGAGAGCCTCCGGGGACCCAGTTCGCGGTATAGAGCAGATTGCTGTACCGGGTCGAGGATGAGTCGCCAGAGTTCGACGTGACGTCGAAAGACGTGACCACGTCTACGAGGACCAAGTCATTGGCTTCGACCGCAAGCGAGTTCGGCGCGACTGCGTTGACGAACGGCATGATCCCACCACTGCTCCAGTCGAGCGGCGTGAGCGCGGTGAAGCTCGCGATCGTTGCCCACGAGTTGAACGGAGTCCCGCCGAAGGTCGAGAAAACGTTCACGATCTTCCAGCCGCCCGTCATGACGGCGAGCTTCGCCGTTCGATCGGCAAGGCACGACATGCCAGGGATGTACGTGCTCGCGTCGTAGGGATCGCCATTGACCGGGTTGAGCGAGATGTTGCCGGTGAAGACGATGGCCTGCGTCGTGCCGGTGGCGCCTCCGACGCCGCTCCCGGTCGAGCCCACGAGCTGGACGTGGGTCGAGTCGTTGACGATGACGCGCCACTGTCCGTTTGCTGCGGTATTGACCTGGTGACCTGATACGTCGATGATGTCCCCTGTCAGGCAGCCATGGGCTGCGGCCGTCTGGACGACAATCGGACTCGCATTCGTCGACGACTGGATGTTGACGGCGGCCGGGGCTGCGACGTTTGCGGAAAGGCCGTTATACGGTGTGCCTGCCATGGGTCCTCAGTAGGCCACGTACTGGCCCTGGACGATTCGATAGCCGAATTCAGGGTGAGACTGGTAGTTCGGAGAGCCGAAGTTTTGCGCGCCAAAGGCTCCCGGTACAGGGAGCACGTTCGTGATCCACGTGGCCTGGTACTGGCCGGAGACGATCTTGTACCCGTACCCCCAGTCGCCCGCCGGATTGTGAGAACCGTCCGCTCCGAAGCCAGGATTGATCAAGGACTGGGAGAAGGTGATCAGGATCCAGCGGATCGCCGTCTGCTTCGATCGGAATGTCTCCAGAATCGCCCGCAGTGAGTTCCAGAAAGCAGGCGCCACGTTCGTGAATCCGAGGCTCCCTGTCGTTAGATTGCCGAGCGTTGGCTGACCTCCCGTGCCAAGGGTGGGCCACTGCGTTGCGAACGCAGTCGCGCCGACCGATTCGACTGACATCCATGTACGCCACCAGGCTTGCGCCGGCGTGCCACTGTCGGGGCTCCCTGGAGGGATCGTGGTATCCCACTGCCACGTCTTGACCGCATGCCATGGTGGCTGCGTCAGGTCAGCACCAGCCTCGAACCAGTTCCAGACCCAGGAATTGCTCACGCATCGGATCCGTGGCTGCGTTGCTCCGTTCAGGCCCGTGAACTGGGAGAGCGCCTGGATCATGATGCCCCAATCGTTGCCAGAGAATGTTCTCCACGTGTCCGTCGCGGCTCGCAGGCGCTGGCGATAGGTCGCCGTCGGTTCGTTCGGACCTTGCGTGATGAGGCGGTCGTTTCCGATAAGAGGAAGCGCCGTCGCGTCGGCCTTCATCGGCATACCGGCTTCGGCCGCAGCCGAAGACTTTCCCGTGAGCTCTCCCGACAGCTGATCGATTGTGGCCCCGAAAAGCTGCAACTTCAGCTTGCCGATCGCCCCGAGAAGCCAGGGGGGTGCGACGCCAGGCGTGGTGAGAAGATCCTTGAACATCAAACCCCCTGCACGGCGATGTTGAGAGACGAGATCACGGCAACCTGGGTCGGTCCCATCGAGAGGTCCGTTCCGGACCCGTTGATCAGAAGGCCGGCAACAGACATCGAGTACTCTCGACCTCCGGTCGTTCCCGCCTGAAGCAGAGTCTCGATCAACTTCGCATAAGGGATCACTCCGTTCGTCGCGCCGTCAATGCCGGTAACCCCGCCGATCGGTAGCGAAGCAATGTAGCTTGTGAGCGCGACGGTCCCCTTATTCGACGCCGGATTCGTCCCGTAGTCGGCGAGGAAAGCAAGCGGCACGTAGACCGTCGCCACGATCGTGACGTTGAGCGCAGCCGCGGATTGGACTACCGAGGTGACCCCGTTCGGGGTGGCGTACGCCTGAACAATCGAATCGACGAGACCGATATCCCCCGCTTCGAGCTGGCCGCCGACGGTATAGGCCCCGTTGCCGGTCGACCCGTTCAGGGATACGTGGGTACCGTCCACGAAGGTCATCGTCCAGTACCCGTTCGCTGCGGTGTTGCCCTGGACGCCGGTGACGAGACCGACCATGCCGGTCGTAATGCCGGCCGTACTGGCCATCTGGAGGACAATCGGGCTCGCATTCGTCGCGCCCGTGATCACGACCTGCGCAACACCGGGAACCGGACCCGAGGCGTTGGCGACCGTCACCGTGACCGTGCCCGTGGCAAGACTGTTCGAGTCCGTCTCGCGCGTGATCGCGCTTGTAAGTGTCTTCGCGGGCGACTGCGCCGCGAGGAGCTGAGAAGATGTCAGGGCTGCATACGAATAGGCCCCCTTCGGTCCGTTGAGACTCAGGCTCCCAAGTTTTGCCCGGCACCGGCTCGCGAGCGCGATGTTGCTCTCGTACGGCGATCCTGAGAACGCGAGGAGGTTCGTGACGAAGACGCCAGGACTCGCGGTCACGAGCGTATTGATCTGCGTCGGCCCAGCGTTCGAGCTTGGCCCAATGACATCCGCCGCGAATCCAAGTGAGACGGGCTGGTAGACGCGACCCGCGGTTCCTGCGTACGAGCCCGTGCCGATCGTTCCCGTGAGCGAGAGCGTGTTCGCGCCGGTTGGGTGGGCGAGGTAGAAGCCGTCGGGAAGGACGGAAATCCCCTTGAAATAAAGCGTCGTGTCTGATCCGATGCCGTGAGCCGCCAGCGTCGTGACGACGACGGGACTCGCTGCCGTCGCCGACGACACGGACGTGCCGAGGACCGTCGAAGCCGATCCAGTGAACGACGCAGAGTTGTTATAGGTCGCGCCCGTGAAGCCGTTGGCCGTGTGAAAGGTGCCTGCGGGAAGGGTCCCGATGCTGGATCCGCTCGTGTTGGCGAAGAGGAGGTTCCCTGAGGCGAACGTCGCCAGGTTTCGTTGAACGTTGTAATTCGAGTCGGCAAGAACATCGAGCCAGGTCGTCGCGCCGTTCGGATTCTGCGCAGGGATCGATGGGTCCGGCGAGACGGGAACGGTGATCGGGGCGCCGCTCGGGTTCGCGGGATCGGGGAAGACGACCGTCCCCGTCGCGCAGAAGTCGAGGAACGCCGCCTGGGCGTGCATCGAGATATTCGCGTCGCTCACGGCCATGCCCACGGCCGTGATCATGAGCTCCGTCCACGCAACGCCGCCCGACTGCCACGAGGTGACGGGCAAGTTCAGCGCGGATCCGTTCTGAACCTCGTTGAAAAGCCACGTCGAGGCCGCGACCGTCGTCGGCGTGACTCCGGCGACGACACCGCTCGGAAGCGGGACGAAGAGCTGGGAGATCGTGAAGCTCATGGGAGCTGGCCTCCGAGAGCCGTGATGATCGTGGACGTGGACAGGACGAGCTTGAAGGGGCCCGCCGCGGTGAGGACGTTCGAAATCGTGACGATCGATCCGGCGGAGTAAGTGGCGACCGTCGTCGACGAGGTCACGCGCTCATCTTTTACGAATTCGCGATCGATATTCGAGGCGATGCGCCCGAGATCGGACGTGTCGATGTCGTCGTCGACCTCGCCGACGAGGTCGTAACCGTAGTTCGGGTCCCCGATAAGCCCCCCGAGCGGGCACTGGAGCCGGCGCACAAGGGCACGAAGCAAGTTCGCGAGGCCTGATACCTCCGACTGAACCGGGTCGAGGTCCGTCAAGAGGGCCAGGTCATGGCCGAAGTCGGGGAATATCGACGGCTGGGTCATGCGGACGTCAGGGGGGCGACGATGGGAAGGGCGATCGTGACCGGACCCGCGCTCGTCGTCATGGTCGAGTCAAGGATCATGGTCGACGTGATGTTGACGTGGAGAACGGTCGGGCGCGACGGATCCTGATTGATGAACGCCACGAGCACGTTCTGTCCGATGAGCGCAAGGAGCGTCGTCACGCCGATGTTGCCGGCCGGTGCGAGCTGGATCGGAGGCAAGCCGGCTTTCGTCGGCTGCGCGCTGACGCCGAGGGGCGTCGCGGCGATGACCGTGTACTCGTAGATCCCGGACAGCGAGAGTTCGGGAATCTCGCCTCGCTCAAGGTTGCGAGACGGAGTGAGGATCCGATCAAGCTGGGAAGGCGCGTTGCTCACGAGACCATGACCCGCATGCGGGCCCTCCCGTCGTTCGTCAGGACATGGCGGACCGAGGAGACGGTCTGCCTGGGGACGGTCGCGCTCGCGAAGGTGACTCCAGGTTGCCAGCTCGCGACGTCGTCTGCAGCGATTGTCAGGATGCCCGCTCCGCCGTCCCATTCCTCAGCCTGGAAGGGCGTCAGGACCGCGCCGCCGGTGCGCGGGGCTACCTGCATGACGCCGGACCCATCGACCCACCAGGAGGCGCCTGCGGCGGCGCGCAGGGTGTTGCCGGCGCGGCCGGCGGGGCGGGTCCAGAAGTTCCCGATCGAGCCGTCCGTGACGACGCTGACCTGCTCCCCCACCTCGAGCGCGACATCCCGAAGAACAAGCGATCGGAGGATCCCGGACGGGAGCGAGTACCCGCGCGGGGCGACGGACTTGGACCAACCCCCGAATCCACCCGCGAGCCGGGCTCGGGTCTGGCCCCCGAGCGCGCCTTGGCGGTAGACGGACCCCTGAAGTGTCAGGTTGCCGAAGACGAGCTGGCCGGTCACTGGAAGCGCCGCGTCGGTCGCCATGGCCACATCAGCCGTCCAGATCCCGACGAGGGGCAGGCTGAGGCTCATGGCGACCATGCGGACGCCGGCAAAGGAGGCGTAGTCGCTCACGGCGGCGCCTGCGCTTTCCCGAGCTCGACACCGATCGCCTTCTGAAGAGCGACGTCGGCCGGGTCCGTGTTGACGCCCGGAGGCCGCGCCGAGACCGGGGGCGTCGGCTTCGACTTCACAACGGTCGCGGTCACGTTGACGGGGGGTGTCGGGGCGAACTCGATAAGAGAGACGCGGGCGCGGTAATGACCGATGACCTCTCGGAACGGAGCGCCGATCTCCTCGCAGATGAACGACTTCAAGCCGATCATCATGAGCGAGGGGTGGTAGACGTCGACCGCGGTCGGCTGCATCTTCGTCGGGTCGTACTGGAACTGCTGCGAGAACGTCAGCCAGTCTTCAAGGTCGGTGTACTGGCCGCCCTTGAAGTCCGGGCCCGCGAGCAGGATGAAGTCGATCGACACACGTGCGAGATACGCCCCCGTGAACGTGAGCGTCGCCCGAGGCTGGCCCTTGCCCTTTTTCTCGTCCCACACGTGCTTTCGCTTCACCTCACCAACGATGGCAAGGCCCGGGTTTTTGACACCCGCGACCTCAATCTTGTCCCACGCGAGCGGGTTCTGGATCGGGTCCGGGGGCCACGAGACCTGGGGAGCGCCGGTGATGCCGAAGATGGTGACGTTCGACTGACTCATGCCGGCGCGACTCCCTGGCTCAGCGCCCATCGCTCAAAGAGCGACGGCAGCCGCTCCTCGAGCTCGTCGACGACCTCGCGCGCCTGCTGATTATCGCGCGCGTAGACCTCGATGTGGATGTCGTTACGCTGGGTCACGCCCGCGCCCGATCCAGCTTGGGGAGCGCGAGCCGCCGCGCCGGCCATCGACACCGCGGCCTCTGTCACGCGCGGGACCGATTGTTCGGTGCCGATGGCGAGACCTTCGCCGACGTTTCTACCGGCTTCGATCATGAGGCGCGAGGGCGAGCCCAGGTGAAGGGTGCGTTTGACGGCGTCCCAGGCTGCAGTTCCCATGCGCTCGACGGCGCCGACGACCTCGGAGATCTTCTGTTCGATCCCCTGGACGAACCCCTTGACGAAGTCGGTCGCGGCTTGCGCGCCCTTCGTCGCGAACTCGACCAGGTGAAACGCAGCGTCGCCCATCCACTCGCCGACGGACTTCGCCCATTCGCTGAGCTTTCCGAGGCCGGTCACGATGAGGGCGATCCCCGCGATCGCGCCTGCCGTAAGAGCTGCAAACGCGGCTGCGACGACGCCAACCCCGATCGCCAGTGCCTGAAGGCCCTCGGTGAATTCCTTCGTCTTCGTGATCGTCCCCAAGAAGTCAAGGAATCCGGAGACGAGCGGCCGGAGGAAGTTGTACGCCTTGAGCGAGTACAAGATGACCTCGAGAAAGAAGTGACGGGCCATGGGCGCGAGCTTCGTCAGAGTGTCGACGATGCCCTGAATGCCTCCTCCAATCCCGAGCTTGAGCGCCTGTCCACTCGGCTGCGACTGGTCGAAGTAGCCGAAAAAGATCCGGAGCTGGCCGGTCAGACCGGAGAAGTCGATCCCTTCGAGGAGGTGAATGAAGGCGTCCTTCCCTTTCGTAATCGCCGTCCCGAACTCGGCCGACATTGCCTCAAGCGGCCCCTGCGCCTTCGCATTGATCGCGCCCGTGAGCGCGTCGGCGATCTGGCCGCCGGTCAGCGTTGCGGCTTTCTTCGCGGCGTCGAGCTGCTGCGGCGTCATTCCGAGCTGGGCAAGAAGCTCTTTCTCGGTGACGCCCGTCCCCGCGAGCTGGGCCATCGAGAACTTGACCTTCGTCCCGCGCTCGCTCGCCTCGTTCAGGCGCATGAGAAGGCCCCGAACCTTCTCTCCTCCTCCCTCGACGAGCGCCTCCGCGCCCGCGATCGCGCCAAGCTGATTCTGGAGATCGCTCATGTCGGTCACGCCGACCGACATCAGCCCTTGCGCCCAACGCTGCACCGTGCGCTCGGACTGCGGAAGCTGCGCGGCGATGTTCCGGATCTGCTCGAGCACCGCGCGCCCACCTTCGACGCCCGTCCCGGAGAGCGCGCCGAACGACTGCGACATGCGCTCGACGTTCTCGGAGGCGTCGAGTGCTTGTTCTGCGAGCTCGGAGATCGCTCGGACCGCGAACTCGGCGCCGCGCTTCAGGAGGTCGAACTTGATGAGCGATCCGAGCATCGACCCGCCGAGGCTCTCCGTCGCGCTCTCGAGAGCCGAGATCGAACCTGTCAGCGTGAACGCGGCTCCGGCAGCGTCCTTCGCCTTGTCGGCGAAGTTGCCCTGCAGGTTGACAGTGAAGGTCTTGATCGCCATCTCACCGGCTCCACTTGTTGCCGGTCATCGTGTTGCCGGCGAGCCATAGGAGATGAGAGAGGTTCTGGGCGCACGCGATCGCGTCGTCGGTCTCGCGGCCGGCGAAGAGATCGGCAATGCCCGTGGCGAAGTCGTCCAGGTCGCTGCGCTGGGCCATGCGCAGCGCCTCGATCATTTTCCCGACTGGCGCGTAGCGAGGCCGAGCATCTTCGCGACCTCGGGCATGTTGCCGATCCCCTCGCAGAGAAGCGGATGTTCGTCGAGAAGCGCCTGAAACGCCTTTACATCGGGATAGACGACCGCTGACGTGATGAGCTCCTCGACAGCTTCGGCGGCCCACATCGGGTCGCGCAGGCGCGACCGGTACCGCTTTACCTCGGGCCGCGTCGGAGGCCGGACGACGACCTCGTACGTGTTCTCCGAATCCGTAATCCGGATCGCCTTCGGGTAGGTCTCCTCGATCTTCGACAGCTCGGCTTCGGTCAGCATGGCGCGCCTCCTCAACGGCGCCGGACTTGTCACTCCGGCGGGAGGTTGGCGCGCGGCCGGCGTCCCGGACGAGCCATCGGCGTCGGCATCCCGGCGCCACAAGCAGACCTCAGGTTAGCGCGCCCGCGAGCGGATTCAAGAGCATCGACTGACCCGAGAGGCGCATCGACATCGGGTTGAGGGTGAACTTGCGCGTAACGCCTTCCGTCGACCCCATCGTGATTCCGGTCTCGGGCGTCATGAGGCGGCAGCCGACGAGAGTGTCGACGATCATCAGGTAACCCGGCGTCGAGTAGGTCACGATCATGTCGAACATGACCTGCGACCAGCCCGGGCCGATCGTCGTCTGGAGCGCGTTCGCCTCGGCCAGGTACATCTCGCAGTCGGCCTCGTAGTCCTGCTTGCCGATTGTGCGTGCGTACGGCTCCGGATGGCTGCCCCAGATCTTCGTCTCCTCGAGTGGCGCCTTGTAGTTGATCGCCTTGAAGCCCTTGATGACGAAGAGGCCCGAGGGGAGGTTGAACTTCCCCTCAACCGACGCGTACGAGAACGCGAAGCCGTTGATCAGCGGGTACGGAAGCTGCGCGGCTCCGACGCCGAGACCGAGTGACAGTGCGATGCCCGAGTTACTCATGGGTTACCCTCACGTGCCCGGAGCCGCACCGACCGTAATCGTCTCGGTCAGGATGTAGCCCTTCCTCTGGAGCGAGACCTGGATCGGGACGTTGCCCGTGGCGCCGACGTTGACCGTCTGATCGACCTGCACAACGCAGCCGTCCGGATTCGTCGTGTTCGCGGTGAGCATGCCCTGGTCGGTCATGTTCGCCTTGATCGCGCGCGTGATCGCCTGCGAAATCGTGACCGCGTCGCGTGGGTCAATGCCGCCGGTCGTCGTCAGACGGATGTCGTCGTCGATGTTGTTGACGCCGATCTGGTAGGCGATCGAGCAACCGATGTCGACGACGATGCCCTGGGGCATGTATCCGAATCCGGATCCAGTCGGCGAGAAGAGGTTCGCGTGCTGCAAGAAAACGCCCGACTTGCCGACGATCGTCGTCGTCGTCGAGAAGTTGCCGCCGCTCCCGCCCTTCGTCGTATCGAGGCCGGGCGTGATCGACTCGTCGTGGTAGACGAAGCCATCCGTCTTGTCGGCGGGCGAGACCACGACCGGCGACAGTGCGCCGTCCTTCACGCGAGACGGCATGCGCTGCGGCGGGATCTGCACCTGGCGCTGGGCGACCGCGTAGGCGATCGATCGACGGAACCGAGGCGCGACCCCGAGACCATTTTGGTAGACGCTCTGAATGTTCCAGTACGCGGCGCAGACAGCGAGACGGCCCGTCGTGTCCGCATTCAGAGACTGTCCACCGTAATCGGTCTGAATGGCGGTCATCCACGCGGCCTCAGTCTCCGCCGCGCCCGAGTAGGTCGTCGGGAACTTCGCGTCACGCGCCGAGATGTACGCGCGATTGAACGAGAACTGATTCGTGCGCGCGCTCTGGAGCGATCCCCCGATCGCGACCATGTCCGAGCCGGTCGCTCCCGAAGCCATATTGACGGCCGTCGAGCCGCCCACGATGTGCGTCGAGCCGACTCCCTGCTTCGCGTACGAGCTCGCGAGGAAGGCCGTGATCGCAGCCGAGATGCCGGCCGAGTTCCAGAGGGGCTCCGTCGTGCCGAACGAGGCCGTCTCACCCGCAAGCATGGTGCCCGCAGCGAAGTTGAGGGTCACGCCGATGCCAGGGACCGCGTACGTCGTCGCAACGCCTGGATTGATGAGCGGCGAGACGGTGCGACCTGCGTCGTAGCTCAAGGTGAAGGTCCAGCCCGCCGTGCCGACCGTGCCGCCGGTGACGACGGTCATCAGCATCTCGGCGGTGTCGTTCGCCGTACCCGTGACCGTGATGACGCTCGTGCCCGCGCCCGTAGTCGTCACCGCGCCCGGAGCGCCCGCCGTCGTGGACGTCGCCTTGACGCAGACCGGGACGCCACCGACGCCGGCGATAAGACCTGCAGCCTCGACGAGGGGCCCCACGCCGAATTGCGTCGCGATGTTCGTCTGGCTCGTCGAGGCGTAGGGAGCACCGACCGTACCCGCAGACGAGGTGCCGATGACGAGCTGAGTGTTCTGCGTCGGCACCGTCACCGTGCTGGCGCCGTTGTCGAGTACGACGATTGAAACGCGACCGGCCATCAGGTCACTCCTGGCGTTGAGAAGACGATCGCTTCGTTTGTGAAGCCGTCAGCCGTGACGGAGGTCGTGCCCTTCGTTCCGGGGAGCACGTACGATAGAAGCGAGTCCGGTACCGAGGTCCTGATCTCGACGCGCATCACGGCAGAGAAACCTTCCTCGCTTGGGCGCGCAAGATTCGTGTCGACGCCAACGACTCGGTACGCGCCCTCGGCCTTTCGGTGGATGACGCGCCAAAGCTGGTGGACGAGGTAGCGGCAGGCGTCGGCGTCGCGGATGGATTCGGGATCCGGCGGGAAGGCAGCGGCCCAGACGTGGAAGTCGAGCTGCAAGAGATCCGTCGCAAGCGCGTTCATCACGGGCTGGACGAAGACGCTCGTCGGGCGCGGAATCTCCGTCCCCCATTCCGTCCCGCCCGTCGCCGACGAGGCCCACATGCACACGATCGACGGTGGCGATCGACGCTGCCGAAGCGCAGACTCGCCAAAGAGGATCTTGCCGTCCTGAAGCTCGGGAAAGCCGGCGAGCTTGAGCTCTGCCACGAGCTGCGTCGAGATCCCGACCTCCGGATCCCAAAGGAGCGGCGTCAGGCCGTAAAGGACCCTCTCCGGAGAAAGGACGGCGTTCTTCATTGCAACGTCCGTTCGAAGGCGGCGTCGAGGGCATCCTCGATCGCCTTCTGCCACGAGTCCGGGAGTTCGCCCTCGGGGAGCACGTGACGCGGCGGGACGTTGGCTCGCGGCGAGCCTTGGCCCTGGTGGAAGCCGAGGTACTCCGCTTCGGAGGTGACCTCGATGCCGGCGCCCTTTGACGGTCGCACGCGCATGCCGCGCTTCATGCGGCCCGTGTCCGTCATCGGGGGCGGCGTCCGGCCCTTGTCGAGCGTCGACTGCTTGAGCGGCTCCCAGGGCTCGCCGTAGGGGTCCGTGCCCGATGTGAACTGAGTCCGGATCGCGCGCTGGATGCCCTTCGCGGCCTCGCGTGAGGCTTGGCTCGGAACCTCCGAGAGCGCACGGAGGTTCTCGGCAAGACGCCCCAGATCGCGGATGTCACCCGTCCAGGCGCTCATCAGTGGCCCGGTCCCGCGGTCGGAACCGCGTACTCGACGTACCACGAGGTGATGTTCGTCCCGAAGATAATGTCGGCGCTGCCTGCTGTCGTCGCATCGTTCCCGGCGACGAAGCCGAGATGATCGAAGTCCAGCTGGGTGAATGAAGTGTCGGTGGAAAGGATCGTGAGCGTTGCGTTTCCGCTGTCCGCGTCCTTCCCGCCGAAGATGGTCACGGTTCCGTTGGCCGTCGTCGCGCGCGCACGAATTCGGAGCAGGACCGCTCCAGCCGTGATCGTGACGGTGGCAGGGGCGCTGCCGGCCTGCCATCGCACTCGACCGATGTATGCGGGACTCGGCATCAAAGTCCCCGATTCGGAGCGGTGCGCGTCGTGTTGAAGCAGATCGTCGACGAGCTCGTGACGGTAGGATTCACGATGCCGGGCGACGTGCTTCCCGATTCGACCGCAGCAAGGTGCTTTTCCTGACGCTGAATCGAGTTCAGGAACTCGATCGCTCGAGTGTTCGAGTCGACCACGTTCTTGTCGGCCGCGTTCTCCTCGTCGAAACCGCGGAGGGCCAGGATCTCGTAGCGAGCGATGTGGACGACCGCACGAACGAGCGCCGGATCATACGGCTGGAGAAGCGGCAGCTTGTACCGGCCCCGAAGGCACGTGTCGGCCCACGCACTCGCCGCGTCCAGATTCGCCTGGATCTGCGCCTGCGTGATGTTCAGACCGTACGCGCTTCCAACGAGCCCGTACGTCACCGCATCGGTGGTGGCCGACGCGTAGCCCATGTCACGGCCCGCTCCGCGCGCTCAGCCACGGCAGAGACCAGGCGGGCGCGCCTCTCGCCCACGATCCGTAGTTGACCGTGTGCGTGTCGAAGACGACGGGGTCGTCAGGCCGGATCCGGTAGACGAAGTTTGGCGCCGAGTTCAGGCACCAGATGATCGGCTTGAGCGGCTTGGTCGTGCAGAACAGATACCAGACATTCGGGTTCGCGAAGAGGTCCGGGGTCATGAGAAGATCGACCCAGCCCTTCAACATGTTCTGCATCGCGCCGACCATCGGCGCGTTCGGGCCCGCGGGCGCACCCGGCGTCGGGAAGTTGCCCGCGCCGAGGTTTCCGAGGACGCTTGGCGCGTACATGTTCGCCTGAAGGAGCGTCATCGCAGTGATGTTGAGCTGCGCCGGGACCATCATGAGGTCCGGCACGACGCCCAGCGCTTCACCCGACTCCGACTTGCGCGACGCGAACTCCTGCCAGAGCGTCGCGAACGCGTTCGGTGCGAGCGAGCCGCCCGTGAGGATCGAGTTGATCGTCTGGCCGCCGCCGGTGAAGTCGGTGATATACGTGCCCTTGCTCGCGTCGTAGAAATCGATCGGGTGATTGGTGCCCCAGAAGTTGACGCCGTCCGGACCCGTCTGCGCGAGCGAGTTCGTCGACGACCACGCACCGACACCCTGGAGCAGGTCGCGGATCTGGTAGTCCGGCCACTTCGCGGCCTGGATGCCCATGAACTGGACCGTGGGGTAGTAGACGCCGTTGAGATCGTCGTTCAGTCGGAAGAGGTCGATCGACTCGGTGAGCTCGAACGGCTGGATCTGGACGAGATACGTCTGCGGTGCCGGCTGGTGAACGATCCGAGGGCCGTCCCACTTCCGGTATTTGTCCAGCATGCCGATCCACGGGAAGAGCACCTGATTGGTGCCGACGGGGATCGTCGAAGCGAGGCGGTTGTACCAGACCGGGGCGGCGGAGTAGTTCTGCCAGAAGCGGTTCTGGAAATCGAGGAACAGAACCGTGAGCGACAGGCTCGTCGGCTGATTGACCGGGTTGATGATCATTGGATGATGGCCCCGAAGAGGTCAATCTGCAGCGTGCCTGCAGTGAGGGTTGCGTTCGTGCCGCCGGTATTCGTGATGAGCGCCTGCAGCTGCGCGCCGCCGCGTTGCTGGAACGGATTTGAGCCCGGGGCCGCGTTGATGAGGCCCGAGGTGATGATTGACGACCCGGTCGCTAGAATCGAACCGTTCGCGCCGGACACCCCGAGCGACACGGTGATCGCCGTCACACCGCCGCCCGTGAAAGTCTGCGTACACACGACCTCGGACTCGAAGAGACGGTAGTTCGCCGGCAGGACCGGCCCGACGTTGAACGGTGTGCCGCTGGTCGTCGCCTGGATCTGAGCCAGGGAGAGCAGGATCGTCGTGTGCTGGACGAAGCCGCCCGCGTAGGGCCAGACCATTCCAAGCTGAACACCGACCTGGCCGTTGCCATTCGGATTCAGGCCGAGAATCGTGCCGGCGAGCGGGCGACCCACGCCGCCGTCGGTGAGGTTCACCGTCTGATCGTCCGAGGCATAGCAGGGGGCGCCGATGTTCGCGTTCGTGATCGCGTCGACGCCGGTCCCGCTGTTGTAGTAGTAGGCGCCCGGCCGGACCAAGACCTGCTGCGAGCCGGCTGTCCCGGGGTTATTCACCACGGTCGATTCGGTCCGCCCCATGATGATCAGGCCCGCCGTTGCGGCAGCCGGAACGACGTTGCGGCTCGCGTTGTACGCGGCCATGCCGCCCGCGAAGCAGGTCGTGTTGGCCTCGATCGGCGTTGGCGTGAGGAGCAGCGGGAGGACGCTGTCCTCCGGATTGATGCGGTCCGTCTTCCTGTCTTGCGTGAGCGCGGTCATCGAATCACCCCGTTGGCGGCGCCGTTCAACCGCCCGCCGGTCATGCCGAGCTGCTGCCGGAGCTGCGCGGCGTAGGTCGCGACGGTGTGGCGCTTGCCGTCAGGCGCCATGATGCCGGCGGCGACTGAGTTGTAGATGTACGACTGCGTCGACGGGTCGAGACCGGCGAGAGCCGCTTGATCCTCAGCCGTCATCGGCGCGCCCTGACCAGTGATCGTGCCCGCGCCCACGTACGGATTCGGCGCACTGACGCCACCCGTCATAGGGGTCGCAACGAACCCGCCTGTATGCGTTGCAAGAGGCGGCTGCGGAAGTCCGCCGACAATCTGCGCAAGCGCATTCGGGTCCCCGATTGCAGGACCCTCGGAAGCTGCGCGGAACTGCTTCGGGAGCGCGGCGAGGTGACCTTTCAGCCAGCGCGGGTCGACCGTTCCGGCCTTCGCCGCGTCGATGTAGCTCGAGGCCTCGGCCTTCGAGATCTTGCCCTGCGACCGAGCCGCCCGGACCGTCTCTCGGACGTCCTGCATGCGGCTCTTCTTTTCGAGCTTGTCGATTCGCGCCGTCGACTTGTGGAAGCCCTCGAGCGCGCCAATGATCCCGCTCGTTGAACGCTGGCCCGTGACCTTGCGCGCGACCTCGAGGACCTTGGACGATCCCGAGAGCGCGGCCTCGTACCGCTTCATCGCGCGACTGCGGGCCTTCGGCGTCTTCGCGGCGAGGACGGCGCTGCGGGCGACCTTGACGGCGGCCGCCATGGCCTCGTCGTCGTCGTCATCGTCGTCATCGTCGTCATCATCGCCGTCGGTGTCGTCCGAGTCGTCATCGTCGTCGTCATCGTCGCCGCGGTTGGTCTCGTTGCCCTTGGCCTTGACCTTCTTCGCAACGGACTTGCGCTTGACGGGAGCAGCTGCAGCCTCGTCCTCCTCGTCGTCTTCGTCCTCCTCGTCGTCTTCCTCCTCATCCTCGTCATCCTCCATGGGCGAGCCACCGAGACGACGCGGAGCGGGAGCGGCCTGAAGCGCCGCAGTCAACGACCCGAGCTGCGAGCTCAGGGTGTGCAACTTGACCGGGTCCTTTTCGGCCGCGATCTTCTGTCGAAGCTTCGCAATTCGCGCTTCGATCTTGAGCTTGCTCATGTTTGACGCCCTTCGAGGTGTCGATGGGGACTGGGTGCTGTATGACCCATGGGTGCCTTCAGACTGCACCGAATCAGACTCTGGCGCAAGTTGCTCCGCGCCGAGAGCGAGTAGGAGCTCGTCCCACGCCATGCAGTCGTCGGCGATCCCGGCCCGGATCGCAGCGTCTCCCAGGAAGATCCCGGCCTCGTAAGACCGAATCTTCTTGACAGGGAGCCCGCGAGATGACGAGACGAGCGCGAAGAAGTCCGAGGCCAGTTTCTCGATGCGCGGGCGCTCAGCGGCAATGGCGTCTGCGGTGATCGGGACGTGAATGTGGCCGTCGGACTTGCGCGCGCCCGAGGCGATCGTGACGAAGGTCAGCCCTTCCTTCTTGTCCCGCTTCGTCACGTCGACCATGGTCGAGATGACGCCGATACTGCCGGTGATGCTCGTCGGCGTGACGATGATTTCGTCGGCCGCACACGAGATCGCGTACGCGGCGCTGCACGCGTAGTCGTCGCAGTACGCAATCAGACGCTTCCTGTTCGCCTTCTTCAGCTGGATGAGATCCGCAACGAGTCCCATCAGGCCGTGGGCGGAACCGCCGGGAGAGTCGATCCGCATGACGACCGATTCGACGTCCTCGCATTCGATCGCCTCACGAGCGCGGTCCCGGATCGCGTCGTACGAGTCTGAGCCTCCCTCGTTGTGATGCTCGAGTGGACCGCGGATGTGGAGAACGGCGACAGGCCCATAGTACTCGGTCACCGGAGACGGCGGCGCGAATAGCCAGAAAAATGCGCCGCGATCCGCTCGGTCTCGCTCGACGAAGTTCTCGTCGATGAGGAGAAGCTCGCCCCGGCGGACGTACCTACGATCGGATGCGCGCTTCATGCGGCCCTCTTGGCTCGGCTCGCACGCACCTTCGGCACGGGAGGCTTCGAAGCGGCGTTGTCTCCGGACTTCGGCGCGCTCGACGAGCCAGAAGTCGCGACCGGCACTGGAGCGTCAGTGATGTCCGTCATTGAGAGATCGAGGCCGAAGGACTTCGCAACCGGCTTGAGCGCGGAGAGGTCCTTCCCGGCCTGCTTCAGCTGGTACACGCCGCTCGTGAACGAAGCCCACGTACGAGCTGCCGCTTCGTTGTCTTCGTAGGGCGTGATCTGCCAGGTCGTCTTCGGAGCGAGGTTCGCGTCACCGAAGTTCATCGCAGCGAACGGACGCGCAATCTGGGTGTAGATCGTTCGGGCAAGTGCACGGGCGTCAGCCTTGAGTGCGGCCTGACGAACATCAGCGTGCGTGCGTGCGGCCGCAAAGCTCCCTTCGGTGACCTCAGTCGTGAGGTTCTGGTAGAGCAATGCGAGCACAATGCACATATCCATCCGATCCATGAAGCCCGGAAAAGCCTGCCAATTGGCGTCGGTCGCCTCGAGGAGCTTCAGATCGTACGAAAACTGCTTGTCGACGCCTTGCGGGAGCTGGACGACGGACTCTTGCCCAAGGTTCGCAAGCGCGGCCCGGAATATCGCCACTTGCGCCGGATCGGCTGCCGCGGGCGTCAGCGCGAGCAAAGCCGGCATGCCGTGGCGCTCGCAGTACCGGGCCCAGTCGCGGCGAGCGAAGTTACGGAGAAGCCATGGCGTCGCAATGGCGCGGACGGCGCCGTGCATCCAACCGCGGTAGTAGCCTCGGCTTGCGTGAATGACCCACGTGCCATCTCCCGGCGTCATCGGAATCTGGCCATCCATCGTGATCGCGATGTACCGATACAAGGTCGGATGCCAGTACGCGTAACGCGGGTGGAACTGCGTCACCGTCGGGATCATGATATCGTTCTCGTCCGGCTCGCTCCAGATCAGCTGAGCCGGGGAAAACTTCAACATGTGATCCCATTCGAGGAGCGTCGCCATCGCGGGCTCATTCGCGATCGTGTCCCACGCGTCGCACCACGCGTCGCATACTTCCTTCGCAGCCGCGGAGTCTTTGAGCTTCGTCGGGATGACGTGGTCGACGGGCGCGCCGAGCAAGCCATCAGTGCGCGAACCGAGTGTAGCCTGCACACGATCGTCGGCGAGGATCGCTTCGACGAGCTGGCTCGCCTGATCGAAGAAACCCTGCGAGAGCTGAAAGACCGCGTTCCGGACGTCCGAGACCTGCCAGATCTCTTGCGTCTCAATGATCGGAATCTGGCGCGGGATGACGTTCGCGCCGGCCTTCAGTCGATCCGGGTCCGTGAGAAGCTCCGAAGGACGCTGCCAGGCCGGGTCGTTCGTCGGCGGCATGACGCGGCCAAACTGATCCAGGAGGTTCAGCGGACCCGTGACCGGTTGGCTCACCGTGGCATAGGGAGAACGCAGGATGCCGTTGTAGTCACCGATGCCCTGGGTCACGGATGACAGGGTACGCTAGAACCCGCCTGCCGTCACACAACTCTCGAGCCACCCGTGAAAAAAGAGGTTGACATGCTGACTCCCGCGAGCATGTCGTAGGCGCTCGTTAGCGCGTCAACCTGATCGTCGTTGTCCGTGCCCGAGCCATCGAAGTTCGTCACCTCGCGGCGGAACGTGTCCAGCCACGGCGCGCCACGTGGGAGGACGATCCGACCCTCATTCCACGCATGCGCGGCCTTTTGCGCGCGCGTGGCCTTCGAGCGGCCGCCCGTGTCGACGGGGAAGATCGGGATCCCCTCCATGTGAGCCATGACGATGACGCCCTTCTCGGGGCCAGATGAGTAGGCGTACATCGAGACACCTGGATGGCGCGCCTTCCACGCTTTCAGGGTCGGCATGTACTCTTGCGGGATCATCCTGCCGCGCCAGACGTCGTGGACTTGCACCACGCCGGCCGCGGTGATGCTCGCATGCAAGAGCACCGCGTAGTCCGAGCCTTTGCCGCGCGAGAAGGAGAGGTCGACGCCGATACACTGGGTTTTGAAGGGCACGAGACCATCGACGATCTTCGGTTCGCGAAACATCGAGTCTTCGGGCGGCGGAGGGAGGCCTTGGTACTGCGTCGCCCACGTGCGAGCCGAGAGCGCGCCTTGACGGACGCCGTCCTTGTTGACCTTGCCGTCTCGGAGGTCAGTCAGAAACTCGAGGGTGCGTGGGTACTTCGGATCCGGGCCCCATGGACAGAGCGGGGCGCCGATCTCGCGCGTTAGGTCCGCGCCGTCATTGATCGCAGGGATCCGCACCTCGTCGAAGCCATCGAGACGCACAAGACGACCCGTCAAGTCGTCCTCATGCATGCGAGACGCGGTTACGATGAGCGAGGCACCCGGTGCGAGCATCGGGATCACCGTCGTCTTCACGAAGTCGTACGCCTTGTCACGCGTCGCAAGGCTTGCAGCGTCGAGCTCACTCTTGAACGCGTCGTCGATGATTGCGATGTTCGACCCGAGACCGTTCGCGGCGCCGCCGATCGACGAGCAAGCCTGATACCCGCCCGCTTCGTAGCTCCAGCCGTCGAGCCGAAGGTGGTCGTCCTGGAAGCGGATCCCGGCGTCAAGTTGGATGCGGCGCATGACACGCGACTGCTTCTCCGTGTAGTCCTGCGAGTACGTCGCGAAAAAGAGCTTGATCTTTGGATCCTTGCATGCGTGGAAGGCGCACGCGTACTCGCCACACGTCGTCTTGCCATGCTGGCGCGGACCTACGAGACAGACACGAAGACCACCTCGGTGGGCGCGCTCGTAGACGTCGCAGAACGCGGCGAAGTGAGTCGGGTTCGTCAGCTGACCACGGCTCAGGATGGCGATGAACTCGCCGAGCCGGTCAATGTCGGCGAGTCCCGGGATCGCTTCGCCGCCGAGGTCCTTGCGCGCTTTCGAAGCGGCGGACTTCGAGACTACCGGGACGCCAGCCACACGAAGCCGTCCAACTGAATGATCCGACCCACCGGATCACCGTGAAAGCGTGATGCGGTGACCGTGATCATCCGGCCCACTGCTCGTCGCTCAGAAGGCCGATCATCCCGGAGCCGGTCGCGATGTTGCCGACAGGGCCGTCCTGCATCGCCTGCGTCAACATCACGAGCTTCGCCTTGTCGTCGGCCTTCTCGAACTTCTCGCGAGCCTTGCGGCCGCGGAGCTCCTCGGAGAGGAAACACCAGACGTGAGCCTCATTGTGCGCGACCATCTGTTCGACGCTCGGATGGTCTGAGATCATCGCGTCAAACGAGTCCCACCTTTTGCCGGCGCAGTTCGCATGCATGCATACGAGGTGCATCGAGACCGACTTGCCGGCGCCGTCACGAAGGAAGCGAGACCGGTCCTCGATCGTCATCGTCAGGCCGAGATACGGCGCGTCCGGGTCGGCGGCGACGAGGTCCTTCCGGAGAACGCCGCGTGCATCGAACTTGGCGCCGATGCGGCCCGCGATGAAGCCGGCACGCTTGCGGGCCTCTTGCTGCGCTTGGACACCGCGAGCGTTGACAGGGCTCGAAGCGCCGCCTGGCGTCGATGTGAAACCGGACATGGGCGAGCCGCCGAAGGGCGAGGACGCGAAGGGATTGTTGGCGTTCATGAATCTTCCTTACGAGTTCGTCAGCATCCACGACAGCGTGTGCGCGGTCGTTCCCGTCAGCGTGCACGTGCCCGTACCGGCGCCCGCGACGATCGCTCCGCACTGAACCGCGTTCGCGCCCGTGACGTCGTTCGCGGTCATCGTCGAAGTCGCGGCAAACGCCCACAAGGTCGTGAGCGCGACCGTCGTGCCGCCACCCGTCGCACCCGTGCCGCGCTGCACTTTCGGATACCACTGCTGATTCGAGACGCCGACCGTGATCGCGCCCGAGGTCATGAGCTTCCACGTCGATCCGCCCCAGGTCGTGCCCGCCGTGTCGGCCTTCACTTCTTGACCGGAGTAGACGATGCCGGTCGCGTAGTTCTGGAAGCGCGACGTCAGGACGTAGGGCGTGCTTGCGGAGCCGATCGAAGTCACGGTGTAGAGGCCGTTGTCCACGAGCGCGGCACCAGCGGCCAGAAGCACCGTGTCGCCGACCGCCAACGTGACGCCGTCCTGCGCGGCGAGAGCGCCATTCGCGTTCGCCGTCAAGACGTAGGTCGTGTTCCCGGTGACGAATGGCACGCCGTTGTAGGGCGTCGTCGGCTGCGTCACCGTATACGCCGGGAGCGCCGACGCGATGATCGCGCGGACAGCCGCGAGATCGGTACCGATCGAATATCCGGGCATGACCTATCTCCACATGGTCGTCGGGTCGACGTCCTTGAATCGCTCAGACTCGTACGCGACGTGGAGCCGACCAATCGGCTCGCCATGGCGCAGGATGTAGCCGTCGATGGTGCGGTTCGTGTCGCTGCGGCCAAAGCCGGACTGCATTGAACCGACACCACGTGCGCTCGAAGGCAGGTCGAACGTCGTCGACACCGCGTCGAGGCTGAACAGCCTGCAGAGCTTCGAGTGATTCGTCAGATCGTCGAAGTGATCAAGGTACCGCCACATGCGCTGGCCGTCGTTCAGGACGACACGGACAATGATGCGGCCACCGACACCGAGCAAGCCCATGCGACTCAGAACCTACGCGTGACCGCCTTCGCATGCAAGTCCACGTGGACCTTGTCAACCCAAGGGGCGACCGGAGCGATCGTCCACTTGACGCCTTCCCGGTACCTCGTCACACCACAATTGCAGCCATCGCCGCGACAGACGGCCATCTCACGATTGCGACCGACGTCCTCCCAAACCTTCACCCACCCGTGCCCATCACTGATCTCCACCATCCCCCCCACCCTACCACGCACGGCGGGGGGCGGGGGGCGGGCCGGGCCGGGCGGCGGTTTTGCGGGCGGGGCAGCGGGAGGGAGGGCGGTCCCCCC
>Ga0126378_10000271_pt1 | contig 39300 bp, 39 predicted proteins | sample PanSoiMetPlot_23_FD_92587 | JGI IMG/M metagenome (GOLD analysis project Ga0126378, IMG submission 92587) | Tropical forest soil microbial communities from Panama - MetaG Plot_23 | ecosystem: Environmental > Terrestrial > Soil > Tropical forest > Bulk soil | place: Panama | collected 2016-02-17 | reverse complement strand
GTGATCAAGCTGCGCCCGGCAGCCAGTGCGGGCAAGTTCGGCTGCCACATCTGGGACGATGCCGAATAACCGTGCGTCAGCAGAACCGGCGTACGGCCGTCAGCGGCTCCGTAAACTTCGTAGAACAGCCGCACGCCATCGCGCCACAGAAAGGGCATCGGTCAGACCTCCAGCGCAGCGGAGCCGGCCGTGATTGCCGGGTACAGTTGCTCAGCCCCCGCCTGGGCCACGGCGCCGCCCAACCTGGAGCTCCAGAAGACGTCGTCGCCGTACTCTGAACGCCACGCCCAGAGGCGCCGGCTCAAGTGGTGAAGCGCGTACTCCCGCGTCATGCCCATCGCGCCGTGAGCTTGATGGGCAGCGCGAGTGGCGGTGTGAGCAGCGCGGTTGGCCAGCAGCTTGGCAGCAGCGATCTCGAACCGCGCCTGGCAGCGGCTGGCCGCGCGGGCCGCGCCGTGGGCGGCCATTCCGACCAGCGCCGCGTCTTGCGCACCCTGGACCAGGTGCTGCTGGACGGCCTGGAACCGGCTCACCGGCCGGCCGAACTGCACTCGCTCGTTCGTATAACCGACCGTCAGCTCGCTCATCCGTTCGAGCGCGCCCGCCATGAGCATGACTCGCGTCAAGGCTCCTCGGTATCGAAGGGCCGCGCCATCGACGCCCGGCGCCGCGGCAGCGACGTGCGCCTGGCCGTTAAACGTCACGGTGTCGCGCGGCTCGCCAGCGAGATTGACGCGCGCCTCTGCGACCATGCCGCTTCGGGGAACGGCGGCGACAACCCAGGCTCCCTCGACCTCGATCAGTGCCACCACCCGCTCCACCTTGCGCGCCCAGGGCACACGGTGGGCGACGCCGGAGAGCCGGTCTCCGACGATTTTGAGAGTGTCCTCCGGCCTGCCCGGCACCACGGTAAGCGGCCCCTCGCCCACCGGCAAACCCGACGCGGCCAGCAGCCAGCCCGCCAGGACGCCGGTCTCGGCCAGTGGCACAGGTGCCGCGTACCGGCCGGCTACACGCAGCACCTGAAGGGCGTCGACCAGGCTGCCACCCTCCAGGGCGATCCACGGCAGACCCACCTCGGCAACCCGCGCCCAGACGCAAGCGGCCCAGCCCTCGCGCTCGGCTGCCTCGATCGCCTCGTGCGTGCAGGTGTCGGAGAACACTCGCTCAGCGGCCTCGATCAGAAGCGGATCGGTCATGGTCGCCGCAGCCCTCGTGCGGCGACAGAGCGCAGAATTTCGTTGGTGCCGCCTCGGATCGTGAACGACGGCGCCGTCAGAATTGCTCTGGCCAGCAGCTGCTCGAACACCGACGACGACTCAAGCGAAGGCTCCAGATCGACTAGCTGCTGTACGCCGTTCAGGACGTCTTGCTCGAACCTGGTACCCATCTCCTTGACCAACGCTGACTCCGCGGCCGGCGCCTCGCCACGGTCCATCTGCCGGGCCACCGAGAGCGACAGCTGGCGCAGTGCCCACCATCTGGCGGTCGCCTCGCCCAGCAGCGCCGCCGCCTGCTCGCTGGTGGCGCGGCCGGCACGCTCACGCAGAAAGTGTTCCAGGACCAGATAGGTAGAGAGCCAGCGATCGGGCCCTCCGCGCTCGTAGGCCAGCTCCGAGGTGTTCTGCGCCCAGCCCATGCCGACCTCGCCGAGGACCAGTTCGTCGGGCACGAAGACTTCGGTCAGCAGCACCTCGTTGAAGTGGGTTGTACCGTCCAGAAACGGGATCGGGTTGACGCGCAGGTCGTTCGAGCGAAGGTCGACCAGGAGCTGGCTGAGCCCCTCATGCCGATCGGCCTCGTCGCTTGTTCTCGCCAGAACGATGAACCAGTCGTTAACGTGGGCGCCGCTGGTCCACACCTTGGTGCCGTTGAGGAGCCAACCGCCATCCACCCTCGTTGCCCGGGTCTTCACCGAAGCGAGGTCGCTGCCTGAGTCCGGCTCGCTCATCCCGATTGAAAACGACAGCTCTCCGGCGCAGATCTGTGGCAGGAAGCGCTGCTTCTGCGCCTCGGTTCCGAACCGCTTGATCAGTGGGCCGCTCTGGCGGTCCGCAACCCAGTGGTGTCCGACCGGAGCGCCCCATCGCAGCAGCTCCTCGACGACGACGAACCGCTCGACCGCGCTTCGGTCACCGCCGCCGAATCGACGCGGCAGCGCCATGCCCACCCACCCCCGCCGGGCCAGCTTCCGTGAGAACGCCGGGTCCCTGGCCGCGCCCATGCCCAGCCCAGGCACGAAGGTGCCTGGCGGCAGCTCCGCGGCTAGAAAATCGCGCACGTCCTTCTGTAGGGCGAGCTCGGTGCCGGTCAGCTCGGTCGGCTCGAACCGCATGGCGACAACGTAACGGACACGCGACCTTCACGGATCTCTTCATCGGACCGGCCCGCCATCGCCCACACTGCCGTCATGAACCGAGGAGATGACACAGGCAAACGACTGTCTGGGCGGGTGGCGATCGTGACCGGGGCCGGCTCCCGTGCGTCCGGAGGCATCGGCAACGGTCGGGCGACGTCCATCGTACTGGCGCGCGAGGGGGCCAGGGTCGCACTGGTCGACAGCATCAGGTCATGGGCCGCCGAGACTCTCGAGATCGTGGAGCGGGAAGGCGGCGAGGGGCTGATCGTGGAGGCGAACGTGACCGAGGCCGACTCGTGCGCTAGGGCTGTCGCCGACACGGTGCTGCGGTGGGGCAGGCTGGACATCCTGGTCAACAACGTCGGCGTCAGCGGTCCGGTGGGGACGGCGGTGGCCGTCGACCCCGAGGAGTGGGATCGCGCGTTGCGCGTCAACGTGACCTCGATGATGCTGATGGCCAAGTACGCCATCCCCGAAATGCGGAAACTGGGTGCAGGCGCGATCGTGAACCTCGGCTCCGTCGCCGGCCTGACCGGCGGTCACCCCCATCTCCTGTACCCGACGTCCAAGGGGGCCGTCGTCCAGATGACGCGCGCGATGGCCGCGCATCACGGGCTTGAGGGCATCCGGGTCAACTGCGTCTGCCCCGGCATGGTCTACACGCCGATGGTCTATGCCGCAGGCATGACGCCGGAGGTTCGTGAGCGACGCCGCAGGCGGTCGCTGCTGCAGACCGAGGGGACCGGCTGGGACGTTGCCGGCGCGGTCCTCTACCTGGTCAGCGACGATGCCCGCTGGGTAACGGGGGCGATCCTTACCGTGGACGCGGGGGCGACCGCCGGGATGGGAAGTCTCCCTGTTTCCAACTGATGGTGAACGACATCACCAGCGGTTCCAGCCGGACTCTTCCCACACCTCTATCGTGGGTTGACCCTCGAAGAGCTGTGCGAAGAACTGCTGGATACGCGGGTCGCCGGAGAAGGCCTGGGCCTGCTCAGCGGTCTGCCACACGTCGATTCCGAGGAACTCGCGCTGATCCTGCGGGCCGAGGAACACCATGTGTGAGATGTCGCCCGCTTGTTGAGCCATGTCCTTGGTAGCCCTGGTGACCTCGTCGTGGACCTTCTGCATCGAGCTCGGATCGGCCTTGAGGCGTGCGCGAATGGTGATGGTGACCGCCATCTGATCATGTCCTCCCAGACTAAACAGGTTTCGCCTGCGCGAGCGCCTGCTCACGGGTCAGGCCCTCGATGCCGTGCACCACGCGGGCATGCTCCTGTACGGCCCGAACCAGATCGTCCTCGTCGTCGGATTCGTAGCTCCAGCCGCAGTCGCACTCAACTCGCTTGGTCATCGTCGGAGGCCGATACTAGAAGCCGGACATTGGCGAAACTTTGGCGGCAATGCTCAGAATCTATCTGACCGGCGAGCTCTGTGTAGAGTCCGGACGGCTGCTGGTTCGCGAGCAGCGCCTCCCCCGGCGCCAGGGGCGGCTGGCCTTCGCCTACCTCGTCAGTGAGCGGCACCGCGCGGTCTCTCGCGACGAGCTGGCGGAGCTGCTGTGGCCGGACAGTCCACCGACTGCCTGGGAGGTGGCGGTAAGCGCGCTTGTCAGCAAGCTGCGTTCACTGCTTGCCGAGGTGGGATTGGAGCGCGATGCCATCGCGAGCTCCTTCGGCTGTTATCAGATCAAGCTCCCAGCAGGCGCCTGGGTCGACACCGAAGCCGCGCTGGCAGCGGTGCACGAGGCCGAGGGGGCGCTGCGCGCCGGGGCACCTGATCGAGCCTATGTCCCGACGGTGGTCGCGGCTGCCATCCTGCGCCGGCCCTTCTTGTCCGGAGCGGATGGGGCCTGGATCGACAGCCGGCGTCACGCGCTGCGAGCGGCGCTCGTGCGGACGCTGGACTGTCGGGCCGAGCTCCACGTCTGGAATGGGGAGCCCTCACTCGCGCTGCGGGCGGCCGCGGAGGCGGTCCGTCTCGAACCTTACCGGGAGACGGGCTACCAGCGTCTGGTGCGCATCCATCTCGCCATGGGTAACCGGGCCGAGGCGCTGCGCGCCTACGAGCTCTGCCGGAGACTTCTGGCCGAGGAGCTGGGGACGCGGCCCACCGCCGACACCGAGGCGCTTCTGGAGGTAGTTCGAGCGTGAGCTGTCAGCCGGCTGCGACTCTGCCCGTCGGTCCCGATCATAGATAACCTTTTCTACGGCCATGAAGCCGAGCACAGTCAGCCGATCGATCGGGCGCACTTCCAGGGCCAACACCACGATCCGCGACGTGGCGAATCACGCCGGCGTCTCGCCGGCGACAGTCTCGCGCGTGCTGAACGGCGGCTATCCGGTGGCCGAAATCAAGCGCACCCAGGTCGAAAGGGCGGTGCGCGAGCTCGGCTACATCCGCAACGCGCACGCGCAGGCTCTGCGCCGGACCTCGACGGGTGTGGTCGGCGTCATCATCCACGACGTCGCCGATCCCTTTTTCGCTGAGATCGTTGCCGGTATCCAGGAGGTTGCGGCCGCCAGCGGCGCGCTGGTCGTGCTCTGCAACTCGCTCCGCAACCCCGATAGCGAGATTCGATACCTGCAAATGCTACGCGGCCAGCGCGTCGACGCCGTCGTCGTGGCCGGCGGCGCCTTCGAGAACACCAGCTATCGAAGAGCTCTCCAGCAGCAGGTCAGCGATCTCAAGCGCCAGGGCACGCCGATCGTCATGTGCGGCCGCAGCTCCCGCAGCACCGATGCCGTCTGGCCGGACAACCGTGGCGGCGCCGAGGTGCTCACCCGGCACCTGCTGGAGAGGGGGCACCGGGCGATCGCCGAGGTCATGGGACCGCCGAATTTCTCGACGACCAAGGAGCGCTCTGCGGGCCATCGAGCGGTGCTCGCGAGCGCCGGTGTCACCCAGGACCCGTCGCTTGTGGCATCAGGCCACTTCACCCGCGACGGGGGCTATGAGGCCACCAGGTATCTACTTGCCGGGCACGCGCGTTTCACCGCCGTCTTCGCCGCCAACGACCTCATGGCCATGGGCGCCCTGGCAGCATTGAGGGAGTCCGGGCTGCGGGTTCCCGACGACGTCTCCGTCATCGGCTTCGATGACGTACCGATCGTCCGCGACGTTGTGCCGGGGCTTACAACCGTCAGCGTGCCCATGCGGGAGATGGGCCGCCGCGCCATTCGGATCGGTCTCGCGGGTGCGGACCGTGGACCGCGGCTGGAGATGCTGCCGGTCTACCTGGTGGAGCGAGAGTCCGTCAGCTCGCCGGCGTAGGTGTGGGCGGCCTCGCAAACGCAGATGCGGCTTCGGCCAGGCGCGCCGCGTCCCATTCCCCGTCTGCGAACAGCACCCGATGGCGCAGTCGCAGGTTCTCACCGGGAACGAGTCTCAACTCGGTGTCGAAGACTGGGCTGCTTGTGACCAGCGGGTACTCCTCCGTTCGTACGAACCACCTGTTGGGCACACCCGGATTGGCCGAGTGCTCGAAGAACCCCACCGTCATCCCCGCGGCGACGTACCCGAGCCACCGCGAACGCTGGCCCATCGCGACCTCTCCAGTCTCTGCCTGCCCCTCAAAGAGGACGCGCGCGCATCGAAGCTCCATGGGCCCCCTCCAGGCAAGGCCGGCATAACCGGCCAGCCGGCGCCCTTCCGTGGTGGGCGATCCGATCCGCAGCCCGTGCTCGCACGTGTTTTCGATGATGCTCTCCAGCTCAAGCCACCATGCGCCTGCCGCAGCATCCACCTCGGGGTGACAGATCAGCCGGCGCTCTGTTGCGATCCGTCTGCCGTGCCCGTCGAGCCACTCGAGCTGCTCATGCTCCCCGAGCCACGACAGATGCCGGATCTTGCCCTGGTTGTCGAGATCGACGTAGCCGCGGTCCCGCACGAACGTCGGCCCGCCCCAGAGATTCCACTCGTCAACAACCGGCCAGGAGTAAGCCAGACCAAGGTGCCAGCGGTGGTCACTGGGCTGGTGATCGGTGAGCGTCACGCCGCCAAGAGTCCGTACGGGGTGGAAGTAGGGCCGCGGCGCAAGCTCCCGGGCCAGCCGCGCGTCGAAGATGTACTCGAACAGCAGGCGACCCTGATACCTGCCGATCAGCCGGTCTCCGCATTGCTCGGTGCGCCCTCTGCTGTTCACGCCACGCCCCTACCCTTGCGCTCCCCCTCCGCCCGGGGACCAGCGCCCTTCTGGCGTTCCAGAAACCTGGTGTAGGCGGCCCTGTCCAACGGGAGCTTGACCTCCTCCCTCGTGTGTGACGAGTAGATGATCGCGTTGGCGAGCTCGAGCGTGACCAGGGCTTCCGTGCCGGGCGCGACCGGCTGGCTTCCACCAGCGATGGCGGTGGCAAGGTCCCTGTACAGATCCACGTGGTCACCGCCGCCGCCGCCGATCGTCTGAACGTCGCCGTCGGCGGGGGGCGCGAAAGGGTCGCCGGGGCTGGACGCGTACTCGCGGAAGTCGCCGGCGCCGTGCACGACCTCAAGCCTTCCCGGGAGCAGTCGCAGCCTGCCTCGGGTGCCCGTCAGCTCGATCCGCTGGGCCTCATCGAACTCCGCTGTCGAGATGTGGATCGATCCCATCGCGCCCCCCGGCCACTCGATCATCGCCTGCGCGGTGTCCTCGGTCTCGATCGGGTGCAGGCGCGAAGCCGTCCATCCGATCACGCGGGAAGGCCTTCCCGCGAGGTGGCAGAGCAGGTCGAGGTCGTGCTGACCCTGGTTGATCAGGACCCCGCCGCCTTCACCCCTCCAAGTCCCACGCCACGGCGCCGTCCTGAAGTAGGCCGACCGGCGGGGCCAGGTTGCCAGCACGTCTGCCCGCCGCAGATCCCCGAGCGACCCTTGCTCGATCATCCGCCGGGCCGCGCTGACCTCGCGCCTGGTCCGCTGCTGAAAGGCGACCGCCAGCACGAGGCCCAGGCGAGTAGCCGCGGCGCTCATGGCGTCCGCCTCCGCGACCTGGACCGCCATCGGCTTCTCGACAAGCACGTGCTTGCCCGCCTGCAGGCTTGCGATCGCCAGCTCGGCGTGGAACGGGTGAGGCGCCAGAATGACCGTCAGGTCGGCCGGTTCTGCCAGGAGGGCGGATACGTCGGCGTGCACACGGCAGCCGAGCTCGTAGCCAATTCGTCGAGCCTTCTCGCCGTCCGTGTCATACACGCCGACCACCTCGGCCCCGATTGCGGTCAGGCCTCGGCGATGGGCGGAGAAGATGTTGGCGCCGGCGCCGGCGACCAGGACGCGCACCCCACGAAACCCGCGGGTTTCGTGGGGTGACAAACCAGGTGTGATCGACGTCACCGAACCGAGCCAAGAGCCAGCCCGTCGCGCAGCAGTCGGTGCGTGAAGGCATAGATTGCCAGGATCGGCAGCGAGGTCGCGATAGCGATCGTCATCATGTTCGAGCAGCGGATGCCGTACATCCCGATCTGACCGGCGATGAGTACGCTGATCGGGTACTGAGTGGGGTCGGCCAGGAACGTGATCGCATACAGGGACCCCGAGGGGCCATGGAAATCGATATCCTAGAAATCGATATCACCCGGCCGGGAGTATAGTTCCAGAACCTGGGCCGGTCAAGCCCGAAAAACCGGCGATCCAGGTCGGCCGGCTCTGGCCCCCCGCTCGAGGTGGCTGTAGTGTGAGCGTTGCGGAGCGGTGTCGCTGTCCACCGGAACTTGAGGAGTCTATGCGAAGGACCGAAGGCGCGGACAAAGTCAGCGGCAGCCTCATCTTCACCGAGGACATGGCCCTCGCCGGCCTGGCTCATGCACGGCTGGTCCTCAGCTACGTCGCCAGCGGCTCGATTCGCGCCATCCGCGTAGAGGGCGCGCTGCGAGTCCCAGGAGTGGTCGCGGTGGTCACCGCCCATGACCTCGGCCTGGAAGAAGACGGTCCTGAGCTCCCCCTCGCCCGGAACCGCATCTTTCACAGCGGCCAGCCTGTGGCCGCGGTCATCGCCGAGACGCCGGCCGCGGCCGCCGACGCCGCCGCTGTGGTGGAGATCGAATACGAACGGCTGCCGGCAGCGCTCGATCTGGAGCAGGCCCTGAAGACGGACGCTCCTCGTGTCCTGCCCGAGAGCGCCCGCAGCGATGACGAAGCGTCGCTGCACGGAGCAGCGGCAGGAGCGGCGTCCGACGGCGCCAAACCTGCCGGCAACGTCACATCGCAGATTGAGCTGCGCCGCGGCGACGTGGAGCAGGGGCTGGCCGGCTCTGCGGTGGTCGAGAGCGCCGTATTCACGGTTGCAAGGGTCCATCACGGCTTCATCGAGCCACATGTGGTGACGGCGAGCGTCGCTGCTGACCGGTCGGTGACCGTCTGGTCCCCGACCCAGGCGATGACCTGGGTCCGTGACGGTGTGGCCGGTTCAATCGGGCTTGATCCAAGCCGGGTGCGCGTCATCCCGATGCCGGTCGGGGGTGGCTTCGGCGGCAAGATCATGCAGCTGGAGCCGCTGGTCGCCCGCCTGGCCCGCCACGTCGGGCGTCCTGTCCGCTTGCAGCTGACGCGCAGCGACGAGTTCATCCTGGGCCAGCCCGCGCCCTCCTCCCAGATAGCTCTCCATCTCGGAGCGACGGCAGATGGCGACCTGAGCGCAATTCGCGCGGAGATCGGCTATGACAACGGAGCCGGCACCGGCTGGCACACCGGCATCACGGCCGAGCTTCTGGTGTCCACCTATCGGGTGCCCCACTTTCACGTCATCGGTCGGGAGGTGGCCACGCACAAGCTCCCGGCTACTTCATACCGAGCCCCAGGCGCCCCTCAGGCGTATTTCGCCCTCGAGTGTTGCGTCGACGAGGTGGCGCGCAAGCTGGGTGCCGACCCGATCCAGCTCAGACTGCGCAACGCGGCGCGGGAGGGAGACCTGCGGGGCGACGGATCGCCATGGCCGGCGATAGGCCTTACGGCATGCCTGGAGGCGGCGGCCCGCCACCCCGGATACCTGAAGGAGAAAGAGGCGGACGAGGGCATAGGGGTGGCGGTCGGCTCCTGGATCGGCGGATTCGGGCCGGCCGCCGCGGCCTGCAGGGTGGAGTCGGACGGAACGCTCGCCCTGCACCTGGGGTCGATCGACATCAGCGGGAGTGACACCGGCTTCGCGGCGCTCGCGGCTGAGGTGTTCGGCGTGCCGTCGGAGCGGGTCCGAATCCTGCGAACGGACTCCACCACATCGCCCGTCTCTCCTATCGCAGGAGGCAGCTCGACGACCTACAGCGTTGGCCCGGCGGTGATCCAGGCCGTGCTCGAGGCCCGCCGTCAGGTCCTCGAGCAGGCGGGCAGTCACTTCGAGGTTGACGCCGGCGACCTCGAGGTGGCAGATGGCGAGGTCCGGGTCAAGGGAGCCCCAGTCCGAGCCGTGTCTGTGGCCGAGCTGGCCAGAGCCGCCCAGAGCGGCAAGGGCAGGGGCCCGATTCACGCGATCGGCAGGGCGGCGCCGAGCGCTCCAGCGCCGATGTTCGGCGTCCACATCGCACGTGTGAGGGTGGATCGGTTGACCGGTGCCGTTCGTGTCGGCCGATACGTGGCCATCCACGACATCGGGCATCCCCTGAACCGCGCCGAGCTGGTTGCACAGATCCATGGTGGAGTGGTCCAGGGCCTCGGGCGGGCACTGGGCGAGGAGCTCGTCTACGACGACGAGGGCCAGCTACGCACGGGCAGCCTGGCCGATTACATGCTGCCGACGGTGGACCTCGCGCCTGACATTGAGGTGGAGTTGGTCGAGGTTCCGTCCGAAGAGGGCCCGATGGGGGCTCGGGGCATCGGCGAGCCGCCGGCAGTGCCTGTGCTGGCCGCGATCGCCAACGCCATCCGGGACGCAACCGGGCTCCGGCTGACCGGCGTGCCGTTCAGCCTGGAAGCCGTCGCCGGCCGCAGCGATCAGCGAACCAGGCAGTAGTTTGGATAAGGGCCGCCCCAGCCACCCTGGCTCTATGGAGCACTGACATGACCGGGCGCCTCATCAGCGGGACCATGAGTGGACTCGTCTTTCCGAGGGATCACCAGGAAAGCCAGCGCGGCTCCAACGAGGCATGAGCCGACGGCGGCGAGAAGAGCCAGCTCCAGCGACCGGCTCACCAGCGGCCCCCCCGGCCGAGCCCACTGGCTCGCCGACGTGGTTGAGTGCCATTGAAATGGCGAATGCCCGCCCGTACTGCGCGGGGTCTGTCCGTCGCTGGCGGAGAGTAAACACAGAGACGTCGAACGGGCCGCTGGCCAGTCCGACCACCGCAGCGGCGGCCACCGCCACCCAGAAGGCGTTCGCAGCAATGACAATTGCAAAGCCGGCGGCTTCGACCAGGATGGCAGCCGCCATCCATGCCCTTTCCCGGCCTTCCAGATGCATCCGACCGGCGACGAGGGCGGAAACCACTCCGACTGCTCCTGTGATTGCGAATATGCCGCCCACTGCTTCCGGCGTCCCTAGCCCTTTAGCTGTGTTCGGTCTGCGGCGAGCCAGAGCCGGCCCGCATCTATAGCGGAAGTGAGCCAAGTGTGGGGAGATGGCCGATTCCGCAGCCCCGGATTGGGCGTTTTGCTGGCAGTTGGGCCCGATGGATAAGGTGACTTCACGCGGATCAGTCGGGGCGAAGTTCGAACCCAAACTGAGCGAAGTGGTCGTCGAATGTGAACGCGGCTCGAACCCCGGCGCGACGCATGACCTCGAAGCTCACCACGTCGACCAGGCTCACCTGGCGCACCCTGGCGTTCAAGACCCCACTCACCGCCGCATCATGCATGACCCGGTCCACAAACACCGTCGAGATTGGCAACGTCAGCTCGTCAAGGAGCGTCTGCAGCGCCTCGATCCCCAGTCTGCGCTGTACGAGCGCTGACGTCTCGACAAGGACATAGTCATGGGTGAGCAGCGGCTCGTCTGGACTGAGCTCGATCCAGAATCGTCTTGCGCGCTCGTGGTTGAGGTCGTCACGGTCCATGAGCGCGTATAGCGCCGACGTGTCGACAAACAGCGTCACGACCGGTAGATTTCCTCGAGGGGTCGATCGTGATCCTCGCTCACCCGATTCGGGGTCCCCGAACCGAACCGACCCACTACGGCTCGAGATCGCTGCCAGCGCTCTCCGTTACTCAACCCCCAGGACAGGTCCCGCAGCGCTGAATCAAGGGCCTCTCGTACGACAGCCGCGGCCGACGTCCTACGCTGCCTAGCGCGTTCCCGCAGTCGGTGGGCCTGCTCACTGGTGAGCTGAATCTGCAGGCGCTCCATGCCATCATGATAGCTAAACTGCCATCATCATTCATCGTCGTCTGCGTGAACGCCCACTCGGGCTGCCCAACCCGCTGCCACCCACCCCGGGCGAGGGCTCACAGCGTGCGACGCCGAGAACCCGGACCCCGCTTGTCCGCCGACCGGTTCAACCCGGACATCGCGGGCCGGCCGCAGCTGTTCACCGGGAGGAGGAGGTAGTAGAGAAGCATGGACGCAGTCGTCGCGGGTTCGTCTGCTGATGCGCGGGCCCGCCAGACCGAGCAGCAGATGACCGACGACGAGAGGTTCTCGCTCCTGATCAGCGTCATGGGGGCCCTTCCCCTCAACCCAGTCCGGGACGAACGCATACCGGAAGGAACCCCGATGAGCGCGGGCTACACTCCCGGCGTGCCACGCCTGGGGATTCCGGCGTTGCTGATGAGCGACGCGAGCCTGGGCATCGCGAACCCCGGCTATCGACCCGGCGACACGGCGACGGCGCTCCCGGCGGGGATCGCGCTGGGCGCCAGCTTCAATCCGGCGCTGGCATGGGAGGCCGGACGGATGGTGGGCCGGGAGGCGCGGTCCCGGGGTTTCAATGTGCAGCTGGCCGGGGGCATCAACCTCGCCCGTGACCCGCGCAACGGACGCAACTTCGAGTACATATCTGAGGATCCGTTGCTCAGCGCCGTCCTCGTCGCCGAGTCGATCGACGCCATACAGGGCGAGGGCGTGATCTCGACGATCAAGCACTACTCACTCAACTGCAACGAGACGAACCGACACTGGCTTGACGCGATCATCGATCCTGCCGCGCATCGCGAGTCGGACCTGCTGGCATTTCAGATCGCCATCGAGCGAGCGCAGCCGGGCGCGGTTATGGCCGCCTACAACAAGATCAACGGCGATTACGCAGGTGGCAACGACGCGCTGATCAACGGCGTGCTGAAGCGAGCGTGGCGCTATCCGGGCTGGGTGATGTCCGACTGGGGGGCGACGCCGAGCTGGGACTTCGCGCTCAAGGGGCTCGACCAGGAGTCCGGCGCCCAGGTAGACATGATGATGTGGCACAAGGAGTCCTTCGGGGAACCACTGCGCGGGGCGTACCTGGAGGGCAAGCTGCCGAGGGAGCGCCTGTCCGACATGGTGCGCCGCATCCTCCGCTCGATGTTCGCCGTCGGGATCGATCGGTGGGGGCATGCGCCCGCGGTCGACATGGAGCAGCATCGCGAGGTCGCCCTCGAGGCCGCGCGGCAGGGCATCGTGCTCCTCAAGAAGGACGGCATCCTCCCACTCGCGGAAACCGCGGCGCGCATCGCTGTGATCGGCGGCCTCGCCCAACTCGGGGTGCCGGCCGGCACCGGGTCGAGCGCAGTCGTGCCGCCGGGCGGCTATGCAGCCGTGGTACCTATCTGCGGACCAGGGGTCATGGGATCTGCCCGCAACCTGTACCTCATGCCCTCGTCGCCCCTCGTTGAGCTGAAGGAGCTGCTGCCCGGCGCCCGCCTCGAGTTCGATCCCGGGATGTGCCCCGGTGAATCGGAGCTCCTGGCGCGACGCTGCGATGTGGTGATCGTCTTCGCGATCCGCGTCGAGGGCGAGGGCTTCGACCTTCCCGACCTGTCGCTGCCGTGGGGTCAGGATGCGGTGATCGAGGCCGTGGCGTCCGCGAATCCGCACACCATCGTGGTGCTGGAGACGGGGAATCCAGTCGCAATGCCATGGCGCGACCGCGTAAAGGGGATCGTCGAAGCCTGGTATCCGGGTCAGGCCGGCGGCCAGGCCATCGCGGAAGTGCTTAGCGGCAGGGTGAACCCCTCCGGCCGCCTGCCGATCACGTTCCCGGCCGACCTTGCCCAGACGCCGCGGCCGGAGCTCCCGGGCTTGGGCACGCCGTGGGGCACGCCCGCGACCATCCCCTACGACGAAGGTGCTGAGGTTGGATACCGATGGTTTGCCAGCGAGCGCCTGACCCCGCGCTACGCCTTCGGGTATGGGCTCAGCTACACGAGCTTCTCTTACAGCGACCTTGAAGTCCGCGCAGGCGAGACGATCACCGCGAGCTTCAAGGTGACCAACACAGGCAGCCATCCCGGGGCCGATGTCCCGCAGCTGTATCTGACCGGGGCGGGTGGCGAGCAGCGTCTTCGCCTGCTGGGGTTCGAGCGGGTAGAGCTGCAGCCGGGGGAATCGCACCGCTTGACGATCACCGCCGACCCCCGGCTGCTGGCCCGCTTCTCCGGGCCAGACGGAATCCTGGGGAGCTGGAGCATCGCTGACGGCATCCATCGAGTCGCGCTCGGCCGGTCCGCCAGCGACTTCGCGTTGGCCGTGGACGTGCCCGTGAAGGCACGACGGTTCGGTAGTTGAACCCAACAGTCACCGCAGAACGATGAGCCTGGCCGGGGTGACGGCCTCCTCGGGCAGCTTCATGGCTGGAGGAACGAGCCTGCCAGGTGCGCGAGCCGGGGGCGATTGGTGGAGGCGGCGGGAGTTGAACCCGCGTCCGAAGCAGAGTTCGTCGGGACCTCTACGAGCGTATCCAGAATTCTTATCTCGCCTCGGGGCTCCTCCTGGCGGGATCCCCTATGGCCAGCCGCGGTGAGCGTCCCTGGGCGGGGCCGTGGCGCCCCCGCTCAGGCAAGCCGGTTATGGTGACACCGCCTCCCCGGCTCTCCGGCACGGCCGGGGGCGGCGCCCGGGCTCTATGGCCCGGAACTCAGCTCTACGCTACTTACGCGGCGAGAGCGAGCTCGCGATTGGTGTTGGCATTTGTGTGCCCTGCGCTGTAACGCTCACGCCTTCGGCTCGCTATCCCGAAGCCCTAACTGCCCCGTCGAGACCGGACGCCCCCACGAAACGAGCTTCGCTGATCCGATTGTACCCGCAGAGACGCCGGTTCAAGCTTTGACCGACAGTAGCCGACGCGTCCCTGGCGTTCACCGCTTCAGCGCCCGCTCCATCTCCCGGCGGGCGTCGGCTTCAGCGAGCACGTGTCGCTTGTCGTACTGCCGCTTGCCCCGACCGAGGCCGATCTCGACCTTGGCTCGGTTGCGCGCAAAGTAGAGGCGGAGCGGGATCAGCGTGTAGCCGCGCTGCTTCACCTTTCCGATTAGGCTCGCGATCTCCTTGGAGTGAAGGAGCAGCTTGCGCGAGCGCAGCGGCTCATGGTTCACGTATCCGCCCTGGGCGTAGCTGCTGATGTGGACGTTCTCGAGCCAGGCTTCGTGCCCCTCAAGGCGCACGTACCCATCTCGAAGGTTGACCTTGCCAGCTCGAAGCGACTTCACTTCGGTCCCGGTCAGCACCAACCCGGCCTCGTACCTCTCGTCGATGAAGTAGTCGTGGAAGGCTCGCCGGTTGACAGTGATGTCACGGCTGCGCTGTTCAGGCACGGACTGTCACCAGCCCCCGTGGCGCCATCGGCCGTCTACCCGGCGGTTGCACTTCCTCCAGAAGATAGGAGCCGTGCCCGGCGGCCACCTCCACTCCATCCCGCCCGGCCGCCAGCACTTCACCGGGCCGCCCGGAACCGGTGAGGGGCCGCCCCCGCAGGACCTTGACGCGTCTGCCGCCCAGCGGCAGCGTCACCCCCGGCCACGCCTGGAGCGCACGCACCCGGCGGTCAATTTCGTCCGCCGCGAGGCTCCAGTCCAGCTCACCGTCCTCCCGTGACAGTTTGGGTGCCTGGGTGGCCGCCGCGTGATCCTGCTCCACCGGTCGCAGGTCATCCAGCCGGGCCAGCACGTCCACCAACAGCTCGGCGCCCATGAGTGCCAGCCGTCCTCCAAGGGCGACGGCGTCTTCGCCCAGACCGATCTCGGTCTCCCTGGCGGCAAGCACCGGCCCATGGTCGAGCAGTTCGTCCAGACGCATGATCGTGACGCCGGTCATCCTGTCGCCGGCCAGAATCGCATGGTTGACGGGAGCGGCACCTCGGTGCCGCGGCAGCAACGAGGCATGCACGTTGAGGACGCCCCGTGGCGGGATCTCAAGCACGGATCGAGGAACGATCTGGCCGTAGGCGACGACTACGATCAGCTCGGGGGCCGCCACCGTCAGGCGAGCCACGCTTTCCGGCGCTCGGATCCTCTCGGGCTGGAACACTTCCAGGCCCAATTCCTGGGCGGCGACTTTCACCGGTGGTGGGGTGAGCCGGAGACGGTGGCCGGGCCGATCAGGCTGCGTGACCACGAGGTGAAGTCGATGCCCGGCCTGAAGCAGCGCCCGGAGCGACGGCACGGCGAAGGCCGCTGTGCCAATGAAGACGAGCCTCAGGCCTGTACAGCCTCCAGCTCCGATTGGGACAAGTCCTCTTCGGCTTCGAGCTCCTCGACGCGACGCAGGGTATCCAGGCTGGTCAGCCGATCGGTGAACAGGACTCCGTCAAGGTGGTCGAGCTCGTGCTGGAAGGCGCGCGCGGTGAAACCGTTGGCCTTGATCCGTACCTCTTTGCCCTTCCGGTTCAGGCCCTTGACAACGACAGTCTCATGGCGCTCAACCTCACCCACCCAGCCGGGGAAGCTCAAGCAAGCCTCGTAGCCGACCTGGGAGCCTTCACCCTTGACCAGGACCGGGTTTACCAGCCCGTAGTGCTGGTTGTCGTCCCCTTTGACGACGATCGCGCGAAGAGGCACCCCGATCTGGTTGGCAGCGAGGCCCGCCCCCGGTGCCGCGTACATGGTCTCGGCCAGGTCATCGAGCAGACGCACGATCGAAGTGTCGACGCGGGATACCTTCTTGGCCTTCTGACGCAGCACGGGATTGTCGAAGCCAAGGATTTGCCGAACTGCCATCTGAAGACCGGATTCTACCGGGCTCAGGATTGGGTTAATCTCATATGGACCACATGGCTCCGGCCGACTTACTGCAGCCCCTCCAGGGGCAACGTGAAGAGACCCTTCGGGTCCTCGATTCTCTGGGGACCAGCGATCTCGACATCGTCGTCCGAGGTGACGGGAGGACCGTCCACCAGATCCTCTGTCACCTGGTCGACCGCGAGCATGGCGTCAACTTTGCCATCCGCCGCGCGCTCGCCGGCGAGGTGGTTCACCTCGGCCCCAAGGAGAAACTCCAGATCAGCCGTTCGGAGTCCGACCCGTCACCCCCATGCTGGGACCTGGCCAGAATTCGCACCGAGCTCGTCGAAGCTAGAGATGGCCTCTGTCAGACCTTCCTGGCGATGAAGGACGAAGATCTAGACCTACCGATCCGCTGGCCCGAATGGCCGGCCCGAACGATCCGGACCTCCATCCCCTACATGCTTGAGCACGAAGACAGCCATGTAGACGAGGTTCGCGCCGCCGTCCAGCGGGACCGAAAGCTGGCCAGCTAAAAGCTTTCGAGCCAAGAGCGAGGGGGGCCGCGCGTTAGGCGTTGCTGTCAGGACGTGGCCATAGGCCGGTGGACCCGGTCGACCAGCGGGCTACAGCCATCCGCCCCGCCGGCACCGTTCACTCAGGCGCGACGGCCGCGACCCGGTGCCGTCCCCAGGCGTCCCGGCCGCGTCGCACAGGCTTCAGTGCGTGTCGCCGAAGTCGACTTCGTTGGTCTCGACCGTCCCGGCCCTCCGCCCCGGCGCCGTCTGGTAGGTCCAGTACAGGTTCGTGTGCGCGATGACCTGGTCCGGCGGCGGCGCGCCCCATGCGGTCTGGTCCTCCGTCGTGTGGGCGTCTTTGACAAGGGTCGCGTCGTACCCCCTGACGAACGCGCCGTGGAGCGTCGAGCGGATGCACGCGTCGGTCTGTGCACCCACGACGACGAGTCGCCCGACTCCGAGGCCGGAGAGCACGGTCTCGAGGGTGGTGTCCTCGAAGGAGTCGCCGTAATTCTTCTCGACGATCGGCTCGGCGTCGCCCGGAGTCAGCTCAGGGACGATCCGCCAGTCGTCGCTCCCCCTCGCAAGCTGCTCGTCGGAGTGCTGGACCCAGACAACGGGGACCAGTTCCCGCCGCGCCTTCTCGACAAGGCTGCCGACGTTCGCGACGACCACGTCGCGCTCGTGAGCCCCCCGGACGACGCCGTTCTGCACGTCGACGACGAGGAGTGCGGTGGTCGGCCGGTTCTCGAGTGTGGTCATGGTCTCTCCCTTACTGACGTTGCGCTCGTGGGTCCACCCACGGTACACCTACCCACCGGCAGCTCGCGCCCTTCCTCAACAGCCCTCTAGCGATTCCGCAGGTCGCGGACTCGTCTGGCTTTGAACTCCGTCTTGGGCAGGGATCCCGGCGCCACCAGCTCCACCTCCGCGCGCAGGTCGAACCGGTCCCGAACCTCTGCGGCGATTCGCTCGGGCAGGCTCTGCGCAGCCACGCCGGGCCGCGGCTCCACCACCAACCGAAACACCTCCTGGCCAACCGCAGGGCTCTCGAGGACGATTTGGAACTCGTCTCCCACCTCGGACAGCCGGCGAAGCAGGTCTTCGACCGCGCTGGGAAACACGGTCACCCCGCGGACGTTCAGCATGTCGTCGGCGCGGCCCGAGAATCCCGTGGTCCGCACATGTGTCCGGCCACACTCACAGTCGCCCCGGATCAGCGTGGTGAAGTCACCGACCAGGAAGCGGATCTGAGGCGACGCCTCTGAGCAGAGGTTTGTGATCACCGACAGACCCGGCTGTCCATCTGGCACAGGCTGCAGCGTCGCCGGGTCGACTGCCTCGATCAGGTGGGTGTCTTCCATGATGTGCATGCCGTGCCCACAGGTGTAACCGCCGCACGATGGGGCTGCCTCGGTGCAGCCGTAGAACTGGTGAACCTGTGCCGCCCAGGATTCTTCGATCCGCCTCCGCGTCGCGTCGGGCAGCGGCTCCCCCAGGCTGATGACGATGCGCACCCTGGTGTCACGCGGATCCGCGCCCAGCTCCCGAACCATGCCGGCCAGGTAGAGAGCAAAAGAAGGCGTCGCAGCGATCACCGTCGGCCCGTGGTTCAGCACGGCTGCGGCGCGCGCCCGTGAGTCCATGCCGCCGCTCGGAATCACCGGCACGGTCATCCGGTTGAGGGCGTACAGCATGCCCCACATCGCGACGTGCGGGCCATAGCCAAAGCAGAGCAGCGCCCGATCGCCGGGGCGGATGCCCATGGCCCAGAGTGCTCTGGCGTCGGTCCACATCCACATCCGCCGGTCAGTGTCCGTGTAGCGGAATGTCCGTGGCAGGCCCGTCGTGCCAGAGGTGTTGAACATCATCCAGCCGTGCCGGTCCCAGTAGTCTTCGTCGACCGCCAGGTAGCCTCCATCAGAGGCGGACATGTCGTCCTTGGTTACGATCGGCAGCCGCTCGAGGTCGTCGACGGAACGGATCGACGCCGGATCCACACCTGCTTCGTCCAGCTTGTGCCGGTACACCGGCGACTGCTCGCACATGTAGCGAACGGCGAGCGGCAGCTTCTCCGAATGCAGCTGCCGGAGGCTGTCTGGTGCCATGCGGTCGTACTCCGGGCACCACCAGGGGCCGTCCGCAGGCCGCTCGAAGTGGCAGAGGTGTCGTGCCAGCGCATCGAGCCACTCTTGCCGCGACTCAGACATCTGCGTCTGCCTTTAGCCAGGCCATGACCGGCCGAGCTGCTCGCCACACCCCGACGACCTTCTCCCGCGCCTCGGCCCTGCCCAGCCAGGGCTGCAGCCCGTACGACCGCATGGCCGGAGGCCGAGGAAGAAACGCTGCCTTTCCTCGGGCCACCCCTGGAAGCCATCGCTCATGGCCCAGCATTCTCCGACAATTGTCGGGTGGCCATCCCCGACGACCTGCCCCTGATTCCAACCGCAACCGTCGGCAGCTACGCCGTCCCAGGCTGGTATCAGCTCGCACGCGAGCATGTCAACCGCGGCGAGCTGGGCGAGACCGACTTGCGAGAGCTGGTCGAGGATGCGTCCGCGGTTGCCATCTCGGATCAGGAGCGTGCCGGGCTGGACGTGGTCAGTGACGGCGAGGTCCGCCGCGCCGACTTCATCATGGGCTTCTACGACCGTCTAGACGGCTTGCGTCAGACGGCGCCACACCGGCGGCTGGGACCTTACCTCTATGACTCGACCCCGGTGTACGAGACAGCCGGTCGGGTCAGCGCTCCGGACGGTCTGGGTTGTGTGGCCGAGTTCTTGTTCGCGTCACGCCGCACCGATCGGCCTGTCAAGGTCGCCGTGCCCGGGCCGCTGACGCTGACCAACGCGATCCGGATCCGCGACGGCTACTCTGAGCGCGAAGGCCTGGCTGAGGACCTGGTAGCGGTGGTCAATGCGGAGGTGAGGGAGTTGGTCGCCGCCGGCTGCCGCTTCGTCCAGGTCGACGAGCCGTCCTACAGCGCCTACTGGGCCGACCCAGCGGATGGCGTGAAGCTGTTCAATCACTGCCTAGAGGGCGTCACCGGCGATGGTGTCTCGATCGGGCTCCACGTCTGCTTCGGCAATCTCCGCGGCCGGCCTCAGTCGCCGCGCACGTACGCGCCCATCCTCCCCCACCTTCGGGATGCCCGGTGCGACGTCGTCTTTCTGGAGTTCGCCAACCGCGAGATGGCGGAAGCTGACGCCTGGGCTCGCCACGACCTGCCCCAGGTGCTCGCTGCCGGCGTCGTCGACGTGAAGAGCTTTCACAGGGAGCGACCGGAGGACGTTGCGGTGCGCCTGCACCACCTGCTGGAAACTGGCGTGCCGCCCGAGCGGCTGTGGGCGGTGCCCGACTGTGGCTTCTGGGAGACGCCACGCTGGCTGGCCTTCGCGAAGCTCCAGGCGCTCGCCGCCGGCGCCGAGCTGGTGCGAAGAGCCCTGTAGGCGTCGTTCAGAAGAATGGCCGGTTGCCGACCGGCGCGGGCTAGGCGACCGGGTCGACGTCGTACGACCAGCCCCGGCCACGCGGAGCCAGCCGGCGCACCCGGTCCAGGCGCTCGCCGCGCAGCGTCAGCTGCCACCGGTGCTCGCCCCGCATGCGATGTATGAACGCGGGACACGGTCCCTGGAGCATCACGCCGTCCACCCTCTCCTTCAGCAGGGCCGCGGCGAGCGACTCCGCTGCTTCTCGGGCCGTCGCCGCCGCCTGGTCGGCGTCGCGATGACTGAAGGTGAGCACTGCCAGATCGGCGTACGGAGGGAACGAGAACGCCTGCCGTGTGGGCAGCTCATTCAGATAGAACGCCTCATAGTCGCCGGTCTGAGCGTGACGCAGACTGTAGTGATCGGGGTTCGATGTCTGCACGACCACCCTCGCCGGCCGGCCTCGGCGGCCCGCGCGTCCGGCCACCTGGGTGACGAGCGCGAAGGCTGCCTCCGCTGACCTGTAGTCGGGGAAGTGCAGCGGCAGATCGGCGTCCACGACGCCGACGGCCGTGACGGCCTCGAGGTCGAAGCCACGAGCTACCAGCTGCGTGCCCACCAGCACGTCCGCTCGGCGGGACGCGAATGCCTCGAAGATCTCGAAGTACGCGTCGGGACCCCGCGCCGCGTCCCGGTCGAGGCGCAGGACCCGCGCCTGCGGCCAGAGCTTGCGCACCATCCCCTCCAGCCGTTGCGTTCCCAGGCCCAACCCGCGGATGTGGATCGAACCGCAGTAGGGGCAGTGCGCCGGCACCGGCCGGCTGTATCCGCAGTAATGACAGCTGAGGGCGTCCAGCTCCAGGTGCTGGACCATCGACACCGAGCAGCCCAGGCACTGAACGGAGCGCCCGCACTCCCGACACAGGACGAACGTGGCCGCGCCCCGGCGGTTCAAGAAGAGGATCACCTGCTCCTCGTTGTTCAGAGCACCCTCAACGGTCTCCAGCAGCCGCCGGCTGAGCGGCATCCGGTTCCCGCGAAGCACCTCCTCACGCATGTCGACGAGCTCCACTTCGGCGGCCTGGCCGCGCACCCTCCGCGGCAGCTCGGCCAGGCACAACGCTCCGCTCCGAGCCTCGCTGTACGTAGCCACGCTGGGGGTGGCCGAGCCGAGCACCAACCGCGCTCCAGTCGCCTCGGCCAGGCGCCGCGCCACCCACCCGGCCTCGTAGCGCGGAGTTCGGTCCTGCTTGAATGCGGACGACCCCTCCTCGTCGACGCAGATCAGCCCCAGCCTGGGAAGTGGCGCGAAGACGGCAGACCGGCTGCCGATAACCAGGTCCACCTCTCCCTTTCGCGCCCGCCACCATTGCTGCGCGCGCTCCAGGTCGGTGAGTCCGCTGTGCAGGACGGCCAGCGACACGCCCAGGCGAGCGGAGAATCGCTCAACGAGCTGTGGGCTCAGCGCGATCTCCGGCACCAGGACCAGGACCCGCAGGCCCTGCCGCAGTGCGTCGGCCGCGGCAGCCATGTACACCTCGGTCTTTCCGCTCGCCGGCACGCCTCTCAGCAGCACGGCACGGCTGGTCCGGATCTTCTCCAGAGCCCGGGTCTGGTCCTGGGTCAGCACCGGGCCCGGCTGGGCTGGACCCACCGGCCGCGCCTGGCTCAGGAGACGGCTGTGGCGCGTCTGGCGTGCGGAGGGCCCGGCGCCGGACGAGCGGGCGCTGCGGACGCGCGGCGGCATCATGGCCCGCAGACACTCGATCAGCGGCGCCCAGTAGTGCTCGGCGACCGACCGGGCCAACTCCATGTGATGCGGCAGCAGCAGTGGCTCCGGGTCCGCCCGTTCGATGTCCTTGACCTCAATTGACGGTTCGTCGGTAGTCAGAGCGACGACATAACCGATCGAACGCCGGCGGCCGAACGGCACCCAGACGCGGTGACCGGGTACCACTTCAATCCCGGCCGGCACGCGATATGTGTAAGTCTCCCGGTCCAAACCACGGCCGGCCTCGACCGCGACCTCGGCGTAGAGCAAGCAGCTAAGGCTACTTCAGGATGTCGGCGGGGGACACCTGCTGGGCGTCGCTGGGCACCTGGATTGCGGGAACCCTTGCTGGTCGCAGGTCAAGTGTGCTCAGGACTTCTTGCTTCTCACCGTTCGCCGGGTCGGTTCCCGTCATCCGGAGCTCGATCCGTCCCAACTTGTTGCCCGGCAGGATCAGGTAGACGTCCAACTGCGCTCTGGCCGTCTTCAGGAAGGTATCTTCTGCCGTGCCCTGGACAGGAATCGATTCGAGCTGTTCGAGCTGGTCCGGAGCCGGCTGGACCGTGTACTTGTGGGCGAATCCCGCATCGATGTGAGTGATCGATCCCGATGAGATCGAGCGTGCGAGGAGCACCGTCTCGCGCACCAGGTCGAGTCGCAGCGTCGGATAGAGGGTCGTCGTCGATGGCAGCGCCGTGGTCTTCCAGCTCGTGGCGCTGCGCGCTTTCACGTAGAGCTGCTGCTGGGCGATGAGCATGTCGTACGTCGCCGTCTGCTTTCCTTGCTGGATCTTGTAACCAAACTTGGCCGTGTCGTTCTTCAGGATGCCGTTGTCAACTGTCGCGTGGACCTGAATGGCCTGGCCAGAAGGGATGTCCCCACCAAGGATCAGGAGCTGCTGGTCCATCTTGAACCCGGACCCCGCTGAGTACGCCGAGCGGAGCGCGTCGGCCAGGACCTTGGCGTCCTTGTCCTGGTCCGACTGCGAGCGAGTCCCGCCGCAGCCCATCAGCATGACCATCCCGAGCAGCACGCCGGTCAGCAGTCGTTTCACGATTTCAAGCGCGGGACCACGACATCGAGGAGCCGGTCCGCAATCTCACGTTTCGTCATCCGCTCGAAGTCCAGCCGTGTCCCATCGCGCAGGAGCAGCATACCCGCGTTGTGGTCCACTCCAAAGCCTATATCTGTGCGGCTGATGTCGTTGGCGAAGATGGCGTCCAGGCGCTTGCGTGCCATCTTCTCCGTTGCGTTGGCCAGTAAGTCAGCGTCCTCGGCAGCGAACCCCAGCCGGTACACGCCTTCAGCGCCCGGTTGGCGTGACACGTCCTCGAGGATATCCCCGATCCGCTCGAGCTCCAGCACGAGCTCGGGCTGCTGCTCGCGCCTGATCTTATGGGTCACCTTGCGGACGGGCCGAAAATCGGCCACCGCGGCCGCCATGACCAGCAGGTGCACCCCAGGGAGTTGCTCGCGCAGAGCCAGCTGCATGTCGTCCGCCGTCTCCACCGGCCGGGCCTCGATGCCGGGATGGGACGGGTGCGACGCGGTGGTGATCAGCGTCACCCGCGCCCCCCGGTCAGCCGCGGCCACCGCGACGGAGTAGCCCATCTTGCCGCTCGAGTAGTTGCTGATGAAGCGCACGGGGTCGATCGGCTCACGGGTCCCGCCGGCGGTCACAACCACTCGCCGCCCATCGAGGTCCTGGTGTTGCCCGATCGCCTGAGCCATGGCCGCGAGCAGGATCTGTGCTCCGGGAAGACGCCCGGCCCCAGCATGGCCGCTCGCCAGATGCCCCGCTTCGGGCTCGATCACCAGGTAGCCACGCCTTCGAACCGTCTCCACGTTCTCGGCCACCGCCCGCTTTGACCACATCGCGTCGTTCATGGCGGGAGCGATGACGGCCGGACAGCGGGCCGCAAGGACCGTCGCCGCGACGAGGTCATCTGCACGTCCCTGGGCGATCCTGGCCAGGAGGTCGGCGGTCGCAGGCGCGACCAGTACGACCTGTGCCCAGTCCCCGAGCTCGACGTGCGGCTCGGGCGCACCGCCAGAAGCGAAGAGATCGGTAAGCACCGGCCTGCCGGAGACGCCCTGGAATGTCGGCGGGCCCACGAAGCGGGTCGCCGACGCTGTCATGGCAACACGGACCTCGCAGCCTGCCTGGACCAGCCGGGACACCAGATCGGCAACTTTGTAGGCTGCGATCCCGCCTGACACCAGAACGGCGATGCGCAGGCCAAGCAGCGATCGGGGGACCTCAGCGGGCTCCAGCGGGCTCACCCGCGCCCCTTGCGCTCCTGCTCGAGGATGGCCTCGATCTGGCCCACGGCCCGCGCTGCGTCGTCATTGACGACCACGTGGTCGTAGCGCTCGGCGTAGCCCATCTCCACCTCGGCGAGCCGCTGCCGCGCCTCGATCATGGCTTCCGGCTCGCTGCCTCGACGCTGCCTCCGTCGCATCAGTTCCTCCATCGACGGAGGACTGATGAAGATGGACACCGCGTCTGGCCGTCGCTGCCGCACCTGCTCCATACCCTGCACGTCTATCTTCAGGATGACGTCCCGACCCCGGCCCAGCGCTTCCTCAATCCGGCTGGCTGAGGTGCCATAGAGGTAGCCGTTGACTCGGGCGTGCTCGAGCAGCACGCCCTCGGCCGCCAACCGCTCGAAGCGCTCGTCGTCGACGAAGCGGTAATGCTTGCCGTCGACCTCGTAGTCGCGGCGCGGCCTGGTCGTGTATGAGACCGAGTAGCAGAGGCGTGGATCGCGAGCCCTCAGCATCGCGATCAACGTGTCCTTGCCGACGCCGCCGGGACCGGACATCACGATCAGCATCCCGCATCCCGCGGGCCCGGGCTCGGTCACCTCAGGCCGTCCCAGAACGCGCAGAAATCAGCTGGCGGCGGTGACTCGAAGGTCATCATCTCCCCCGTCCGCGGGTGGCGAAACCGCAACCGTTGGGCGTGCAGCATGGGCCGCTCAGGTTCACCCTGCCGCCGTCGCCCGTACACGGCGTCGCCCGCCACGGGATGACCCAGAGCCGCGAGGTGGACCCTGATCTGGTGGGTGCGCCCCGTCTCCAGATCGCACTGGACGAGTGTATGACCGCGACGGCGGTCGACCGGCTTGACCCGGGTCCGGGCTGGGCGGCCGTCCTCGACCACCGCCATGCGCAGGCGGTCGCGCGGGTGCCTGCCAATGGCCCCCTCGACCACCTGCTCGACCGTCAGGCCACCCCGCACAATCGCGAGGTACCGGCGCGAGAGCGTGCGGTCGGCCAGCTGGGTGGCCAGCTCTCGGTGCGCCAGGTCGGTGCGGGCTGCCAGGATCAAGCCTGAGGTCCCTTTGTCCAGACGGTGCACGATACCTGGGCGAGCGGTACCGCCGATGGTCGACCACGAGCCTCCCAGTCCAAGCAGCGCGTGCACCAGCGTTCCCGAATGGTGGCCGACGGATGGGTGGACGACCATGCCTGGCGGCTTGTCCACCACGACCAGGTCCGGATCGTCGTGAACGACTGGCAGCGGGATAGGCTCCGGCCGCGGCTCGAGGAGCTCCACCTCCGGCAGCTCGTACTCGATGAGATCGCCGGCTCGAACAGCCTGAGAGGAACGCGCCCGAAGGCCGTTGAGCAGAACACGCCCGGACCGCACCAGCCGAGCCGCGGCGGAGCGGCTGAGCTCAGGATCCAGCTCAGTCAGCGCCCGGTCAAGCCGGGCCTCTGAGCCGGTGACCGTCAGCCGGCGCGTTTGCCCCGTAGCAGATACCCGACGAGCAGGAGGGCCACTCCAACAGAGATTGCGGAGTCCGCCGCATTGAAGACCGGCCACCAGTGCAGCGCGACGAAGTCCGTCACCGTTCCGTGGAAAAGCCGGTCGTAGCCGTTGCCCGTCGTGCCACCCATGATCAGGCCCAGGAGCGCTCCGGTCCAGGCGCCGACCGGGTTGCGGACCAGGTAGAAGACCAGCCCGGCCGCGACCACAACCGAGGCGACAAGAAACAGGGGCGTGCCGTTTTGGGCCACGCCGAACGCGGCACCCGAGTTCAGCGTGTTGGTGATCCAGACGTAGGGCAGCACCTCCCGCTCGGTGCCGTACGGCACGTTGGCCGTCACCAGGCCCTTGCTTACACGGTCAATGATGAATACGAGGATCGCCACCAGCACGAACAGCAGTCGTCCGGTCGTCAGTTGACTCTCTTCAGCCCGATCCAGAGTCCTTCTCCTTCTGCCTCGCCGTCCACGTCGGGAGTCCGGCCGTGCTTGACCGCCACGGCCAGGGTCTCCGCCGCTATGTAGTCACCAAAGCGCTCGAACACTCGTATCCACTGTCCGTCGCCGTCATGCCAGAGGCGAACGCGGTCCTCGATGTTGAACCCGCTGCGCTTCCGCAGATCCTGCACCAAGCGTACGGCGTCGCGGGCCTTTCCTTCCAACCGAAGGTCATCGGTGATGGTCGTGTCCAGCACCAGCTCGTCGCCCGTCCGCAGCTCCTTGACGTTGAGCTCGTCACGGACGATTGCGGCCACCTCGGGCCCCAGTTCCCGTGGAAGCGTCAGAGCCGGCAGGGGCTGGCGCACCTTGATTCGAGCCGCGTCGCGGGCAGCCAGGCCCGCCTGCACCGCTTCGCGGGCCAGCGCCATCTCTTCTTCCAGAGACTCGTCGCGGGCGGCGAGGTCTGGCGCCGGAAAGTCGACCAGGTGCGCGCTTTGACCGTCGCACAGGTTGCGGTGGATGGCCTCTGCCACAAACGGTGTGAATGGCGCCAGCAGCTTCGACAGCGTGACCAGCGTCTCGTAGAGGGTCTGGTACGCAGCCAGCTTGTCGGCGTCCGACTCGGACTTCCAGAACCGCCGCCGGGAGCGGCGCACATACCAGTTGGAGAGGTCCTCGACGAAGTCCTGCATCGGCCGTGAAGCGGCGTTGACGTCGTAGCGCTCGAGCGCGCCGTCGACTGTCTCGACCAGCCGGCTGACGCGCGACAGGAGCCAGCGGTCAAGCACCGAGCGTTCAGGCAGCGGCACCGGCGCGTCGCCGCCGGGCACGAAGCCGTCGATGTTCGCGTAGGTCACGAAGAACGAGTAGACGTTCCAGAGCGTCAGCAGGAGCTGTCGAACGACCTGCTGAAGAGGCCTGTCGCCGATGCGGTAGATCTCCCCCACGGTGGAGGTGTAGAAGAACCAGCGCAGGGCGTCGGCACCGGTGGTCTCGAACAAGTAGTTGGGATCCTGGACGTTGCCGCGCGACTTGCTCGCCTTCTTGCCTTCGATATCGAGTACGTGGTTCAGACAGATCACGTTCCGGTACGCGTTGCGGCCGAAGAGAATGGTCGAGATCGCGAGCAGCGTGTAGAACCAGCCGCGAGTCTGGTCGATCGCCTCCGCGATGAAGTCGGCCGGGAACGTAGCCTCGAACTCCGCTTTGCCCCTCCGCGGGTAGCCACGTTGGGCGAACGGCATGGAGCCGGAGTCGAACCACGCGTCAAGCACCTCGGGCACGCGCTCCATCTCGCCGCCACAGCGGTCGCATGGAAGCTTTACGGAGTCGATGAAGGGCCGGTGTAGGTCGCTCTCAGGGTCGATGCCGAGCTCCTCGGCTGAGCCGACGCAGCGCTGAGCGTCGCATGAGGTGCACACCCAGAACGGCAACGGCGTGCCCCAGTAGCGGGTCCGAGAGAACGCCCAGTCGACGTTGTTCTCGAGCCAGTCGCCCATGCGGCCGGTCTTGATGTGCGCCGGGATCCAGTTCGTCGCCACGTTGTTGGCCAGGAGCTCGGCCTTGAACTGCGTCGTCCGGATGTACCAGGAGTCGAGAGCGTAGTAGATCAGCGGCGTGTCGCAGCGCCAGCAGAACGGATAGGTGTGCCGGACCACGCCCTCCGAGTAGATCAGGCCGCGCTCGCGCAGGTCCTCCACGATGTGCGGATCTGCCTCCTTGACGGACTGGCCGGCAAACTTCTCGACCTCGGGCAGAAAACGACCGCGCAGGTCGACGGTGTGGCGGACCGGGATTCCCTTCTCCTGGCACAGTCGCAGGTCGTCAACGCCGTATGCCGCCGACGTATGGACGACGCCGGTGCCCTCCTCCACGGAAACGAAGTCGGCGGCGACCACGAACCAGGCCCGCTCTTTAGGGGGCAGGTAGGTGTAGAGCGGCTCGTAGTCCAGGTCGACGAGATCCGCCCCCTTCAAGCGCTCGACTATCTCGTATTCGCCCTGAAGAACCTCCAGCCGCGCCTCGGCCAGGATCAGGAACTCGCCGCCTTGCCTGACCTTGACGTAGTCCACGTTCTCGTCCACGGCCAGGGCCACGTTGCCAGGCAGCGTCCAGGGCGTGGTGGTCCAGGCCAGGATGCTGGTGCGGGGGTCACGCTTCAGTCGGAAGCGGACGTAGATGCTGGGGTCGGGGACGTCGTCCTGCCAGCCCTGGCCCAGCTCATGGCTGGACAGCGGCGTCATGCAGCGCGGGCAGTATGGGGCGACCCGAAAGCCCTTATAGATCAGTCCCCGGTCCCACATCGACTTCAGCGCCCACCACACCGACTGGATGTAATCGGATGTCAGCGTCCAGTAGGCGTTGTCATAGTCCTGCCAGAAGGCCATGCGCTTGGACACCTCGGTCCAGGCGTCAACGTAGGTGTAGACGCTCTGACGGCAGAGTTCGTTGAACCTGGCGATGCCGAACTCTTCGATCTGCTGCTTGCCCGAGATCCCGAGCTTCTTCTCTATCTCCAGCTCTACCGGGAGGCCGTGGGTGTCCCAGCCCGCTTTACGCTCCACAAAAAAGCCCTTCATGGTGCGGTAGCGCGGAAAAAGGTCCTTGAAGGCACGGGCCAGTACGTGGTGCGTGCCGGGCTTGCCGTTGGCGGTCGGTGGGCCCTCGTAGAAGACCCAGCGCGGCGCACCGCGGCGCCTGTCCAGGCTGGCCTGGTAGGTTCCCTCCCGCTCCCAGAGCTCCATGATCTCCCGCTCCAGCTGTGGCAGGTCGGGCCGGGAGCCCACTTCCTTGAAACGTCTCTTCATCTGCATGCGCGCCGTCCTCACTGTTGCGACTCTGGGACGAGCTGCGCTGCAGCCCGCGGTACCACCCAGATTCCCGGCCATCACCGGGCGCTCAACCGCTAGCGCTGCGCGCTAGCGCGGGGGTTCGGCTCGGGAGTGATCTCAGCTCGCCGGCCACCGCCCGCATCTCAGCACCGCGGGTTCTCTGTCGATGGTTGGTGACGAGCCTACCCGTCTCCGTCGTCGCCGAGGGTGCTAGCAGTTTACCGGGATTTTTCGCTCCCGGGACACAATTTGCTGGCTGGCGCGGTCGCGCGCCCTGATTCTTCGCCCATCCACGCCGCGAAAAATCCCCGATTAGGGGAATCGCTGGACGAGCTGCAAGAGCATCGAGACGGCGATGAAAACCAGAAGGAAGGCGATGTCGAACCCACCCACGGGAGGTACCAGTCGCCGTACAGGGGCGATGAAGGGCTCGGTGACCCGAAACGTGAACTGGTGGACCTGGTTCTTGGGGTAGGGCTCGATGAAGCTGAAGACTGCCCGGACCAGCAGGCAGAGCATGAAGGCGATGATGACGAGCTGGAGTACGAATGTCATGTGCGCCTAAGAGACTACCGCGAGTTCGGCAGCGCCGCATGGAAGCGACTGCCGGCGAGCGGCGACCAGTCGGGGCGTGTCATCTTTCAGGGTTGACTTATATAAGCTCGCACTGTAGCCTGGCTACCACGCACGCGTTCGACGTTCTCGGCGACCCCGTTCGACGCCGGATCCTCGAGCTGCTCGCCGACGGCGAGCAATCGTCAGGCGAGGTTTGCGCGGTCGTCCAGGAAGAGTTCGGGATCTCGCAGCCGGGGGTTTCGCAGCATCTGCGCGTGCTCCGCGACAACGGGTTCGCGACCGTCAGAGCCGTCGGCACCCGACGCCTGTACAGCGTCGACCCCGCCCCCTGCAGGAGATCGACGTGTGGCTGGAGCGCTACCGGCGGTTCTGGACCCAGCGACTGGACGCCCTTGGCACCGAGCTGGTGCGCGGAAAGCGGGAACGCCGCACCAAGCATGGCCGCGGCTCGCCCGCAGTCAACGTCTCGCACAGGAAGGACAACCAGGACTCATGATCGACATCACCAGCCTGCTCAACGCAACCCACCGCGAGATCGGGAGTCGACACACCGCCGCCGGTGAAGCTCGCACCATCCGGATACGGCGGAGCTACGCCGCCCCGATCGATGACGTCTGGAATGCATGCACCGACCCGGACCGCCTGAAACACTTCTCCCTCCCGATTCCCCGGCGATCTGCGTGTCGGCGGAAGGCTCCAGCTCGAAGGCGACGCAGGTGGCGAGATCGTGCACTGCGAACCGCCCCGCCTGCTCAAGGTGACCTGGGTCTACGAAGAGGGTCCTCACAGTGAGGTCGAGCTGCGCCTCTCCCCTGGCCAGGACGGCGAAACCGTGCTCGAACTCGAACACGCGCCTGTTGCGAGGGTGATCGAGATTGACCGGCAGCAGGTGGATCCCATCCTCAATGACGCCGAAACCGGCACCTGGGGCATGGGAACCGGCTGGGAGATGGGGCCGATCGCTCTGGACATGTTTCTGCGCGGTAGGATGCCCACGGGCTACGACGCCGAGTCTTTCGGGGCAAGGCCAGAAGTCTCGCAGCTCGCCGACAGCCGCGGCCAGGCCTGGGCAGCCGTCGTCAAGGCCGCCTCCAGTGGGCCTGCCGGCGAAACGAAGTAATCCTGGCTCCTGACGTGGGCCATTTCAGGCGAGGCCTTGATCCGTGCTCACCGGCGCTCGCCGAACAAGGCGCGGCCAATGCGTAGCATCGTGGTGCCCTCGGCCACGGCCGCTTCCAGGTCATCGCTCATGCCCATGGACAGGATCGGCAGTGCAATGCCAAGGCGCTGCTGAGCCTCGTCGCGCAGGCGCCGCAGCTCCGCAAATGGGGGCCTGGGGTCGCGAAGCGCCGGTCCCATCGCCATGAAGCCGCGCAGGTCCAGCAGCTCCGCCACCCGCGCTGCAGTGGTCACCGCTTGTTCGGGCAGCACACCCTGCTTTTGAGCCTCGCGGGCCACGTTGATTTCGAGCAGCACGTCGGCGCCACCTCGCTCGGCGAGCGCTCCCGCCAGGCGAACCGAGTCCAGCGACTGGATCAATGCGAACCTGTGGGCGTGCCGCACCTTGTTGGTCTGCAGGTGGCCGACAAGATGCCAGACTGCGCCAGGCACGTCGTCCATCTTGCCCAGCGCCTCCTGGACCCGGTTCTCGCCCAGTACCGCCAGGTCCAGTGAGACCGCGGCCCGGCAGACTTCGGCTGGCTGCCCCTTGGTGACACCGACGATCGTGACTGCATCAGGGTCGCCGCCTGCCCGCTCGACGCGCCGGCGGATCGAGGCCAGGTTTGCGGCTATCTGATCGCGGCGATGCACGCGAAGCGTACCCCGTCGCGAGCCCGGCGGTGCGAGGGCAGCTCCGGTCGCTCACGGGTGCAGGCGCCGATGACGTGGACACTGCCGCGGGGCACTCCCGCAGCCAGCAGGTGGTCCACGATGACCGCCGCCAGGTCGAGCCGGAAACGCCCGTCGCCGTTGCGCTTGGCATGCGCCGGCTCGAACTGGCCGCCCACGTCTTCGCCGACCTCGTAGCACCCGGCGCAGATGCCTGGCCCGAGACCTGCGATGAGGTCTACCGGGTGGGAACCGTACTCCCTGCGCAGCGCATGAACCGCGCGCCCCACGACCCCACCCCGGATGCCACGCCATCCCGCGTGGACCAGCGCTACCACGTGCCGAGCCGGGTCGTAGATGACAACCGGGTAGCAGTCTGCGAAGGTGGCCAGCAGCGCCAGACCCGGGCGATCGGTCACGAGCGCATCGACGCCTCTCACCACCCCTACCGCTTCGTCCATCCTTGCCACCTCCACACCATGCACTGCGCCGGCAACGACGAGCCGGCCTGGCTCCAGTCCCAGCGCCTCGGCGAAGGCCCGACGCGGCGCCGTGAGCGCCGGGTAACCCGGCCCCGGTGCGCGCATGTCGCCGAGTGCCAGGGTGGACAAGCCGTGCACCAGGTAGGGCTGGGCGGCCAGGCCCGGGATGCGGAGCACCGCCGGAAGCGCGGCCCCTGCCTCAGTAGACGATCGGGGCATCCCAGCCGCGATAGCTGCCGCCGTGGGCGGCCGTCACGGCCTCGAACTGCTCGCGAAGCTTGGTGAGGGCGCCCGGGGTGGGCACCACCTGCACGATCGCGGTCAGGACCCAGGAGCCGTCCGGCGCGGAACGTACCGTACAGGAGAAGCCTTCCTTGCCAAGCAGGTCCGCCGCCCGGCGGGCGGGGCCTTCACTATCGAACACCAGGTGTCCGCGGACCGGGTGGGGGAGCTTGAGCCGCGATCCCTGCTCCCGGAGCTCCTCGAGACGGTCCAGGTCCTGCTCGTTCGGTGGATTGCGGCTCTCGCGTGGCTGCTTGCGCTGGATTCGCGGCAGGAAAAGGCCAAGCCATTCCATCGCTGGTCAGCGTAAGGCCTTCCGGCCGGCAGACGCACGGTAGCTGTTAGCCACTTGCAGCCGTACCGCTCGTCTGCGGGAGCCGCTCTCGTGCGTGGCCGTCGCCGGAGGTCGCGGTGCCGAGCAGCGGCCGTATCAGCTCCAGCGGGATCGGGAAGATGATCGTCGAGTTCTTCTCGGGCCCCATGTCCAGTAGCGTCTGCATATAGCGCAGGGCAAGGGCAGCCGGCTGAGCGGCCATCACACCGGCGGCATTGGTCAGCGTCTGTGCGGCCTGGAACTCCCCCTCGGCAGCGATGATCTTGGCGCGCTTCTCACGCTCAGCCTCAGCCTGGCGAGCGAGAGCCCGCTGCATGGACAGCGGCAGCTCGACGTCCTTCACCTCGACCGTGCTGACCTTGATGCCCCAGGGCTCGGTGTGCTGGTCGATGATCTGCTGCAGGTTCTGGTTGATCTTGTCCCGGCTGGCCAGCAGCTCGTCCAGGCTTGATTGACCCAGCACTGCTCGGAGAGTCGTCTGAGCCATCTGAGAAGTCGCGTTGATGTAGTTGAGCACCCTGGTGATGGCGGCGCGGGCGTCGATCACCTGGAAGAAGATGACGGCGTTGACCTTCACGGTCACGTTATCGAGCGTGATCACCTCCTGCGGTGGTACTTCCAGCGTGACCACGCGCAGGTCGACCTTGATCAGGCGGTCGATTCCGAAGGGCAGGATGAGGAAGAGGCCGGGGCCCTTGAGGTTGATCAGCCTGCCCAGGCGGAATACGACGCCTCGCTCGTACTCGCGGGCGATGCGGATGCTGGAGTAGGCGAGGATCAGCGCCAGGAGGAGCAGTGCGCCGAGGACGATTGCCGGCATCATCGTGAGCCGCCCTCAACACGCGTCTTTGTTCCCTCACTCATCGAACTCCCTCCTTGTCATTGGGTGGCGGGCTCGCCACCGTGAGGTCGTACGCCGGTCGGCTACGGGCCTTGACCGCCTTGCTGAGCACAAATCCGAAGAAACCCGCGCTCGCCAGCGCAGCGCCAGCGATCAGCCACAGGTTAATGCCTTCACCGACCGCACCCGTATTGATCAGAAATGCTGAGCCGAGAACGAGAGATATGACCCCTCCGATCGTGAGGACGCCATGGGTCGGAGCCTTGAGGTCGATCACGAAGAGCACGAAGGCGAACAGGATGAGCAGCACGCCTGCGATGTTGACCGGGAGGCTCGTAAAGGCCACCAGCGCCAGGATGGCGCTGATCGCCCCCACGGTGCCGGGGAGGATGGCGCCAGGTGTCGTGACCTCGGCGATCAGCCCGAAGATGGCGAGAAGGAGGAGGAGATAGGCGACGTTCGGGTTGATGAGCAGCTGCAGCAGCTGGAGCGGCACAGGCATCGGGTCGTCCTCCAAGCGCGCCCCCGACACATGAAGGGTGGCGCGGGCTCGAGGGAGCTCGCGGCCGTCGATCTTCGACAGCAAGGACGGCACGTCGTTTGCCTTGAGGTCCACAACGTGGAGGTCAACGGCCTGGTCAACCCCGACGTTGTCGCTCTGCCGCACCGCCTTCTCGCACCAGTCCGGGTTGCGGTCGTGGATGCTGGCCAGGTTGCGGATGCGCGCCACAGCATCGTTGACAACCTTCTTCTCCAGCTCGCCGCCGATGTTTCCGCCGCCTGCGTTGATCGGGTGGGCCGAGCCCACGTTTGTGCCAGGCGCCATCGCCACGACGTCAGCAGCCTGGGCGACGAAGAGTCCCGCCGAGTCCGCGCGAGCGCCGACGGGCGCAACGTAGACCACGACCGGGACCCTGGAATTGAGCAGGCTGGTGACCATGTCGTCCATCGAGGTGGAAAGGCCGCCAGGCGTATTCATGACCACGAGCAGGGCCTGCGCGTGCTCAGACTCGGCGCGCTGAACCGCCTGCGCAATATAGGTAGAGGTGGCAGCGTTGATCTCGCCCTCGAGCGTGGCCTTCACGACCAGCGGCGAGGCGGCGGATGCGCCCGAAGGAGCCTGCGCCAGCAGCGCGACGACCGCGGCGGCCGCAGCGATACCAAACCGGCGGCCCGGCATGACGCGAGTATAGTGCCGTCCGGAGTGAGGAACATGGAGGCGTCAACCGTCGCCCAGCGACTCGGCCTGGCAGCGGACTACCGCTCCTGGCTGGAGTCGCTGCAAGCCGCTGGTCCGCCGCCGGCCGGAGTACAGATGCCTCGCGGTGACGAAGCCGCGGCACTGCTCGACCAGCTCCAGGTGGGCGAACCCGACCTGTCGGCAATCGTCGGAGCGCTGCCCGAACCTGAGCTCCAGCCGGAGCTGTGGTGGCTCCTCGAGCGGGCCTACCACCGAGAGCTCAGCGGCATCGGCCGCTGGCACGCCGCGACCGGGCCATGGCCGTCGCTTCCTTCTGACCTCGGCATCCAGGGGCGCTGTTTCTGGGTCTTCGTGTTCCTCGCCGCGGTGCCAGCCATACGCCGCTGGCACGAGGAGCGGGGTATCGCCGATGCCGTGTCCTGGGTGACCCTCGCGGACCTGGGTCGCCACGTCGATCTGTACCGACGGCGGAACGGATCCACCGGCTTCGATGGTCAGTTCTGGCTCAGCCTGCACTTCCGGGGGGCGTTGTACGCGCTCGGGCGCCTACAGTTCCTCCCCTACCAGCTGCGGACCGGACCGGGGGGTCCGCTCTTCTGGTACGCCGCCGGCGATGTGGAAAAACTCGGCGCCGGCTTTCGCCGGGGTGACACGGCTCTCAGCGTTCACATCCCTGAGGCGGGACCGCTGACGCCGGCCGCGTGCGATGAGTCGTTCCAGACGGCGAAGGTGTTCTTCGCCGACCACTTTCCTGACCTCAGCTACCGCGTCGTGACCTGCACGTCGTGGCTTCTGGACGACCAGTTGGCTCGGTATCTGCCCCCGACATCCAACATCGTGAGCTTCCAGAGGCGTTTCGAGCTGGTGCCAGGCGTGCGAGATGCCGACGACGAGGTGTTCCGGTTCGTATTCGGCAGGGTGCCCAACTCCCTGGACGAGGTCACTCCCCGAACCGCGCTCGAACGCGCCATCCTCGGCCATGTGCGGGCTGGCGAGCACTGGCACCTGCGAACCGGATGGCTCACGCTCTGACGCTTAGAGCACAGGTCAGCGACGCGCGGGGGTTGGCTTGCGGCGAGAGTTGCTGCGCGTGGACAGGACCTGCTCGATCTCCCGCTTGACCTGCTGCAGGTCCATGAACTCCCGGTATACCGACGCGAAGCGGATGTAAGCAACTTCGTCCAGGTCCCGCAGCTGCTCCATCACCATCTCGCCGATCTCCTGGCTGGGGATCTCCACTCGCCCACTGCGGCGCAGCTCCGCTTCGATCTGGTCGACGATCCCGTTCAGCCGCTCGGGCGAGATGTCACGCTTCTCCGTCGCCTTCTTGAGCCCCGTGAAGAGCTTGTGGGGATCGAAGTCCTCGCGACGGCCGTCCTTCTTGATCACGAAGAATGGCACCGTCTCGATCCGCTCGTAGGTTGTGAAGCGCTGGCCGCACTGCAGACACTCACGACGACGACGAATCGCTTCGCCGACCTCGGAATCGCGCGAGTCGACGACCTTCAGGTCGTGGTGACCGCAATACGGACATCTCATCTGGGCAACCGTCCCCTCTGACTTTACGACCTGCTTCGACCAGCCGAGCGCCTCATTGGCGCCGGTTGCGCAGGAAGGCCGGGATGTTGAGGTCCTCATCGTCCGCGGCGAAGGCCGCAGGGCGGCTCTCGACCAGCGGATGTGAATACTCTGGCTGCTTCGGGGCCACCGGCTCGGCGACGGGTGCCGTCGCCTGGGCGACGGTGCGCGTCCTGCGGGCGAACCCGGTCGCGATTACCGTGATCTTGACCTCGCCCTGCATCCGATCGTCGTTGACCACCCCGAAGAGGATGTTTGCGTTAGGGTCGGCCGACGCTTTAACGATCTCGGCAGCCTTCTCGCACTCGTGCAGGGTGATGTCCTTGCCTGCGGTGATGTTGAAGAGGATGCCCTGAGCGCCATCGATCGACGTCTCCAGCAGCGGGCTGGCCACGGCTTGCTTGGCCGCGTCCTCCGAGCGGTTGTCGCCTGACCCGAACCCTATGCCCATCAGTGCCTCGCCGGTGTCGGTCATGATGGCCTTGACGTCAGCGAAGTCCAGGTTGATCACGCCGGGATTGACGATAAGGTCGGCGATGCCCTGGACGCCCTGACGAAGTACGTCGTCAGCGATCCTGAATGCCTCCTCCAGGGTGGTTTTCTTGTCGACCACCTGGGTGAGCCGGTCGTTGGGGATGACGATCAGGGCATCGACCTTCTCGCGCAGGTTCTTGATGCCGGCTTCGGCAGTCTCGTTCCTGACCTTGCCCTCCCACCGGAAGGGGCGTGTCACAACGCCGATGGTGAGCGCGCCTTCCATCTTCGCCACCTCGGCGATCACGCCGGTCGCGCCGGTCCCGGTGCCACCACCCATGCCGGCCGTGATGAACACCATGTCGGTGTCTTTGACCAGCTCGGTCAGCTCGGCGCGGCTTTCGTCTGCCGCGTCCCGGCCCTTGGTCCAGTCCCCGCCTGAGCCGAGGCCGCGGGTAAGCTTGCGCCCGATGTTGACCTTGATGTCGGCGTTGCAGCGCTCGAGCGCCTGCAGGTCGGTGTTGATGGCGATGAACTCGACACCCTTCAGCGCCGCCGAGATCATCCGGTTGACCGCGTTCCCGCCCCCTCCTCCCGCGCCGATCACTTTGATCCGCGCGCGCCCGTCCTGGCGATCCCCTTGCATCCTTGCCTCCTGCATCACGATCCACGACCTCTGCTGAATCGAAAAGTGCGACCCAGTGAGAACCACGCAGCCATATACGCCCCCCTGACACCTGCCGGTGCGGGAGGGAACCTGGGAGTTCTGCCCGTAACAGCGCTCGCCCTGTCTGGGGGGCACGCCCCCCCGGATCCACCCCACGAAATCTGGCGATTTCGCGGGGACGCCGGGGAACGAATCTTGTCAAGGCACGCTTCGCTCTCCGGCCTTGACAAGATTCGGGTGGTGTGGTGATCCACAGCACGCCCCCCACGGCGCCTGAGGAGAGGCGCCGCCCCCACTTCGTGGGGCCCCTGGGGGCACGCCCCCACGTCGCGCCACGGCGCCTTCCTTCTAGCACCGTGCCTAGAAGAAGTCACGCAGCCACCTCACCGTCCTCTGATAGGCACCGGCGAAGGCAGGGCTGTGGTTGTTGTGAGACCTACCGTTCGCCGGCTGGGGGACCATGCGTGCCCCCCACTTGACCAGCCCCACCGCCGTGGCGTGCGACGGCCCCGCAACGCGGTCGGCCAACCCGCCGATGCCGATCGGCAGGCCGAGCCTGACAGCCGAGTCGAAGACCGCCTGGGCGGCGTCGGTCGTGCCCATCAGCCGGGCTCCCCCACCGGAGACAACCACACCCGCCGGCAGCAAGCCGTCGTAGCCGCTGCGGCGCACCTCCTCGCGCGCGAGCAGGAAGATCTCTCGCATCCGCGGCCCGATGATCTCCGCAACGAAGCGTCTCGGTGTGGGCTGCAGGCGGTCCCCGCCTACCTGCCTGATGTCGATGCGCTCCTCGGCCGGGATCACCTCCGGCAGCGTGTGACCGTAGTTCAGCTTCAAGGTTTCAGCCTCGAGCAGCGTCGTGCGGAGGCCGATCGCGATGTCGTTGGTCACGTGGTTGCCGCCGAGCGGCAGGACGGCATAGTGCAGCGCGGAGCCCTCGTTGTAGACGACCACGTCGGTCGTCCCAGCGCCGATGTCTATCAGGCACACGCCCAGGTCGACCTCGTTCGAGCTAAGCACGCCCTCGCCGGAGGCCAGGCCCTGACTGACAACGTCTTCGACGTCGAACCCCGCCTGGTGGACGCACTTGATGACGTTCTGAACCGCTGTGTGCGACCCGGTCACGATGTGCGTCTCGACCTCGAGACGGTGGCCCGTCATGCCGATGGCTTCCTTGACGCCCTCCTGGCCGTCCACCGTGAATGTCCGAGGCAGGACGTGTATCACCTGCCGGTCGCTGGCTACACTAATCGCCCGCGATGCCTCGACCACACGCTCCACGTCCTCATCGACGATCTCGCGATCCTGCCGGGATACGGCGACCACGCCGCGGCTGTTCTGCGAGTTGATGTGAGGACCAGCCAGGGAAGCGATCACGGCCTCCCCACGCACACCGGCCATCCGCTCGGCGGTCACCATCGCTGTCTGGATCGCGTGCACGGTCTTCTCGATGTTGACCACGACGCCCTTGCGAAGGCCTTCGGCCGGCACCTCGCCGACGCCCTCGATGTTCAGCTGACCGTAGTCGTCAACGTCCGCGATGACGACGGCGACCTTGCTGGTACCAAGGTCGAGTCCGGCCAACCTTTTCCGCCTGGACAAGTATGTGCTGGGATGCCTCCGGGAACGTTGAGAAAACCTGGCGGGTCAGCGCACAGTATATAGCCTGCTCCCGGGAATCGGACTAGATTTTGTGGTTGGCCGATGTGGTCGTCACACATCTAGGGGTGGGGGGTTTCAGATGCTTGGGGTTCCCTCTCCGAGTCCAGGAACTCCTGGAGGTGGTGGTTGGGTGTAGGCCCACGCGGGTTGTTCTCTTCTACCGGCGATGAGCTCGTAGGGTCGGGGCCTCGGTGGGTAGAGCCCAGTCAGTGAGCTGGCGAGACTG
>Ga0126378_10000268_pt1 | contig 40037 bp, 35 predicted proteins | sample PanSoiMetPlot_23_FD_92587 | JGI IMG/M metagenome (GOLD analysis project Ga0126378, IMG submission 92587) | Tropical forest soil microbial communities from Panama - MetaG Plot_23 | ecosystem: Environmental > Terrestrial > Soil > Tropical forest > Bulk soil | place: Panama | collected 2016-02-17 | reverse complement strand
TTTCACACGCGAGGTGGTCGAGGCAATGTCGGCAAAGGTCGAGCGGCCGATCATCCTCCCGCTGTCCAACCCAACGTCTCGCATCGAGGCCATGCCGGCCGACATCATCCCCTGGTCCAGGGGTAAGGCCCTGGTTGCCACCGGCATCCCGGTCGCTCCTGTCGAGTATGAGGGTGTCAGGTATCAGATCGGGCAGGCGAACAACGCGCTCCTTTACCCCGGGCTGGGTCTAGGCACCATCGTCGCCCGGGCCAGCCGCGTGACGGCCGGAATGCTGCTCGCGGCCGCGGAGGCGGTGGCACGGCAGGTCGACGTCAGTGCTCCTGGTGCGTCGCTGCTGCCGCCGGTCGAGAACCTACGAGCGTCGTCGGCCTACACGGCCGTCGCCGTGATCGACGCAGCCATGCGTGACGGTGTGACGACCGCGAGAATCGACAACCTGGTCCAGGCCGCGCAGGACGCGATGTGGCAGCCGATCTACGCGGAGGCTGCAGTCTGATGTCGCGCGCGCACGGAAAGGGCCGGGCGGCCCAGGCCAGCACGACCAAGGACGCGCCGAAGATCCTCGACCTGCCGATCGGACTGTCGGCGACCGGGACCCGGCGCGAGACCGACTCGATGGGCGCCATCGACGTCCCCGCCGACCGCTATTGGGGCGCGCAGACGCAGCGCTCGCTGATCCACTTCTCGATTGGCGACGACCACATGCCAAAGGCCGTCTACCACGCCTACGGCTACGTCAAGAAGGCAGCCGCCATCGTCAACGGCCGCGACGCGCGGCTGCCGAGCTGGATGGCAGACCTCATTGCGCGCGTCTGTGATGAGGTGATCGCAGGCAGTCTCGACGAGCACTTCCCGCTTTACGTCTGGCAGACGGGATCAGGAACCCAGTCGAACATGAACACCAACGAGGTGATCAGCAACCGCGCCATCCAGCTGGTAGGTGGTGAGCTGGGCAGCAAGACCCCGGTCCATCCCAACGACCACGTCAATATGGGGCAGTCGTCAAACGATACGTTCCCGACGGCCATGCACATCGCCGCAATCCGCGAGATTCACGAGCACCTGCTGCCCGCCGTGCGGGCGCTGCAGCGGGCCATCGACGCCAAGGCGCGGCAGTGGCGGCAGGTGGTCAAGATCGGCCGCACCCATCTCGAGGACGCCGTCCCGCTCACTGTCGGGCAGGAGTGGTCCGGTTACGCGCAGCAACTGAGCGACGGCATCGACCGGGTCACGACCTCCTCGCAGGGGCTTTACGAGCTCGCCGCGGGCGGTACCGCGGTCGGCACCGGGCTCAACGCGCCGCACGGTTTCGGCGAGGCGATCGCGGCGCAGATCGCCTCTCTCACCGGCCGGCCGTTCCGCACAGCGAAGAACAAGTTCGCAGCCGAGGGTGGCCTGGATGCCATGGTGGCCGCCGGGACAGGTCTGAGGGCATTGGCGGTGCCGCTGATGAAGATCGCCAACGACATCCGCTGGCTCGCCTCGGGTCCGCGCTGTGGTCTGGGCGAGCTGATCCTTCCGGCCAACGAGCCGGGCAGCTCGATCATGCCCGGCAAGGTGAATCCCACCCAGTGCGAGGCCATGGTGATGGTCTGCATCCAGGTCCTCTCTGACGACGGCGCCATCGTTTTCGCGGGTACGCAGGGCAACTTCGAGCTCAACGCCATGCGCCCGATCATCATCAACAACTTCCTGCACTCCGCCACGATCCTGGGCGACGCCTGCACGAAGCTGCGTCAGTATTGCATCGAGGGCACCGAAATCAATCGCGAACAGATCCACAACTTCGTCGATCGGTCCCTGATGCTCGTGACCGCGCTGTCTCCGGTGATCGGCTACGACAAGGCCTCGGCGATCGCGCACAAGGCCAACGACGAGGGCACCACCCTCAGGGAGGCGGCGCTGGCATCCGGATACATCAGCGCCAAGGATTTCGACCACATCGTCAACCCGTCGGCGATGGTCGGCCAATAACGTCTCCGTCGCGGGCCCTCGGGACCGAAGCCACGAATCCAGTGGCTTGGGGCCCATGCGACAGGGCCCGCCTTCATACAATGCCGGGGCAGTGAGCGAGGGTACCGCCGATCTGACGCGGCGGAAGGGCGATTACGGCTTCGACGCTCCCCTCCTGCCTGCGCTCATGGGAGCGACGGGCGTGTTCCTTGCCGTTGTTGGGCTGGTTATCGCTCTGCGCGGAGGTTCGCTCTCGAACGCCACCGGTCCGTGGCTCGCTGCGGTGTTCTTCCTGCTCAGCGCAAGTCTTTACGTCTATACCACACGGGTTGGCAAATTCGTGGTCTGGGCGGACCTGCTGCAGCATGCTGGTCTCCGCGGCGACGAGCATCTGCTGGACATGGGGAGCGGGCGTGGGGCGGTGCTGCTCATGGCAGCCAAGCTGCTGCCGGCCGGGATGGCTGTCGGCCTGGACTTATGGAGGTCGATCGACCAGTCCGGCAACCGCATGGAGACGGCCCTCGCGAACGCGGAGGCGGAGGGCGTCCGTGACCGCGTGCAGCTGCACACAGGCGACATGAGCGAAATGCCCTTCCCCGACGACGCCTTCGACATCGTCCTCAGCAGCATGTCGATCCACAACATCAAGACGGCGGCCGGACGCAGTCGGGCGGTGAGCGAGGCGGTCCGCGTGCTGCGGCCAGGCGGCAGGCTGCTCGTCGCTGACATTATCGCCACCGGCGAGTATGCCAACCGCCTGCACGAGCTCAGGATGGAGGACGTCCGCCGGCGTCCGCTGGGCTGGCGCTTCTGGTACGGCGGCCCGTGGGTCGCGGCCAGCCTTGTCACAGCGAGGAAGCCGGCGGCAGGAGCTGAAACTGCTGCACACCGACGAATGCGGATCTCACGAGGAGGGGAAACGCCGCGAATGTAAGAATGCGTTCCTTGTCGGCCTGCGGCTTTGACCGATTTCTATGCGGCCGGCGGCCGCGCCTGTGGTGGGGGGCTGGAAACCGGACAGCTGTAGCACGGCTCTGCCTCTGGCTCCGCCCCGATCTCGACGGGTTTAGGCGGGTTACGGATGCCAAGTGCCGCCAGCAGGCCGCCGGCCACACACAGGCCGGCGCAGAGCAGCACAGCCTTGTGGAACCCGGATGAGAAGGCCGGCAGGTTCGCTATGCCCGTCTGGCTGAGGCCCACCGCCGCAGGCAGCACGGCCACCGCAACCAGGCCCGCACTTCGAGCCACGGTGTTGTTCACGGCCGAAGCGATGCCGACGTTTTCTTCTCCGGCCGAAGAAAGCACTGTTGCCGTCAACGGCGCAATGGTCAAGGAAAGCCCGAGCGCCATGACGAGGGTCGCCGGCAGTACGTCAGCCAGGTAGGTGCTGCCCTGTCCAACGCGCGTGTATAGCACGAAACCAGCTCCGGCGACACTCGGCCCCAGCGCCATCGGTAACCGCGGCCCTATTCGCTGAGCAAGCCGGCCGACGCGGGCCGAGAGCAGCAGCATGACCAGGGTCACCGGCAGCACGGAGGCACCTGCGGCCAGTGGGCTGAAGCCCACGACCCGCTGGAGCTGGATGGGGAGTAGAAAGAGCGAGGCTCCCAGCGCTCCGTAGACAATGAGCGTGACCAGGTTGGCCACCGTGAACTGGCGGACGCGGAACACGCTCAGCGGCAGCATGGGCATCGGACTGCGCAGCTCGACGGCCACGAAGGCGGCCAGGGCAACGACACCAGTGATGAGGCTGGCAATTTCGGAAGCGGGCCAGCCATCGCGCGGACCCTGTGTCAGGGCCAGGACCACCAGTCCTAACCCCAGAGCAGCCAGCGCGGCGCCGCGAACGTCAATGTGGTGGTCGGAGTTGGGGCCCTTACTCTCCGGAACGTGCCGCGTCGCCACCCAGGCCACGAATCCCGCGATCGGCGGGTTGATGAGAAACGCCAGCCGCCAGCTCACTGCCTGAACCAGGTAGCCGCCAAGCAGCGGGCCGGCCGCCGTCGCGACGCCGCCGAGCCCTGACCAGGCTCCAACCGCGGCGGAGCGGTCCTCGGAAACAAAGGTGGACTCGATGATCGCGAGACTGCCGGGAGTCAGCAGTGCGCCGCCAATGCCCTGCAGCGCCCGCGCCGCGATCAAGACGGTGCCGTTGGGAGCCACACCACAGGCCAGTGAGGCGATGGCGAACCAGATCACCCCGATCACGAAGACCCGGCGCCGGCCGAAGCGGTCGCCCAGCGAGCCGCCCAGTAAAAGAAGCGCCGACAGGGTCAGGGCGTAGGCGTTGACCGTCCACTGCAAGCCTGCGAAGCCCAGCTCCAGCTGGCGACCCATGGTCGGAAGGGCGACATTGACGATGGTGGCATCGATAAACGCCATTCCCGAGCCGAGCACGGTCGCGGCGAGCACCCACCGGCCCGGCCCGGAGGCGTAGCGGATCACCTGCTCAGAGTAGGGCTTCGTCCGGCCGCGCTGACGTCGTCTGTGGTGGCCCGGTGCCGTAGGAGGTGGCCCTCCCCAGTCGAGATTTCCGAGGATGACGACCGGACTGAACCGGTGCTTCGTTGTTCAATGTGCAAATGAGAAAGGCGGGGTCGGGTGGGTAGGATCCTCGGGCTGGCGCTGGCGGCACTGCTCGCGGTTGGAGTGTTGGCCGCCATCGGCTATTCGCTGTATCCGCGGATCAGCGGAAGCTCTCCTCAGGGCCTGCAGACCGTGCGGGGAGTGATCGGCTCGGAAAAACAGCCCTTCTTCCAGGACCCGGAGGTTGTGGCCGCGTTCCACAAACACGGACTCGACGTCCAGGTCGATACTGCGGGATCCCGTGAAATCGCGACCACCGTCGACCTCTCCAGGTACGATTTCGCATTTCCGGCCGGCGTGCCCGCGGCCGACAAGATCAAGAGAGACCACAAGGCGAAGGCGACGTACGCGCCCTTCTATACCCCGATGGCGGTCGGCAGCTTCCAGCCCATCGCAAAGCTGCTTGAGTCGGCGGGCGTCGCTCGAGATGCGGGCGGCTGGTACACGATCGACATGAAGGCCTATCTCAACCTTGTGGCCAAGAACACACGCTGGTCGGACCTTCCCAACAACACGACCTACCCGGCCGCCAAGAGCGTACTCATCACATCGACGGACGTGAGGACGTCCAACTCGGCCGCCATGTACCTTTCGATGGCCTCTTACGTCGCCAACGGCAACAACGTCGTCCCGGATGACGCCACTGCGAACAGGGTGATACCCCAGGTAGCGCCCCTGTTCCTCCGTCAGGGCTTCGCAGCCTCATCGAGTGAGGAGCCGTTCCGCGACTATCTCTCGATCGGGGTTGGCAAGACGCCCATGGTCATGATCTACGAGGCCCAGTACCTGGCGGCCGCGACCGCCAGGGACAAGACGCTCACCCCCGACATGACCCTCATGTACCCCAGCCCGACGGTGCTTTCCAAGCACACCGTCGTGCCTCTCGACGGCGGCGGGGACCAGGTCGGAAGGCTGCTCAGCGAAGATCAGCAGCTGCAGCAGCTGGCCGTCAAATATGGGTTCCGCACCAGCAACGCGGGGGCCTTCACGAACTACCTGAAGTCACGCGGAGTCCCGCAGCCTCCGCAGCTCGTCGACGTGATCGACCCGCCGGCCTTCGAGCCGCTGGAAACCATGATCCAGGGGATCCAGCAGCTATACAAAGGATCCTGACTAAGTTGCAGCACAACGCCGTGCGTGCCCGGATAGTCGCTTCGCTCCTCTGCCTTCTGGCGCTGACCGCGGCCTGCACCACGTCGACGACCAGCTCGAACCCGAAAGCAACGCTCAACGTGCTGGCCGGCTCCGAGCTGAAAGACCTGGCACCGGTGCTGGCCGACTTCGAGAAGTCCACCGGCGACGCCGTGGCCATGCACTACGTCGGTTCCCTGCAAGGAGCCGAGCAAATCGTGAACGGCGACAGCTCCGACGTCGCCTGGTTCTCCAGCGGCCGTTATCTGAGCCTCCTCCAGGGCACCAGGCAGAGGATCCTCGCGCAGCAACAGATCATGCTCTCTCCAGTCGTGCTGGGGGTCAAGCACAGCACGGCTATGCGGCTGGGTTGGGTCGACAACCCCAACCTGACCTGGCGCGACATCGCCGACCGCTCCAGGGCCCGCGACTTCCGCTTTGCGATGACGAATCCCGCCGCTTCAAACAGCGGCTTCGTGGCGCTGGTCGGTGTCGCTCAGGCCTTTTCGGCAACGCCCGATGCGCTCCAGGCCGGCGACATCAACACCGCTGCACTGAAGGACTTCTTCGCCGGGCAGGCTCTGACTGCGGGGAGCTCCGGCTTCCTTGCCGACAGCTACACCCGGCAGCAGGATCGCCTCGACGGCATCATCAACTACGAGTCAGTGCTGCTCTCCATGAATGCAAGCGGCAGTCTGCACGAGCCACTCGATCTCGTCTATCCGAAAGAAGGCATCATCACTGCCGACTACCCGGTCATGCTGCTGCGCCCGAATCGGAGGGCGGTTTACGACAGGCTCGTCGCCTACCTTCGCAAGCCGGACGTGCAACGCCGGATCATGACCTCAACGGGGCGCCGGCCTGCCATCCCTGACGTCAAGCCTGACTCAAGGTTCCCCAATCGCGTCCTCATCGAGCTGGCCTTCCCGTCCAGCCTCGACGTCGTCAACCGGCTGCTCGCGTCCTACCTGAACCAGATCCGACCGCCCTCACACACTGTGTTCGTCCTCGATACAAGCGGATCGATGAGTGGTTCGCGTCTCGACTCCCTGAAGCGCGCGCTCCTGAACCTCGCCGGTGCCGACACGACCATCAGCGGTCGCTTCGCCGGCTTTCACAACCGTGAGAGCATCACCATGGTGCTGTTCAGCAGCAGCGTCTACAACAGACGCAGCTTCCAGCTGAGCGACACCGGTGACAACAGCGGCGAGCTGCAGGACATTCGAAGCTTCGTGAACGGTTTGCAGGCCGGAGGCGGAACCGCCATCTACGACGCTCTCGAGGCGGCCTACCAGATTGCCGGCAGCGCCCGCGCCAGGCAACCTGACGACTACTACTCAATTGTGCTGATGACCGATGGGGAGAATAACCAGGGCCGTTCAGCCGGCACGTTCCTGTCCGACTACCGCGGCTGGCCCGCGGCATGGCGGACGATTCCCACCTTTCCTGTCCTTTTCGGTGAGGGAAATCCCAAAGAGCTCCACCAGATCGCCGACACTACCGGCGGCACCGTCTTTGACGGCCTTCACGCTGACCTGAGCGCGGTGTTCAAGGACATTCGTGGCTATCAGTGACGGCTTGGCGGGCCGGCTCGTCACGTATCTCGGCAGCCGCAAGAACGTGGCCGGCTGCGTACTGGCGCTCGGAGGCCTTGCCCTCTACTTCCTGGGTGTTGTAGGCGCCTTCTGGCCGCTGGTAGTGCTGGCTCTCTACCTCATCGGCGCCCTGGCCATGCCCTCACGCAGGCAGCCATCGATCGGCGGCGGCAGCTTCGATGCGGATCTTGTCAGGTCGGCGCTGGATCGTCTTGTGCGGCGCGTGGCAAGCCAGGCACCCCCCGATGTGACGGCCAGGGTGCGGGAGATCCAGCAGGAGATCCTTGGAGTGCTTCCTGCCACAGCCCGATTCCCGCTCGGTTCGGAGGATCTCTACGTGATCCAGCGCACCGCCACCGACTACCTGCCGGCCGCCCTCGATGCCTACCTTGCGCTTCCTCCTGAGTACGCAACCAGCCGGCCGTTGCAAGATGGCAGGACCGCCAGGCAGGTTCTCCTCGAGCAGCTTGAGCTGATCAATTCGAAGATGGAGGAAGTGGCGGATGCGGTCCACCAACGGGACACCGATCGCCTGCTGGCGAGCGGGCGCTTTCTCGAGGAGCGGTTCGGGAAGGGAGACCTGAGCCTGCCCGGAAACAACTGACCACCCATTGGGCAAACTGCCGGCAGAGCGCCCTCTCCTCTCCTTGGCGTCGGAACGGGCCATCTCCCGACACTTGGCCCAGATACGCTACCGCTGCGGGTCAGGTAGGCAAACCTGCGGCCGATCCCCACTTTCCAGGCGGCAATAGAAGTCGAGGTGCTGCCGGGCGCAGGCCTCCCATGTGTACCGCGCCGCCACAATGGGGCCCTCGCTCGCCAGGCGCTGCCGCAGGTGGGCGTCGGCGACCATAGTCGCCATGGCATCGGCGAGCGCCACCGAGTCCGCCGCTCGCACCATGCAGACCTCCCTGTCCGCGTGCAGGTACTCCTTGAAGACGGGGATATCTGAGGTGATCACCGGCAAGCCGGCAGTCAGCGCCTCCAGGACCGCCAGGCCCCAGCCCTCTTTGACGGATGGGAAAACGAAGGCATCCGCCGACCAGTACCACTCCGCCATCGCGACGTCGGGAACCGTGCCCAGCATGAGCAAATCCTCGCCCCGCTTCAGTCCAAGCTCTGCCGCCCGCGCCAGTACAGCTGTCGTGTAGCCGGAGTGGTCCTGGAATGAGTGCTCTCCAACCACGGCCACCATCGGTCGTGGCATGACCTGGTCCCGGATCCGGGCCAGGGCTTCGACGAGATGGATGCTGCCCTTCCTCGGTTCCAGACCGCCGACGGACAGGAAGAGGAACCTCCCGGAGGTCCCGGTTCTGGCCCGCAAGGGCTGGCTGTCGAAGTCGGGAGGCCTCGCAAAACGCCCTGTGTCCACCCCATTGACGACCACCGTCGCCTGGACGCCATAGTCAGCTGCCAGCCGGCGCCGCCAGTAATCACTGACCACCAGCACGTGATCGGGGTCGACGACGGACCGATGCTGGCAGTCGATGAGGGACTGTGTGGTGAAGTCGTCCACGTGATGGACGGTGCGGATGACCCGAATCGGCATGCCCTCCGCCCGCAGCTGAGTCGCCGCCCGCGCCGCCAGACAGTCCTGAACGTGAAGCACGTCGAAGCGATCCGGCACCAGTGCGCGGAGCCCTGCGGTCAGGGCGGCGATCGTCGCTTCCACGCGCTCGACGAGAGTGGGCGCTTCGGGCGGCGGTGGAATGAAGTCGCAAGGAATCGACACCGGCCGAAAGAAGCCTTTGTCGGGCTCGCCGAGGGCAATTACATGTGCCGGATAGCCGAGCTGGTGGAGTGCTTCGCCTAGCGACAGAGTGTGGACCACGCCACCACGCGGCTTCGTGGAATACGTGACCAGGGCGACCCTAGGCAGTCCCGGCAGCCTTCGCTTCACGACGGCTCCTGCTCTGCGAGATCCGGGCGGCGAGCAGCGATTGCGCCGGCCAGCAGCGCCGCCCGAGCTGACGTTGGTGGGACCAGACACCCCGCCCCCTCGAGAAGCTCCCGCTGCCTGGTGTAGTTCTGCGGGTCACGGTCGGTGCCAAGCACGTAGGCCACGATTGTGGGCCCGTCCTCCCGCTCCACGATCTCTCTACAAACCGGTGCGAGCACCCCGGCCGGGTCTGGGTGGGAGCCATGGCCAAGTACAACATCGAGGAGAATCACCGCAGTTGACGGATGCCTGGCTGCCTCGAGCAGGTGCTCGACACGGGCGGCTGCGTCGATCATCGGGTGGGGGCGGCCCCGTGTGAACTCCTCTTCGCCAAGGTCCAGCAGGACATGCGCGCCCGCGGGTGGAGGCAGGCGCCAGTCTGGGCGCAGAGGCACGTTCGAGTGCAGAGCACCGAGATGCGGATGCAGAAGAAGCATCGCCTCCCGGCAGAGAGTGCCGCCGCTGAACAGGCCTCGAACTGCTCGGCGATAGCCGCTGAGGCTGGACATGGCCGCGGCGGCGCGGGCGGCAAGCCCCCCACCGAGCTGTGGCTCGGGCAGTCCAAGGAGCCGGATGGTGGACACGGCTGCGCCCTCGAGGCTGCGGCAGGCACTGACATCGCGGAGCGGCGGCTCCCCGGCGTCCACAACCGCTCGGCCGAGCCCGAGGAGGGCAGCCACGACAGGCTTGTCGCGCCGTCGTTCCACCAGCACTGACCGGGCCACCTCCGGCGCCGGCGGCTTGGAGATGAGGACCACGGCTTCGGTGTCCTCGTCATCGTTCAAAGCACCAAGGCCGAGAGAGGCCATGCGGCCGCCCACTTCGATGGATAGGTCACGTCCGCCCACGCCGATCACGTGAGAGATCCCCGCCCCCCATCGGTCGAGCAAGCACATCACCTCCTGGGCGCCGGTGCCGGCGGCTGCCACGATCCCGACACGGCCCCGGGTCACCACGTTGGCAAAGCCGAGGCCTGTCCTCCCGAGCAGCGCGGTGCCAGCGCCAGGGCCCATTACGAGCAGACCGAGCTTCGCCGCTCTCGCCTTGAGCTCCACTTCGGCTTCGAGCGGCACGTTGTCGCTGAAGAGAAGGACGTGCAGCCCTGCCGACAGCGCTTTGCTGGCCTCGAGCGCCGCGTATGGACCGGGTACCGAAATGAGAGCCAGGTTGGCGCCGGGCAGCGCCGTGAGCGCTTCACGGAGAGTTCGCGGACGCCGCTCCGCAGCCCACCCCGAAGAGGCTGCCGCCGCCGCCTCGGCGTCCAGCGCCTCTTCAGCTGCAGTCAGCGCAGCCCTGGCAACGCCATCGGTGTGGGCCTCCACGACCAGAAGCAGGTCGTCAGCGCTGGCACCGTCCAGATCCCCGGGTGCGAATCCCCGCTCGGCCAGCTCCTCGAGGATGGCGGGGGTCGCCATCACGGCTGCCGCCCATTCCACTCCGGATGCGTCCTGCATTCGTCGGGTCGCGCTCATGAGCCTGATCGAGTCCATATAGGTCCCTGGCCTGGAGCGCAGCAGCCGTCTCACCAGCCGGACGCCCTGACGGCGCGGCCCGGCACAACCCGCGTACCGTGTTCGCCGCGGACAGCGGCCAGCACATGCTCAGGTGACGTGATGATGGCCAGCTCGCCGCCTTCACGTACGAACCTGGCAGCTGCCTCCACCTTTGGCGCCATGCTGCCGGCCGCGAACTGTCCCTGGCGGAGGAAGGATTCCGCCTCATCCCCGCTCAGCTGATCGACCGGTGCGGCTCGAGGCGTTCCAAAGCCGATCAGCACGCGGTCCACGGCGGTGGCGAGGACGAGGAGTCCGGCGCCTATGGCCGTAGCCAGCCGAGCCGCAGCCAGGTCCTTGTCCACCACCGCATCGACACCCGTCAACGTGCCACCCTCCGCCTTTAGGGTGGGAATGCCTCCTCCGCCCGATGCGATCACGAGGAACCCAGCCTCGACCAGTAGGCGTACGGCGCGGCCCTCCACGATGGCCAGCGGCTCGGGCGAGGGGACCATACGGCGGTAGCCGCGGTGCGCGTCGTCCGCCACCTGCCAGCCGTAGCGCTCGGCGAGCTCGTGCGCCTGGGTGCGGCTGAAGAACGGCCCGATCGGCTTCGTCGGCCTGGCGAACGCACCGTCTCCAGCATCGACGACGACGTGGGTTACCACCGCGACCGGCTCGATCGGCCGCTCACCAATCGCGTCGCGCAGCGCAGACGCGAGCACGTGCCCGATGTGGCCCTGTGTCATCGCCCCCAGGACGAAGAGCGGCTCGGGCGGCACGATGTCGACGGCTCGCTCTTGCTGCAGTGCGAGGCGCCCGACCTGAGGACCGTTGCCGTGCGTCACCGCGACGCGATAGCCGGCGTCCACAAGCCCCACGATGGCGCCGGCCACGGAGCGTGCATTCTGTCGCTGCTGCCGGTAGCTTCCCTCCTCGCCCTCGCGCGCCAGCGCGTTGCCGCCCACCGCCACGACAGCGGTGAGCGTCACGGCGCTCGCAGGGCGAACCAGAGGCAATGCGCGGGCTTCGAGGTTGGGTTGGACCAACTGTGCGGCCGGTCGGTCCGCCAGTGCAGCGCGTCCCCCGGGCCTACGCAGTGCTCCTCGCCGTCGATCACGAACCTGATCGTGCCGTCGAGCATGAACACCAGCTCCTCACCGGGGTGCTCCATGGGCCGCGGGCCGCTGTCGGCGCCCGGATCCATCGTCGCCAGGGCGCCCGCCATGAAAAACGGCCCGTAGGGCCCGCTGATGCCTTGAAGGTCGAGCCCTGACTTCGAGGTGAAGACCCGTCTGCGCTCGCCCGCCCTTACGAGAACCGAAGGGGCGCCCGCCTCCTCCTCCACGAAGTAGCTGACGGGCCGGTTCAGCGCTGCTGCAAGCTTCATGAGGGTGGCCACCGTGGGCACCATCCCATTCCGCTCCAGTTTGTGGATGGCCGCGGCTGAAACATCGGAGCGCTCGGCCAACTGCTGGAGCGACAGGTTCTTCTGCCGCCGGAGCTGACGAACCTTTGAGCCGATACCGCCGATGACCTGCTCGATCGGTGCCGATTCATGCCTCGGTGCCGATCCCTGCCTCGGAGCCGCCATGTCGCTTTTCAATCGGGTGCCTTAGGAAATATAATCGAGGCGCCCACAATAGAAGACGTCCTTCAGACCATAGTATATGACCGCAAGCAAGTGTGGGCTGAGCTGAGGGCGCGCAGATGAAGCGAATCGTGGTCGTCGGTGGGGGAGCCGCCGGGATCGGCGCAGCCGGCGCTGCGAAGCAGACCGATCGCTCGGCCGACGTGCGCGTCTACACCGACTTCGAGGACGTCGGTTACAGCCCTTGCGGCATTCCGTATGTCCACGGCCGTGAGATCTCGAACTTCCCGGCGCTGATCCTCCAGAGCAAGGAGTTCTATGAGGAGGCCGGCATCGACGTCCACTACTCGACACGGGTGACCCAGCTTGATCTGGACAGGAACCGGGTCATGGTCGAAGGTGAGGGAGACGTCGGCTATGACGCTCTCGTGCTGGCGACAGGGTTCGAGTATGAGCCGCCGGGCGTGCCCGGCAGCGACCTTGAAGGCCTCTACTACGTCAAGAACATCCGGCGAGCCATGGTCTGGGACGAGATCCTGGACGAGGCGAAGCGGGCGGTGGTCGTCGACGCCACGCCTCTCGGCCTCGAGATGGCGACCGCACTGGCACACAGGAAGATCGAAACGCATTTCGTCGATCCCCACCCGTGGCTGCTCGCCGAGGCAGGGGACCCCGACATTCTCAAGCCTGTCGAAGACTCACTGGTTGAGCTCGGTGTTCAGATGCACCTGCGAACCAGGGTCGAAGCGTTCCTCGGGGACGGCAAACTGGCGGCGGTCAGGACCTCGGACGGTGAGATCCCTGCCGACGTGGCGGTCGTATGCACACCGAAGCAGCCAAACAACGTCCTCGCCCGCCGGGCTGGGGTCTCGATCGGGTCGACTGGTGGCTTGATCGTCGACGAGAAGATGGCGACGTCACGGGCCGGCGTCTGGGCCTGCGGAGACTGCGCGGAGCTGCCTCATGCCGTGACCAGAGTTCCGATCCAGGGACTGACCGGCAGTCATGCCTACGCGCAGGGCAAGGTGGCCGGATCCAACGCGGCAGGCGGCGGCCGCGCCTACCGCCCCGTTTACGTGCCCTGGGGCATGGCCGCGGGAAAGTGGATGATCGGTGGCGTCTCCTTCGGTGAGACGCTGGCGACGGCGCTCGGCATCCCTTTCGTGATGGGTGTCGCCGAGGGCATCTCTCGCGCCCGCTACTTTCCCGGCGCCATGAAGATTCGCGTCAAACTGCTGGCCGAGCCGGACACCCTGCGCCTGATCGGAGCCCAGATCGTCGGAGGCGAAGGTGTCAAGGAGCGGGCCGACTTCCTGGGCATGGCGGTGTATACGGGCATCACCATCCCGGACCTGGCCTGGATGGAAAACGTGTACTCGCCCGCGATCGGCGCCCTCAACGAGCCCATCGCGCTGGCCGCGCAGAACTGCCTCGCGAGCCTGGGGAGGTGAAGGTGGGGCTCAATCAGTGGCTGCGGCACAATTCGGAACGGCACCTGCTGGAGGCCGCTCAGGAGAAGCTCGCGCAGCGGTACCTGGGGCGCCCGGGCCCCGCTCGCCGCGGCGGCGCTGCCGAATTCTTCTGGCGGCGCGTGTTCGTCCCCATCTACCGTGCGCTGCCCTGGCGGCTGCGCCAGGCGGCGATCGTCGCGCTGCCTGGAAGCCACCGCCGGGCCTGGAAGCAGCGTTCTCCGCCGGCAGGGCCGGCGATATAAGACCAGCCGCAGATTCTCAGGAGGCCTAGAGACAGAATGCCAAAGACAGTCGAGACCCCAAAGGCAGAGCAGGGCCAGTTTCTTTACAACCCGGAGGAGAAGCTCTTCGACGACATCAAGGCCAGGCCTGGGGAGAAGGCATACGTCTTCCTCCACACCATCCCCTACGAGGGCTCGGTGGGCCTGGTGAATCTACTCACGGCGACGCGGCTGAGACGGAAGGGCTTCGACGTCCACATCGTTCTCTACGGCCCGGGCGTGCTGCTCGCGTCGGGCACCAGAGGCTACCCGGCGGTGGGCCAGGAGGCCTTTCCCGGCCACCTCGCCATCAACAACCAGATCAAGACCCTGGTCAACGAGGGCGCCAATGTCTATGCGTGCCGCTTCGCCATGGGGGCGCTCTATGGCTTCCGTGAGGATGACCTGATCCCCGGTGTGAAGCCTTTCAATCCCCTCGACGTGCTGGACTCGGCCCTCACCGCCTGGCGGGAGGGCGCCTTCCAGATCAACACCTGGACAGTGTGAGCGGGGCAGGCCAGGGGTCTCGCTTGTCCCTGGCCGCTCCCCTGTGATCACCGTGTCCGAACGCCCAGAGGATCTCGCCCGCCGCTGGCAGCGAGCCGAGGAACGGCTCTATCCCGTGGTGCTCGTCAGGCCGGACCTGTACGAGAAGTCGCTGAAGCTGGCCCGGGCGGTAGCCGACCGGCTGGCCCAATGTCACAGCGAGGAAGACCTCGCTGAAGCCTACGGTGGAGCCGCCGAGCTCGTAGCCAGGGCGGCGCAGGAGGAAGAGATTCCGGCGTCAGACCTCGACCAGGGCCTGGTCGCGGACGCCGGCTTCAGCCTGCGCCGGCGGGAGGTGGTCACCGAGGTACATCGGGCGGAGGCCATCCGGCGCATCCAGGATGCGCGGCTGCATGGGGAACGCTGGAGCGTGCTCTACGAGACCGGAAGCGGCTTTCCGCCGATTCCCTACCGGCGGCTGGAGATGCACCTCGCTGACGGCGCCGGCCTGCACGCTTTCATCGAACAGGACCCGGACAGGGCAGCGCCGGTGTTCGGCGTCGAGGGTGTGCAGCTGGAGCCGGCGACCGGTGACTGGGCGATGGATGCTCCCCAGCTGGCGGAGCGCCAGCTCTTCGACTCGCGGCAGGCCTGGGAACGGGCCATAGAGGAGCTTCGCGGCCGCTTGTCTTGAGCTGAAAGGGACCCGCCCCCATCTTGACATTCCCGCGTACTGGAGTAGACGATTGTTTCCTAAAGTGATCGGCGCAGGAAGGGCGTAGTGACTGGAGAGCGGATCAGCAGACGGGTCATCGACGCCCACAGCCACATCGGCGAGATGGCGGCCTGGAAGTTCTACGACCTCAGGGAACCCGTGAAGCCCACCGTCTACGAGTTCCCCACCGTGTCCGACTACGTCGCCCATATGGACCGCTACCGGGTGGAGCGGGCCCTCGTCATCCCCAATTACGGAATCCCCGTCCAGGAGCAGCCTTTCTCACTGAACCCGCTTGCCATCCAAGCAGCACAGTCGAACGAGCGATTGCGCTGTGCGCTATGGGTTTCGATCCTCCCACAGAACAGAGAGCGGACGCTGGAAGCCTTGAAGCACGCCGGCGAGCGCGGTGTCGTCGCCTTGAAGACCACCTTCCTGCTGGGCGGGAATCCGAATCCCGAGACCTGGGACGAGGAGACCACGGCCCTGGCCGAGGCTTGCTTCCGCGCCGCCGAGGAACACGATCTGGTCTTCCACTTCCACACCAGCCCAGGCGGCAGCTCCGACATCAGCAACTACATCCCTCTCATCGAGCGCTACGGAAAGCGAGTGAAGCTGTACCTGGTCCACTTCGGTGGTGGGGTGAGCGGCCACATCAGGTTGGTGCCCCGCTTCCTCGACTATGTGGAGCAGGGCTATAGGGTGTACACGGACACCTCATGGGCCATCGGCTTCGGTGCGCGCTGGCTGCTGGCCGAGATCGAGCGCCGGGGGGTCGGCGGTGATCGAGTGCTGTTTGCTTCCGACGAGCCCTGGAGCGACTTCTACGGTGAGTACTGGAAGATCAACGGGGCCGCGGTCAGCGACGAGCTCAAGGACCGCGTCTTCTACCGCAACTTCGAGGAGCTGTATGGCGGCAGGTGAGCCGCAGCCCCGGCCCGTGCGCCCCGACCTTGGCCCGCTGCTGACCGAGCTGCAGAGTGCCGGCGTCCGGGTCGATGACACGGGCGTGGAGGGCCGGCGAGGGGGCGCGGGCCCCTCCGACGCCGCCATGATCTGGGTGGAGGGAATCGCGGTCACCTTCCCCTTCGCCTCGGATTACGTCTCCAGCTCACCGTTCGTCCTGCGTCCTGAGGGTGAGGACTGGGCGCTTTACCGACTCGACCAGCGGGTGGGCCGCGCGACCATCCCACCCCGGCCGAGGTTCTACGACCTGACCACCGCCGACGGCATTCCGTACTGGAAGATCGCGCTCCTGCACCTTGACTCGCTGGCCAGCACGGTTATTCAGACCTGCGCCTACTGGGATACGCCGGATCAATGCCGCTTCTGCGGGATCGAGGTCTCCCTGCAGGCCGGCCGGACGACGGCCGTGAAGCGGCCCGAGCAGATGGCCGAGGTGGCGCTGGCCGCCAAGGAGCTGGACGGCGCCGTGGACGTGACGCTCACCACGGGGAGCACACGATCCAGGGATCGAGGTGCTCTGTATGTCGCCCGCTGCGCGCGGGCCATCAAGGACGCAACCGGGCTTCCCATCCAGGCCCAGTTCGAGCCACCGGAGGACCTCGACGTCCTGGAGCGGGTGAAGGAGCTCGGTGTCGACTCGGTCGGCATCCATATCGAGACGTTCGACCCGCAGGTCTTCACCTGGGTCGCACCGGCCAAGGCTCGCACCGGCGTGGAGGGGTACTTCCGCGCCTGGCAGCGGGCGGTGGAGGTGTTCGGCCGTGGCCAGGTCTCCACCTACGTGATACTGGGCATGGGTGAGGACCCCGCTGTGACGGTCGATGGCTGCAAGCGTGCCGTTGACCTGGGCGTCTACCCCTTTATCGTGCCGCTGCGACCGGTTCCGGGCAGCCTCATGCAGGACCTGCTGCCGCCGCCGCCGGCGTACGTGGAGTCGATGTACAGGCAGGTCGTGCCGCACCTGCTCTCGCGCGGCCTCGCAGCCGCACACGTGCGAGCTGGCTGCGCCCGCTGCAACGCCTGCTCCGCAATGAGCGCATTCGAGCGAGCACAGAGTGACGTTCCCACGAGCCGCCGGCTCCGGGTCCTCGGCGCCGGCTGAGGCGCCCAGGAGCGAGCCCGGGCACTGCGAGATCGCCCGCTCGGCAGCCGACCTGGCCGACCACTTCTCGATCCGCCATCAGGTTTTCGTGAACGAGCAGCGCATCTTCGCCCGAAGCGACCGGGATGAGCACGATCACGACCCCGCGACGCTGCACGTGCTTGGCCGTTGGGAGGGCCGGCCCGCGGGCGCTGTACGTCTGTACACGCTCGACGATCGAGGCCTCTGGAAGGGCGACCGGCTCGCGGTCCTGGCCGCCTTCCGACAACAGCGGCTGGGCGAGCTCCTGGTTCGATTCGCGGTGCAGACCGCCGGCGAACGCGGCGGAGACCGCATGATCGCCTACATCCAGCTCGCGAACGTCCCCTTCTTCGAGCATCTGGGCTGGTGTCGGGTCGGCGACCCGGTCGAGTATGTGGGCCTGCCTCACCAGCAGATGGACATTGCGCTTAGCCGCTGACCGATCAAGCGTCGGTGCTTGAGGAGATTCCCCCGGGCCGAGCCAGGCCAGTCACGGGCTTCGAGGCAACGTCCATGAGCAGAGCCTCTTGACCGTTCAATCGCGCACGGAGCTGGCCCGAGCCGTCGAGCGTCCCGATCGGTCGGCAGGCGAGCCCGCTTGACTCGAAGAGCCGCCGGCAGTCGTCCGCCCGTCTAGGCGTCGAACAGAGAAGAAAGCCGTATGAAGGAAATGCCTGCAGCCAGCGGCTGAGGCCGACGTCACCGGGCCGCGGCACCGACTCCAGCTCCACGGCGCAGCCCAGGTGGTTCGCCTCCAGCAACATGGCAAGAGATCCAAGCAGCCCCGCCATGCTCACGTCCTTGGCCGCGACGCAGACGCCGGCCTCGGCCGCGGCGGGCAGAAGCGCCACGTCGTCCCGCATCCGTGGGCCGCGCCGCTCAATGGCAGAGAAGAAGGGAAAGTCCTCACGCATATCGCCGTCCAGGCAGGCTGCCAGCAGCAGCGCCTGGCCAGGCGCGGCGCGGCGCGCGGACAGCGGGCGCACGGCCCGGCCGAGGATGAAGGCGGAGAGAGCAGGTGGCCCGTCGCGCACGCTGAGGTGGCCGCCGACGATTGGCACGCCGTAGAGAGAGGCTGCCTCTCGCATCCCCTCCAGCGCCTGGCGCGCCAGCTCCCGCGGACCGACGATGGTGTCGACGATCGCGAGGGGCCGCCCCCCCATCGCCGCGACGTCGTTGACGTTGGTGAGTACGGCGGCCACTCCGGCGCCATGCGGATCGGCCGCGACGAAGGGCGGGAAGATGGCTTCCCCGGCTACCAGCAAGCAGCCTTGTGAGTTGGCGCCTGCCCGGCTCCCAGCGCCGGGCTCGGCAACGTCGGCGGGGCTCAGGATGGCAGCGTCGTCTCCTGGACCGCCAAGCCAGTCGCTTGGCCCCAGGACTTCGCTGATCAGCTCGATGGAAGCCTTACCCCGCAGCGACGGGTTCTCCTCGAACTGGCGGACAATCAGATCGAGCTCGTTTTCGCCCTGCAAGCTGCCCCTCCGGCGTCGCTTACACTATACGATCCGCACGTTTACTAAGGGAGACGCATGGACCATCGCAACTTCATGCCTGGCCAGTACAGGGGTGTGTCCGTCGCGCAGGTCGATTTCGCGCTGGAGGACCCCGGCTTGCGGGCTCACTTCCTGGGTCGAGAGGCATACCGCCGGACCCGGTTCATCGTGGTCAGGCAGGGCGACCGAACGGCGGTGCTTGAGGTCAGTAAGGACTCCCCCGATGACCTGTTCTCACCGATCACTTCAGTCGAAGTGCTAGCCGGCCCCACCGAGTGCGCGTATCTGGTCGCGCCTGAGGTGGACACGGGCGTCCCCACGCAGGTCGCTGCTGCTGCTCGCCGGCTTGCGCCACGGGCACGATGCGTGATCGTGCAGGGACGCTACGAGCACGTGAACTTCATGCTCGAGCCGAGCCCTGTCGCGCTGAAGGTGGTCGAGGTGGTGCCGCCCGAACCACCCAAGCTCATCGACCAGGTGACGCGGGTGCTGGCAGTCGCAGAGGATCTGCCACCGGTCGAGCTGGACCCCGTCGTCGTCGACGTGCGCGAGCTGGCCGGCCGCCATCCGGCCGGCGCCTACCTCTTCCCGTGTCGTGGCTCCGGCCTTGTTGCGGACGGCGCCGAGGTCAGCTATCTCGACGAGCGTCCCGATTACCGGCCTTGGCTGCTGGTAGGCTGCGCGCGTTCACGGGAGATCCACGGCTGGTTCTACGGGCGAGACGCCGACTGCGTCGACATGTGCCCGCGACGGCTGGCGGCTGGGCTGGACGGCACCCTCCTCACCAAGTGCTGCCTCTTCGAGGACCGCGTCGAAAGTGACGGGGAGGCGACGATCGTGCCCTGGGGAGCCACTCTGGCCCAGGTCCGTGAGGGTCTCAGGGGCCTTCTCAGTAAGGCGGCGCAGGGTTGGTCACCCGCCTGACCGAGTCGGCGCTCTACCGGCACCTCTGGAGCTGCCCTGAGCTCGACGCCGTCTTCGAGGAGCGAGCCCGGCTTCAGGCCTGGCTGGACATCCTGATCGCTCTGGCGCTCGCTCAGGCGGAGCACGGAATCATCCCCGAGTCGTCTGCTGCGGCGATCGCCCTCGGGGCGCGGGTGGATGCCCTCGACCTGCCGTTCGTTGCTGAGGAAACGCGACGCTCCGGTCACTCCACGGTCGGACTCATCCGCGGCCTGATGCGCGTCCTGCCGCCTTCCGCTCGTGAACACGTCTACTACGGCGCGACCGTTCAGGACCTTACCGACACCTGGACATCCCTGGCCATGAAGGCCGTCGGCAGCTTCGCCTGGCGGGAGCTCCGCGAGATCGAGTCGACTCTGCTTGCGCTGGCCGAGCTGCACCGCGATACCCCGATGCTGGGCCGCACGCACGGACAGCCAGGCTCTCCGATCACCTTCGGCTTCAAGGCCGCCTCCTGGGCCGACGAGATCCGCCGCCACATGGAACGGTTGCGACAGGGTGCTCCGCGCTGGCTGGTCGGTCAGCTGGCGGGCGCTGTCGGCACGCTGGCCTTTTTCGGTGAGAGCGGCCTCGCTGTGCGGGCGAGCTTCTGTCGCCGGCTAGGGCTGATGGAACCCGGCGTCTCCTGGCTCGTTTCCCGGGACCGGATCGCCGAGTTCGTCCATCTGCTCGCCATGTTGACCGCCACGCTGGCCAGGATCGGGACCGAGGTCTATGAGCTGCAGCGGCCCGAGATCGGGGAGCTGCGCGAGCGCAGCCGGCCCGACGCGGTGGGCAGCATCACCATGCCTCACAAACGCAATCCTGAGGTGGCTGAGCACCTGGTGACGCTGAGCCGATTGGTGCGTGCCCAGGCCGGGGTGGTCCTCGAGGGCATGGTGCAGGAGCATGAGCGGGACGGTCGCGGTTGGAAGGCGGAATGGGCGGCATTTCCCGAGTCCTGCCTGCTCTCGGGCGCGTCGCTCTCGCTGGGAGCGGACATGATCAGGGGGCTGGAGGTGGTTGCCGGCCGCATGCGGCAGAATCTCGAAGCGAGCGGCTACTCGGCCAGTGAGCGGCTACTTGCGACACTTGCGCCGCGTCTCGGTAAGCACGAGGCGCAGCAGCTGCTGCAGGAGCTGTTGGTAGGTGCGTCGCAGCGCGGTCAGTCGCTGAGCGAGGCGCTGGCCGCGGACGATCGTCTCGGGGGCCAGCTGGCGAGGCTGGATGTGTCGGAGGTGCTTCAGCATTCGGACACCGGGTTCTCCGGAGCGATGGCGGACGCGGTCGTCGCCCACGCCAGAGCCGCCCGGTCACAGGAGAGCGACGAGTGGCCCTAGGGCTTCCGCCGAAAACCCATGGCCCATCTGGGGGGCAAGCCCCCCCGGAACGAATCTCGTCAAGGCACGCTTCGCTCTCTGGCCTTGACAAGATTCGGGTGCTGTGGTGGATCCACAGCACGCCCCCCACGGCCGCTGAGGAGAGCGGCCGTCCCCACTGCGTGGGGCCCCGGGTGCCCGCACGGTCACTTCGGACAGAACTTCTGGCTAGCTGCTTCGGAAACGGCTTCGCTGAGGCTCTCGGCCGCGGCGAACTCGAGCTCCGGCGCACCCTTGATCGTGTTCGACACCCAGCAGTAAGGAACCGCGTCCCGCACCAGCCGCTCCAGGTGAGCGGGTGGCAGGCTGCACGAGGCTTCGACCCGCATCCTGCGGAACCTCGGCCCCGCATACTCCCCGACGGCGGTGACGGCCAAGTCGCGAGGCAGTTCCACTCCGCGCTTTCGAGCAACGTAGGCAAGTGCCATCGTGAAGCAGGAGGCCAGGGCAGCCAGCAGCAGTTCCGTCGGCCGGGGCCCGGTGTCTGCCCCGCCCTCGTCCGGTGGCTCGTCTGCCCGCAGCTCGAACTTATCCCTGGCGACGATCCGGCAGCTGTACCCGCCCTCCCAGTACGAGGTGACCGCCATCATGGCAGACGATAACGCACGGCGTATTCAGCTGCCCAAGCAGGTGGCGGTGCTCAACGTCGGTCTAGGGACATTCGCAGAGGCCATCCGCGCCCAGGGCGCGGCCGCGGTCGAGGTCGACTGGCGCATACCCGCGCGAGGTGACCTTCAGCTTGTGGCGGCACTGACTCGACTCTATGGCCGGCTCAACTCCCAGGTCGAAGCCGCCAACACTGAGGTCATCAGGCGCCTGGACGAGTCGTCGCCCCGGGTTGTCGGCATCTCACCCGCGCGTGCGGTCATCCCCGACCTTGACGAGCGGATGGTGCTGCATTGCGGACCTCCGCTGGCGTGGGACGAGTTCTGCGGTCCGCTACGCCGATCAGTGCGTGCCACGGTCATGATGGAGGGTTGGGCGCAGTCACCCGATGAGGCCGACTCACTCGTCGCCGGCGGTCGCGTCATTCTTGACGAGGCTAATCGTCACTCCACCGTCGTCCCCATGGCAGCGACGGTGGGGCCGAGTACTGCCGTATTCGTCGTGGAGAACCCCCAGGGCGGCAACCGGAGCTTCTCGCCCATCAACCAGGGGCCGGGGCGAGTGGCCTGGTTCGGCGTCGACTCGCCGGAGGCTGTTCGACATCTGATATGGCTGCGTGACTGCGCCGGCCCGGTGCTGGACGAGGCACTGCAGGCGGCCGGCCCACTCGACCTCTTCTCGCTGATCGCCCAGGGCCTCCTGATGGGTGACGACGTGCACATGCGCTCGCAGGCGACCACCAACCTGTTCCTCCGGGCGATCCTGCCCCACCTGGTCGGCCTAAAGGACCGGCGGGCAGTGAGTGTCGCCCGTTTCCTCTCCGCAAACCACCTCTTCTTCCTGAACCTGGCCATGGCCGCTGCCAAGGCGGCCACCGACTGGGCATCGCTGGTACCCGGCTCCAGCGTGGTCACCGGAATGGCACGGAATGGCACCTCTTTCGGGATCAAGCTGAGCGGCACCGGAGAGCGCTGGTTCACCGCCCCTGCGCCGCCCGTCGAGGACGCGCTCTATCACCCCGGCTTCGGCCAGGACCTCGCCGCGCCCGACATCGGCGATAGTGCGGTGCTGGAGCTGGTCGGCCTTGGCGGTGCCGCCGCGGCCGCCTCCCCTGCAGTAGCCAACTTTCTCGGCGGCACGATGCGCGCGGCTGTAGAGACGACAGAAGCAGCCGAGTCGATCTGCACCGGTCGCAGCAGCAGGCTTCAGCTCGGCTTTCTCGACTTCCGCGGCTCCCCCATCGGCGTCGACGTTCGTCGCGCAGCGGAACTGGGTGTAACACCGGCGATCAACACCGGGATCCTCCACGCCACTGAGCCGCTCGGGCAGATAGGCGCCGGCATCGCGCATGCACCGCTTGACTGCTTTCGCCAGGCTCTGCTGGCGCTCGACGAGCTGCTCGCATGAGACAGGAGGCCGGGCCGTCATCGGAAGCACCAGCACCAGAGTTGATCGAGTCTGGCTTTGCCCTCGAGATCGCCGACGCACCGCTGCTGCACGGCGGGCTCAACCTCGCCGACATGGCCCACGTTCTGGCACTCAGCGACCGAGGTGTGATCCCGCCAGATCCCGCCAACCGGCTGATGCGGCTCCTGCTCGAAGTCCATGCTCTACCCGCCGAGGAGTTCCCCTACGACCCGGCCTTCGGTGAGGCCTACAACTGTCGGGAGCGCTTTTTCACAGAGCGACTTGGAACTGATGCCGGCTGGCTGCACGCCGGCCGGCCTCGACGAGAGGCCGGCAGGGTCGCCTTGCGGCTGGTCCTACGCAGGCTCATCGTCGGGCTGATCGAAGACCTGGCCGCGTTCGCGAGGTCGGTGGCGGAGCTGTCCGCGATGCACGCAGAGACCGTGATGCCTGACCAGACCTATCTCCAGCAAGCGCAGCCTTCCACATTCGGGCACTACTCGCTCACATTCGCCTACCCGGCGCTGCGTGACTGTGAGCGCCTGCTGCTCGACGTTGGCTGGGTAAACCGCAGCCCAGGTGGGGCGGGATGCGTCAACGGCAGCCGCTTGCTCCTCGACCGTGACCTCGTGGCCGGTCTGCTTGGCTTCGACAGCGTGATCACTCACACCCGCGACGCGATGTGGCAGACCGACGGGCTCGTGGATTTGCTTGCGACCACCGCAGGGGTCGCCACCAACCTGAGTAAGCTGGCCGAGGACCTTGAGATCTGGGACAGCCAGGAGTTCGACTTCGTCGAGCTGGCCGGTCCATACACGCGAGCCAGCGTGCTCATGCCGCAGAAGCGCAACCCTTACTCGCTCTCGATCGTCCGCGGCGCCGCCGGGATCCTGATCGGACGGCTGGCCGGCTTGCTGGCGGTCGTGAAGACGCCGTCGGCGCGCAGCGACAACCTTATATTCGCCTACGGCGAGGTGCCCCGCTCCCTGGAGCTGGCCGGAAAAGTCGCTCGCCTCATGGGTGGCGTGGTCGCTAGCCTGCATGTCAAACCCGAGAGGATGTGGGAGTCCCTGCTGGCAGGTTTCTCACAGGCCACCGACCTCGCCGAATTCGTGATGCAGTCCTGCGATGTCGACTATCGCAGCGCCTACCTGATCGTTGGCGCGGCAGTGCGCCGGGCGAGTGCGGAAGGCCAGCGGGGCGTGGATGTCACGGGCGAGATGCTGGACGCAGCAGCTCACGAGCAGCTGGGCCGCCGCCTGGGCCTGGCCGGACGAGACCTGTCAGAGGTGCTGGACCCTCGAGCGATCGTTTTGACGCGGGCGCTTCCGGGCGGCGCCGCGCCCTCGGTCGTGCGACAGATGGCAGCGGAGTGCAAAGCGGAAGCCAGTCAAGCACACGCGGCGGCGGAGGAGCGGCGGCAACACTTCGATCTTGCTGAGGGCCGTCTGCTCGAGACTGTCAGGCAACGAGTCAGCCCGTGACCGGGCCGGGGGCTGGATTCCTCGACCTGGCGCCGCGAGTCGCCAAGCCCAGGGCGATTGGGCTGACGCACGTGATCGACAGGGGCACTCCGCTGCCGGCGCTCGAGACGGTGGTCGAATGGATCGGTGACGTCGTCGACGTATGGAAGTTCGGATGGGGGACGGCCTACGTCGACCCCGCGGTTCGGAGCAAGGTCGACATTCTGCGGCGTCATGAGATCCTCTCATGTCCTGGAGGCACTCTCCTGGAGGTTGCCTGCCTGCGCGGCAGGGCGGATCGGTTCCTTGGCTGGGCGGCGGAGGTGGGCTTCACCGCGGTGGAGGTCTCAAACGGGGCGACTGGTATGAGCGGGAGCGACAAACGCCTCCTGATCAGGGAGGCATCACGGTACTTCCATGTCTTATCGGAGGTGGGCTCAAAAGATCCGAGGGTCGTACTCCAGCCGGCCGCCTGGGAGACAGATGTGCGCGCGGACGTGGAAGCCGGTGCACGCTGGGTCGTGCTGGAGGGCAGGGAGAGCGGATCGGTTGGTCTCTACGATCCGCAGGGCCGGGTGAAAGAGGATCTGGTCGCGCAAGTCACGGCCGCGATCGGGCTGGAGAGGCTGGTGTTCGAGGCTCCTCGCAAGGAACAGCAGGCCTGGTTCATTCGGCACTTCGGCCCCGACGTCAACCTGGGCAACATCTCTCCGGACGATGTGTTAGGGCTGGAGACCCTGCGCCTGGGGCTAAGGGCCGACACGATCGCCCTCCTGCGCTGAATGGACCATGGCGGCCTCAGAGCCCGAGCAGTGCCGGCGGTGCGGCCCGCGGCTCAGTGACTACGGTCAGCAGGAGCCGGGCATGGAGGGTCCACCACCCACTGAACGTCCTGCCTGCATTGCGCACGGCAAGCGGCCGCCAGATCGAGCCTGCTCTGGAATCAGGGTCGACCGTCACCTCAATTTCACGTGCGTCGATGCGGAGGCCCTGCCGCAGCGCCTTGAGGGCGCTCTCTTTGGCCGACCACACCAACGCCACGGCCAGGTCGCGGCCGGCAATTCCGGAGCCGTCGACCAGCGCCCGCTCCGCGGGCGTGAAGAAGTGCCGGGCCAGGGCCTCATGGCGAGGCTCGACCAGCTCGAGGTCACAACCGGCAGCCGTGCCTGGACCGGCGACGAGGCAGGCTCCCACGCCCTCGCGGTGGCTGATGGAGACGTTGACGAGGGCCGGCACGCCGTTTACCAGCGCCTCTGGCGCGCCATCGCTCGCTGTCCGCAGCTCGATCTCGATTGACTCGCCCAGGACCGCTACCAGGGCACGCTTGGCAACCCACCGGCCAAGTCGCCAATCGCGCCGTCGGGCGGGTACGCGCACCGCGGCCAGCGTGGCCAGCTCGGCGGCGGACAGCCAGTCGTTCTCGCGGGGTATATCAGCCTCGGTCGCCAGCAGCACGCCTGGCTCAATTCCAGCTCGGGCCCACGGCAGCCCCGACGGCGTCCCGCTCATGGCGCATGCCCGCTCAAACCATCAACACGGATCTAACGTAGCCCATCATTGCTCGGCAGCAGCTCAGGCCTTCATCGCACCGCCAACGATCACCTGAAGCGAGCACTTGCCGTCGGGGCGAAACGAGGCAAGGCGCCAGCTCAGGGGGGCGCGAAAGACTCTGATCTGGACACAGAACATTCACCCTGTCGCGATGCTTCGGGGTGTGAGGTAGTGCCAGGACTCGATTGCTGGTCGGTGATGGTTGATCGTGGGAGAATCACCGCTGATGGCACCTCAGCAGACCCCTGTTTGGTCTGCGCCAGAAGCGGCGCGGCCGGGTCGTTCCAGGGATTCTGAGGCGAACGTTCGCTCATTAATACGTGCTGGCAGGAAGACCGAGCATTGAGGCCGTCGAACAACGGCTGAGCGCCGAGCTGCGGAGCTGGATGCGCGAGACCGACGATCCTTTGCTGAACGGCCCGATATCGTCCCCTCGATATCGTCTGGCCATGCGGTCGGCTATTGGGAAGACCAACGATGCCGGCTCCTAACCGAGCGAAGCAGCCGATTGTGCTGCCTTGCTTCGAGTATTGGTGCACGCGGGCTTGGCGCGGCCAGCCATCTGCCGGCGTCGCGGGTGTTTCAGGTCCGCACTCGACTCTGTGCCTGACCGTCTCCTACGTCGGCCGGTCACGCTGAGGCCGCCCGCGCCTCGCCGTCGACCAGGAACGGCGTCAGGAGGCCTGGCACAGCCTGGTCGGCAACACGCACCGCCTCATCGAGCGTCAAGTCCTGCACGTCGTACCACTGGCGCCCCGCCGCCGTGGTCGCCACAAGCGTGGCCAGGCCCAGCCGGCGCTGGAAGAACGACTGGGTCAGATTCCAGCCGATGATCCCGTCGCAGTCGAGCATGTACCGGCGCCGCACGAGCGAGCCGCGCCTGGCCACGAGGAAGCGGCCGACAAGAGCATGCCCCAGGCTCAGGTACCGGTCGTACGCCAGTGCCGCGCCGCACGGCACCACCACGAGCAGCACCTCCCAGCTCCAGGCGAGCACGGGCATCAGCCTGGACAACACCACCACCACGCCGGTCAATAGAGCCAGCGCGATGGCCACGCGGGTGTAGCGGCGCCGATGCGCCGCAGCGCCGTGTCGCGCCAGCGGCGCAATGACCGGGTCCCGTGCCCGCAGAACCGCGGCGATGACCCGGACCGCCTCTTCGCGGGGCGCCGGTGGCAGCAGGAGCGTCCCGCCGCGCTCGGCGCCGCGACCGACCCGCAAGCCGGTTGCGATAGCGATGCATCGGGCGCCACGGACAGCCCGGAGCAGCAGCGGCTCGCTGAGCTCTATCCCGCGCAGCCGTCGCTCCTCGATCGCGGTCGACCGCGTCGAGATCAAGCCGCGCGTCACCTGCAGCACGCCGTCCGCCGTCCGCACCAACCGAAAGCCCCAGAACGCCAGTACGTAGCCGACCGCAGACGCGGCCGCCACAGCGACAAGCAGCAAGAACCCGCCGACCACCGCCGCCAACCACGGCGCGTCGACCACCAGCTGGCCCGACTCCGTCGTCAGGCGGGTCGGGTCGACGTGTGCCTCTGATACGACCCGCCAGGCGAAGCCCAGGACCACGAAGACGGTCACGAAGCCAGACAGGGTGAACGGCGCGTAGCGAACCCACGACGGGGCCGCCGCGGCCAGCAGCTCCTGAGAGACCGCCGCCTGGGCCTGCGCCGAGTCATGTCGGTGGAGCAGCTCATCACGCAGGCGAGTCGCGTCGGCTGTTGACAGGCCGTCCAGCCGAAGGGCGTCATCGCGCCCTCGGTCGGAAAGGCCGGTGCCGACGGTGACCCTGGCCAGGCCCAGAACCCGGTGCATTGCGGAGACGGAGACGTCCACCGTCCTGACCCGGTCGAGCGACACGCTGATCACCTGACGTCGCAGCAGGCCTTTCCGCACCTGTATCTGGGAGGCGGCGATTCGGTATGACGTGGTGAACCAGCGCAGCAGGCCCAGGCTGATGGCCACCGCCCCGCCGGCCAGGCCCCACAGGCCGCTGCGGCCAGTGCCGCTGCCGGCGACCACGATGCCCACCAGCAGCGGGAGCAGGCGGCCCACCTCCCGGATCGGGTAGACCAGCAGCAGCCGCCGGTCGAGCCGTCTCCAGGCGGCGCCGTCGGAAGTCGCGGCGGCTTGCTGCTGCAGCGCGGTCACGTTGCGTCGCCCCGCGTGGCCTCAATGGCCCGCGCGAGGTGGTCGACCAGCGCCTGCGCCGTTTCGCGGTCCAGACCGTGGATCTTCAACGGTCCCGCAGCAGACGCCGTCGTGACCGTCACGTTGGAGAGCCCGAAGAGCTGCTCGAGAGGGCCGCGCTCGGAGTCGACGGTCTGGATGCGCGAGATCGGAGCGATCCGGCGCTGCTGGGAGAACCAGCCGGCCTGGGTGTAGACCGCGTGAGGGGTCGACTCCCAGCGGTGGACGCGGTAGCGCCACTGCGGCATGATGGCCAGGTGGCCGGCCGCGACAATCACGGTGGCGGCCAGCGCCGCGCGGTGCCAGCCAATCGCGCGGTCCTGCACGGCGATCATCAGGACGACCTGCGCCGCAATCAGGATCAGCCAGCCAACCGCCGCGCGGGCGGCCCAGTAGCGGATGGCCCTGGGGCTGACCAGGTTGCGCGGCGGCCGCATCCGGAGAGGCGTCCCCGACGAACCGTCAGCCGTCGGGCCGGCCAGCGGTCGCTCCACGTCTTTCATGACCCCTCCAACGCTCGAGCGGACGCTCAGGGTCGCGCCGCGGCCGTGAGTAGCCGCCCCTGTGCATACGCCTGAGCCGCCGCAACGACACATGCGGGTAGCCTCCGCGGAATGACCCACAGCTTCGAAACGCTCGCCATCCATGCCGGGCAGGATCCGGAACCGGTCACCGGAGCGGTCGTGCCTCCCATATTCGCCACCTCCACCTATCAGCAGCGCGCGGTCGGTGCTCCGCGTGAAGGCTACGAGTACAGCCGCACGGCCAATCCCACGCGAAAGGCACTTGAGGACTGCCTGGCCGCTCTCGAGCGCGGCCGGCGCGGCCTCGCCTTTGCCTCCGGCCTCGCAGCCGAGGACACCCTGCTGCGTACCGTTTGCAGCCCTGGCGACCACGTCGTGATCCCTGACGACGCCTACGGCGGCACCTACCGGCTGTTCGCCCGGGTCGCCGATCGCTGGGGTCTACGCTGGACGGCCGCCCCGCTCCACGACCTGGACGCCGTCCGCGCGAGCCTCACGCGTGAGACAGTGCTGCTCTGGGCCGAGACGCCCACCAACCCACTCCTGGGCATCGCCGACATCGCGGAGCTTGCCGACCTCGCACACAGCGCCGGCGCCCGCCTTGTCGTCGACAACACCTTCGCCTCACCTTACCTGCAGCAGCCACTCACCCTCGGCGCCGACGTCGTCGTGCACTCCACCACGAAGTACTGCGGTGGCCATTCGGACGTGATCGGCGGCGCCCTGGTGGTGAGCGATCTCGCGCTTGGGGAGGAGCTGGCTTACCACCAGAACGCAATGGGTGCCGTCGCCGGCCCCTTCGACGCATGGCTGACTCTCCGCGGACTGAGGACGCTCGCGGTGCGTATGGAGCGGCACTGCGACAACGCGGAGCGGGTAGCGGCGTTCCTTGCCGGGCAGCCGGCGCTTTCGAGTGTCCTCTACCCCGGCCTTCCCCACCATCCGGGGCATGCGATCGCCGCCCGGCAGATGCGGCGCTACGGCGGCATGGTCAGCTTCCGCGTCGGAGCGGGCGAGGAGGCTGCGGTGGCCGTCTGCAATCACGCCCGGCTCTTCTTGCTCGGCGAGTCTCTGGGAGGCGTGGAGTCACTCATCGAGCATCCCGGCCGGATGACCCACGCTTCGGCCTCGGGGTCGCCGCTCGAGGTGCCACCAGACCTGGTTCGGCTCTCCGTCGGCATCGAGGCGGTGGATGATCTGATTGCGGACCTTGCCCAGGCTTTGCGTTCAGCCGGGCTGGACATCGAATCGCCTCACACGTTCGGTGTACGCCGCCCTGCAGCACCCAGGTAGGCAAGAAGGTCCTGACGGGCGATGACGCCTGCTGGCTTGCCATCGATGAGGACGAGGGCCGCGCCGGCCTCGGTCAGCAGCGCGACCGCTTCCCCGACCGGCTGCCCTCCACCGATGATGGGCAGAGGCGCCGACATGTGCTGGCCGATGGGGTCCGAGAGCTGCGCCCGGCCGACGAACAGTGCGTCGAGCAGGTCGCGCTCCACGATTGAGCCGACGACCTCAGCCGTCACCAAAGGAGGCTCAGCCTTGACCACCGGCATCTGCGAGACGCCGTACTCGCGAAGAATGTCGATAGCGTCCCGAACCGGCTCGGTGGGGTGCACGTGCACGAGCTGAGGAATCGTGTCCTTCTTCGCAGCCAGGACATCGGCGACGGTCACCTCCTCGCCCCGAGGGCGCAGGAATCCGTAATGCGTCATCCACTCGTCGTTGAAGATCTTCGACAGGTAGCCGCGACCCGAGTCCGGCAGCAGGACGACGATCACGTCGCCAGACCCAACCCGACGACCCACCTCGAGGGCCGCCACGACTGCCATTCCACACGAGCCGCCCACCAGCAGTCCCTCTTCTCGAGCCAGTCTGCGCGTCATCTCGAACGAGTCCCTGTCGCGCACCGCGATGATCTCGTCGCAGACCTGGCGGTCGAAGGTGTCCGGCCAGAAGTCCTCACCGACGCCCTCGACGAGATAGGGCCTGCCCGTGCCGCCTGAGTAGACCGAGCCCTCGGGGTCGGCGCCTATCACCTGGACCGTACCCCTCGAAACCTCCTTCAGGTAGCGCCCGCTGCCCGAGATCGTCCCACCTGTGCCCACGCCGGCGACGAAGTGGGTGATCCGACCGGCCGTCTGCTCCCAGAGCTCGGGCCCGGTGGTCTCATAGTGCGATCGCGGGTTGTTGGGGTTGGCGTACTGGTTGGGCTTCCATCCCCCGGGTGTCTCCGCCGCAATGCGGTCTGACACGCGGTAGTAGGACCTCGGATCGTCCGGTGCGACCGCGGTAGGGCAGACGACGACCTCGGCGCCGTAGGCCTTGAGCACGTCGATCTTGTCTGAGCTGACCTTGTCAGGACAGACGAAGATGCATCTGTAGCCGCGCTCCTGCGCCACCAGTGCCAGCCCGATGCCGGTATTGCCGCTGGTCGGCTCCACGATGGTCCCACCCGGGCGCAGGAGTCCGGCTTTCTCTGCGCCGTCGACCATTCGAACCGCTATCCGGTCCTTGACGCTGCCGCCCGGATTGAAGTACTCGACCTTGGCCAGCACCGTCGCACAGACGCCTTCGGTCACCCGGCGCAGCCTGACCAGCGGTGTATTTCCGATCAGGCGGACGACCGATTCGTAATAGCGCATAGCCTGAGCCTAGTCCAGGTTTGAGACGTGCATTCGCCGGCGGTGGCACGCATCAAACGCGACCAACCGGGTTATCCGCCGGCGGATGTCGGCCTGGGCCAGCGTGGCGAGCGCCGCTGATTACCGAGACAGCGTCTTGCGCTGCGCGTAGACCGTTTCGCCCCGCGCGAGCATCGCCACGAATCGCTCGATCCGGCGAGCTCGAGTCTCGGGGCGTTTCGCGGCCTGGATCCTGTACAGCACGGCGTAACGGTTCTGCGCCGAAAGGATGGCAAACATCGCTTTCGCGGCCGGCTCGGCGTTCAGAGCCGCGGCGAGGTCGTCGGGCACCTCGATGGCTGCCGAACCGTGGTACGCCGCCTGCCATCGGCCGTCTGACTTGGCACGCTCGATTTCGGCGATGCCAGCCGCGTGCATGCGTCCCTCGTCCATGAGCCGCTCGGCGATCACGGTGTTGCGCTTTGACCAGGCGCTGCGTTTCCGGCGCGGAGTGAAGCGCATGCGGTAGGTCGCGTCATCGCGCCCCTGTGTCAGCCCGTCGATCCAGCCATGCGACAGAGCCTCCTCCAGCGCCTCATCGTAAGTGAGCCGCGTCGGGGTGGTCGTGCCCTTCCTGGATAGGACCAGCCATACCCCCCGAGCCTTCGCGTGATGTTTGGCGAGCCACTCCCGCCAGGCAGAAGCGTCGCTGAACATCATCTCCGGCAGCTCTTCAGATTGCGATCCGGTCACCCAGCCATGATCGCAGCTGTGGGCAGTCTTGATTTCCGCGGCCGCTGTAGCGTTCTCCAAGCCCTATATGAAGGGGCTAAGCTGATCAGCCGTGAAGTTCAGTGAGCTGGCCGAGTACCTGGATCAGTTGGAGGCGACGAACAGCCGCAATGCGCTGGTTCGCATCCTGTCCGAGGTGTACAGGGCCTGCTCAGTCGATGAGATCGAGCCGATCACCTACCTGATCCAGGGCCGGCTTGCGCCTTTCTTCGTACCTGTCGAAATCGGCCTCGCCGAGAGGCTGCTCGTCTCAGCCATGGCGATGGCCTATGGCACGCCGAAGGAAGAGGTGACCAAGCTCTACCGGCAGCTCGGCGACCTCGGTGTCACAGCCCAGAGGCTGGCACCGGCGGCCGGGCGTGAGTCGCCGTCTGTTCCCGAGGTGCACCAGCGGTTGCTTGAGATCGCTCGCACGAGCGGAGCCGGGAGCCTTCAGAGGAAGCTCGACCTGTTCGCCGGGCTACTCAGTGATCTGGACCCGACTTCGGCCAAGCATCTGGTGCGGATCACCGTAGGCAAGATGCGACTAGGGATCGGCGACCCGACCGTCCTGGACGCGCTTTCGTTCGCAAAGCGAGGCGATCGCTCGCTCCGACCAGTACTTGAAGGTGCTTACAACCGCACCTCTGACCTTGGCCTTATTGCCCGAACGCTCTGGGCCAAAGATGTGCGCGGAATCGAAGCCCTCAAGGTCACAGTCGGCAAGCCGCTCCGCGCCCAGCTGGCCGAGCGTCTTCCTAATCCAGAGGCGGTGATCAAGAAGCTTGGGCTCGTGGGCGTTCAGCCGAAGTACGACGGCTTCCGAGTCCAGATTCATAAAGACAAGGATCAGGTGAGCATCTTCTCCAGAAATCTGGAGACGATGACGTCGATGTTCCCAGAGCTTGTCGCCGCAGCCAACCGGCTCGTGGTCGAGAGCGTCATTCTGGACGGTGAGGCGATCGCGTACAACCCTGAGTCGGAGGAATACGTCCCCTTCCAGGAGACCACCGCACGACGCCGCAAGGAGGGCATCGAAGAATTCGCGCTCAAGGTTCCCCTCCGAGCGTTCGTCTTCGACGTGATGTATCGCGACGGGTCTGACTTGACGCCGCTGCCCTATGAAAAACGTTTTGAGATGGTCAATGAGGTGCTGAGGGAATCCGATACTCTCGTGATTGCGCCCCTCACCAAGACGGACTCAGTGGAGGTCCTGACCCGGGAGCTGCTCGACAACATCAGCCGCGGGCTCGAGGGAGTCGTGGCCAAACGCCTCGACTCGCCGTACCAGGCCGGCGCCCGCAACTTCAACTGGGTGAAGTTGAAGCGAGTTGCGAGCGGTGAGCTGACAGACACCATCGACGTTGTCCTGCTCGGTTACTACAGGGGCAAGGGCAAGCGGGCGGAGTTTGGCGCGGGGGCCCTTCTGGCAGGGGTGTACGACAGCGATCGAGACGAGTTCGTGACCATCAGCAAGCTGGGCACGGGGCTTTCCGACGAGGGGTGGCGAGAGATTCACAAGCGAGTGAGCAAACTGGAGGTCAGCCCGAAGCCGGCTCGAGTGAATTCGATTCTCGTCCCCGATGTGTGGCTGCAACCGGAGATAGTGGTGGAGGTCCTGGCTGACGAGATCACCCCCAGCCCGCGTCACACGGCCGGCAAGGCTGGCAATGAGCCGGGGTTCGCGCTGCGATTCCCCCGGATCGTTTCCTTTCGATCCGCTGACAAGAAACCGGAGGATGCCACGAGCGTGCGTGAAATTCGTGAAATGTTTCAGCAGCAGCGGCAGCGCCAGGTACGGCAGTAAGTCATGGCAGTCCGCTCGGGATGTCCGATGCCCGGGCCCTCGGCTCAGGCTGTAACCCCTTCGAACTCGACGAGGAGGTGACGGGGACCCCGTAGGACCGGGCTCTCGCGGTACTGGGGCGGGTCCTCGACAAGGCGAGGGTTCTCCAGCCTGCGGGCGATCTCGGTCAGCGCGATCTGCGCCTCGGTCCGCGCGAGCGGAGCCCCGAAGCAGAGGTGGATGCCGCCGCCGAAACCGAGGTGCGCGTTGTCCTCGCGCTCGGGGTCGAAGCGGTCCGGGTCCTGGAAGCGGCGGGGATCGCGGTTGCCGGCGGCGAGCACGAGCGCGACGGGCGAGCCCTTGGGGATGGTGGTGCCGGCGATGTCGATGTCGTCGAGGGCGGCGCGCCAGGGTATGAGATGCACCGGTGGCTCATATCGCAGCAGCTCCTCGACGGTCCCAATGACCAGGTCGGGCTCGTGACGCAGCCGCTCGAGCACGCCAGGGTGCCGGAGCAGGGTGAGCATCCCGTTGGTGATGAGGTTGACGGTGGTCTCATGGCCGGCGATGAGCAGTAGCCTTGCGGCGCCGAGCAGCTCCCCCTGTGACATGGACCCATCTGGGCCGGGGTCGGCGACGAGGCCGGACAGCAGGTCATCGCCCGGCTGGCGGCGGTGGGCCTCGACGAGCTCCGCCAGGTACTGGCCGAACTCGGCCAGGGCCTGGTCGCGCTTCCTCAGCTGCTCGGCGTCTTGCGCGCGCCTGGGATCGATGGCCTCGACCAGCACGTCGACCCACCCGCGGAAGCGCGGCTCGTCTTCGCGTGGCACCCCGAGCAGCCGGCAGATCACCGTCACCGGGAACGGGTAGGCGAAGTCGTCGACGATGTCCACCCGGTTCCGGTCCCCGAAGCGGTCGATCAAGGCGGTGACCACCTCGGCGAGCCACGGCCGCATGCTGTCGATCCGCCCGGGGTCGTGGGGCGGCCCGAAGTGCCTCATCGCCTGGCGGCGCACCCGGTCGTGGTGGGGCGGGTCATAGCGGATGAACCCTCCCGGCTCCCCCGGGCTAACTGCGGGCCGGTAGTACTCCTCAGAGAGGTTGCGCAGATCCGAGCTGATCCGCGGGTCGTGCAGCAGCGCGGCGATCTCCTGGTAGGTACTGACGACGCAGGTGCCGTCCTCCTCGCGCGACACCGGGATCCTCCGCAGCTCGGCGTAGAGCGGGTATGGGTTGGGGCGGTTGGAGTAGTCGAGGACCTGGTCGTAGACGCTGGCCGTCTGTCTCACGGCTACGGCTCCCGGCCCGGCTGCACCAGCACCGCCCGCCGTTCGTTCGGCGCGTGGCCGGTCACCACGACGGTGGCCTGGTGGGCGGGGATCCGGTCCGGGAACTCGGCCGGGACCGGCCGCAAGGCCGGCGGCTGGTCTACTGTGCGGAAGCGGGGCGGGAACGGCGCGCCGGACTCGATCAGCCCCCGGTAGAAGTCCAGCCACTTGGCCTGGTCGAACGAGACCGCGGCGACGATGCGGCCCGCGCGGCCATAGACGGCGACGAACCGGCGGTCCTCGACCGATCCCTGGGCGACCACGACCTCGTCGGCCATGGTCGGGACCCCCATCGACTTGATGTTGGTGCCGAACTGCGCCGACCAGAAGACCGGCACCGAGAGGTGCGGCCAGCGCTCGGTCTGAGCGCTGACCATGTTGTGGGCCGCGATCTCGGCCTGCGTCACCGCGTTGCCCCAGTGCTCCAGGGCGAGGAACTGGTACCCGAAGAGCGGGTGGGGGAAGCGTGCCACGTCCCCGGCGACGAAGACGTCGTCGCTGACGACGCCGTTGACGTCGAAGGCGCGGCAGCCGGCGTCGCAGCCAACCCCCCAGGGGCCGGCCGCCAGCCCCGAGCCCTCCAGCCACTCGACGTTGCGGATCGCGCCCAGCGCGGCCACAGCCACGTCGGCCTCGACCGTGTCGCCATCGGACAGGTAGCCGCGGCGCAGCCGTCCGCTCACCTCTCCTTCCAGGGCGGTGACCGTGACCCCGCAGCGCAGGTCCACGCCGTGGTCGCGCTGCAGGTCCGCCGCCACCCGCCCGATCACGCCCCCGAGCGCGCCTACCAGGGGTGCTCGGCCCTGCTCGACGACCGTCACCGCCAGGCCCAGCTCCCGACAGATGGAAGCCACCTCCGAGCCGGTGAACCCGGCGCCGATGACCAGGACCCGGCGCGGCCCGCTGACCAGCCGCTGCCGCAGCCGGCCCGCGTCCTCGCGCGTGTGGATCACGAAGACCCCGTCCAGCGCGGCCTCCGCCTCGTTCGGCCAGGGCCGGGCGCGCGAGCCGGTGGCGATCAGCAGGCGGTCGAACACGACCTCCTGTCCGTCGGCCAGGTGCACCCGCTTGTCGGTCAGGTCCAGCCCGGTGGCCGGCTGGCCGAGCCGCCACTCCACCTCGAGCTCGCGGAGTTCCGGCAGCGCGGTGCGCTCCGCCGCCAGCAGGCCGTTGAGCACCTGCTTGGACAGCGGCGGCCGGTCGTAGGGCTCGCTCGGCTCGTCCCCGATCACCGTCAACGACCCGGTGAAGCCCTCCTCTCGCAGCCTCTCCGCGGCCTCCAGGCCGGCCGGCGAGGCGCCCACAATGACGATGCGCCGGACCCACTCCGGCATGTGGCCGTTCGGGCCGGCGGCCCTCTGGGGCACGTCCCGGGACTCCAGCCGGTCGACCAGGATGGCCTGGACCGGACAGGCGGCGGCGGCCCGCAGGACGCGCTCGCGCTGCGCGTCGTCCGGGTTGAGGTCGTACATCAGGGCCTCCTCGCCCTGCATCCTGAAGATGGCGGGCGCGTGAAAGGCGCACTGCGCGTACCCCTGGCAGCGAGTGAGATCGACGACCACCCTCATGCTCCCAACACTGACCCGATCGCAGGCGGGCGTCACCTCGCCGGGAACATACGTTGGCTTGTTGCATTTGTCTGGGGCCGTTCTGCCCGGTTCCTGGCCCCTCTTGCGGTCAGTCTTGCAGCACCTCGGTCTCGCCCAGATGCTCTTTCAGGATTCGTCCAGTCCTGGCGCCGGGCAGGGCAGCCACCGAGTCGGCGGCGCTGCGCCGACGCCACCAGCGCGCGACATCACGGGGCAGGGCGCTCCAGCAGGAACCGTCTCCCCGCATCGCCTCCAGGAACGCCAGGTACACGCCACGGTGGCAGGTTTGGCGCAGGTAGTCGGGATGCGAGTTGAGCAGCGCCATCCCGCAGACCTTGCGGACGTATGCGATCTTCTCGAGCCACAGCCGCGGCTGCCGCTCGCCCAGTACGTCGATCAGGGTGGAATCCTGGGCCAGGGTGTAGGGCAGCTCCAGGAAGTGGCCGATGGTGAACGGCCACAGGCTCATCGTGCCTCCGGGCACCGGCTCGAACGGGTCTGAGTCGAAGAACGAGGCGTCGTACTCGACATCGAGAGACTGCATCCATTCGGGGTGGCGATGCGTCAGCGGAGAGCGGAAGCCGACCGCGCCCAGCCGGCGAAGGTGCCGGTTGATGTGGGGCACGCTGGCCTCGAAGGCGCGTCGCGAGCGGAGCTCTCGGCCATCGTGCTTGCGGCCGTGCACCCCGACCTCGAAGCCGCGCGCCACGAGGTCCTCGATCAATCCGTGGTCCACTGGATACCGCTCGGCCACGAAGTTGAACGAGGACCTGAACCCCAGCTGCTCTTCGAGATTGGCGACTTCCGGGATGAAGCGCTGACCTTCGGCCGTCTCGACGTCGTGGGTGAGCACGAGGGCGTACCTGGCGCCCGCCGGCCAGAAGAAGATGAACGGGAGCTCTGTGCGGCCCTCGAGAAGCATCAGCTCTCCGATGACGTCCCAGAGGAAGCGGCGGTAGCGGTCCTCGATCGGCCATCCCAGCGGGAATGCCCGCTGAGCGCGTTGGTGCTGCAGGCGGCGGCTGCGCACCACAAGCGGGCGCGGTATGAGCGGCTTCACCAGGTAGTAGAGCCGCCGGGCCCGGGACAGGCGCCAGTGGTCAGGGCCGAACTGGCCCTCGCCGAGTGTGGCCTCGAGGAGCCGCTCGATCCGGTCGCCCGCGGTTCGGGCCCGGGATGGCAGGACCGCGGCTGCGCGGCGGACTGCAGTGTCCCACCGCGCGAGAGTGGGCTGGGGCGACAGGAGGGGCCGCCAGAAGCTCATCGGGTGATTGGCCGCGTAGAGGCAGCCGCTCATGCCGCATACCGGTAGAGAAGACTGCCCAGGGCACGGCATACCCCCGCCGGAGAGTGTCTGATGAGCAGTCCCAGGGCCCCACCGGCCCATCGGTGAACTGGGAGGGCTCGTGCCTTCGAGCTTCCACCGCCCGTGACGGTGTATGTCAGCGGCAGCGCCTCGGCGCCGAACCCAGCTTTGAACTGCTGCAAGCCCCCGTGCCCTGTGTCGCTCCTGCCGAAGTCGTACGCTCGGTGGCCGGCGTCCGAGGCCCAACGGATCGACTCCCAGACGAGGATTCGGTTGGCCCGCAGGTCCCAGTGGGAGGCGTCGGAGGCCAGCCACTTCAGGATCACGGTCCCGTTCCACGCAAGCAGCACCGCCGCGGACAATGGGTGCCCTGCCGGCGTTTCAGCCACCGCCAGCACGCCACGTCCTGCTTTGATCACGTGCTCTCCGACCGCATCAACGAAGCGACGTGGCTGAACTGGGACGCCCTGCCGGCGGCGCGTGCGCACCTGAAGGCGGTAGAAGACGTCCAAGTCCTCGAGCGACCTGCTGAACCGAACGCGGACCCGGCGCTCCGCGACCCGGATGTAGCGGCGATCCCTCTCTCGAACCCCCTTCCACAGGCTCTCGACCCCGCCGTTCAGCGCCAGCACCTGGCGGACGCCGATGGCTTCTGGCTTCCAGGCTTCTCCGGCTGGAAGCTCGCCGCGCACCTCGAGCGCGACGCCCTCGCGCTTGCTCCAGGGGCCGAGGTCTGCCGCAAGGCGCTGCAGGCTCGCACCGTCCCGCGCCAGCGGCGGACAATGGTCGGAGAACGGCAGTGAGACCCAGGCCGGCCCACTGAGCCGGCGTACTCGCACCGCGGGCACCCCTGCGGCCACCCGGCCTACAGCATCAAGCTCAGCCAGCACCGTGGCGCGGTACCGATACGTGTCCGCGATGACCTGGGCCCAGGCGGGGAGGTGGAAGACCGTTGCATCCGGCGCCGCCGCGACCAGGTCCATCCATGCGGGGTCGTCCGACCTGAGCGCGACGAGCCGGCCGGAGCCGTCCCCGACAGTTGGGCCTCCAGGCACCAGGCGTCCAGAGGGCGCCCTCACTCGGCCGCTTCCACCACGCGCCCGGTGGGCGTCAGAGTGCCGGACCGCAAGGAGTAGACGGCGCCTTCGGCGGCGTGGGCCAGCACTGCCTTGATGCCGAGCGCGCGCGCGCGAGACAGCCAGTAGCTGACGACGCGCGAGTTGACCGACTGGTCCTTGAACCCATGCTTGATGTCGCCGCCCACCTCGCCGAGCAGGTATGGCTTGTGCAGATTCCGCTGCCAGTCCTTCGGGCTTGGGTTGTCGTCGTAGACGTGGACATCGTAGAAGTCGACGGCGTCGTCGTACCTGGCGGTGTCGGGACGGTCCTTCCAGTAGAGCTCGGTCGTGTCGGAGACGGTGAACCAGGCCCGCGGTGCCGCCCGCTTCGCCGCCTGATACAGGTCCTTGATCCAGGCGTGCACGGTCCTGGTCGGGTAGTTGGGGCTGACCGGGTCCTCGCCAGGCGGCTTGCGCAGGCCGCCCTCCGTCCCGAGGCTGTTGTAGGCCTCGTTGAAGAGGTCCCAGCCGGCGACGGTCGGGCGGGAGCCGAACCGGCCGAAGAACTGCTCGACCGCCTTCAGGTAATTAGCCCGCATGCCCGGGTGGCGGCCGTCGAGCGCCTGGAAGTGGAAGTTGCCCGGGCTGGACACCTCCTCCTGGTCGAAGACCACCGCTATGACCTTCAGCTGGTGGCTGTCGAA
>Ga0126378_10000267_pt1 | contig 40045 bp, 32 predicted proteins | sample PanSoiMetPlot_23_FD_92587 | JGI IMG/M metagenome (GOLD analysis project Ga0126378, IMG submission 92587) | Tropical forest soil microbial communities from Panama - MetaG Plot_23 | ecosystem: Environmental > Terrestrial > Soil > Tropical forest > Bulk soil | place: Panama | collected 2016-02-17 | reverse complement strand
TCGCCTTTCATGGTGAGGACCGTGGCGCCGCGGAGAACGATGGTGCCCTTCGGAGTCTTGCGCGGAAATTCGAGGTCCACAGGAAATTCTTCGACGGACTTGTCCTGCTCCTTGAATTTCTCGGGCTCTTTTTTGGCTTGTTCGTCTTTCTTAGCGTCGTCTTTTTTCTGCGCGTCGGCGGCAGCGGCATCCTTCTTGTCACCGTCGGTCTTCGCTTCAGTCTTTGGGGTGTCTTTCTTTTCCTCGCCTTCCTTCTTTTCTTCCTTGGGAGGCTCGAAGGAGATGGCGGAGAGCGGCTGGCGGAAGAAGCTCGGGCCGATGGCCCAGGTAATGGTTTTGCCATCGTCGGCCCACGCAAAGTAATCGGCGCCGATATCGGTAACTTTCTTTGACGGAACGGAGGCTGCGTTGACCATGATGGTGGGGGCTTCGCCGCCAACGACTGGCATGGCCATCAGGTAGAGCTGATTCATGATGTGCGCGAGGACCCAGTTGCCATCGGGGCTGACGAGCACATCGTCGGCGGGGCCGGGCTCATCGGAAAAGCCGAGCGGGGGCGCCTTCACTTGCAAGTGCGTGCGGCGGTCGGTGCCGTCGTAGCGGAGCGAAATCAGCCCACCACCGGTGTATAGGTAGATGCGATCTTTTTCGTGCGTGAAATGCGGCTTACCGGCGCCGCGCGCGGGGATAATCAGATTGGCAGGCCCGCCATCGGCAGCAATCCAGATGAGATCGGGGCTTCCAGCGACGCCGAAGTCGAACGTGCTGTTGTCGCGGTCGTAGGCGTTGCCGCGCAACGCGACGATGCGATCGCCGTCGGGAGACCACGCCGGATCGCTGTAGAACGCGGAGGTCTCGGTGAGCTGCTTCGGAGTGCCACCGGTCGAAGGCACTTTCCAAATTTGGCCGCCACCCGCGGACCAGGTGACATACGCGATCTGCTTGCCATCGGACGACCACACCGGTTGAAATTCCTTGGCGTTGCCGGTGGTGAGGCGCTGCGGCTTTCCGCCAGGAATGTCCATGATGTAGAGATGCGTCAGCGCAGAGAATGCGAGTTTCTTGCCGTCGGGAGATTCCACCGCGTCCTGGATGAGTCGAACTTTCACCGGACCTTCTTCGACTCTTTGCGGGAAATCGAGCTTGGGGCCGATTTCTTGTGAAACTTGCGCGGTGAAGGGAATCAGTTTTTCTTCGCCGGTCGAGATATTCAGGCGGTGAAACTTTCCGTCGTTGGTGTAAACGATTTCTTTGCCGCCGGGGAGAAAGGCGTAGCCGGGGAAAAGATCGCGGGTGAAACGGGATTCCTGATCGTCGCGCGTGATGGGATATTTCACCCAGCGATCTTCACCGGTTTGCAGATTGCGCAGGCGCAGGCCGTCCTCGGTTTCGTGACGCGTGACGTACAGAATGGAGCTGCCGTCAGGGGAGAGCACCGGGCGCATGCTGCTGCCGAGTTGATTGATCAAGACGTCTTCGTCGCCGGTTTTGCGGTCGCGCCGCGCCACCTGCCAGAGAGGAAACTGCGCTTCGTAGGTGAAACCGCCAGCGCGATGCGCGTAGTAGAGATATTTTCCATCGGCGGAAGCGGAGACGCCGATGTTGTTGAGTTGCTCCCGCCGGCGGACCATGGGGCTAGGCTTCGCTTTGGTGATCTGCACACCCGAGCCGCCCTGGATGTGATACATCCAGATTTCAAACGTGTTGATGCCGAAGCCCGCTTTGGAGACGAGGACATACTGGCTGTCTGGGGTCCAGTTGGGAGACGCAAATTCCGAATTGGGATCTTTGGAGACTTGTTTCGGGTCGCTGCCGTCGGGCTTCATGATCCAGACGTTTTCGCTGCCTTCGCGGTCGGATAGAAAAGCGATCCATTTGCCGTCGGGAGAGAATTTGGGCTGGCTGTCGAAGGCCATGCCACCGTCAATCAGCTTGGCCTGGCCGCCTTCGATGGGAACGGTGTAGATGTCGCCGACCAACTCAAAGACGATGGTCTTGCCGTCGGGGGAGACGTCAAGCGACATCCAGGTTCCTTCATCGGTGGTGAATTCGATTTTGCGGTCGGGCTTGAGCGTAAGGCCCTTCTTCTCGTCCTTCTTTTGGTCTTTTTTGTCCTTGTCTTGCGCTGGATCCTGCCATTTTGCGCGGGCGGGAGACACGGTCACACCCGCAAAAATTGCGCCGGACAGCAAGGCTACAACGATGTACCACGTGACCAGACCACGCAGGCTACGCTGCTTCACGCTCATAGTTTTCTCCTCGAGGACGGAATGAACCCGGAAATTGTATTGAATCAGGGTGAACCCGCAGATTTTTCGATCATGAATGAACACACCCTCTTGCGCTGCTTAGACGCGGACGCCCCAAAATGGTCTCGACACCCCGGTGCGACATCCTACAGGATTCCCGCGCCGACAGGAATAGAAGGAGCCTAGCGCCTACAGCCAAGCCGCGGAGTTTCTCGGAAAGCAGATTCCTTGCTCCGTCTGGCGTGCCCGCTTGAGACAGGCCGGCGCCGGCAGGTCCGGAATGACGCGCTGTTTAAAAGTTGCCAAGAGCGCTCTGCCGGTCCGACTCATCGGCGTCACCGTCACCGCCAGGGCCGCGGGGCCGCGGCGGGGCGGGAACGATGTGCGGAATCCCGGCGTCGTTCATTTTTTTGTTGAGGGCGGCCAAGTCGTCCGTGACGCTTTTGACCGCGGCGGAAGCTTCGGGGACCAGCGTCGTGAGTTCCGCCAATTTTTCCTGTTGCTGCCCGTCGGGAGCCGCGGAAAAGCCGTCGAGATCATTGAGCAGGCTTTGGGCCTGATTGGGCAGAGGATCGGGTTTCCATTCGAACGCCGGACCTGCGTTACCCAGCGCCTGGCGCGGCCGGACATATTTTTCGGCGGCAGCGTCCGCTTTCTTTTGCAGTTCGTCGGCGGCTTTCACGATGTCCTCGGGAATCTTCGTTGCGTCTTTCTTCCCGGCGTCCCGCTTCCATTGTTCGCGCACGTTGGTGAGAGCGGTTTGTATGCCTTCGATGGTGTGGCGGTCTTTGTCCGTGCTCTTTTCCATGGCGTAGAGCTTTTCGATGGCTTCGTGGCGCGCGGCGCGGTCTGATGCGGACATGGTGACGCGATTGTCGTCTTCGACGGTCACTTTTTGCGTGGCTTCCTGGTTGCCGGCCTTGATCTTGATGGTGTATTCGCCGGGCTCGACGAGCGGGCCGCGCGGGCCGAATCCGAATCCTGCGGCAATGGCCTGCTCTTGTTCAGGCGTGGGCTCGGCGGCGGGATTTTGGCGCAGGTCCCAGTTGGTGCGGTTCACCCCGGCGGCGCCGGGGCCGTCGAATTCGCGAATCACTTTGCCGTCTTTGTCCGATACGGTGATTTTGACTTTGCCTTCTTTCCTCTCTCCGGCGGCCTCCGCCCGCGCTTCTCTCCTGGGCCGCTGCTGCTGCGGCGCACTGGTGGTCTCTTCTCCGGTTCTTTTTGGAGCTTCCGGCGGAATCGCGTCCTTCAAGTAGTAGCTGAGCAGGGCGCCATAGGCGGGGTTCTTGGCAGTGAACATCTGCTGGCCGGCGCTCCAGCGGCGCTGCCGAATGAACCAGGTGGTGGCGGTGCGGGGAGGGAAGAAAGTAAGCGGCGAGCCCGCGACGTTGGCGTCCATTTTTTCGATAGGAGTGAGGTCGTCGAAAATCCAGATGGAGCGGCCGTGGGTTGCGAGGACCAAGTCGTTTTCGCGTGCCTGGATTTCGATGTCGTCCACGGGAACGGTGGGGAAATTGTTTTTCAGCGCGGTCCAGTTGGCGCCGCGGTCCCAGGAGATCCAAAGGCCGAACTCGGTTCCGGCGAAGAGCAGGTTGGTGTTGCGCGGATGCTCGCGAAGGACGTGGACGGTTCCGGCGGAATCGGGAATGCCGTTGCGAATGGACTTCCAGGTTTCGCCGAAGTCCGTGGTTGCGAAGATGTAGACGTTGTAATCGTCGGCGCGGTGTCCGTCGAACGTGGCGAAAGCGGTGCCTTCGGCTGTTTTCGAGGCAACGACGCGGCTCACATACGTTCCCTTGGGCACGCCCGGCACTTTCGTCGCAACGTTTTTCCAGGTTTTGCCGGCATCGCGCGTGACTTGCAAATTGCCGTCATCGGTGCCGACCCACAGGACGTTGGGCGTGAGCGGAGATTCGCTGAACGTGGTGATGGTTGGATACTCCTGCACGCCATCGTGACGAGACAAAGTATTTTTGTCGGGCACTTTGCCAAGGATGGGGAGTTTGTTGCGATCCACTCCGGTGGTGAGGTCGCCGCCGAGAGGAGTCCAGGTGTCGCCGCGGTTGGTGGATTTGAAGAGATAGTTTCCGCCGTAATAGACGGCGGTGTGGTCGTGGGAAGAGACGGCTACCGGTGAGTTCCACTGGAAACGATAGTGAGGCTCGCCGGCTTTTGCTTCGGGCATTATGGGCCGCTGCTGGCCGGTGCGCATATCGCGGCGGTCGATGTGGCCGTCCTGCGATTCGGTGTAAACAATCCACGGCTCGACGTTGTCAATGGCGGCGTAAAAGCCGTCGCCGCCGTGAATCACCTGCCAGTCTTCATTGGAGATGCCGTCGCGCACCAGGGTCATGCTCGGGCCGCACCAGCTTCCGTTGTCTTGCAAGCCTCCGCAGATTTGATACGGCTTTTGATTGTCGAGGGAGACTTCGTAAAACTGGCCGATGGCAATGACGTTGAGGAAATTCCAGTTCTTGCCCGCGTCGTCGCTCCAATGAATGCCGCCGTCCGAGCCGGTGATCATATGATTTGAATTGGCCGGATCGATCCACATGGCGTGGAAATCGCCGTGAATGCCGTGAACGCGCTGGGTGGCAAACGTTTTTCCGCCGTCCTCGGAATAAAACATTTGCGCGCCGAGCTCCCAGATGCGCAGGTCGTTGTTGGGATCAACGCGAATCTGGCTGTAGTAAGAAGGACGCGGATCGGTTTCGCCCATGCGCTTCCAGGTTTCGCCTTTGTCTTCGCTGCGGAAGGTGCCACCATGTTCATGCTGAATTTCGGCGTAAACGATGTTGGGGTCCTTGCGGTAAATGTCCAGCCCGATCCGGCCCGTGTCACCGCCGCCGTTTTCCCATGGCAGGCCTTTGGTTAATTTTTTCCACACCGCGCCGCCATCGGTGGTTTTGTAGATGGCGCTGTTTTGGCCGCCGCCGTCGAAGCCGAAGGGGGTGCGGCGGCGCTCGTAGGCAGCCGCATACAAAATGTCCGGGCTTTCGGGGTCCATGGCGATGTCGCTGACGCCGGTGTCATCATTGATTTTCAGGACTTGCTGCCAAGTCTTGCCGCCATCGCTGGTCTTATAAACGCCGCGCTCGGGGTTCGGGCCCCAGAGATGGCCTTGCGCCGCGACGTAGACAACATCGGGATTTTTGGGATGAATGACGATTCGGCCGATATGGTGGGTAGCCGCCAGGCCCAGGTTCTTCCACGTTTTGCCGCCGTCAAGTGATTTGTAGATTCCGTCGCCCCAGGAGGAACTTTGGCGGTTATTGGGCTCGCCGCTTCCGACCCACACGACCGAGGGATCCGAGGGAGCAATGGCGATGTCGCCGATGGTCGAAACGCCTTCCTTGTCAAACACCGGCTCCCAGGTCGTGCCGTTGTTCGTGGTCTTCCAGACGCCGCCGGAAGCGGTGCCCACATATACGATGTTTGGATTGCTTTCGACCACCGCGAAGTCGTCGATGCGCCCGCCCATCACCGCGGGGCCAATTTCGCGAAATTCCAGGTTCTTAAATTTGTCCGTGGGATTTTGCGGCGCCGCGGCTAAATTCAGAGCCATTGCACCCAGCGACACCAAACACACGACAACCGTTCGAAGAGTCCCCGACGAAGGCTTCATTTCATCTCCTCACACAAGGCCCGGCATGTTACCGCTGTCCGGAGTCCCGCGCATCCAAATGTTTCGAAACGGCAACCAACCCTGACCAGACAGACGCGCGGAGTGAGCGCCGCGTTTCACCGGGGCCTGGCGCCCTGGGTCGTTTACTTTCTTGTGGGTGGAAGCAACTAGGCGGCGGTCCCTGCCTTCAAATGACTCCGAGCCATGCTAGGCTATCGTTTCGTTATCCACCGCATGTGTTGCGTGAATCACCACTCTTGGGCAGAGGTTCAAGCTGCGCTCCGTCGATTCCTCCCGTCGACGGTACTCCTCGGCGCGGCCTTGAGCCCTTTCTCCTTTAGCGCCGCGGCTCAGCAGATTTACCCTCAAGCGCCGAAAGGCCAGGTCGCTGAACTGTCTTGCAGCGGTCCGCAACGCAACCAGGGCGACATCACCAGCGCGGATGACAATTGTGACATTCGCTATGGCGACACCCGGCTTCATGCAGACCATATGGAGTACAACAACAAAACCAACGAAGCAACCGCCGCCGGCCACGTTCAGTTGGATTACAACGGCGAACATCTCGAAGCCACAGAAGCGCACTACAACGTCAGCACAGGGCACGGACTTTTTCAGAATGTGCGCGGCACATTCAAGGTCGTGCGCCAGCCCAATGACCAGGTGCTGATCACCGACAATCCGCTCTATTTTGAAGCGCGCACGGTGGAACGTTTTGCGGGCGACCTGTATTTTGTGCAAAAGGCATGGATTACCATTTGCGATCCCGAGCACCCCAAATGGCAATTTTATGCTCCGGAGGCGCGCATCCGGCTCGACAAAACGGTTGCGCTGGTCAACGCAAACTTTCGCTTGTTCCGCGTTCCACTCGTTTGGCTTCCTTATGCGACGGCTCCCGCGGGAAGCAAAGTCCGGCAATCGGGATTCCTGATTCCCGACATCGGCCAAAGCTCGCGCAAGGGCTTTATTCTGGGCGATGCATTTTATTTCGCGCCCCTGTCCTGGCTGGACACGACTTTCGGCGGGCAGTACATGAGCCGGCGCGGCTTCTTGGAGCGCGGTGACTTTCGCGCCAAGCCTTTCGAGAACACTTCGGTCGAATACACTTATTTCGGAGTGGACGACCGCGGGCTTTTGGATTCGAATGGAGTGCGTTCTCCGCAGGGCGGCCAACAGCAGCGAGTGGAAATACAATCCTTGCTGCCTCACGGGTGGCGGTTCGTTACCGACTACAATCAGCTTTCTTCGCTGACCTTTCGTCTGGCGTTTGCGGACACGTTTGGAGAAGCCATCAACTCGGAAGTCCGAAGCGCCGCCTTCTTGACCAATAATTTCCGGGGCTTCAGCTTGAATTTCGCGGGGATCAACGACAAAAGCTTCCTCACGCTCCCGGTGGGCACTCCTGGCACCGCGTCGTTCGTTCCGGCTACCAGCGTTACGCTGCGAAATCTGCCGCAGGCGCGCTTCGGCTCGGTGGAGCAATCTCCTTGGCAAAGAATTCCGCTGTACTTTTCCTTTGACAGCTTCGTGGGGGCGGTACACCGTTCCGATTCGGTCTTAACGACTCCCAGCTACACACCCATCGACACGCCGCTAAGCGTTTCGCGCGAGGAATTTGCTCCGCGGGTCACGCTTCCCGTGCATTTCGGGCCGTGGTTTGGGGTGACCAGTTCGGCAGCGTTTCGCACGACGCGTTACGGTGACTCGCTCAATCCCTCCGGGCTGGTAAGCGGCACAGCCATCACGCGTAACACAGGGGAGTTTACGGTGGAGCTGCGGCCACCCATTCTTGAACGGTTCTTCGAACCGGCGCCTAAGAAGGACAAACCGCGGCGAAAATACAAGCACGCCATCGAGCCGACGATTACCTACCGCTATGTCACGGGGGTGAACAATTTTGCGGACTTTATTCGTTTTGACAGCGACGCCACGCTGACGGACACCAGCGAGGTGGAGTACGGTTTCACGCAGAGATTCTATTCAAAGACCGGCGACGATCAGCCGCAAGAGCTGATTTCGTGGCGCATTGCGGAAAAGCACTATTTCGATCCTACGTTTGGCGGGGCCATCGTCAACGGGCAGCGGAACGTTTTCCAGGCGCTGGATTCGATTTCGCCTTTTGCGTTTGCCTTCGGGCCACGAAGCTGGTCGCCCATCCTTAGCGATTTCAAGATCACGCCCGGCGGCCCTTATGATTTCGAGCAGATTCTCCAATACGATCCGCAAAATCAGCGGCTGGTGACGATTGGCACGCTGATCAAAGCGAAGCCTTACCGGGAGTTTTTCGCCACGGTGGCATATTTCCGCCTCAACGACAATCCGTCGCTCAGTGATATTGCAGGTCTGCCGCCTCCGGCGACTTGCATTCCCGCAAACGAGATCTGCCCTTTTCAGCAGCCGCTCTCGAACCAGATCCGCGCGCTTGCGGGCTATGGGAGCGAGAATCGAAAGGGGTTCAATTTTATTGGCGGAGTCGGCTACGACTTTACGAACAAGACGCTGCAGAACCAGATCGTGCAAGCGAGTTACAACGGAAGCTGCTGCGGGCTCGCGCTTGAATACCGGAGGATCAACATCGCGCAGGTGCGCACCGAGAATCAGTTCCGTGTGGCATTCATCATCGCCAACATTGGAACGTTCGGGAATTTGAGACACCGCGAAAAGATCTTCTAATGGTTGAACGTTCATGACTGACAGCGACGTCGCCTTCGCTCCCATCGAGGAAATCGGGAAACTTTTCCGGAAGCGGAAGCTTTCGCCGGTCGAGTTGACAAAGCTGATGCTTGGGCGCATCGAGGGGCTCAATCGGAAGCTCAACGCCTATATAACGGTTATTGGAGAACTTGCACTCGCGCAGGCGAGGAAGGCAGAAAGCGAACTTTGTGCTCCACGCGGGCGCAAAGGGCGTCGTGATCGCGGGCCCTTGCACGGAATTCCTCTTTCGCTGAAGGACAATATCTATACAAAAGACATTCGGACCACAGCCGGCTCGAAAATTCTCAAGGATTTCGTTCCGCGGCGTGACGCCGTAGTTGTGCGCCAGCTCCAGGAAGCTGGGGCGATTATTCTTGGAAAAACCAACTTGCACGAATTTGCTTACGGCGTAACGACGAATAATCCGCATTTCGGCGCAACGCGGAATCCATGGGATCTCACACGCATTCCGGGAGGCTCGAGCGGTGGTTCGGCAGCAGCCGTAGCGGCGGGCCTGTGTTACGGAAGCCTTGGCACGGACACGGGCGGGTCGATTCGCATCCCCGCGGCACTTTGCGGCATTGTTGGGTTGAAACCGACGTTCGGGAGAGTTTCGGTTGCCGACGTCGTCCCTCTCTCGCCGCGACTCGACTGTGTCGGACCGCTGGCGCGATCAACCGCCGATGCAGCTTTGCTGCTCGATCCTATTTTCGTGCGCGGGGAAAAAGAGCCGCCCTTGCAAAAAGCCACAAGAACAAAATCCTTCTCGCTTCACGGGTTTCGGATTGGTGTTCCGAAGGAGTTCTTCCTGAAGATTGTTTCCCTGGAAGTGGAACATGCCTTCGAAAGTGCACTCCGCGCCTTGCGGAAACTGGGCGCAACTTTGAAAGAGGCATCCATCCCGCTGCTGCAGGAAACCGAAGATGCCGGCAACCAGATCGCCTGGGCGGAAGCGACGCACTACCATCAGCGTGCGGGATGGTTCCCCGCTCGCGCCGCGGATTACGGGGAAGATGTTCGCACGCGGCTTGAACTTGGCGCCAAAGTTGCAGCCACAACGTATTTGCAGGCGTTGGAGCAGCGCGAGGGTTTCATTGGAGGCTTCCACGCGGCGATGGCCGATGCCAGGCTCGATGCGCTGGTCGTTCCTACGACGCCGATTCCTGCACCAGCGATCGACGAGGAAGTGACGGCCGTTTGTGGCACCAATCATCCGACGCGAGCGCTGCTCTTGCGCAACAATCGCCCGTCAAATCTAGGTGGCCTCCCGGCGATTTCCGTTCCTTGTGGGGCTACTCCGGACGGCTTGCCCGTTGGGCTGCAGCTCATTGGTTGCGTCACCGACGAAGCTCTCCTCCTTCGCATTGCCCATGCGGTCGAGCGAGATCAACCTTTTGTTCCTCCTCCGTGCTTGTAGCCCAAAGCCCGGCCTGACGACGGCACTTGCGCGAGAAAGGGTATGACGGGAGAATGCGCAGAGCAGAAGGGAATGGGTTCTAGTGTCCCTCCGTTACAAAATCACGGTGCGCAAAGACCACGCGCAAGTAACCGCGGTGTGGGATGTTGCTGTGGATATGGCAGATGAGGAATTGATTTCCACTTTTTCCCTGACAATCGAAGGCCGGCCTGTGGATACCCAATGTTCCGGCGGCAATAAGGCCTGCAAAAGCGCGGCTTATGCCACGCTCGCCAATCCCGAAGCGGATTGTCCGGTAACCTTTGTGATCGCTACCAACAAGCCCGATGATCAGAACGACAGCGACGTGCTTCGAGGGGATAGAACGTGCGACGACGTCGAATTCTCCAGCTAACTCCCATCGCCAGGCGCGAAACTCTCAGCTTAGTTGATTCGAGCTACCCGCTTTGTCCTTCCCCCATTTTGCTTCGCGACAGACCTGTTCTAAAAGTGCGAGCGGAGTTCGCGGAAGGACGGAAGGATGACCAATTTGCCCGAGCCGGCGACGACGGGCTCGTGCTCCAAAGTCCAGGTATGCTGATGGGGGATGTAGACGGCGTTCAGGCCGACTTTCATGGCGGGATTGATGTCGCTGCGCGGGCTGTTGCCGATCATCCAGCCGTGAGCTTTTACGATTTTGTGCTCGTGGACCAAGCCGCCATACGTTTGCGTGTTTTTTTCCGGCACGATTTCGATGAACTCAAAAAATCCCTGGAGGCCGGAGCGCTCGACCTTGGCCGCTTGTTCGGCGGGTTCGCCTTTGGTGAAGAGAATCAGCCGGTGGCGCTCCGTTAGATACGCCAGCGTTTCCGGAACGCCATCCAGAATTTTCGGCGGAGTGCGTTCGAGCTCGATCACGCGGCTGTGAATCTGCGCAAGAATGTCACGGCGGGCCATTTGGTCGGCGAGTTTCAGGTAGGTTTCTTCAAGAGAGCGGCCGAAGCTGCGCACGCCATAGCCATATTGGCGGATGTTCTTGCGTTCGGTTTCGTTGAGGATGTGGCGGATGTAGGCGCGCGTGTAGCCGTAAGGCTCGACTACGGTGATGAAGTCTTCAATCAGCTTCTCGAAGAAGACGTTGTTTTCCCAAAGTGTGTCGTCTGCGTCGATCAGCAGTGTGTGTCGTCGCATTAGCCTGACGGTTCACGCCCCGGCGCCGCGAACCGTTCCCCCAGCCCCTTCTTCCCGCCTGCTCAGTCTACCAGTGCCGTTCCAACTTTTTGCGAGGAATCTGCCCGGGCCGGGAAGGCGAGAGTCGCCTGCCGACTAAAGGAACGGCACCAGATGAAGGGCGTCTTCGGCGATGGCCGCCGCCGCTCCCGGTTTGGCGAGCCTCCGCGCCGCTTCGCGCATGCGATTTAGACGAGCTGGGTCGTCCAGTAGGGTAGCAATCTTCCAGGCCGCGGCGGGCAAATTGTTGCAGCGGATGGCCGCGCCGGCTTCGAGCAAGTGGTCGGCGTTGCGCTCTTCCTGGCCGGGAATAGGCTCGATGAGCGCCATAGGGAGGGCGCGAGCGAGGGCTTCGGAGGTGGTCAAGCCGCCGGCTTTGCCGACCATTAAGTCGGCCGCGGCCATGTATTTGTCCATTTCGGTGGTAAAACCCAGGACGCAGAGCCTGGGAGGGCCGGAAGGAAGCTTGCCTGCCGCCGTGGCCAATTCGTCCAGGCGTTTGCGCGTTTTTTCCGCTTTCCCGGCAATGGCTACGATCTGCCACGGCCGCTGGAGCTCCACTAATTCCTTTACGAGTTGCTCGATGGGGCCAACACCATAGCCTCCCGCGGAGACAAGAACCACGGCGGTGTCCGGGTCCAGGCCGAGATGCCTGCGGGCTTCGGCGCGGGGCAGGGGAACGGCGAAGACCGGATCAATGGGAATTCCCTTTACGCAAATCTTTTCGCGCGGGACGCCGATGTGCGCTAGGTACTGGAGGGATTCCTCGATAGCAACAAAATAGCGATCCACGGTGCGGCAGAGCCACATGGCGTGGACGTCGTAATCCGTGACGACGATTGCGTTGTGCGCGCGGAGTTTTTTCTTGGCGATGAGCCAGGCGATAATTTCGGCCGGAAGAAAATGCGTGGCCACGCAGAGGTCTGGCTGAACGCGTTTGAGCAGACCGATCATCGGGCCGGTGTTCAGGCGGTCCAGAGCCAGGCGCGGACGCAAGTGTAGCCATGGCTGGTCGGTACGCTCGTAAAGCAAACCCATCAATTCCGGGGCGCGCCGCACCATGGAAATGTAGGCCTTGTCGTAAACGCGCTGAAAAAGTTTGCTGACGTAACGCAAGGCGTCAATGTGTTCGACCGTGCAATCGCCGCGTGCCAAGAACGCTTTTTCCAGGGCTTGGGCCGCGCGCACGTGACCTGCGCCGGACGTGGCGGAGAGCAAGAGGACGCGCGGTTTGGTTTTCATCGGCTGTGGACTTGCAGATTCGCAGATGGCATCAAGAAGCCTTGCGCTTTCCGGTAGCAAGGCGCTCCAGGATTCCGCGCCCGAGCTTTTGCAGTTCTCCGAAGCGGGTCAAGTAATCCTGAAAATCGTGGTTCAAGACTTGCGCCTGGCTGGCGTCGAGCTTCGTTCGCAGAATCATGTCGCGCAGTTTGACCGGGTGCGGCAACAGCGCGTCTTCCTGAAGCTCTTCCAAGGCCAGGCTAGGATCGTAGTGATACATGGATTCCCCCAGAATGGGACGAAAAGAGAAAGCACAGAATCCATTTTACTCGCGCGCGACCGCAGGAGAAAAATGAGCGTAAGAAAAAGGAAGCTACTTCTGCAGTTCAGGCTGCGGTCGCAGCCGCCGGCATGAATTCGTACCGCACAATCTTCGCGGCGATTCCCATCCGGCCATTTTCTGTGGGTTCGATGCGCACAATTTTCCCTTGGCATCGAATATGGACGTCGCCGGATTGCGTTACTTTCTGAGGAAGCGTAATCACGAAATCGATCTCGTTGCCGACTTGAAAGTCCGCTTCCGCAAGGAAGTACAAACCTTGATAGCTGAGATCGCGAGTTTGCGCGTTCAGTTCGTGCCCCTTCGCTTCACGGGGCAGCACACGCATCGGAAGGTTCATGTTAAATCGCCGCGCTTCACGGCGTTCGGATCCATCACTCATCAAATACCCCCGCCGTTCAAGGATTCGCCGCAAAACTAGCATCCGACAGGTCAAGTTTCAACGCGAAAATCCAAGAATTTTGTCCTAGTACGAGGTCTTGCCGGATTTGCTGCTGCCGCCTATACTTTTCCTAATGCCGTCCGCGGGCAGTACTGTAACTCCATGGTTTCCCGCGCTTATCGCCGCGTACGGATGTGCCTTCCGGCGCGCCTTCGCTGGATCTCGCCTTTCGGCCAGAAAATCGAATTAGCAGAGACGATGGACGTTTCGCGAGGAGGGTTGCTGTTCACCAGCGGGGAACTGCATGCGGCGGGGGTGTCGCTTTGGGTGACATTTCCTTATGACGCTTCGCTTCGCGAGCGCCAGCCTGAGGTGCCTGCCCGCGTGGTGCGTTGCGAAGCGCTCGGCGTTGTTCCCCTTCATTTTTTGGCGATTCAGTTCGAAGCGCAGGCGCGTTCTGTCTCCAACGGAAATCACGGGAGAGATCCCGAGCGTCGCCAGAGCCCTCGGCGGCCCTTGGCCATGCCCATTCGCGTGCGTCCGGAGAATGTTCCTTGGTTTGAGGAGGCGATGTCGCTTGACTTTTCGCCGCGAGGAATGCGTTTTCGCAGCCAACGCGAATATGCCATCGGCGAACTCTTGAGAATCGCGTTCGAAGATAGTTCCGCCGCGTCCTGGCACGGTTCTGGAGAAATCCGCGCCAAGGTCGTGCGCGTTGCACCCACTTCGGACGGGGTCGCGGTGGACGTTGGCGTTTGCCGCGCGACCTAGACGAATCGCTTCACACGAATTCTCGATTTCAACCTGTTTCGATGGCTGGGCTACACTGAAAAGCTATCGAAACCGATTAAGAGTTTTTAGGGCGCATCGATGAGCGTTTCTCACGAATCGCGAAACCTCTTTCTGGAGGGGCCTGCCGGCCGGCTCGAAGCGATTTTGTGGACGCCGTCGACGGCGGCGCGGCATCGGCCTCCGCTTGCGGCCGTCGTGTGTCATCCGCATCCGCTGTTTGGCGGTACGTTGCACAACAAAGTGGTTTATCAGGCCGCGAAATCATTGGATGCATTCAGCTTGCCCGTGCTGCGCTTCAATTTTCGCGGAGCCGGCTTGAGCGCAGGGAAACACGACCGCGGAGTTGGCGAACAGGACGATGTTCGCGCCGCGCTCGATTTTCTCGCCAAGCAGTTTCCCGGTGTACCGCTCTTGCAGGCGGGATTCAGTTTTGGTGCCTGGGTGGGCCTGCACGTCGGCTGTGCCGACGCGCGCGTCACGCACTTGATAGGTTTGGGTATCCCAGCGAACAGTTCGGATTTTTCTTTCTTGCGGCAATGCAAAAAGCCGAAGCTGTTTGTCCACGGAAGCAAAGACCAGTATGGGGCCGTAGAAAAGGTCAAACGTCTGGTTGCGTCACTGCCTGGCGAGAATCATCTAGTCGTAGTGCCAGGCGTGGACCACTTTTTTGCGGGAAAGCTCGAGCAACTTGACGCCGCGATCGCGAACTGGCTGAAAGAAGTTTTTCGCCTTCGCCATTGACGCCCGCCCTCCTGGGTCGTCTTGCTACCCATCATCTCGGTAAACAGGATCGCTTTTGTTTATGCGCCTTCGCCGCGCGAAAACAGCTTGCTGAATTCATCCAAGGTTGCGGGCGGCACGCTCACCAGCCGGGCATTGGCGGTGGCGTGCTCGACGCGCGACATTCCCACGAGCGCTGTGGTGATCCCCGGCGCCGACCGAGCAAACTGCAAGGCACGCTCCGCGTCGCTTTCGAGGCCGAAGGCTTCGGCAACAGACTCAGGCAGATTACGCGCCACCTGACCCTGTAGAAGCGACGCACTGGCAATCACGGCAATGTCAAGATCGGCCGCTGCCTCGGCCAGTGTCCGCGCACGCTCCCGGGACATCTGATTTCCCAGCGTGAGCGCCTCCGGCATACCCAAATTGAAAGGAAGTTGGATGAAGCGGAAGTGGTGTATGCCGCCGGCAATTTCCTGGGCAATCTGCGCGATTTCGGCAAGCTGCATGGCATCGCGCGCCCGCGGATCCTGCCGGAAGCCATTCCACGTGGCCATTCCGTAATAGCGAATCTCGCCGGCCTCCACCGCCGATTCCAGGAATTCGAATGCCGCGCGCACGCGCTGCAGAAATTCCGCTTTGGAGATTTCGGAAAGTTGCGTTTCGGGATTGTGCAGGTAGTAGAGGTCTACGCATTCGACGCCAAGGTTTTTCAGGCTGCGGCCCAGCTGATCTTTCAGAAACGTCGGCGTCATGCAGTGGCTGCCAGCGGCAAGATCCTTTGCGCCGAAAATCCCTCGCTGGATGTATTCACGAAAGAAATATTGGTTGGGGTCGGCCGGCATGGAGCCGTCAGGCGTAAGGTAGCCGCCTTTCGTGCACAGAACGACTTCTTCACGTGAAAATCCCTTTGCGGCGAGTTGCTGTAGCGCCGCTCCAACACTTCTTTCGCTGCGCTGGAAGCGGTAACTGATGGCGCTGTCGATAACATTGATTCCGCTTTCCACAGCGGCGACGACCGAGGCTGTATAAGCCGCGTCGGTTTTTTCGTCGGGCTGCCCGAGGTAGGTTCCGATGCCGAGTGAAGAAAGTACCATTCTCTGCGCTTCGCGAAAATGGCCGTCGGTTGCGCACCCGACAAACCTCTGGGCGTACCGCGTTGTTCCTTCTTTCGTGGCGGACTTGTTCATGACGCTCCTTCGGGCGACGGCGCCGGCCCGGGCGACGAATTCTTCTCCGGTTCGCCGGCGCTGGGAGCCAGCAAGCGCGAACAGGCTCGGAGAATCCTACGATAAGGCCAGTCTTTTTCGCGGAAGAAAATCTCGCCCTCGCGCGGCTTGCTGTAAAACCAGCGGGAGACGAGCGACAAATCCTCGGAAAGATCGCCGTTCAGCGTGGTCACGGGCGATTCGAGATAATCGCGAAAGATTTGCTCCGCCGACCGCGGCTGGCTGGCGATTTCAGCAAAGCGCAGAAAAAACGGCTCGGCAATCCGGCCGCCGCGCACCGCGTAGACGCCGATGGTTTGCTCTTCCGCGGCGCGCTGCAAGATCACAGCGTGCAAATCTTGAATGCGCCGCGTGATCTCCGGGCGACCGCGCAAAACTTCGTCGAGCTTTTCCACTTTTTTGTGCAACGACGCCGCTCTTTCGAAGTCCAGTTGCGCACTGGCGTTTTCGCGCTCGTTTTCGAAAGCAGTTCGCAAAGAGCCGCCGCTGGTTTCAAGGAATTGCACCAGGCGCCCCACTTCAGCGTCGTATGCTTCCTTCGTGCACCCCGCAAAGCACGGCGCCAGGCACATTTTCATTTCCGAATAAATGCAGCCCGGAAACGCCGGGTCGCGGCGAATCTTGATCTGACATCGGCGCACTTTGAAGAAATCCAGCACGCTCTCCGCAAAGGCCTCTGCAGCTCGCCGGGAAGGGAAGGGACCGTAATAAGCACCCCCAGCGGGAGCACCGTCTGCGTCCAGTTGGATTTTACGCGTCATGTAGCAACGCGGATAGGCGTTGCGCAGATTCACTTTCAGGATGGCCGGCGGCCGCAAGCGCATGAGGTTGCGGTAGCGCTTCGGGAAGTACTTTTTGGCTTGCTGATAGTAAGCGAGATTTTGCTCGAATCGCGAGGCTGTCAATCGGTAGCGGATGCCGCGCGAAAAGTCGCGCAGACTGAGCCGCTTACTGGTTGGATCGGCGGGGCCAAGCAACCGCTGCAATCGTCTCTGCAAGTTCTGGGTACGTATCAGGAACGGCTCTGCTTTTTTTTCGCAGGGCTCGATCAAGCAAACAGCCTGCCGCGCGGGGAGAACCGGGAAGAAGTCTTCCTTGGCACGCCCGGCATCAAAGTCGAGTCCGCGGTCTAGTTCGAGCACGTCGTCAGGATACTACGGCGAGCCTAGGACTTAAGAACCCAGGAAGAGATGACCATGCGCTGAATTTCGCTGGTGCCTTCGTAGATTTCGGTGATGCGCGCGTCGCGGTAGTTGCGCTCGACAGGATATTCGCGGCTATAGCCGTTGCCACCGTGGATCTGAATGGCTTTGTGGGTGACGCGCGTAGCCATTTCGCTGGCGAATAACTTTGCGATGGCCGCATCCATACTGAAGCGGGCGCCGGCGTCTTGTTTCCATGCGGCTTTGCGATTCAGCAGTCGGGCCGCATCAATTTCCGTACTCATGTCCGCAAGCATGAATTGAATCGCCTGAAACTGCGAGATGGGATGGCCAAAGGCCAGGCGCTCCTGGGAGTATTTCAACGCAGCCTCGAACGCGCCCTGCGCGATGCCGGCGGCTTGGGCGGCGATACCGATGCGGCCCCCATCCAGCGTAGAGAGCGCCACTTTGTAGCCTTCGCCTTCATTCCCGATACGATTTGCCACCGGCACAGCGCAATCGGTGAAGATCAACTCACAACACGCAGTGGCATGGATGCCGAGTTTCTTTTCCTCTTTTCCGACTTTGAAGCCCGGCGTGCCTTTGTCGACCACCAGTGCCGTGATGCCCTTTTCGCCCTTGGCCGGATCGGTGTTCACATAGGCGATGGTTGCATCCGCCGCGCCGCCGCAGGTGATCCAAGCCTTCGTTCCGTTGATGACGTAAGTGTCGCCTTTTTTCACCGCCTTGGTCTGCAGCGCTGCCGCATTCGAGCCGGCCTGCGGTTCGGTCAGCGCGTAGCAGCCGATTTTTTCGCCGCGCGCGAACGGATGCAAAAATCTTTTCTTCTGCTCGTCGGTGCCGAAGCGATGTATCGGATCACAGTAAAGCGAGTTCTGCACGGAAAGAATTACACCGGTTGAGGCACAGCACCGCGAAATTTCTTCAATTGCGATGGTGTAGGCGACGTGGTCAAAGCCCGCGCCGCCTTCGTTTTCGGGAAATGGCACACCCGTGAGGCCCAGTTCCGCTGCTTTCTTGAACAAAGCGCGCGGGAAATGACCAGTCTCGTCGTGTTCCTTGGCCAGCGGCCTGACTTCCGACTCCGCAAATTCGCGCACGCTCTTTTGCAGAAGTTGTTGTTCTTCGGTCAGCTCGAGATCCAATTCGGGGCGCTCCTATCCGGCAAGGCTTGGATTGGCCCTTATTTTAGCGCGACTGGCCTTTTCGCGGGGTAAAGGCTCGCGTCTGGGACAACAACGGCAATCCCGGAGGCGCCGTAAAAGCGGCAAACACGCTAGTGGGGAACGCTCGGCTTCACGCGAGCGCCTTGGAAAGCCGTCCGTAGGTGGCCTTCAAATCTTCGGGGAGCACGCGGGTTTCTCCGGTTACCGTCATGAAGCTCGCGTCGCCAATCCATCGCGGCAGCATGTGCAGGTGCAAGTGTCCCGCCACGCCTGCTCCCGCGGCGCGGCCTAGATTCATTCCCAGGTTTATGCCATCCGGCTTGTATTGGGATTTGAAAACCACCTCGACGCGCTGCGCGAGCTCCATGATCTCGCCGAGTGTCGCGGCATCGCACAATTTCAGCTCCGCCACGTGCACGTACGGAACGATCATGACGTGCCCCGAAGTGTAGGGAAAGCGGTTGAGTATGACGAACGCTTTCGCTCCGCGATGAACGATGAGTGTCTCCGAATCGTTCTTTTTCGCGACGGCGTCGCAAAAAATGCATTCCGGTTTCTCACCAGCGGCTGCCTGCGCCATGTACTGATAACGCCAGGGAGTCCACAAATAATCCATCGTGACGTTTCCTTTGCTCGGCAAAACTGCGCGCACAGAATACCCCAGAATCCCGCAAGCAGCGCACACCAGGGCGCCTCGGGTGATTTCGCTAGAAACAAAAGCTTCTAATCTGAAACTTCCGGAAGGGAGGAACTGCGACGAATCTAATGCCGCCTAGCCGCTCTGCGAATCTCCCGCAGCGGAATGCGCGGCGGCATTATTCACAAAATCCTTCAATTCCTTGCTGGGCTTGAAATAAGGAATTTTCTTCGCGGGCACTTCCACTTTTTCTCCGGTCTTGGGGTTGCGCCCAACGCGTCCACGGCGCTCGCGTGTGCGGAAGCTGCCGAAGCCACGAATTTCGATTTTTTCGCCTTTCTGCAAAGCGCCAATGATGCTGTCAAATATGGTCTCGACAATCGTTTCCGATTCCTTGCGGGGAAGTTCCGTCACGTTCAGAACTTCCTCGATCAGGTCGGCCTTCGTGAGTGTCGATGTCGGTTGCTTGGTCATCTTCGCTATGCCTCGTCGCGCAGTCCTGGAAGGGACTGCCTCACTCCTCCCACCGCTTCACTTTCCCCCAACGCAGTGCAGCGTATGGGTTTACAAGGGGCTGGCGTACCGCCGAATTGCTCCCTTTCCTATCATTAAAATGACCCGCAGGTAAATGAAATTATGAAAAGCCGTCCCCCCGGTCAGGCTTTCACAATTTATCGCGCCGACAACTTGGACTTCAGCGCATCTCCAATCGTCGCCGTCGACGAGGACTTCGAGGTCGAACGATACTGTTCAATTTCCTTGCGCTCGATCTGCTTCACAGCCGCGCGGTAGCTCAATCCGATTCGCCGCGTTTCGGGGCTGATCTTGATGATTTTGAAATCATATTCCTTGCCTGGCTCGAGCGGCCCCGCGCTCTTCAACGGGCCAGTGGTCGGGCGGTAGCCGCCCATGCCCTCGTCGCGCCGGCGCCGGTCTTCGATTTCCGTGTTGTGGCAAAGCGCTTCGATGTTTTCGCCCAATTCCACGAACGCCCCGAACGTGGCGATGCGCGAAACTTTGCCCTTCACGATTTGACCGACCTTGTGCTGCTTGAACCAATCGCCCCAGATGTCGTTGACCTGCTTCATGCCCAGCGAAACGCGGCGGTTCTCCGGATCAATCTTCAAAACCTTTGCGGTGACCGGTTCGCCCTTTTTGAAAACTTCGTGCGGATTCTTCACGCGGCCCGTCCAGCTCACGTCGCCAACGTGAACGAGCCCGTCAAAGCCGTCCTCGATCTCCACGAACGCGCCGAATTCCGCGATGTTGCGAACTTTTCCAGTGATGACCGTTCCCACCGGATACTTTTCTGAGGTCAGCAGCCAGGGGTCCGGCTGCGCTTGCTTCATTCCCAGAGAAACGCGGCGGTCGCTCGGCTTGATGTCCAACACCACCACGTCCACGGCGTCGCCGACTTTCACCAGCTTCGATGGGTGGGACACTTTCTTCGTCCAGCTCATCTCCGAAACGTGCACCAAGCCTTCGATGCCCCGTTCCAGTTCGACGAACACGCCGTAATCCACAACGCCTACGACGGTTCCCTGAACCTTGCCGCCGGCGGGATACCGCTCTGCGGCGCCCGCCCAGGGATCCGCAGCTAATTGCTTGAGACCCAAAGAAATGCGCTGTTTTTCCTTGTCGAACTTCAGGATCATTACGTCGAGTTCTTGTTCGGGCTTGACCACGTCCGAAGGATGCTTCACGCGGCCCCAGCTCAGGTCCGTCAGGTGCAGCAAGCCGTCAATTCCGCCCAGGTCCACGAACGCACCGTAGTCGGTCACGTTCTTCACGTGACCGTGAACGACTTGACCCTCGCTCAAAGTTTCCATCAACTCAGCGCGCTTGGCGTGCAATTCCTCTTCAAGCAAAGCGCGGCGGCTCACCACCACGTTGCCGCGCCGCCGGTTGAGCTTGGTGACGCGCACCTGCACTTCGGCGCCCATCAGCTCGTCCAGATTTTGCGTTGGGCGCAAGTCATACTGCGAGCCGGGCAGAAACGCGCGCACGCCGATATCCACCACCAGCCCGCCCTTGATCCGATCGACCACTTTTCCGGTGATGGTTTCCTTGGCTTTGAACACCGCTTCAATTTTTTCCCAGGTCCTGCGGCGCAGCACTTTTTGGTAGGAGACAATTTCGTAGCCGTCTTTGTGTTCGCCGGAGCGCTGCACTTCGATCGTGGCGTTCGGGTCCGGCCGCGGGATTTCCGTCTCCGCGAATTCGGCCGCGGGAATCAGTCCTTCCGTTTTGCCGCCCAGGTCTACCACCACGCCGTGTTCGGTGTACGCGACGACCTTGACCTCGATCACCTCGTGAGAAGCAGCCGCTTCCTGCTTCTCGTCAAACTCCTGCATCAGCTTGCTCATCTCTTCGGAGCCAGCGGCCTCTTCGGCTGCGGCCACAGCTTCCGGGTCTGCCGGAGCTTCGCTGCGCGCTGCCGCGGAGGCACTGGTCGCTTCGAGAGCCGGAGCTGGCGCCGGAGTCGCGGGCGCTCCGTTTGCGGATTCGGCTTGTTGTGCTGCAGATTCGCTTGCCGGAGGAGCAGACGGTTCGGGTGAACTTGCTTCGTTGGTGCTTGGTGCGGGTGCGGCGGCGGCCGCGATGTTCGACGGATTCTCGTGGTCAGAAAGCATGGTTGTTGGCCTCCAGGAGATACTTCCGATGTGGCAGCCGCTCGGCGGCCCCACATTTTCTCGCATAAATTCCTTGCGGAATCCCTACTAGGGTTTAGTGCAAGGCGATTGACCGGGACACAAGGACACGGTCAAACGGGAAATGCTGCTAACGTCACGGGGTACGCTGCAACCTGAAAAGGATACTCGCCGCATCGCGTCTATGTCAATGAAACTACTGGGCTAGCGCGGGAATTCATGCCGGAGAAACGGACGCGAGAAAGGTTGGGATTTGTCTCCGTCTTTTTGACCCTTTAGCAGCTTGCGGGCACGCGCTTTCATCGCCGCCGTTCCGGTCATCATACTTTTTCGGAGGATCTCCTTTACTCGAGACCGGAGGTCCGGATCAGTTCTTGAGATATCCGCCAACGCCTGAAGCGCAAAAGTCCGGACCATGGAGCTGCGATCTTCGAGATAAAGTTGCAACGCCTCTAGCGCACGTCGCCTTTCAACTTGGGTGAGCGGCAAGCGAGGGATCATCTGTGCCAAATGCCATCGGAGCTCAATTTGTTCTGTTTCAGCGAGCAAAGCCAGCAATTCGGCTTTGTACGGCTCGAGCAGTTCCGGTTTGCGGCCAGCGACCTTCTCTGCGGCATCGGCTGCCCGCATTCTGACGATTGCGTCGTCGCTCGACAGACATTGGATGAGTTCGACGAACCGCTTCGGCGCGTGTAGGACGAGCCTCGCAACGACATTTGAGCGACCGATGGAGCGCCGGTCACCGCCCTTCAGCAAGGCTGCAATTGGTTGACTGGGCATTCTGAAGTGCAGCGAAAAAAGATTTCGAGATCTGCGCTATGCCCGCGCGCGGCCGGCCTGGGTCCTCTCGCGACGAAAATCTGGCGCAGAAATCTCCACCGTGCGGCACATTTCATACAATCTTGAACGCATCCGTTCACTAATTCGATCCGCAAGGGTTTCTTTTCGTGTCACAATCCGTTTGCCATTCGGCAGCGGGGCTTCCTTTTCTTCGCGTGCGTCCAGGTAGTTCGTGGTAATGATGGTGCAACGAGGATGACTCATATCACGAGAGCCCTCGACGTATCGTGTGTTGAGAATATACCCGACCGTGTCCCGAACCCAGTCAGAAGGCTTAATGCAACCAAGGTCGTCGATTACAAGAACCTCGACGGAAAGGACCGGTGCAAGGAGACGGCTTTCTGTCACTTCGGTCTCGCTGCCGTAACTGTGTTGGATCTCCCTTAATAAAGCCCCGTATTCGCAGAAATATCCGGTGTGCCCACGTCGGATGAGCTCCATCAGGGCGGCGATCGCCAGGTGCGTTTTGCCTACACCGGAATTCCCCATGAACAAGATTCCTGCTTGCGCGCTTCCCGGATAATCGCGAACAAACGACTGCGCCGTCATCTTGGCGTGCTTCAATGACTCAGCTTGCTGAAACGTATACGTTTTCCCGTCGGCCAGGTCCGTCACATAACTTTCAAAATCACAATTTTCATAACGCTTGGGAATCCGCGCACGCTCCAGCACACGGCCGGCGCGATCTTGCATGCCGCAATCGCATGGAACGGCGACTTTGCCTGTCGCGCCATTCGCGCGCGGCAGCAGCTTCCATCCCGTTCCTCGACACAGCGTGCAATTTTCCAGCGCCATTTTTTGTGCTTGGAACTTCGATTCCTTCTAGCGTCGCTTTTTCGCCAGACATCCCTTCGGTAGGGACAGCCCTCTGATGCCGTCCGCCGATTCAATCTGCTGACAGAATACGGTCGCAACCCGTCTTCGGCAAGCGATCTACTCTGGGAAAACTGTGGAAAGACCTCGTCGAAGGTGGGGAGTCGAAAAGCAAACGCGATGAGCCTACGGACTCGCTACTTCACACGGACGATTGCGTGTCGCGGCGCTTTGTTCTGCGAATGTGCCGCCATGACACGCGACAACTCTTGCTGGACGACCTGTGCGAACTCGCCCATCTGCTGCTCCATCTCAATCATCTTCTCGCGCATGTTCAGGATGATTTCAATCCCCGCCAGGTTCACGCCCATGTCGCGCGCCAGCGTCAGAATCACTTCCAGCCGCTCCAAATCTGAATCCGTGTACAGCCGCGTGTTTCCCTGAGAGCGCGACGGTTTCAGCAGACCCACCCGCTCATACAGCCGCAGCGTCTGAGGATGCAACTTGTAAAGCTCCGCCACGGAGCTGATCATGTAGCCCGCCTTGGCCCGCTGTTTTTTCTCTCCTCTCGGCATGGTCCGCTCGCTCCTTAGACTCCCGCTTTGCTGAACAAATCCTTCCGGGGATCCTCTGGATCGATTTTTTCCAATTCTTTCATCAGGTTGCGCACGCGCTCGTCGGTCGGTTTTGGCACGATCACCTGCACCTCGACGTATTGGTCACCGCGCGCGCCATTTCGCGCGCTGGGGACGCCTTTCTCCCGCAGACGTAACGTGCTTCCGCTGTTGGTTCCCGGTGGAATCTTCACGAGAGAACGGCCATCAATCGTCGGCACTTCAATCTTCGCGCCCAGCGTGGCCTCGCCCACCGTTACCGGGACTTTCGTGTAGAGATCATTTCCGCGCCGCTCAAAAAAGGGATGCGGCCGCACGACCACGCGCAAATACAGATCGCCTGCGGGAGCGCCCATCGTTCCCGCGTTTCCTTTTCCGGGCACGCGCACGCGTCCGCCGTTGGCCACGCCTGCCGGAATACGCACCTCGATCGTTTCCGTCCGCCGTATGCGCCCCTCGCCTCCACACGCGCGGCAGGCCGTCCGAAGCTTCCCCGTTCCGCCGCAGCGCGTGCATGGCACGTTGAAGCGCATCTTGCCAGCGGCCTGTTGAATGGACCCCGTTCCATGGCATGTGGGGCATGTTTGCGGCGAGCCGATAGCGCCTGTTCCGTGGCACGTCTCGCAGGCGTCCATTCGGGTGATCGAAAGCTTTTTCACGGCGCCGCGCACCGCGTCCCAAAAATCAATCTCCAGCTGGTATTCCAGATCGCCGCCGGGTTCATGCTCCGGTTCGGTTGCCGCGCCGCTGCGTCCGCCAAAAAACTGGCTGAAGAGATCGCGGAAACTCGCTCCGCCGCCCCCGGCCGCGCCGGTCCCGCCGCCAAAATCGAATCCGCCAAAATCAAAATTCACATTCGGCTCGCCCGTGCCTTCCTGTCCGCCACCGGGATAGCCGCCCGGGGGCAAATTTTCGCTGTAGAAGCCGTACTGGTCGTACATCTGACGCTTCTTCGAGTCAGACAGCACGTCATAGGCTTCCTGAATTTGCTTGAATTTTTCTTCCGCAGCTTTGTCGCCAGGGTTCAGATCGGGATGGTATTTCCGCGCCAGCTTACGAAACGCCGCGCGAATATCCTTCACGCTCGCTTTGCGCGGCACGCCTAGCAGTTCGTAATAATCAGTTTTTGTCGTGGTCGCCATCAATCTTCGTAGGGACGGCCTTCCGAGGCCGTCCGTTTTGCGCTCCGTCTTCGCTTTCTTCTGTCGCCTTGCCGCCCTTGAGATCCGTATTTGCCGTTGCTGAATTCGCCTCGCGCAACAAGCAGCTAAAAGAACCTGGACTGCCCTTCTCTTCCCGAACCACGTCGCTAGAATTCAAAATCTCAAGCCTGTTCTTCAGCAGGAGTTTCGCCCGCTCAATCTGCGGGTTCCGCGGATCGAAGCGAGTCAGTTGCTCGGCTAGCGCCCACACGCAGTTTTCCAGGTTCGTAATACGCTCAACGACCTGCGGCATGGAAGACTGGGCTTTGGCAATTTGGTCGAACGAAGTTTCCCCGTCGATCTGCTCGATGAACTTTTCGGCAACCGTGTTATCGGCTTTCGGGACCGGGTGAACGTTCATCGGCATTTGCGAAAGCGGCCCAGCCATAGCCACCTCTTGAAACCGCAACCAAAATTCCCAGGGTGGAAGAGGACCGAACGAATGCTTTCGATTCTCTTTCACCAAGAACCAAAAACTAACGACCAACAGCCGCCTTCAGTTTGGCTTCTTGCCGTCGTCCACATCCACGTACTCGGCGTCAATTACGTCGCCAGGCTTCTTCTGTTCCTGGCTGCCACTCGAACTGGAGGACGACCCGCCGCCCGCGGAACTCCCTGCGGCCGCCCCAGCAGCCTGCGTCTTGTAGAGCTCTTCGGCAATCTTGTGCATTGCCCGCTCCACATTCTCTGTTGCCGAGCGCAGCCGCGCCGTTCCGCCTTCGGACATGGCCTTCTTGGCGTCCTCGATGGCGGCTTCCACCACCTTGACGTCCGCTTCCGCCAGCTTGTCCTTGTTTTCGCGAATCGTTTTCTCCGCATGGAAGACCATGCCGTCCAAGTGGTTCCTGGCGTCGACTTCCTCGAACCTGCGGCGGTCATCTTCCGAATGGGACTCCGCTTCTGCGCGCATCTTCTCGGCTTCTTCCTTGGTCAAGCCGCTCGACGCGGTGATGGTGATTTTCTGCTCCTTGCTGGTGGCCTTGTCCTTCGCGCTCACGTTCAAAATGCCGTTCGCATCGATGTCAAAGGTCACTTCAATTTGCGGAACTCCGCGTGGAGCCGGTGGGATTCCGTCAAGCTTGAATTTCCCAAGCGAACGGTTATCCGCCGCAAACTTGCGTTCGCCCTGCAGGACGTGAATCTCCACGCCCGGCTGATTGTCCGCCGCCGTCGAGTACGTCTCCACCTTGCGTGTCGGAATCGTGGTGTTGCGGGGGATCTGCACGGTCATCACGCCGCCGAGCGTTTCGACGCCCAGCGAAAGCGGCGTTACGTCGAGCAGGAGAATGTCCTTTACTTCTCCTGCCAGCACCGCGCCCTGAATGGCCGCGCCTACCGCCACGACTTCGTCCGGGTTGACGCCCTTGTGTGGTTCCTTCCCGTTGAAGAAGTTGCGCACCAGCGTTTGCACCTTCGGGATACGCGTCGAGCCGCCGACCAAAACGACTTCCTGGATGTCGTTCGGCGAAAGCTTGGCATCCTCTAGCGCTTGCTTCACCGGCTTCATCGAGCGCTCCAGCAAATCGTTCATCAATTGCTCCAGCCGCGTGCGCGTCAGCTTCAGCTGCATGTGGATCGGCCCGCTTGCGCCCGCGGTGATGAACGGCAGATTGATTTCCGTCTCCATCATCTGAGACAGCTCAATCTTGGCTTTTTCCGCAGCTTCTTTCAGACGTTGCAGGGCCATGCGGTCTTTGCTCAAATCAATGTTGTTCTCTTTCTTGAACTCATCAATGAGCCAGTCCACGATGCGCTGGTCGACGTCGTCGCCGCCCAAATGCGTGTCGCCGTTGGTGGACTTCACCTCCACAACGCCGCTGCCCACTTCCAGCACGGAAATATCGAAAGTGCCGCCGCCCAGGTCGTAAACCGCGATGGTTTCGTCGTTCTTTTTGTCCAATCCGTATGCGAGCGCAGCAGCCGTGGGTTCGTTGATAATGCGAACCACTTCGAGGCCCGCAATTTCGCCGGCCTGCTTGGTGGCTTGCCGCTGTGCGTCGTTGAAGTACGCCGGTACAGTAATCACAGCCTTGGTGACCTTTTCACCAAGGAAGTCCTCGGCCGCGGTCTTCAGCTTGGTCAGAATCATCGCGGAAATCTCTGGCGGGCTGTACAGCTTCCCGGTAATGTCCACGCGCGCGTCCTGGTGCGGTCCAGCGACCACTTTATAAGGGACGCGGCGCATTTCCTCGCCCACTTCGTCGTAGCGCCGGCCCATAAACCGTTTGATCGAATAGACGGTGTTCTCGGGATTTGTGACCGCCTGACGCTTGGCCACCTGACCGACCAGCCGTTCGCCCGTCTTGGTGATGGCTACGACTGACGGCGTCGTCCGCGCACCTTCCTGGTTCGGGATCACTACCGGCTCGCCGCCCTGCATGACGGCGACGACCGAGTTGGTCGTCCCCAAGTCAATTCCAATAATCTTGCTCATAACCCCTCTCCTCAAACTGGTTTGCCGCTGCCCATCGCCCCTGTCTAACCGAGGCAACTCTAGAGCTCCGATCGCTCCAAGCCCAGCATCGCGGCGATTATACAGGTTGAGTGTGTTCTTGTCAAGTTTTCTTATATTGCATGTAAGGCATTCATTTTCTATCTGTTAGGGGAAGCTTATGCTTCGAAGGACGCCGCTCCCAATTGACCCGCGACCTGATCTTCCTCTCGCTGGGGCAACAGAACGCTCCCCGTCGGCAACCAACCGATTAGAGGCTCAGTCTCCGCGCGAAGGTGCCCCTTTTTGGCCGCTGGTCCATGGGTGGTCCGCCCTTTTCGGAGCATTTCGCGGTAGAATCGTCTGGCTCTGGTTGCGAACATCATTTTATAAATTGAAGTGTCTGGAGGCTGTTGTGAATCGTCGGCGCATCCTGGCTGCAATCATTAGCGTGAGTGTGCTCATCTTGGCGGCTCTCTTCCTGCCAACCCTGCACAGGACCCCGCCGCCTCCTGCGGTTGCGCCTCCGCCCGGACCGGCTGCAAGTACCGCTGTTCCCACAGTGCCCGCTCCTCCGGAGCAGCCTGCCGACGCTCCATCAACACCGTTTGCGACCGAAGCCGCTCCCCTACCCGCACCGCAAGGGCTGCAGGACGTCGACCCGCACAAGGCTTTCGGCTCGAAGAATGCCCCGGTGGTCATGGAAGAATTCAGCGACTACCAGTGTCCTGCTTGCAAAACGCTTTACACGACAACGAATCGCTTGCTCATGGACAACTATGTCAGCACGGGCAAGGTTTATCTGATTCATCGCGATTTTCCCCTGGCCATGCACGCCTATTCGCGCATCGCTGCCCGGTACGCCCGCGCGGCCGCTGATCTCGGCAAAATCGAACCGGTCGAACAAACCCTGTTTCAGAATCAGGAAAAATGGGAACAGACCGGCGACGTGGATGGCACGGTGGCCACGGTGCTTTCTGCCCCGGACATGAACAAGATCCGCGCTCTGGTTAAGGGGGGCACGCTCGATCCGCTGATTGACAAGGACTTCGCCCTTGGCCAGATGTATCGCGTGAATCAGACGCCCACGACAGTCTTTCATTGCAAGGGACAGACCTATCCGTATGCCGGCGTCATGACCTACGACACCATGAAGCAATTTCTCGAGCAGCTTCTCTCGCAGAAATAGGGGCCAAATTCATCGCACCTGAAAACTGAGAACTGACGACTTTCTCATGCTGCCATCCAGCCCATTCAACTTTCGCCGCGTCGTGATTCTGATCTCCCGGTTGGTGCTCGGAGGGATTTTTGTTTACGCGGGCATCTCCAAGATTTTCTTCCCCAACACGCATCTGTGGCCGGTGTTCGTTCTGAAATTCTCCATTTCCACCAATCTCGCGACGTTTGCACAGCAAGTAGCATCCTACAAGTTGCTCTCGCCCGCGGGAGTGGATTTTGTCGCGCACACTTTGCCATTCACCGAAATCTTTCTGGGGCTGATGCTGCTGATAGGCTGGGGGCTGCGCATCTGGGCATCACTGTTAACCCTCCTCATGCTCGGTTTTCTGACCGTGGTTACGCGTGCCTACCTTCTGCACATGAACATCAATTGCGGATGCTTCGCCACCCCAGAGCCGCTCACCGGCATGACCGTGGTCCGCGACAGTGTTTTTGTTGGGCTTGCTTTGCTCATGACGGTCTTCGTTTTCATCGAAGCCCGCCGGCCGCATCCCTGGTCCGCCGCCGAGAAGCCATCGCTCTCAGCTCAAAATTTGTCATGAAATCGCTTCAGGAATACCTCGAACTTTCCGCCCAGGCGCATGGGCACCTTTGCGCGGGGCAGGTTCTCGGTGTGCGCCTCGCGATGCTGGGCTTGCGTGAACTCGGGATCGAAGACCCCATCGCTCAGAAAAAGCGGCTCGTCACGTATGTCGAGATCGACCGCTGTGTGACCGACGCCGTCGCGGTCGTGGCCAACTGCCGGCTCGGCAAGCGCGCGCTGAAATTCCGCGATTGGGGCAAGGTCGCGGCTACTTTTGTGGATTTGACAACCGGCCGCGCCATTCGTGTTGCCGCAAAGGAATCCTCAAAGCAAGCCGCGCGCGAAATGTTCCCAGAACTCGACAGAGAAGCCGGCCAGCAGAAAGCCTACGCGCAACTTCCGGAGGAAGTTTTGTTCGATTCGCAATGGGTGAAAGTAGACGTTGCACCCGAAGATTTGCCCGGGTTTAAGGGCCCGCGCGTCGTCTGCGTCCAATGTGGCGAAGGCATCAACTTCAAACGCGAAGTCACTCGGAACGGCCGCACCCTCTGCCGCTCCTGCGCCGGGGAGAGCTACTACGAACCCGTGCGCTAGGGCCCGAATTTCGGGAACCAAGCCCTCCTACCAAGGGCACAGCAAAAACAGGAAGGGGTCAGCGAAAAAGATACGCACAAGAGTGGCATCATTTCCGTGCGGACGAAATTCTCTCCGACCGGCGAGACGGGGGCTGAAGTAGAGGGTGGATATCCCTGGTGGCGGCCGATGTGGTGCCGGAGACGTTTTTACCGTGCGTTTTGAGGGCGGTACATGGAAAGCAGCGCAAGCCCAAATGAAGTGGATTTCTTGAAAAAGCCTGCGCCTGTGAAAGCTGCCACAAAACGGCGGACTAGATTTAGCGAAGCGTGACCACGCGGCGTTCGGGTTCGCGAGGCTTTTGTGAATCCGCAACAGGCTTCAAGGGTTCGATCTTGAGCATGCGGAGCACGGCGGGCGCGATGAGCGCCAGAAAGATGCAAACCAGCAATAGACCGGCGACGGCTTCGAGCGCGCCAGTGACCGTGCGATACAGCTCCAGCGCCCAGAACTCCTGTGTCAGCGCCGCCAGCATAGCCGGTTTGTTGTAATCAGCCGCGGTAATGTATTCCTGAAGAGGCTTGACGCGCGTCCCTCCGGAAATGCCCACGACGACAATCGCGAAGCGAATGTACTTTTCGAATCCGGCGCGGACGACGGGGTCAACGACGAAGCGCCGCAGAATGGCGTCGATGGCTTCTTTGGAAATCCAGGCGATTGTGGCGGAAAGAGCAAGGGCGAGAAAAAACGAAGCCGCCAATAAGTTCACAAACATCGTGGCAACTCCCGGGGCCGAAGTAACGTTTCAGCAATTTATCAGCAATGTGAGTATCGCGCGAATCGGGTAGGCCCGACTGAAAATCTCCCGCATGTTTCCAAAGCACGATGCTTCTGGGGAAGAGGCGTCTTTGGGATCTTGACTTCCATTGGCGCGAGTCACTCTTTGGAGCCGCTTGGTTCGCCGGCATTGCTTTGCTCGCTGCGCATTTCGCCGATGCGCACGATGACATATGCAATCAGGGCGAACACAAAAAACACCAGCAACACCCAGGCAATCCCCAGCAATGATTCGATGGTGGTTTGATAGATTTCCCACACCCAGCGATCCAGGCTGAGTCCGGATGTTTGGGCGCTTCCCGCGCCCGGGCCGAGATAGCGCTCGAGATCGTGGACCCGCACTCCTGAGGAAATGCCAACGACCAGAATGGCGAACTGAAGATACCTCAGCCACGCGGAGCTGATGGCGTCCGCAATAATGCGCCTGAGAATGGTGTCGAGCGGTTTGGTGAAGGCCCACGCCGTAAGAGCCGAAACCGCAAAAGCCACGACGACAGTGGCGAACAGTAGTCCGAGGAACATGAATTTCCTCCTGTTGGCTGGATGGTTACGTTCGGACGGTCGAAAGGTCGATGACGGAAGTGCCTAAGCATCTTACTGTGTTGTATCTGAAACGCAAAACGCGCTGTAACGGAATTCGACGCGGGCATTCTCATCTGCGATAGAATCGTATTTTCATGTTGAACCTTCCCCCGATCACGCTGCGCCTCCGCAGTTTCAAGTTGATCGACCGCGTCGCGCTGGCGTTTCTCGTGCTTTGCTCGATTTTGTTTGGCACCGCATGCGGTCTCCTCTTCGTTTATGCCAGCGACCTGCCGGAGATTCGCGCACTCGAAACCTACCGGCCCAACGTGGTCACGGAAATCTATGGCGATGACGGCCAGCTCGTCGGCAGCTTCGCTTTGCAGCGCCGCATCCTGATGACCTATGAGCAGTGTCCCAAGGTGCTGTACAACGCGGTCACCGCCATTGAAGACCAGCACTTCGAGGACCATTGGGGCATCGACTTCCCACGCATGTTCACGGCAGCGCTGCGCCACCTCACGCGAGGCCGCCGCGCCGGAGGCGCCAGCACCATCACCATGCAGCTTGCGGGCAACCTGTTTCTCGATCGCAGCGACATCAGTTTTCGCCGCAAAGCGGAGGAAACGCTTCTGGCGCTCCAAATCGAGCGCCGCTACAGCAAGCCGCAAATCTTCACCATGTATGCGAACCAGGTGTACTTGGCACATGGCAATTACGGATTCGCCGCTGCTGCACAATTTTATTTTGGCAAGCAAGTAGGTGACCTGACGCTTCCGGAAGCGGCGCTCCTCGCAGGAATGATCAACGGGCCGAAGTATTCGCCGCTGCTCAATCCCGAGGGCGCACTGGCGCGGCGCAATCTGGTGCTTCACCGCATGGAAGAAGAAGGCAAGATCAAGCCGACAGAAGAAGCGGCCGCTGCCAAGTCTCCGCTGGGCTTGCACCTGCAGTATCCGCGCAACGACTTGGCCCCGTATTTCTTTGAAGAGGTCCGGAAATACCTCGAAGCCACCTACGGAACCGAGGCCGTTCACGAACGCGGCCTGCGCGTTTACACCACGCTGAACACCAACCTGCAGCGCATCGCCAATCAAGCGGTGCGCGACGGTCTGCATGCTTATGAGCGCCGCCACGGCTGGAAGGGCAATTTGCCCAACGTGGAACGCGACAATCTCGGCAAGTTAGACACTTACGAGGATGAAGATTGGCGCCATGCCATAGACAAGGGAAGCTACGTCACAGGACTGGTCATGAGCGTGACCGAGCGGGATGCGGTCATCAAAATCGGGACGTACCGCGCCATTCTCTCTCCGGCGGATTTTGCGTGGACTGGTCGCAGGCGGCCCGGGGATTTGTTAAAGGTAGGCGATCTCGCGCAATTCTCCATTCAGGAATTGCGTCCCAGCACCGCGCGTGTACAACTCGAACAGCAGCCCGGCCCACAGGGCGCCATGCTGTGCATCGACAATGCCACCGGTGAAATCAAAGCCATGGTCGGCGGCTACAGCTTCGAAGATTCGAAATTCAATCGCGCCACGCAAGCGGTTCGGCAGGTCGGCAGCTCCTTCAAAGTTTATGTTTACGCGGATGCCCTCGAAAAGGGCGCGACGCCCTTCGACACGATTGTCGACCTGCCCTACACAACCATCAGTGGCGGCCAGCCGTACACACCTCACAATTACGACGAAAAATTCGAAGGCACCATTACCCTGCGGCGCGCGCTGGCTGGTTCGCGCAACGTTCCCGCGGTGAAGCTGGCGGAAAAAGAAGGCATCAATACGGTTGTGGATATGGCGCGGCGCTTTGGTATTACGACGCCCCTGCCGCCGTACTTGCCGCTCGCTCTTGGAGCGGCGGACATGAAGTTAATCGAGCACGTCTCGGCCTTCACCGTGTTCCCAGACGACGGCATTCGTATCGATCCCTACATGATCCGCCGCGTAACCAGCTATGACGGAGCGTTGCTCGAAGAAGCTCATCCGGAAGTGCACGATGTGATTTCGCCGGATGTGGCGCGCACCATGGTGGCGATGCTTGAAGAAGTCGTCCAGTTCGGCACGGGCGTCGCCGCGAAAGCGCTGGGACGTCCCGCCGCCGGCAAGACCGGAACCACACAGGATTACACCGACGCCTGGTTCGTGGGGTTCACACCCCAGCTCACCGCTGGAGTTTGGGTGGGTTTCGACGACAAACAGATTTCTCTCGGGAAAAAGGAAACCGGCGCGCGGGCGGCCCTGCCGATTTGGCTCGAGTTCATGCAAGGCGCAACTGCTGGGACCCCGGCGACCGATTTTCCGAACGTCGTGCCGCTCGAGCAGGTGGCCGGCGAACATCAACTGAATTTGACCACGCCCGATACTGCGCCCACCGAGGACGAGCCCGCCGAGAAGCCTAAAGAAAAACCACCGACTCCTTCTGCCACGACCAATGCCGCAACGGCAAGCCCCCCGTCTCAGCCATAAGATTTCTTGAGAGCGAAGCCTGGAGCGCTTTCTTTAGTCCTTCTTTAGTCTGGGTTCATTCCTTGATCGCTTCCCACGGTGGCTCTTAGGCTGAGCCGAGTTGTTTGACAAAGTTTCTTTCGGTTATGGGAACCAATTCAGTTTCTTGCCGTCGAACATAATTAGCTCTGGGTGCGTAACTCCTAAATGGCGAGTGGTTGGACGACTAGGATCCGTTGCCAGGGAAGAGGGTCGCCATGGAAACGCTTGGCCAGGACATTCGACATGCACTGAGGAACCTCGCAAAATCCCCCGGTTTCACCGTCGTAGCCATCATCACACTCGCCTTGGGAATTGGCGCGTCGACGGCCATTTTCAGCGTCATCGACAACATCATGATGGAGCCGTTTCCGTACCCCGATGCGCAGCGCTTTATGTCGGTCCAAATCCACGATACGGAGCGGAATGAGCCGGGTGGACGCGGCGGGTACAGCGGGCCGGAGTTTCTGGACTATGTCGAGCAGAATCATGTGTTTGACCGAGTGATCGCCAACGACAATCTGGATGTGCTGTATCGCTCGGGAGAGGGCACGCTGCGCTTTGACGGAAATTATGTTACTCCGGGAACGTTTGAGTTTCTCGGCCTGCCGGCCTTACTCGGGCGGGCCATGGAACCCGCCGATTACGAGCCTGGCGCGCCGCCGGTGTTTGTGTTGCGCTACAAGACGTGGGTCAAGAGCTTCGGCGCTGACCCCTCTATCGTTCATAAAACTTTCATATTAAATGACCAGCCAAGGACACTCGTTGGCATCATGCCGCCGCGGTTTGCCTGGGGTGATGCGGACATGTGGATTCCCAAAAAGCCGGAGCGCGCATCCCCCACCACCGCTGTGGCGGGCGCGTTTCCACAGTATTGGTTCATGCTCGGACACCTGAAGCCGGGCGTTTCGGTGAAGGAAGCGGAATCGGACTTTACGATCATCGCCAACCGGCTGTCGAAAGTGTATCCCAAAGATTATCCCAAACATTTTGCGGTCCATCTGGAGTCGTTGACGAATCTGGTTGTGGGCCAGTTCAAAACCACACTCTTTATTGTTTTGGCGGCGGTGGGACTGCTGTTGCTGATCGGTTGCGGAAACGTGGCGAACTTGTTGCTGGCGCGGGCAACCACGCGTGAGAAAGAGTTCGCGATACGGTCGGCACTGGGAGCGAACCGCTGGCGATTGATCCGCCAGCTGCTTGTGGAGAGCATGATTCTGGCGGTAGGTGGCGCAGCGGCAGGGACGTTGCTTGCTTGGGGCGGGCTGAAGTCCTTAGTGGCGCTCATGCCGCAAAACATTATACCCGCCGAAGCGGTCATCCGCCTGAACACGCCCGTGTTGCTGTTTACCCTGGGCGTGGCGGTACTGACCGCACTCGTGTTTGGTCTTGTTCCCGCGTTGAAAGCGGCAAGAAAGGATGTAAACGAGCCGCTTCGCGACAGCGGCAAGGGTGTCAGCGGCGGATTTCGCCACGGACGCTTGCGCGACGCAGTGGTGGTGTTGGAGGTGGGATTATCTCTGACACTGTTGGTTGCGGCAGGGCTGCTGATGCGCAGTTTTGTCGCCCTGCGCGACGTGAAACTGGGACTCCGCCCGGATCATGTCTTCGTCGCCAGGCTTCCGCTGCCCGTTGATCGCTACAAAACAGCGGCACAAGTGCAGGGATTTTACCGGCCTCTGTTGCAAAGGCTGAAGGCCCTGCCGGGAGTCGTGGACGCCACGGAAACGAGCACGCTGCCGCCTTATGGCGGGATTCCGAGCGACATCGAGATTCCCGGCAAGTCGCACGCCGAAAAATGGAATGCGATGTTTCAATTGGTCAGCGAAGGCTATTTCCCGGTATTGAAGATTCAGTTCGTCGGCGGCAGGCCGTTTACGGAGGCGGAAGTCGACGGAGCGCGCAAGCTGGCCGTAGTGAACCAAACCTTTGTGAAGAAGTATCTGGCGAGCGACAACCCCATCGGGCAGCAAGTGCGCATCGCGCAAATGGAACAATTTGGAGACCCGCTGAAGGATCCGTTGTTTGAAATCATCGGGCTCGTTGCCGACGTGAAAAATCGCGGCTTGCAAGATCCGGTTCAGCCGGAAATTTGGATACCGTACACCGTCACGGGCTCCGCGTTTCGAGGAGTCCTGGTGCGCACCGAGAAAGAACCGATGACCATGATGAACGCGATCGAGAAGGAGATTTGGGCCACCGACCGCAACGTAGCCCTGACGTTCACGGGAACGCTCCAGGGCTACATCAGCCAGTTTTCTTACGCCGGTCCGCGATTTGGATTCTTCTTGATGACGATTTTTGGAGCGATGGGCCTGGGGCTCGTGACGATTGGCGTCTACAGCGTTCTGGCGTACACGACGACTCGGAGAACTCACGAAATTGGAATCCGTATGGCGCTCGGAGCGGAAGGCTCGGACGTGGTCGCAATGGTGATTCGCATGGGGCTGCGGCTGGTGGGAATCGGCGTCGCGTTGGGACTGATCGCAAGCGTTGCCCTGGGCCGCGTGATTGCCACGCAGCTCTGGGGAGTGTCGGCCTACGATCCATGGACGCTCTCAAGCGTAGCCGTGGTGTTGCTGCTCACCGGGCTGGTGGCGTGTTGGCTTCCCGCGCGCCGCGCTTCGAGCGTCGATCCACTCACCGCCCTGCGCTATGAGTAGTTCCGCTAAAGCAAAATGACTTTCAGGCGGCGCCGGCTATCGCGCTTTTTGAAATGGATCCCAGCCGCCAGCCGCCAACGGCCGCCCGCGGCCACTTTGGCTGCACACAACCAACTCTGTTTTCTCGGTGACGTGTCCAATCTGCGTGAGCTTTACGCGCTGGATTCCTCTTGTCAGAAACTTCGCCTTTTGCGACGGCACCGTAAACAACAATTCGTAGTCGTCTCCGCCGTGCAAGGCAAGCTCCAAGGGATCCAGGCCCTGCTTTCGCGCCGCCTCAAGGCCCCCGACCGATGGAATTCTTTCGCTTTCGAGCCGCGCCCCGACGCCGCTTGCCGCACACAAACGCGGCAGGTCGCTTGAAAGTCCGTCCGAAAGATCCATCATGGCGCTGACCAGGCGCTTCTCTGCCAGCCACTTTCCCAGTTCAAGTCGTGGCTCGGGATAAAGATGCTTTTTCAAAAGAGAATTCTTTGGATTCGCGGGCTCCCGACTTCGTCGAAGGATCTGCAGACCGAGTTCCGCCCGCCCCAGATGCCCGCTGACATAGATGAGGTCGCCTGGGCGCGCGCCTGACCGGAGCACGGCATGGGCGGTTCGCACTTCGCCCACCACACTGATATTGACCAGGACTTCCTTTCTGTTTGTGGTGTCCCCACCAGCCAAGGCACACCCAAACTTGCGCGATGCCCGTTGCAAGCCACCCAGGAGCTCATCGAGCCAGCGCCCGGCAAGGGAGGCAGGCATCGCGAGGCTCAAAAGGAAGCAGCGTGGAGTCCCGCCCATCGCCGCCACGTCGCTCAAAGCCCGAGCCAGGCATTTCCAACCCACGGAATCAGGAGGGTGCTTGTCTCGAAGGAAATGAGTCCCTTCCAAGAACCAATCGCAAGTGAGGATCAGCTCACGGCCTGTCCGAGGCCGAAACAGCGCAGCGTCGTCCCCGATGCCAACGCGAACTTCGCGTGACTCACGAGAACGCTGCTCCAGCGACTTCTCGATCCTGTCAATCAGCTCGCTTTCGCGCATTCTCATGGCAAAGCTCAGAATGGCGCCCTAGCCCTTTCGACTTCCCATTTTGCATGGCCTTGCAATCGTTCAGCTTTATAGCGCACTTTTGCCGCCGCTGTTTGGTTATTCCGTCGCGAGCCGTGCACCGGCGAAGTACGCCCGAGGAGTGTTCGGGAAGGGTACCTGCCCCTTGGTACAGGAAACTCCTTGGAACGACCTGTACCGCCCTGGTACTAAAATCAGGGTTGACGAACCCCTTCTGCAGGAACTAGCATGGGCAAGGTCGCGAACCACCCCCTCGGTTCAGGCCAGTCGTATTCTTTTCTTTTTTGGTGCGGGTCAAGGGTGCGTCACCCGCCAAATGGCGAGTACAAAGGCCTACTGGGCCTATTGGCGAATATGCGAGGCAAGACCTATACATTTTTTATTGCGTCCACTCCGGGGAAGCTCCGGAAAGTGGTCGTACCAGCCTACCTAATACACGGTGTCGCCATTCTGGCGCTAATTGGGGCTATCAGCGTAACCGCCGCCGTCGCTTCCTACTCCCGCATGCTCTGGAAAGTCGGAAACTACAACGCCGTTCGCCACGAATTGGAAACGCGCACTCAGCAATACCGCCAGTTGCAGGCCACCGTCAACGATACGAACCAGCGCCTTGATTCCCTGCAGTCTCTCGCCACCGAAGTGGCCATGACCTATGGTGTGTTGCGGTATCACCCGGCGGCGTTTGATCAAGCGGACAACCCTGCTGACTCGCAGGATGCTTTTGACCGCTCTGTCGAGCAGTACACCTTTCTGAAACGCAATGCCACGGTAATCGCCAGCAGCGGATTGCATTTGCTCCCGTCAAACTTTGCGGACTCGAGCTACACGCCTTCGATCTGGCCGGTGATGGGGCACATCACGGACAGCTTCGGGGAACGCCTCGATCCGTTTAGCGGAGAAGGCGCTTTCCACACCGGCGTAGACGTGGCTTCCGACTACGGCGCGCCGGTTCATGCCACCGCGGACGGCGTAGTTACCATTGCCGAGCCTCACGCGGGCTACGGCCGCTTGGTGGTTATCGACCACGGATTTGGTATCACCACTTGGTACGCGCACCTTTCGGCGTATTCGGCGGTGGTCGGCTCGCGAGTGAAACGTGGCGAGGTCGTCGGCTACACGGGCATTAGCGGACGCTCCACCGGCCCCCACGTGCACTATGAAGTTCGAGTAAACAACGCGCCTGTCAATCCTTGGCGCTACATGAAGTCAAGTCCGGCGGGCGACTAACCAACAAAAGATATTTGCGGGAAGTGATGGCGGGCTCTGGCCCGCTTCTTTATTTTTGAGAGCGCCTTGCTTTTGTGATGCTACGAGCTCCCCTTCTTAGGGCGGATGGCCGGATTCCCCGGGACTGGCTTGGCGGGCGGGGCAGGAGGGCTCATTGACGCGCGGCGAGCCGATTCCAGAAAAGCCGGCGTAATTTCGAACGCAATCCGCACTGATTTCGTATCGCCCCGATCGATTTTCGAGACATCGGTGCTCTTCAACAGCGCTAAATAAGCTTCGCGCAGCGAAGGGTCCAACTGTTGCCGGGTCTTGGCGTCGTTCAACCCCCCTTCCGCCAGAGCCACAACGCCATCGAGCAAATCCGCTAGCTGGTTCGCGGTATCCTGCGAAGCGGATTCTCCTTCGGCTACAACGTGTAGCCGATCATTCTCGGGCTTTCCTGCTAGAGTAATCCATTGCAAACGGTCGAGCGCCGTGGAAAGCTGCGGTGAACGGAAGCCGCCGGGAGCGCGCTCGGTCAGCGCCTCTTCAGTGCCAGCGTCTTGACGAATCACAGCAAAGAAAGGCGATCCTCCAAGGCGTTCGAAACGCGAACGCCACTCCTCCTGGCCGTCGTCGCTTCGTTTTTTGCCAAGGCTTTGGCCGAGATCCACGCGATCGGTTAAAGCGATGCGGCCATTGCTCAGAAACGTCAGATAAATCTTTTTCGCGGCTCCGCTCCCAGGGATTGCAAAGACCTCTTGGCCGCCGTGTTTCTCGGCGGTGCCTGACTTGTTGGCTAGTGCCGAGATTTTTTGCCGGTCGAATCTTCCGTCCGCTACCGCGAAGAAAGCGGTATCCTGCCCGTTTTTTTGAAACGCGATGGCGAGGCGATCGAGATCGCGCTCATAATGAAAGCCGGTCTGGTTCAAAAACTTCGCGTAATCCTCATCCGGTTCGGGCTGCGGAGCCCACGCAAACAGTTGTGCCACAAAGGGGCTGCTCCGCAATTCCGCAAGGTCCGCGAAAACAACGGCGTTCCCGTCGGCTGGCATCATTTCAAGCAAGTCGTTGCGGCCGGAACTGCTCGCAGCGCGGCGCTGATAAACGTAGTAACCCGCGGAGCTCAACACCAGCAGGCCTGCCGCCGCGGCCATCCATTTTCGTTTGCTCATTTCCAAGGTACCCGACACTTTCCCAATCCCCGCGATTCTCCCATGAGGCCCTCGCCCGCACACCAAAATCCGCTACAAAAAACCGAGTGCGACCTGTGAAAATCGTGCCTTACCAGATGCGTTAGCTTGGGGTTGGGGAAACTTGTGCTAAGTTATAGAAGGGATGCAAGATAGCCCTTGCCAGCATGGACATGGTGGTGAGCGATTCCCATGGCCATGGCCCACGACGTGCTCGAATTTTGAAACCCTGCCTTGCAATTCTTATTCCTCTTCTGCTATGCTTACTCGGTTTGAGCGGCGCTGGCGTAGCTCAGCTGGTAGAGCATCTGATTTGTAATCAGAGGGTCGGGGGTTCAATTCCCTCCGCCAGCTC
>Ga0126378_10000266_pt1 | contig 40070 bp, 38 predicted proteins | sample PanSoiMetPlot_23_FD_92587 | JGI IMG/M metagenome (GOLD analysis project Ga0126378, IMG submission 92587) | Tropical forest soil microbial communities from Panama - MetaG Plot_23 | ecosystem: Environmental > Terrestrial > Soil > Tropical forest > Bulk soil | place: Panama | collected 2016-02-17 | reverse complement strand
GCGGCATTCGAGGATGCTCGCCGCGGAGTGGAGCTTGGAGACCGCGATCAGTTCCACCGAGCCAGCGGACCGCCCCACTCGAGCGCATGCAGATTCGATTCGCCGCCGGACCATCGCGAGGTTGTCAGCGACGGCGCTCAAGTCCCGCTCCAGGGAATTAAGACCCCCGCCCGATTGAGCAAGAGGAGCGTCTCCGCCAACGGGAGGCCGACGACGTTGGAGTAGCTTCCGTGGACAGATTGGATGAGAAAGCTTCCGATGCCTTGTGCGCCGTACGCTCCTGCCTTGTCCATCGGCTCTCCGGTGCGAATGTACCAGTCGATTTCGCCGCGCGAGAGTACTCGGAAATCGATCTGCGACTCGACTATCCGCGAAGACTGGTGCGTGCCGGCCAGGGCAATCCCCGTCAGCACGGCGTGTGAACGCCCGGAGAGCAAGGTGAGCATCCGCCGAGCATCGGCGGGCGATTGGGGCTTACCGAGGATTCTTCCATCCACGACGACTGCGGTGTCCGCGCCCAGGATCAAGGCCTGCGGCATCTGCGTCGCAACTCGCACGGCCTTGAGCATCGCGACGCGCTCCACGTAAGCGGACGGGGTTTCTCCCCCCTGGATCGATTCGTCGATGTTTGCAGACCGCACTTCGAATTTTAGACCCAGCAGCTCGAGCAGCTGGCGTCGGCGAGGCGAAGAAGAAGCAAGGATGAGTTGGACTGGCGGCACTCGCTCATTAGCTCGCGTTTGCGATTTGAGCGAGCGCGTCTTCGTTCTGCCGAATGTTGGCACCCTTCTTCAACGCCTTCAGATACGAGTCGCGCAGCTCTGCTTGCTTTGCCTGGAGAGCGTCGGAGGTCAACTTCTCCTTCTGCGAGGCGAACTCGGCGTCGCTGGGGTGCTGCCGCTCGGTCACTTGAACCAGCGCGTAACCTTCGCCGACGGAGTACACCTTGCTCAAAAGCTTTGGGGCCTCGGCGGCAGCGATGTCATGAGCGACTTCCGGAGCAGATCCCAGCTGCGGAATGTCGTTGCCAGTGAGGCTAAACAAGCCGGTTTGAACGCCGGTGGGCTTGCTTTCCGTCTCGAAGCGCGACTTCGGCACCTTGCTGTCCTTGTCCTTTTCCGCCGGGTAGAGCTCGGTGAGCGATTTTCCGCTCTTTTGTACAGCGGCAAGGCCTTTTTCGGCGGCCGCCCGAGCCAACTGCTTCGATTTGTCTTTCGTGTAGAGCTGCCGTGCAATATCGACTTCGACATCCTTCAAATCTTTGTCTTCCCCAGGTTTCTTTTCCTCGACCTTGATCAGATGAAAGCCGAACTGCGTCTCAACGGGCTGCGACATTTGACCGGGCTGGAGCGAAAACGCCACGCTGGCGAACTCCGGGACCCAGTTCGACCGTTCGTTGAGCCCGAGGTCGCCCCCCGAACTTTTGCTCCCGGGGTCCTCCGAGTAATCCTTCGCCGCGGCGGCAAAGTCCTTTCCGCCCTCAATTTCCTGCCGGATCTTCTCAAGCCTTTGACGAGCGTCGTTCTTCTGCTCTTCGGGAGCATCCTTCTCGACCTTGATCAAAATGTGCCGGGCTCGAACGCGCTCTGGGGTGTGATAGAGAAAGCGATTGGCTTGGTAGTAGTCGGCGATCTCTTTGGCGCGCTCCGTCTGAAAGGTCGCCAGCTCCTGTGGCTTGGGCGAGGGGACGGCGCTCGCATACATCGTGGGCAGGAAACGGACGAACGCGGCATTCGCCTTATTGCCTTCGCGGTAGAACTTCCATTTGACCTCTTCCTCCGAAACCACAGCGCCGCTCGCCACCAGCTCCAGGAGCTTCTGCGCGGCAAGTCGTCGGCGAAGCTCGGCCTCGTATTCGATGCTGCTCTTTCGGTAGTAGTCGCGCAGTACCTGGTTGTACCGCTCGAGGTTGAAGCTTCCGTCCTTCTGAAAATCGGGGTTTTTGGCCAACAGCTCCTGCAGCTCCGCGTCGGACGGAACGATGCCCTGTTTATCGGCGGCTTGAGCGAGAAGCTCGCCGGTCACCAGTTGGTCCAGGACCTGCTGGGGGAGGCCGAGTTGCCGAGCGAGCGAGCTTGGAATGTTGTTTCCCTGGACCCTGAAGAACTGCAATTGATTGTTGTATGCGTTCACAAAGTCTCGCACCGGGATTTCCTTCCCGTTCACCACCGCCGCCGCGTTGGTTTTCTGAGGGGTCAGAGGCTGGTCGCAACCTCGGCTGCCGGGGCCGAACTGCAGCGTAAAGACAACCGCGATTGCAAGAATGAACAGGTATGAAATCAGTCGCTTCGGGTCAAAATGTGAATTCATGGAAGCGTTTCGGTACGGGTGCGACGGCAGAATCTTGTGAATTTCATCGAAGCTGCTTTGTTTGATGGGAACGCTGGCGCCGCCGGAGTGGGACGGGGGCGTTCACCTTGACTCTGTAGGATCCCAGGCGGGAAAATGCAAGGGATTCGGCGAACTTAGAGAACCTGGACGCATTGTGCTGACACTGCTGAAGCGGAACCGCGAGCTCATCCTCGTGAGCGTTCTGCTCCTGTACCCGCTCGGCGCGTTCCTGAGCAAGCGCCCGATTTCGCGGGAGCCAAACATCATTGACCGAGCGGTGCTCGCCCTCACCTCGCCGCTGCAGCGAGCATTGATCTGGGCTCTCGACGGCGCGCGCTCTGCGTGGAATGGCTACGCCGCTCTGCGCGGAGTGCGTGCGGAAAACGTGGAGCTGCGAGAACAGAATCGGCGGCTTCGATCGGAGGCGAACGAGCTGGCGGAGGTTCGCGCAGAGAATGAGCGGTTGAAGAGGATGCTGGATTATTCCCGCTCGAGCCCCGACCCGCAGCTCATGGCTCGCGTGCTCGGGGTCAATCCGGCGGCCACGCTGCTGTCTTTGCGGATCGATCGGGGCGAAGCAGACGGCCTGCGCCGGGGCATGCCGGTAGTCACGCCCGACGGCGTGGTCGGAATCATTCAGCGCGTCACCGGCTCCAATGCGGACGTGGTCCTGGTGACCGATCCCAACAGCCGGATCGGGGTGAAGGTGCAGCGCTCCAGAGTGCGCGCCACGGCGACGGGCAAGGGCGAGAACCGGTCGCTTCAGCTCGACAACGCGCTGCGCACCGAGGACCTCAAGGAGGGCGATCAAGTGGTGACCTCGGGCACGGATGGTGTATTCCCCGCGGGTCTGGTTGTCGGACGAATCACCTCGCTTCACCGACGTAACTACGGCATGGTACAGAGCGCCGAGATCGCCCCGGCAGTGGATATGACCAAGCTCGAAGAGGTCCTGGTCATTCGAACCAGCCCCGCGGCGCCGCCTCCGGTGAGCATCACCCCGGCCCGCCGCGGCGCCGAACTCGCTCCATGAAGTTCATTACCACAGTCGCCCTCACACTGTTGTTGCTCACCCTTGAATCGGTGGTGGTCAAATACCTCGGCCTATCAGTCACTCGCATCGACGTCACGGTTGCGGTGGTGGCGTTTCTTTCTTTGCGCGCGAGCACGGTCGAAGGCGCATTCTCCTCCTTCGTGGTTGGCTACCTGCTCGACCTGATGAGCGGACGTCCCACAGGTCTCTACACCTTTCTTGCTGTTCTCACGTTCCTGGTTGGCCGTCTCGCTGCCTCTCTGGTCGATGTCCGGTCGGCGCTTGTATTTGTTATATTCACGATGGCGGCCGATCTGGGCCACGGCCTGCTTGCCATCTTCTTCTCCTGGCTCACCTCGCGGGATGCAGCTTTTGGCTCCACTCTCTCCGCTCTCCCGTTGCAGGTTGCGCTTACCGGCCTGGCCGCCCTCGCGCTTTACCCGCTGTTCCGAAAATTTGATTCCGGCGGCGAACGGTCCGAGGTTGGGCTGCTCAGGTAATCAATGACTCTTGGACAGGACAGCGCGGGGCGCAGTCTCAAAACGCGCCTCGGCTATGTCGGTCTGGCGATGACCGCGGGGCTGTTGCTGCTGGCGGTGCAGCTCTATCGGCTGCAGATCGCGCATGGGGATGACTACGCTGCCCGCTCGGTCGACAACTTCGTAAAGAGAATTCGGCTGCACGCCGACCGAGGGATGATCATGGATCGGCGCGGAGAAATTCTCGTCGACAACCGACCGTCCTTCGACCTGTTCGTGACGCCGGCCTTTTGTCAGAACTGTCTCGACGAGGTGCTCCCGCGACTCGCGCTCTACCTCGGGTGGGATGCCGATCAGCTGCAGCACGCGAAGGATGTAGTTAAAGCGGGCAAGCTTGCTGCAAACTTTCAACCGGCGCTGGTTCGAATCGATCTGAGCCGCGACGAGCTGGACGTCGTCAATGCGCATCGAATTGAACTTTCGGGCGTGGAGGTGATGCGCGTCCCGCACCGCAATTATCGGAAGGGCGCGGTGCTGGCGCATCTGCTCGGGTACATGAACGAGATCAATCAGGAGCAGCTCGAGCGCCTCAACAACGCCGGAGCGAGCTATGCCCTTGGGGACTACGTCGGACGGCGGGGACTGGAGAGCTACTTCGAAGCCAAGCTTCGCGGCTCCGACGGCATGCGCAAGGAGGTCGTCAACGCCCGCGGGGAGCCGATTCCCGGGCTTAGCGAGCTTCTCGCCGGCGAGGATCCACTCCAGCCGCAACCGGGTGCCAACATCGTCTTGTCGGTCGACTCGCGTCTGCAGGAGGAGGCGGAGAGAGTGTTTCCAGGCGACGCCGGGGCGGCGGTGGCCGTGGAAATCAAGACCGGATTCATCCTGGCGATGGTTTCGCGCCCCTCGTTCGACCCTAACCTGCTCACCGGCCGCGTCAGCGCGAGTCAGATGGCTGGCTTGGTTAAGGATCCGCTTCAGCCGCTTGTTTTTCGACCCGTGGCTCAGCATTACAGCCCGGGCTCTACTTTCAAACCGGTGACCGCGCTCGCCGCGCTCAGATCCGGTTCATTCAGCCCGCAAACCACTGCCACGTGCAACGGAGGATATCGCCTTGGCTCGCGCGTTTGGCGCTGCTGGAGTCATGGCCATGGAGTCGTCGACGCTCGAAGGGCGCTGCAGCACTCCTGCGACACTTACTATTACAAGGTCGGCGACACCCTTGGACTCGACCCGATCGCTGAGATGGGAACCGCGCTCGGCCTGGGATCGCCCACCGGCATTGGAGTAGTGGCGGAGGTCCCGGGCATCATGCCCAGCAGCGACTACCACAATCGCAAAACACCGGGAGGCTATACCAAAGGGATGGCGCTCAACAGCGCAATCGGGCAGGGCGACGACAATGTAACTCCACTCCAGTTGGCGATGGTATACGCGGCGATCGCGAATGGCGGGAGCGTCTATCAGCCGCAAGTGGTCCGGCGCGTCGAATCCGTGGATGGCAAAGTGATCGAAGAGTTCAACCCAAAGCTGGTTCGCAACGTCGATATCCCCCCCGAGCATCACAAGATCGTCATCGACGCTCTCAGTGCTGTCGTCAACGAGCCGGGCGGAACGGCCTATGCTTCGCGGCTGAAGGACATCAAGGTTGCAGGGAAGACGGGAACGGCGCAGGTCGCTCGGCTGGGCACCGTTCGAGTCAAGAAGGAAAACATGGACTATTGGGAGCGGGACCATGCCTGGTTCGCTTCATTCGCTCCAGCGGACGCGCCCGAGATTGCAGTGGTTGTTCTCAACGAGCACGGTGGACACGGCGCCTCTGATGCAGCGCCGGGGGCGATGGCGATCATTCGCAGGTATTTCGAGCTCAAGAAAGAGGACGAGAGCTCGGTAGCGATCGAGCGGACAGCAGTGCCGGAGCATCCGTCGCTGAAGGCCTACGCGCGGACCGCGCCTCCGAGCATCCGCTGATGCAGCTTGGAATTGAAAGGCGGATGGTCCCGCACGTTCCCTGGGGCTTGATCGGCTCCATTCTCGCGGTGTCCGCGCTGGGCATCTGGAATCTCGCTTCGGCTTCGCGTCCGCCGCACAACCCAGTCTGGACTAACCAGATGATCAACCTGCTGGTGGGCGTAGCCGCGGCGATCGCGGTGTGTCTGGTTGATTATCGTTTCATCTACCGGATGGCCGTTCCGGTCTATCTGCTCAACATCTGCGCCCTGCTGGCGCTCAAGGTACTCGGTCATCGCGCAAAGGGAGCCGAGAGCTGGTTCGCCCTCGGGCCTTTGCGGTTACAGCCCGCCGAGTTCATGAAGATTGGCATGGTGTTGATGCTGGCCAAATTCTTTCACGACGATTACCGGCCCACCGATGACAGTTACGGCTTGGTGCGCCTGTGGCGACCCGTGCTGATCAGCCTCGTGCCGATGGGGTTGGTCCTCGTTCAACCCGACCTCGGAACGACGATGATGCTTCTCTTTACGGCCTCGACGCTCATTCTCTTCGCGAAGGTGAAGCGCTCGGTGGTGGTGGCACTGGGAGTCGCCGGCTTGCTGGTGGCGGGCATTATCTGGAACGATTACATCCGCGAGACCGCCGAGCCCCACCGCACTTTGATCCGGCAGTTGCTCAAGCACCACCAGAGCCAAAGGATCGCCAGTTGGCTGGATCCAGAGAGGGATCTCCGAGGCTCGAACTATCACTCAGCTCAGTCGAAGATTGCCGTTGGATCCGGTGGGCTGACCGGAAAAGGGTGGGGGCAAGGAACGCAAACGGGATTGTTTTTCCTGCCCGAGCAACACACTGATTTCATCTTTTCCGTCTGGGCCGAGGAGCACGGGTTCCTGATGTGCCTTCTGCTGATAGCGCTCTACGGCTGCATCCTGTTGTCGGCGATGGGCGTCGCCTTCAATTCGCGCGATCGCTTCGGAGCCTTTGTGTCGGTCGGCGTGGCGGCGATGATTTTCTGGCAGGTCTTCGAAAACATTGGAATGGTCAGCGGACTGTTGCCGGTGACAGGCATTACCCTTCCGCTGATGAGCTACGGCGGCTCGTCGCTGGTCAGCGTGATGCTCGGTTTGGGGCTGCTGGTGAACATCAGCATGCGGCGACACATCTTTTAGCCACGCATCTGCCTGCGAAGCCGTGAGTCAATTGTTCCGCAGCTTGCAGGGCGACCGCTTGGGTGTATGAAGCAAGCGAGCGCCAGTCAGACTCCCTGATGGAAGGAAATGAGATGGCGAAAAGAGCCTCAGAGAAGGTGTCCGTTGCTTTTGCACCTGCGGCAAGCCCGGGTAGGACCAAAGGCCAAGATGACGCCGAGGAGCATCGAGGTTTTCCGCGGATCGACATCCAGGCTCCGTTTTCGCTTTGGATTGGCGAAGGCTCGGAGCGGCGATTTGCAGCCTCGTTGCGCGGGGTAAACCTAAGCGTCAGCGGCGCTTTCCTACAAAGCAGCTTCTTTCTCCCCATTCACACCGAGCTTCGAGTCAGCTTCCGCTTGAACGAGACGGAGGAACCCGTTCAAGCTCGCGCGCAAATTGTCCGCGAGGAACGGCCCGACACTGGCCCGGGGGGGGCGAAGAGCGGATTCGGTATTCGCTTCTTGGAATTCTTCAGCCAGACCGAAGTAACCCTGGCCAAGCTCTTTCTTGGCCAAAAGCTCCGCTCGTTCGTGCAACAGTACTTGCAATCCAAACGCGCGCGAGCCCTCGGCAGTGAGCTCGAGCGCGCGGTGGACGCGCTTGCCGCTTGGGAACTGGTTCGCGTCACCACCGCCCGCGACCCTTGGGAGCAATAGACGGAGCTCGCCCAAGCGCCGCGCTGCAGGTCTGGCCGAGCTAAGCTTTTGCCAGCAGGCGGCGGCGCTCAGCCTGATAATGCGCGGAGCAGAGGCCCTTGGACCGCGCTTCACGGCCGCAGCCTTCAACCTTACAACGCCGTTCAGCTGGAACCGGACCGCCCGTCAGCGCCTTCGGCGGGCGTCCGCGCCGCCGAGGCAGTGTCGACATCGTCGACATTGCGGTCATTATACCGGAGCCGCCGCGCGAGATGGTCGAAATGCCGGTGTTGATTCCGCGCGCGACTCCGCGTCCGAGCGCTTCTCCAATCGTTTCCGCCCAGGACATCAGGCTGGGATTCGTTGCCAACGAAATGGGGCTAGAGGTTTTGCGAGGCCGAGCCATATCCAAATCTCCATGTGAAACTGCGAATAAGACTAACAACGACACCAAAGCACACCTTGGGGTTTGGCTGATATTGCGCCTCGTGTCAACAGAATGTGACAAAAAAAACAACTAGAGGACCTTTTTCAGTGCCTCCTCCAACCGCGCCTTCGGTACGGCACCGACGATTTGTTCAACCACGACGCCGCCCTTGAAGACCAACAGCATTGGAATTGAGCGAACCCCGTACTGCTGCGGGGTTTCTTGGTTGTCATCTATGTTGAGCTTGGCCACCTTCACCTTGCCTTTGTATTGAGAGGCCAGCTCTTCTACCGCTGGTGCGATCGCCCGGCACGGCGCACACCAAGTTGCCCAAAAATCAACCAGGACGGGCTGTTGTGAGTCGATGACCTCGGTTTTGAACTCGTTGTCGCCAATGTTGAAAACGTCGCCTGCCATGATTTCTCCTCTTCAAGTTCGCTCGGCCTGCGGGCGAGGCCACTTAGTACGTTGTTCTGCGCTCCGCAAGGCTGTGCCCGCATTGTACCGGCTTGGATGCGCGATCGCTCGTTAGGTTGCCGCGGAAATCGAATTGCCTTTCGCGCATGTAGGCCCGCTGGTGAATGCGATGACGGGAAGTGATACGGTTTAGCGCTCGATGATCAAGCTCTTCTTGCCTCAGGCGAAGCTCGAAGAATGGGCGGCCGACGCCCGCGCCGACCTCCAGGACGGAAAGCTCTTCGTCGAACCGGATCAAATCACTTGCTTGGTCGCTCCCGCAGTGCACTTCTCGAAGCTCGTTTCCGGCACGGACGCCAGGGGGCTGGTGGCGACCGTGAAGACGCCCGAGCAGCTGGAGCAAATGGGCGCCGAGCAGATGCTGGATTCGGTCATTCTCGGCGACGACGCGTACGAGGTGGTCCAGGGCTACCTGGCAGAGCTGCCTTGGCCACCCGTCAACAACGAGAAGGAGGAATCGCTGGACGCAGATCTGCTGGCGGCCTTTCTCTTGGACAAGATGACATAAGCCAGCGCTTTGTTTACAAAACGGCCTGGACATGAGCCGAACACTGCTTTCCATCGCCTGTCACGAGTACGCCACCGCGGCCATCCTCTACCTCGCTTTCCTCGTTCGCCAGTGGCGCTTCTTTGCTGTCGCCGGCAGAATCCTGATTGGAACCGGCCTTTTGATCCACGCCGTTGCCCTGGGCAGTGCGCTGGCGGGCCAAGGTGGAATGCCGGTGGGTCTCGCCCAAGGTCTCTCGGCGGTCGCCTTCTTGCTCCTGGCGATTTTCTTCGTTCTCGACCTGCGATACCGCATCCCGGTGATGGGTGCCTTCATCGGCCCGGCGGCGGTGGCGGTCTTGATTCCAGCGCTGCTGATGTCGACCAGCGGCGAGCCGATGCCGAGCGGTTTCCGACGGCCACTGCTCCCAGTGCACATCACCATCGCGTTGATTGGGATCGCGGCTTTTGCGGTAGCCACCGGCGTCGCACTGATGTACTTGCTGATGGAGCGGCAGATGAAGGGCAAGCACTTCGGGGTGTTGTTTTCCCGGCTGCCCTCGCTCACGTTCCTCGACCAGCTCAACAAGCAGCTCGTGCTCTGGGGCTTCGTGGCCCTCTCGGTGACTCTGGTCACCGGCGCGTTCTTCTCCAGCTCCACCGATGGGTTGTTCTGGAAATGGGAGCCGAAGGAGATCGCCACCTTGGTCGCTTGGATTATCTTTGCAGTCCTGCTCAACGCCCGCTTCTTTGCCGGTTGGCAGGGGCGCAGAGTCGCAGTGTTGACGATGGCCGGCTTCTGCGTCCTGCTGGTTTCCTTCCTGTCCTCTTACGATCCGAGTCGTCACCTCGGGGTATTTCGCTGATGGATTGGCTCTGCATCGGCTTGTCTCACAAAACTGCGCCCCTGGACGTGCGCGAGAAGATGGCGCTGTCCCCGGAGAAGATCGCCGACGTTTTGCAGCGCGTCTCCAATTCAGTTGGGGAGACCATGGTCGTCTCCACCTGCAACCGAGTGGAATTCTACGCCCTCGCCCGATCGACGGAAAAAGCGAGGGGTGAGCTGCATTCGGTGCTCTCCTCGCTCGGAGGAGACAACTCGCTGCAACATTTGTATGAGCATGACGGCGACTCTGCCCTCGTTCACCTGTTTCGAGTCGCTGCCAGCCTCGACTCGATGGTGGTTGGCGAGGCCCAGATCCTCGGCCAGGTGAAGGATGCACTGGAGTTGGCGCAGCGCGTGGGAGCCGCTGGGCCAGAGCTCGTCCGCACCTGCGCCGCCGCATTCGCAAGCGCCAAGCGAATTCGCTCCGAGACTGAAATTGGAAGAGCGGCGGTGTCCATGGCTTCGGCAGCAATCGAGTTGGCGACGAAAGTCTTTGGCAGCCTGGAGGGCAGGGCGGCGCTTCTGGTGGGCGCGGGAGAAATGGGCGAGCTTGCGGCGAGACATTTGCGAAGTGCGCGTGCTTCGCCCATTTTCGTCACCAATCGGACGCGGGAGCGCGCGGAGCAGCTTGCCTCCGAGATCGGAGGGCAGGTGCGAGAGTTCAATGAATTGCACGCAGCGCTGACGGTCGCCGATCTGGTCGTCTGCTCAACTGCTTCGTCGAGCTACATTTTCACCAAGGAAATCGTCTTCCCGATCCTCCGCGCTCGGAAGCACCGGCCTCTGTTCATGGTCGATCTCGCCGTGCCGCGGGACATCGCTCCCGATTTGAGCGAGCTGGATGGCGTTTATGCGTACGACGTCGATGACATCCAGCGGGTCGTCGCCGACAACTCGGCAGCTCGCGCCGCGGAGGCCGCCAAGGCGGAAACGATCATCGCCGAGGAAATCGCTCGCTTTGTGCGCTCCCGCAGCATTCGCGACGGAATCCCGGTCCTGGCTCAGCTCCGGGCGCGCGCCGACCAAATCGCCAAGGCGGAGGCGGAACGGACGCTGGCAAACCTGGGCGCAGACTTGTCCGAAAAGCAGCGCCGAACGGTGCAGGCGATGGCGCAAGCAATTATCAACAAGCTTCTCCACGAGCCAACTGCGCGCTTGCGCGAGCTTCGCCCGGACGAAGACGCGAATCGCTTGGCGGACGCCGCTGCGCAGCTTTTCGGCCTCGACTCCGGCGCCTCACCGCCCGCGGATAACCCAAGACCACCTCGCGGGGAATTGAAGACTGCCGGCTCCGGAGGCTCGAAGAGGTGAGGACGCTTCGAATTGCCACCCGCAAAAGCCCGCTTGCGCTTTGGCAAGCGCGGCACGTGGCCGACTTATTGGCGCGCCGTCATCCCGGTCTGCAGTCCTCGCTGATCGAGATGACCACGACTGGAGACCGCTTTCTCCAAGCACCGCTTGCCGAAATCGGCGGCAAAGGAATGTTCATCAAGGAGATTGAAGAGGCCTTGCTCGAGCGAAATGCGGACCTGGCCGTGCACAGTCTCAAGGACGTCACCACGCTGGTGCCGGGGGAGCTGTGTATCGCCGCCGTCCCGGCGCGAGAAGATGCGCGCGATGCATTCGTCAGCCCATCGGTGGCTCGCCTCGGCGATGTTGCGAGGGACGCTTCGATCGGAACCTCCTCTCTCCGTCGCCAATGCCAGTTGTTGGAGCGGCGGCCGGACCTGCGAATCGTGAGCCTGCGAGGAAACGTGGAGACCCGGTTGCGAAAAATGCGCGAGCAAGGCTTGGCGGGAGTAGTTCTGGCCGTCGCTGGGCTGCGTCGCCTGAAGCTGGAGGGTCAAGTCGCAGAGGTGCTGGACGCCGGAGTGATGCTGCCCGCGGTAGGGCAGGGCGCACTTGCGATCGAATGCCGCGCCGAAGATGAAGAGGTTCGGGAGCTGCTTGCTCCATTGAATGACGAAAAAACCCGCACCGAGGTCTCCGCGGAGCGCTCGTTTCTCGCGGAGCTGCAAGGCGGCTGCCGCGTGCCCCTCGCCGGACACGCAATCTTGACAGGAGAAACACTCCGGCTCCGCGGCCTCGTTGGCAGCCCGGACGGAAAGACGGTGATTCGGGGAGAGCGGTCCGGGCCGAGCCGCACCGCGGTGACAATCGGCAAAGCATTGGCACAAGAAATCGCCTCGCGAGGCGGCCGGGAGATTCTCCAGGCGTTTGGCGGGAACCCCACCGCTGTTCCCGATTCCTAGGTCCACCCGGCATGGGTCGCCTGGAAGGGATTCGCGTTCTGGTGACGCGTCCTCGCCCGCGGGCGGCAGAGTTGTGCGCATTGTTGGAGGCGGAGGGCGCCGAGGTGACGGTGACCCCGCTTCTGGAAATCATGGCTCCGGAGGATGACCGCGCTCTGCGCGCGGCGGCGCAAAGCGTGAGCCGTTACGCCTGGGTCCTATTCGCCAGCCCATCGGCGGTCGAAGCGTTTGCAGAGGCCACGCGCGCGGCGGGAACGTTGGCCCTACTCCGGCATTCGAAGATCGCCGTCGTCGGGCCGAAGACAGCGCAGGCGGCGCGCCAGCTGAGCCTGCCAATTGCTCGGGAAGCGGAGAAGAGCACCGGCCTGGGGTTGTTCGACGCCATTCGCCACCTCATCGGCCCGACCGATCTCGTGCTTCTTCCGGCGGCAGAGGAAGGCCGGCTCGAGCTCAAGGAGGCGCTCGAAGCCGACGGAATCCAAGTCGTGCGCGTCGCCGCGTATCGCACGCAGAAAAAAGCTCTCGACCGCTTGGCTCTGGCGGACCTGGAGCTCAACCCGCCTCGCCTGGTCTTGTTCGCATCGCCTCGCACCGTCGAAGCGTTTCTCGAATCCGCCGGAGACGTCGGACGCCGTGCGCTATCCCAGGCAGCGGTGATTGCCATTGGGCCAACGACCGCGAACGCGTTGGCGGCGGGGGGCATAATTGTCGCGGCGGTCGCAGACCAGCCCACATCCTCCTCGCTGGTCGCCGCGGCGGTGCGGGCGATTCGCGGCTAAGCTCTCTGGAGCGATGCCAGCCGCGACCGCGCACGCGATCCAGAGGACCGGCGCTGACTTCAACACTGCCTTTGTCTTGCGAGCGCTGGTGAGCGAGGGGCTGCTCAGCCCTGAGCAGGCTCACGAAATCGCAGCCAAGGAAGGCGCAGCCCGCGCTCGAGTCCTCAAGCAGCTGGGGGGCGGGGGAAAGGAGGAAGCCAGGTACGACGTTTCTCCGGTGGAAATCGTCGCCGCATTTCAAATCGCCTTGCCCAACGGGCGCGGTCTGACCTTGGACGAAGATCGCATCTCGCAGGCAGTGTCCAAATTCGCCGGAGTCGCCTACCGCAAGATCGATCCTCTGAAGCTAGACATGGCCTTGGCGACGCGGACCGTGTCCAAACCTTACGCCCACAAGCACGTGCTGCTCCCGTTGGAGCGAATTGATCCCGCTCGGCTGGTGGTCGCGGTGGCGAACCCGTTCGACCGGGAGCTGTTCGAAAATCTCCATCGCCTCTGCGGTTTGACAATCGAGCCGGTGCTCTGCGCGAAGACAGACATCCTCAAGGCGATCGAGGACATTTATGGTTTCAAGAAGACGCTCGCCAGAGCGGCTACCGATTTCGGCAGCACGTCGGACATTCAGAACTTCGAGCAGCTGGTCTCGCTCAGCAGCAACCAGGAGCTGGAAGCTTCAGACAAGCCCGTCGTTCAGGCGGTGGATTACCTGCTGCGGTACGCCTTCGACAACCGGGCATCGGACATCCACATCGAGCCGAAGCGGGATTCCTCGCTGGTCAGGCTGCGCATCGATGGCGTGCTTCACCCGGTCTACACGCTTCCATTGGGCGTGCACGCGCCGATGGTCAGCCGGGTGAAGATGATCTCGCGGCTGGACATTTCGGAAAAGCGCCGGCCGCAAGACGGTCGAATCAAGACCGAGCGCGACGGCCGCGAGGTCGAGCTTCGCGTTTCCACACTGCCGACGGCATTCGGCGAAAAAGTCGTCGTCCGCATTTTCGATCCGGAGACGCTGGTGCACGACATCGCTGAGCTCGGATTTGAGCAGAGCGAAAAGGCGATCTTCGAATCATGGATCGATCATCCTCACGGACTGATCCTCGTCACCGGACCTACCGGGAGCGGGAAGACGACGACGCTCTACTCAGCGCTCAAAGCGCTGGCAGGTCCGGAGGTGAACGTGACCACAATCGAGGATCCAATCGAAATGGTCTGGGACGCTTTCAACCAGGTCCAGGTTCAGCCAAAGGTTGGCCTCGATTTCGCGAACTCGCTGCGCCACATTCTGCGGCAGGATCCGGACATCATCATGGTCGGCGAGATTCGCGATGACGAGACCGCCGAGAATGCCATTCAATCCGCGCTGACGGGGCACTTGGTTCTTTCGACCCTGCACACGAACGACGCGGTCGGCGCGATCAGCCGAATGAAGGACCTGGGCGTCGCTCCTTTTTTGCTCGCCTCGAGCTTGATCGGAGTGATGGCGCAGCGCCTTCTGCGACGGCTTTGTCCGCATTGCGCGACCGAGACATCGCTCACTCCGGATGAGCTCGCCTCTCTCCAGGTTCCCATTCCGCTTCTCCCAGGAGGCGTTCGATTAATGCGCGGCGCCGGATGCGTGCGCTGCCGGCAAACCGGATTCTTTGGCCGTTCCGGCGTCTTCGAGATACTCGATATCACGCCGGAGATCCGCGATCTGATCAACCGCGGAGTGCATCTGTCCGAGCTCCAGGAGGCGGCGCGTCGGACTGGAATGCGAACACTTCGCGAAGCTGGCGTGCTGAAGCTGGCGCAGGGGTTGACTTCGTTCGAGGAAGTGATGCGGATGACCTCGGCACAGTAGCAGTCTGCTTGCTTCGGACGGATTGCGCCGCGTCCACCCGGTTCATGGTATTCATCGGCGGTTGAAGCAGAACGGCCCAGCCTCCGTGGTGGACATCGAAGTCATCGAGGACTGCTCGGCGAGCACGCGCTGGGACGAAGGATTTCTGCAGATCCGTCGGCTCAGATGTCGCAACCGCCGAAGCGATGGCTCCGTCTCAACCACTTATCGCGTCGATGTCATCGACCGCCCCAGGCTGGACGCGGTAGCGGTGGTGATTTACCGGCGGCGCGGACCAGAGATCGAGATTCTTACCCGCCACAATCTTCGCCCCGCGGCGTATTTTCGAAAGGACAAGCAGCCCACGATTCCCGATTCGCAGGAGCATTTGCGGGTGGAGGAAATCGTCGCCGGCGTGCTGGAGACCTCGGACCAAGGTGAGCAGGGCTTGCGGCAACGCGCGGCGAGCGAAGTCGCTGAGGAAGCGGGAATCCAGGTCGCCTCCGAAGAGATTCAGATTCTCGGCGGGCCTTTCTTCGTCGCGCCTGGAATTGTCTCGGAAAAAATCTTCCTCACCGCGGTGGATGTGACCGGCAAGCCCCAGGGCGAGCCGCTCGGAGATGGATCCCCGCTCGAGGAGGGCGCGACGTTGCAGTGGCGACCGGCCGTTCAGCTGCTCGAGGACTGCCGTTCAGGCCGCTTGCAAGATGCGAAGACAGAGATCGGCGTCGCCCGCTTTCTCGCGGCCCAGCAGGTGCCATCGCCATTGTCCGGGCGCTGAGCTTGCGGCTAGGTTCGGACCCCGATTCAAAGGAGAAGCGAATGGGCCCAGGCCCGGCCACCGGCACTGCTGCGGTTCCGCAGCACGCCCCCGCGTTTCGAGCAAGGCGGTTCCTCAACTGGTTTCCGCTCGGGCTGAGCTACGCGTTTCTCTACATGGGCCGCTACAACTTGACGGTGGCAAAGAACGCGCTCGGCGTTCTGATGACCAACGAGGACTTCGGGATCATCTTCAGCGTCGGCACCGCGGTTTACAGCGTCGCATTTATCGCCAACGGACCGTTGACCGACAAATTGGGGGGCAAGCGTGCGTTGCTCGCGGCAGCGCTCGGATGCGCCGTGATGAACTTGTCGATGGGTCTTTACCTCGACCACGTTCTTTCGGTGGGCAGCGTCAACAATGCAAGCCTGCGGTTCTGGTTTTGCGTCCTCTACGCGGCGAACATGTACTTCCAGAGCTTCGGTGCGGTGGCCGTGGTGAAGGTGAACACCCACTGGTTCCACGTTCGGGAGCGGGGAGGTTTTGGCGGCATCTTCGGCACGATGATCGCCAGCGGCATCTTCATGGCCTTTACCGTCAACTCGTGGATCCTGGAGCTCGCTCAGGCGCGCTCAGGCGGGGGAAGCGAGGCCTTTCAAGCCCGTTGGGTCTTCTTCGTTCCAGCGGCCATCCTCTTCCTGATGTTTCTTGTCGAGCTGGTGGTTTTGAAAGATCGACCCTCCCAAGCGGGACATTCGGACTTCGACACCGGCGACGAAAGCAGCGAGGCGGACGTCCCCCTGGTCCGGGTCATGATACGCGTCATCACTCACCCTGTGCTGTTGACGGTCGCACTGATCGAGTTTTGCACCGGAGTCATCCGGCAGGGCGTGATGCAGTGGTATCAGATCTTCACCAAATCGGTCCTCGCGCTGCCTGCCTCCCATTACCTGCGAGATGGGACCTGGGGGCGGTGGTGGACGGTCGCTCCCTTCTTCGTCGCTGCTGCCCTGCTGATGCTGATTGGCTGGCGCAGCAGCGGCAAAGCGCGGCGATGGTTTTTCAGCCTGGGAGGAACGCTGTTCCTGGCGCCGTTTCTCCAGGCCGGTTGGGGCGGCCTTCTCTTCGTGGCCGGTGTCATCGGTAGCAACGTCGCAGGGCAGGTCAGCGATCTTCTGTTCCAGTCGCGCAGAGCACCGGTCGCCGGCGTCCTCTACGCAGTCCTGCTGGGTTGCGCCATCGGCATGGTTTTCGCGCTCGGTAGCACAACCACCTTCGTGGCGAGCTCCTCAGATCCCATGCTTCGCCCGGGCGATCGGATTGTCTCGGTCGCGGGCCAATCCGGCTTCAAGGATTGGCAGGGTCCGAGCGAGGCTTTTGCCTCTGTTCCCGCCACCTGCCTCGGAGGTTCGCGTTGGGATTCCAGAAGGCACATCTGCTCGAATGCGCCTGACGTTCCGGACAATCGCCTGCCGACCAGCAACGGCACCATCGAGGTGACTGTCTTGCGAGGGGGCCAACTCATCCCCCTTCGCCTCAAGGATCCGGCGCCGGCGATGCGAGCCGGGGAACAACGGACGCTCAAAGCGACTCCGCGAGCGACGCGCTCGCCCTACGTTCTTGGCGCGATCGTCTTTCTCATGTCGGTGTGCGTCATCGGCTCTCATGGGGTGCTGAGCGGAACGGCATCCGCCGACTTCGGCGGCCGCCGTGGCGCGGCGACCGCAGTGGGGATGATCGACGGGTTCGTCTACCTTGGCTCCGCGGTGCAGTCGGTGGCTCTGGGTTATCTGACCGAGCGCAGCTGGAGCTATTGGCCGTGGTTTTTGCTGCCCTTCGCAGTGATCGGGCTGGCCTTGTGCCGACGCATCTGGTCGGCCAAGCCGCGCCAGCAGCGCCCGTCCGCCGCAGTGGAGCTGAGCTCGCCCGGGCTGGCCGGCAGGGTACCCCCGAGGGCCGGAACCGGGACCTAAGCTGTCTCGCCATCCATTTTGTGAATACACTCATCTCGTGGGTCCTCCAGCGCCACAGCCGCAGCTCCACAACCGGTTGGACGTCCACGACCGCAAGCAGTTCGAGATCAAACTCGAGTACGAGCCCTCCCCGACCGATCCCAAGTCTCGCTACCTCGTCGAGGCCTATCTTTTTCTGCCCGCGAGCCTCAACGTCGATGCCGAAACCTACCCGCGGCAGGATTTCTATGCCGACATCCACAACTATGTTCGTTTGAAGACGCCGGTGTTCGATCTCGATGAGATCCTCTCTGCCGAATCCTCGCCGTTGCTCCGAATGGAGGAGTACGTTCAGCAGAAGTCATTGCCGCAGGAGACGGAGCTCATCTACCAAGCGAAGCTCCTCTCCTGCGTCTTTCGCGGCGCGCTGCGGCGATTCCCGCGATCGGTGGAGGCGCGTTGCCGAGAGCTCGCCTCGGACCCGGGAGATTCGGCGCGACAAGACCAGCTCGCACGGGACGTCCGGCAATCCCTTCGGGCGATGGCTGCCGTGCTTGCGCGCTTCCGAGCGCTGAACAAATCCCTCTTCGCACGTACCGAGCTCGAAGAGAAAACGCGAGCGTCACTACGGTTAGTCGACGAGTACATGAGTCTCTCAGTGGAGCGGGTGGGCCGAAAAGCACTCACCGCGATGGACGAATTGCCCCGCCCTGGTCTCTACGCCGATCTTCGTCGGGAGTTGATGAGTGAGATCATCGAGGGAGAGAACTACCGAAAGGCCGCCCAGTTGCGATCGGTGTTGAGCCCGGCCGGCGACAATGAAGAGTACATACAACGTCTGGGGTTCCTGAAGAAGTTCTGCACCAACATCCTCTTTCTCGCGCTTCGGCGCGAGCAGCGAAACGGGTGGGAAGAGCTGATTTTCGCGCTGGCGGCAGGTCTGGCGATGGCCTTTGCCACCGCGGTTGCCTTTTGGGCCCAGGGTCGCTTTCCGCAGGTGAGCCTCAACTTTTTCTTGATCGTGGTGATCGGCTACATCATGAAGGACCGGATCAAGGAGGAATTGAGACGAGTATTCGCGTCGGCCCTGACGCCGTACCTCTTCGACCGCAAGAGTCGGATCATCGAGCCGGTGACGAAAAGACCGCTCGGCCTATGTCGGGAAAAAGTGGACTACCGGACGGCAGGGCAGGTGCCGGCGGAGATCCTGGCGCTGCGGCAAAACGACGATTTCGCCACCGTGTCTCAAGGGGAGCTGGCGGAGACGGTTATTCACTATCAGAAAGAGGTCGCTCTGGCTTCGCAGCTGCTCCCCGAGCGGGCGGGGCTGAGCGGAGTGGCGGATATCATCCGGCTCAATGTCGAGCGGCTACTTCGCGACATGGACGATCCGGAATACGCGCTGGAATACATCGACCTCGAGGATTTCTCCGTAGGTCACATCCGTGCTGCGAAACGCTATCACGTAGATATCGCCTTCCGCTTCTCGGTTGACGACGGACGAGCGCAGAGTGTCTCCTTCCGCTTGGCCCGGCTGGTGCTGGACCGCGATGGAATCAAACGCATGATTCGGTTCCAGCCGGATTCGGGATCGCCCGGCTCGAACGTTCCTGCTCGGTCGGTCGCATGACGCGCGGGATGGAACAGGAGCGCGCTCTCCAGTCTGCTCCCATCCTCGAGGGAGTGCTGGCCCGCGCGCGGGCGATGGGTCGGCGAGGAGTTGTAGTGTTTGATTTGGATTCGACGGTCTTCGACAATCGGCCCCGCCAGGCGCGGATTCTGCGCGAGTTTGGAGCGCAGCACAGCATCGACGCGCTGGCCGGTTGCTCTGCCAGCCATTTCAACTCCGGGTGGGATCTGCGCGCGGCCATGCGCAACTGCGGCATGAGCTCTGCCGAGGCCGAGCGCGTCTACCCCGAGGCGAAGGAATTCTGGTTCAAGCGATTCTTTACCAGCGGCTATTGTGTGGAGGACGTAGCAATTCGAGGTGCCCCCCAATTCGTGAAAGCGATCGCTGATACCGGCGCGATCGTCTGCTACGTCACTGGCAGACCCGAGGAAATGAAGAAAGGAACCCTCGACGCAATGCGCAATTGCGGCTTCTTGATGCCCGGCGACAACGTGCACCTGATTCTAAAGCCGTCTCCCGAGATGGGTGACGATCAATTCAAACGAGAGGCGCATCGACAGCTGATGAAGCTAGGGACGTTGATTGCTGCTTTTGATAACGAGCCCACGCATGTAAATGATTACCGGCGAACTTTTCCGGAGGCGACGATCGTGCATCTCGCGACGGACCATTCGGGGCGGCCGGTGGCCCTTCTAGAAGGCGTATTGTCGGTCCCTCACTTCGGGTCGATGCTCGAGCGGCCCATTGCCGGAGAATAATCCGTTTGAAGTCCGTTCTCAGCGACGCTATGGAGGCTCTGACAGTAGCCATCGTTCCCGGTCCGACCGACCCGGTCCAACGCGCGACGAGAACCGGTGGTCCCCAGGAGGTGTTGTGGCCAGCGCTCTAAAAAAGGAAACGCTGTTACAGATGTATCGTTCGATGGTGCTGATCCGCCGATTCGAGGAACGCGCTGCGCAGCAGTATGGGCTGGGTAAAATTGCCGGATTCTGCCACCTCTACATCGGACAGGAAGCGGTGGCAGTGGGGGCGACCGAGGCGATCCGACCCGACGACTATGTCATTACCGCCTATCGCGACCACGGGCAGGCCCTGGCGCGAGGCGCTGATCCAGGCATGGTGATGGCCGAGCTGTTTGGGCGCTCTACCGGCTACAGCAAGGGCAAGGGCGGCTCGATGCACCTCTTCGACATCGAGCACCATTTCTACGGCGGATTCGCCATCGTCGGGGCCCAGATTCCGCTGGGGACCGGGCTTTCGTTCGCATCGCGTTACCGCAACGAGGATCGCATCACCGTGTGTCTTTTCGGCGATGCCGCCGCCAATCAGGGAGCCTTCCACGAATCGCTCAACATGGCCTCCAAGTGGAAGCTGCCCATCGTTTACATCTGCGAAAACAATCGATACGGGATGGGCACCGACATCGCGCGCGTCTCCGCTGAGGCGGAGATTGCCAAGCGCGCTTGCGCGTACGCGATGCGCGGCGAGCAGGTCGATGGGATGGATGTCCTGAAGGTCTACGAGGCGGTGAAGGAGTGCGCCGAGCATGCGCGCTCAGGCCGCGGCCCCGTGCTGCTCGAGGCCCAAACGTACCGCTACCGCGGTCACTCGATGGCCGATCCCGCGACCTATCGCGAAAAGAGCGAAGTCGAGAGTGAACGGAAAAACGATCCGATTCCGAGGCTGCGAGATTACATTTTGCGCGTGAAGGCGGCCAGCGAACCGGAGCTGGATGCGATCGACGCGCAGATCAAAAAGATCGTGGACGAAGCGGTGAAGTTCGCAGATGCGTCTCCCGAGCCGTCCGAGGACGAGCTGTGGCATGACACCATTGTCGAGCCGGGGGAGCCGGACGTGCGTCCCCGGGAGCGCGTGCTCGGTGAAAAGGTGCAGTGGCCTTCCTATCCCTCCGGCAAAGAGCTGAAAGTAACTTGGGAGATCGAGCCGAGCGGCAAGACGGAAAAAAAGGTCGGCTAGCGAGGATGCATGCCTGAAATCATGTACCGCGAGGCGCTGAATCAGGCGCTCGCCGAAGAGATGGAGCGCGACGCCAATGTCTTCCTCATCGGCGAAGAGGTCGGCAAATACCAGGGCGCATTCAAGGTGTCGCAAGGGTTGCTTCAGCGTTTCGGGAGCGCTCGAGTGGTGGACGCCCCGATTTCCGAGCTCGGCTTCACCGGATTGGGAATCGGCGCAGCGATGGTCGGCCTGCGCCCCGTCGTTGAAATGATGACCTTCAACTTCGCCATTCTTGCGATGGATCAGATCTTGAACGGGGCGGCGAAGATCCGGCACATGTCGGGCGGGCAGCTTCGAGTTCCGATCGTCATTCGCGGACCCGAGGGCACCGGAGGGCGCCTCTCATCGCAGCACTCCCAGGTGTTCGATTCGATTTATTCCAATTTCCCCGGGATTAAGGTGGTGGCGCCCGCTACGCCCAAGGATGCGAAGGGGCTGCTCAAGACCGCCATCCGCGACGACAATCCGGTCATCGTGTTCGAGGCCGAGCGGTTGTACGCGGTCAAAGGCGAAGTTCCCGAGGGCGAGCTGCTGATTCCGATCGGCAAGGCCGAGGTGAAGCGCGAGGGAAAGGACGTCTCGCTGATCACCTGGTCGCGAATGTACTACTACGTGGAACAAGCGGCTGCAGAGCTGGAGAAGGAGGGGATTCATCCGGAGATCCTCGATCTGCGCAGCCTCCGACCATTGGACGAAGAAGCGATTTTGGCCACTGCGAGAAAGACGAATCGGGTGGTAATCGTCGAAGAGGGGTGGCCCCACGTTGGTATGGGCGCCCAGATCGCCGATCTGCTCCAGCACAAAGCTTTCGATTACCTCGACGCGCCGGTGCTTCGCGTCTCCGGCCTGGACGTCAACATGTCGTACGCCGCCAATTTGGAGAACCTGATCCAGCCGACTCTGGCCAGAATCGTCGGTGCGGTGAAAAAGGTGCTCTATCTCGAGGAGAAGTGAGGATGGCCACAGCGATTCAGATGCCGGCGCTCTCCCCGACAATGACCGAGGGGAAGATCACCAAATGGCTCAAGAAGGAGGGAGACAAGATTGCCGCGGGCGACGCCATTGCCGAGGTCGAAACCGACAAGTCGAACCTGGAAGTTGAGGCCTACGACGACGGGTACCTGCTCAAGGTTTTGATCAAGGAAGGAGACACTGCGCCCGTCGGAGCACCGATCGCGTACTTTGGCGAAAAGGGCGAGAAGGTGAGTCTGGAAGCCCCCGCGCCGGCCGCAGCCGCGCCAGAGCCGCGTCCGCCCGCCGGCCCGCCGCCGAGCGAGGTCAAGCGCGCGCCGGCGCCACCGGTGACCGCCGCACCACCGCCGCCGACCGAAGTCAAACGGGCTCCGGCGCCACCGGTCGCAAAGGTTGGTCCCGAACCGGGTGGACAGGTAGTCCCGCTGCGCCGGGCGGAGGTCGCCGAAGGGGACGGAAGGCTGCGGGCATCGCCGCTGGCCAAAAAAATGGCGCACGATCAGGGCCTGGATCTGTCGGGGCTGCAGGGATCCGGTCCGCAGGGGAGGATCATCAAGCGCGACATCGAAGCCGCGATCAGCCAAGGGGCAACGGCGCGCAAAGCGGCGCCGATCGCGATGCCTCAGCTTCTGTTGGAGCGCCGCTCGCCCGAGACACTGCCTCTCAGCTCGATGCGCCGTGTGATTGCACAGCGGCTCACCGAGGTGAAGCCGGGCGTGCCTCACTTCTATTTGACGGTCGACATCGAGATGGCAGAGGCGCTGAAAATCCGGGACGAGGCGAACGCGCTGGAGACCAAGGTCTCCGTGAACGACATCGTCGTCAAGGCGGCAGCCATCGCTTTGAGGCGAGTACCGAAGGTGAACGTCTCGCTTCAGGGCGACCGCATGGTGCAGTACTACACTGCCGACGTCGGAATTGCGGTGGCGATCGACGAGGGCCTGATCACCCCGGTAATCCGCGATGCGGATGTGAAGGGGCTGTCAGCTCTGGCCGCCGAGGCGCGCGATCTCGCCGCGAGAGCTCGCAAACGATCGCTCAGACACGAGGAATACACCGGTGGATCGATCACGGTCTCCAATTTGGGAATGTTTGGCATTGATTGGTTCGTGGCGGTGATCAACCCACCGCAGGCCGCCATCGTCGCTGTTGGCGCCGTTACCGAGCGGCCCGTAGTTCGCGATGGACAGGTGGTGGCTCGCCAAATGATGTCCGCCACGCTCTCCGGCGATCACCGAATCATCGACGGCGCGCTCGGTGCTCAGTATCTCCGGGAGCTGAAGGCGCTTCTGGAGCATCCGATGCGCCTGCTCTTCTAAGCGGAACTGTAGGCCGGAGTGAGAAGTCTCGACAGAGTGCGAGCGACGCTCCGACGTTTTTCACTCCGGGCGCGCTTTGCCCCCAGATTTGCGGTGGCCTAGACTTCACTCATCAATTTGCCGGGCGTGGGCATTGGGGCAGGCTTCGAAAGTCCTCTGCGATCTCGTGGAGAGTTTTGATGCGGGCGGATGACTCCCCCGCGGTTCTCTACGTCGACGACGAGCCGATCAACCTGCGCGTCTTCGATGCAAATTTCCGCGACCGGTTCAAAATCATCACCTGCCAACTGCCGACCGAAGCGTTGGCCATCCTCGCCAACCGCGGACACGAAATCGGGATTCTGATCTCGGATCAGCGCATGCCGGAGCTCACCGGAGTCGAGCTTCTCGAACGAGCGAATGAAATTGCGCCGGACGTCCTGCGAATGGTGATCACCGCTTATTCCGACGTTCAGGCGGTAATCGATGCCGTGAACCGCGGGCGGGTCAGCCGCTACTTCGTCAAGCCCTGGATCAAAGAGGATCTGCTTGCTGCTCTGGAGGACGCGATGCGCATTTTTGTGCTCCAGTCGCGCATTCGGGAAATCGAGGCTCGGATGCTCCGTTCCGAGCGCTTGGCGGCCATCGGTCAAGTCAGCGCCGGGATTGCGCACGAGCTGATGAACCCGATCGCCTACATGAGTCAGAACATCGAGGCGCTTCGCACGGAGCTGAAAGTGCTCGCCGAGTACGTCTCTGCTCGGCTGCAGAAACAGCGCGATGAAGAGGTCGAGCACACACTGAAAGAGCTTCCGCAGATACTCAACGACATCGAAACCGGATCGAAGCACATTCGCCAGGTGGCGCTGGGCATCCGCGGTCACGCGCGAAGCGAGGAAGAATCCACCGAAGCTGAGCTGGCCGACGTTGCCGGTTTTGCGGCGAAGCTCGCTCGCTCAGAGGTGAAACAACGCTCGAAGCTGGCCGTCGAGGGTCCACCGGTGAGAATTGCCGGCGGACCCGTCCAGGTCTGCCAGGTTTTGCTCAACCTCATCGTCAACGCCGCCCAGTCGCTGGAAGGCACCGCTCGACAAGGGATGATTCGGGTGAGCTGGGAGCTGGAAGGCGACTGGGTACGGCTGATCGTCAAGGACAACGGCGTCGGAATCCCGCCCGAGCTCCAGGAGAAAGTCTTCGAGCCTCTCTTCACCACCAAGGCTCCCGAAGTCGGTACGGGGCTCGGCCTTGCCATTTGCAAGGAGCTGGTTGGTCGAATGGGCGGTGAAATCAAGTTGCACTCGACCGTCGGCGTCGGGACCACGGTCGAGCTCAGGCTCCGCAGGGCCGGCGCATAGCGGCCGGGTTTTCCGCAAGAGCGATGGAGCAACAGCTGTTTCCACCGGGCAGCTTCGGCGCTGGTACGCCCCTTGCTTCGCCCTTGCGCCCATCCGGCGCTTCACGCCGGGGAAGCGCGGGAGAAGCTCGTGGGAAAGTGGATCGGCATAGGGGCGATTTTCGCGGCGTTTGCAGCGCACGCTTCGACTCGAACTGCGGTCGCCGCGGCCGGACGGTGTGACGATCCGGACCTGCTACGGCAATCCGAGGAATTGACAGAGGCGCTGCGCGCTCGCATCGGCGAGCAGCTCCTCGATGGGAATGAGCTGTTGAAGCGCTTGCCGCCGTCGGCTTCGCACCTGCCCGCCGAGCTGCAGCGACAGATCGACGGGGCTGAGCTGCAATACTTCGCGGCGGATTATCGCAAGGCGGAGCACCGAGTGCTCGAGGCGCTGGGGGAGGTTGAGCGTCTTCCCCCTGGGCCAGCGCGCTGGCAGCTCTTCGTTCGCGGTGTGCTCTTGCGCGCGCTCACTTTGCGGGCGACCGGCCGGACGAACGAGGCGGATGGGCAGTTCCGCCGCATTCTGCGACTGGATCCGGACTATCGAATGGATGCGGACTACTTCCCGCCCTCCACTCGGGCGCGGTTCGATCGCGTGCGTCGACAGCTCCTGTCCGAGCCAAAGGCGACGCTCGTCGTCTCCTCCAATCCGACGGGCGCCGAGATTTTCGTCGATGGCTTGGCGATGAAACGAACGACGCCGGCTTCGCTCCAGCTGCCTCGGGGCCGCTATGCTTTTTCCCTGGCCAAGGACAGTGGTTTTTCGTTTTCCAGAGACGTCGAAGTCGGATCCGCCTCCTCGTTGCACGTGGACCTTGAATTCGAGAGCTCACTTCAACCGACGCTGCCGCTGTGCTTTGTCGAAGCGGCTGATGAGCCGCTCCTGGTGACCAACGCGGTGAAGCTCGGCGGTTGGCTGTCCGTCGAGCAGGTCGTCGTCGCGCGAGCGGAGCAACTATCGCCAAGCCAGACCTCGGTCTCCGCGACACTGATTCAAGTCCCCACCGGTCAGAAAATACGAGAGGGAGCGGTAACGATGGACAGATCAGAAGACTCATTGACCGGTTTGGAAGAGCTCGCTGAGTTCATCTGCACCGGCAATGCGAGCCAAAGCATCGCCGTTCCGGATGTCCTCCAGATCCATCCGCCAAGGGTACCACCGAGCGCCGAACCGAAGCGCCACAATCAAGGCATCCCATTGCGGGAAGAGCTCAAACCGGAGCCAATGCGCCCTCCCGATTCCTCGAGGCGATGGAGCCGGATCCTGGGTGCAGGTCTGATCGGCCTAGGGGCGTTGACAGTTGGCGCGGGCCTGGTCTTCCAGCTGCGATCCGATAAGAGCCGGGCGGAGTTGGAACGGTATTACGCGGGCGGAAGGGCCCCGGCAGTCGCCGAGCTGAGCGCTGTGCGCTCGCTCAACAGTCGCATGGACTCCCAGCGCACCGCGGCGATCGTCAGCTATGTCGTCGGAGCGGCCGTCGCGTCCGCCGGCGCTTTCTTCATCCTAAATCGGTCCGCCAACCCAGATCCGCATCCTGCGGCGTCCGTAGACGCGGTGCCTGGAGCGCTCTCACTCAGCGCGGGCTGGCATTAGGGCTTTCCCGTATTGCGCTGCGCGATGGCGCAATGCGAGCGTGGAGCTTTCGCCAGGGCCAAGGGAATTGAGGAGCAGAGTGGGAAGGGCGGGTCCATTTCCGGGACGCTCGGCAAGCGCAGTGATCGCCGGCGTTGCAATCAGCGGCGCTTTGACGGCGTGCGACATCAGGATGGGCATCGCTTGCCGAAGCGATTCGCAATGTGGGCCTGGCGCCATCTGTATCGATGGACTCTGTTTTGCGAGTGGGCCTGCGGACGCTGCGCGGGATCCGTCGCTTTCGAGTGGAACCTGCGACGCGGGCGAGAACGGCGCCTGTACGTCTTCCGTCGGCGAAGTTTGCCTCCGGGGCGGCCGCGCGTGCGACGCAGGCACTTGGGGCGCATGCACGCCCATCGCTGCGTCCACGGACGTCGAAAGCTGCGGGCCCTCGTGCGGTGCCTGTGGATCGCGAGCCGATCGATGCGAGCAGGGGATCTGCAAATGCGGAGGCGCTGATTCTTGTAACCCCGGGCAACGCTGCGCCGGACACGCGTGCATCTGCGATGCCATGTCGTGCCTTGGCTGTTGCGATGGAGCGCTCTGCCGTGACATCTCGTTCCCAAGGTGCGGATCGCTGAGCGGATCCTGCACCAGCTGCGACCCGATGCGCGCAGACCAGTGCGCTGCCTCCGGCGGCTGTCAATGCGGCCCGGGGCCACAGTGCGCTGCGGGTCAGCGCTGCAATGGGGGCATTTGCGTGTGCGACGCGACTTCCTGCACCTTGGGATGTTGCGACGGATCAACCTGCCGTTCGAGCTCGATGAGCTCGTGCGGCGTGGAGGGGCGACGCTGCGCGATCTGCGACGCCGAATTGAGCGATCGCTGCCGCAGCGATGGGACTTGCGCGTGCGGCTCAGGTCCGCCTTGCATTTCGGGCCAGCGGTGCTTGGAAGGTGGCTGCATCTGCGATCCGTGCGGCCCGGCCGGCTGAGCGTCCCGACCTTACTTTGCCAGCTGCGCCACGAGCATCGCCAACCTCGGCGAAGCTTGAATACGCGCGCGCGCTCCCGCGATCGCCTCTCGAAGAGCTTCCACCTGATCTCGCGTCGCCTGCGGTCCCGTCGCGCCAGGAACCTCCTTCGCCTGCTGCGCTCGTTGCGGCGACAGCACCGTCAAGTCCTCGGCGGAGATAAGGCCGTCGGCAGCGGCGACTTCAGAGGCGCCGACGTCTTGCAAGGCCTTCCCGCTCGCGCGAGCGGCCTGGACGAGCTTTCCCACCGCTCGGTACGCCTCGCGGAACGGAACGCCGCGCGACACCAGCCGTTCGGCCAAATCGGTGGCCTGCGTCGCGCCGCCTTGGAGCGCCGCCGCCAACCGCTCCTCGCGGAATCGGATTCCCGAAATCCCGGCGACCATCGCCTCCAGGCACTCCCGGACCAACGCCGCGGCCTCGAGATAGCTCGCCTTGTCCTCCTGAAGGTCGCGCATGTACCCGACCGGCAGCCCCTTGAGGATGGTGAGCAGCGCGACGAGTTCTCCGATCCCCCGCGCAGCTTTTCCGCGGGTCAGCTCGAACAGATCGGGATTGCGCTTGTGGGGCATCATCGAGGATCCGAAGCTGATCCGATCGTCCAGCTCGATGAAACCGAATTCTTGCGACGCGAAGTCGATCACGTCCTGGCTGATGCGGGAGAGGTGGAGCAAGCACTTCGCCGAGGCGAAAACGAAGTCCAGCGCGAAGTCCCGGTCTCCGACAGCATCGAGGGCATTCTGAGTGAGGCGCGTGAAACCGAGGAGCTCGGCGGTGCGCTCGCGCCGGATCGGCAGCGAGGTGCCGCTGACTGCGCCCGAGCCCAGCGGCGATTCGTCCAGCGCGTTCAACACCTGCGCAAATTGAGCCGCATCTCTCGCCAGCATCTGGCCGTATGCGGATAGCAAAAATCCGACGGACACCGGTTGCGCCCGCTGACGATGCGTGTACGCCGGCATCAGGAATGCACCCTCCGGTCCTTCGGCTTTGGCCGTCAGCACCTCCAGCAGGCGCGCTATCCTCTCGAGGATTTCCAGCGATTGCTCCCTCAGGTGCAGCCGCGCGTCGAGGGCCACCTGATCGTTTCGCGAGCGGGCGGTGTGCAGTCGTTTCGCGCTCTCTCCGATGCGCCGACCGAGCTCAGCTTCGATCGCCATGTGAATGTCTTCTTCGTCAGGCCAGCGGAGCTTTCCCGCCGTCGCCTCCTCGAACAGCGTCAGCAATCCGCGCCGGATCTTCCCGGCATCGGCGGCCGGGATGAGCTGGGCCTCCTCGAGCATTCGCACGTGTGCAAGGCTGCCGGTGATGTCCGCCGCGAAGAGCGCCTGATCGACGGGCAGCGACGTGGTGAACTGCAACACCGCCGGATCGAGCCCTCCCCGTCCGGTTGCGTCGCTGCGCGCCAACGTCATCTCGGCTCAATCCCGACCGGATGCAAGCGCCGGTATTCGACGAGCTGCATCCCAAGCAATTGAATGAAGCCTTCCGCAGCTCGATGGTCGAACTTGTCTTCCTTGCCGTAGGTCGCAAGCTTCTTGTTGTACACGCCAAAACGGGATTCGCGGCCGACCACGCGCAGCGATCCCTTGTGCAGGCTCACTCGAACCGTCCCCTCGACGTTTGTTGCGAGCGAGCGATTGAAGGCGTCAAGCGCGTCTCGCAGCGGCGAGAACCAGAAGCCCTCGTAGACCAGCGTCGCGTACACCTGATCCAGCTGCGCTTTGAGCTTGTTGCAGTCGCTGGTCAAAGTGAACCGCTCCAGGTCTTTGCGAGCGGCAATCAGGGTGACCGCCGCGGGAGCTTCGTAAAGCTCCCGGCTCTTGATCCCCACCACCCGATCCTCCATCAAGTCGATGCGCCCGACCCCGTGCTCGCCGGCAATGGAATTGAGCTTCGAGATGAGGGCCTCGGGAGCTGGCTTTTCTCCGTTCAGCGAAACCGGCAGCCCAGCTTCGAAGCCGATGGTCACGATTCCTGGGGCATCCGGAGCGTCCTTCACTGCGCGGGTCCAGGCGAACGCCGCTTCCGGCGGTTCTGTGTTCGGGTCCTCGAGAACGCCTCCCTCGATCGAACGGCCCCAGAGGTTCTCGTCGATGGAGAATGGCTTTTCGACGGTCGCCGGTACCTCGATCCCGTGCTTTTTTGCATACTCGATGGCGAAGTCGCGCGTGATGTATCGCTCCCGCTGGGGGACGATGAGCTTCATCTCCGGCGCGAGCGCGCGGGACGAGAGATCGAAGCGAACCTGGTCATTGCCTTTTCCGGTCGAGCCGTGAGCGACCGCCGAGGCGCCGTGCTTTTTTGCCATCGCCACCAGGTGCCGGGCGATCATCGCGCGCGAGAGAGCCGCATTCAGCGGGTAAACGCCCTGGTAGAGCGCATTTGCCTGCAGCGATGGGAAGATGAAGTCCGTTGTGTATTCGCGCTTGCCGGAAATGATCTCCACCCCAACCGCGCCGGCCTTTTTCGCGCGGGCCTTGAGCTGCTCGGCATCCCTCGTCTCTCCGACGTCAACGTGGACCGCAATCACGTCCAGGCCGTAGTCATCCGTCAGGATGCGGACCAAGACGGAGGTGTCCAATCCCCCCGAGTACGCCAACACGACTTTTTGTCTTGCCATTCGATCGTCCTCGTTCGAGCGGTCTCCATACCACAGAACTTCCCTTGCGGCAGCGCGGCGCGGATCCATCTCGGCAGGCTCTTATCGACGCGCGATTCTCTTCAAGCGATTTCCGAGATTGCGCGCCACATGCGGTATGCCTGCGCGAGCCGCGCCACGTCGTGAGTTCGGACAAACGCCGCGCCGTGCTGGATCGCCCACAGCTCGGTGGCAAGCGTCCCGCTTTCCCGTTCGAATACAGGTTTGCCGAGCACCGAACCAATGAAGGATTTGCGGGACGTCGACAGAAAAATAGGTTGGCCGAGCAAAGCCAATTGCTCCAAATGACGCAAGACCCAGAGGCTGGGTTCGGGGTTGCCGCCCAGGAAATAACCCATCCCCGGGTCGATCAAGATGTGGTCGCGGCTCAGCCCAGCCTTTGTCAGCTCCCCGATTCGCCGTTGAAAAAAGTCGATGATTTCAGAGATCAGCGTCTGGTAGGGGCGCTCGGTCGTTTCGGCGCGCGGGCCTGCACCCCGCGAGTACATCAACACGACCGCTGCATCTGGCTTCGCCGCCAGCGCGTCAACGCTGCCGGGCGTCTGCAGCGCTGTGATGTCGTTGATCATGTCGGCTCCCAACGCGAGGGCCGCTTTCATCACCGCCGGCTTGTATGTATCGACCGAGATTTTGGCTCCGGACGACTTGAAATGGCGGATCACCGGAGTGAGCCGCTCGATTTCGACATCCTCTGGAACTTTCTTTCCGAACGGGTTCGACGATTCAGCTCCGAGGTCCAGCCAGTCGGCGCCGTCGTTGATCAGCTGCTCTCCGTGGGCGATCGCGCGTCGCAAGTCGAGGAATTGATTGCCGTCGGAGAAAGAATCCTCCGTCAAATTGAGAATGCCGACCAGTTGAACCATGCGCCGAGCTTCGTATCAAAACGCTTCCAGTCAACCAAGCGGAGGCACTGTTATCGCGCTTGAAAAACTTTCGAAGAGCTGAAAAGAGACCCGGTGATCATGACGCGCGCCAAGAAGGCAAAAGGGGTGGAGGCCGAGCTTCGAAAATTCGCTCTATCGTTCCCGGAAGCACGCGAGGATTTTCCGTGGGGAGAACGGGTCATCAAGGTCAAGGGAAAGGTCTTCGTTTTCATGGGCGCCGCGGACGACGGCTTCGGCATGTCCACCAAGCTGCCTGAGTCGGGAGCGGCGGCGCTCACTCTGCCGTTCGCCTCGCCCACTCACTATGGGCTTGGCAAGAGCGGCTGGGTCAGCGCTCGCTTTGCTGGCGAGGAGCAACCGCCGGTGGAGCTGCTGAAGATCTGGATCCGAGAGAGTTATCGAGCAATCGCCCCAAAGAAACTCCTCGCCATGCTGGACGGACCCTCGGAAGCAGTGGCCCCCCGTTCGAGCCGAGCGAGCCTGCTTTCCCAGCGCTCGCGCGCAGCGAATCGAAGGGACCCTCGACGGCGTTGAGCTTCCTCGAGTCTCATTCCAAGCTTGAGCTTGGATGACGCCACTTCATGGGTGGAGCAATACCACCGCGTCCGGAGCTGGGCGGTCGAGCTGGCCCACCGGTGGGCCAGAGGCGGCCTCGCGGGCGCGCTTCGCCAGCTCCACCCCGATAAGAATCGCGCCCATGTCTGGGACCGAGAGCGAGCTTGTTTTTTGACCGGCGGGCACCTGACAAATACAGCCATCAGAGTACTCCCCCATTGCGACCATTCCTGCCAGCTCCATTCCCCATTGTTCGCACTTCGCTTTGCAGCCTTTGGGACCGTCCTTCACCGTAGACGAGCCGGTGAAGGTCGTTGCGCAACTCGCCAAGAGTAAGCTTGCGACCACGAGAAGCAGTCGATTCATGAGCCCTCCTGGCCAAAGCATCAGCGAAGCAGTGTTCGCCTTCAAGCCCTTTCAGCGGCTCAGCGCGAGGGACCGAGTTTCGCGTTCCAACCTATTTGCGCGGCTCGACGGGAATCATCGTTCGCCAGACCACCTGCCAGCGGCTTTCCTCGCGCACGAAAACAAAAACGTCGTGGCCAGTATCGTGGTGCGATTTCCCGTTCATCTCATAGGCGATGTCGTAATAGTAGGTCGCCACAGCGGTTCCTCCCCAGACGTCAATTGCAGTGTCGCGCTCGAGGTAGTCCACCACTCTCGCGTTCGACATGAACCGCCGATAGGTGTCGACGCAGGCCGTTCGGCCCTCCACTCGGCTGGTGAAACCTGGCAGTGCGAAAACCACGCTCTGGTGCAAGATGTCTTCGAGCTCGTCGAACCTTTCTTCGCGCCAGGCTGCGGTCAGCCGCGAGAGAACTCCGCGGATCTCGCTCTGCTGCGCACGGTCGGATTTCATTCCCATCGTCGCCTCCGTCCCGCCGCCGCATATCACGCGCGAAGGTGGGGAACAGCAAGCCTGCCCCAGCTTTGTGTACTCTTCAATCCATGAGCACCTCGAAACGAGCGCAAGACTCAACCTTGTCGCATCTGCCCACTCGCGAAAGAACGCCGTCCGCCGCAGTGCAGACCAACCTGGTGCTCGTGCTCCAAAGCGATCGCCCGTTGACCGTCGCCGCTCGTTTCCGCTTGAGCGGCACGCGCGGATTGGCCATTGGTCGAGGACCCGAGTCAGGCGGCATCCAGATCGAGGAGGCACCCAGCGGGACTTTCGCGATGCGGGTGCCCGACCCATGGATGTCCTCCGCCCATGGAGTGATCAGCTCATCCGCTGGCGGCTGGACGGTCGAGGACATGCAGTCCAAGAACGGCACCCTGGTCAACGGCCGACCGATCGAACGCGCCCTCCTTTCGAATGGCGACGTGATTGAGTTGGGGCATACGCTTTTTGTCTTTCGCCAAGCTGTTTCATCATCGCTTGGGTCGAGATTTGTCGACGCCTCCGGCTTGCGGCCTTCGGCCAGCGGCTTCGCGACATTCTCGGCTTCCTTCGCACAAGACCTCGCCCGCGTGGAGGCAGTAGCGCCATCGCCGGTCGCGGTAATCGTTCAAGGTGAGAGCGGAACGGGGAAGGAGCTGATCGCCTCCGCCATTCACAAATTGTCCGGTCGCGCCGGAGCATTCGTCCCTGTCAATTGCGCCGCCTTGCCGAAGAGCCTCGTGGAATCCGAGTTGTTTGGTTACCGCAAAGGCGCCTTTTCCGGAGCAAACGAGGATCGCCCGGGGCTTGTCCGAAGCGCCGACCACGGGACGCTCTTTCTGGACGAAATTGGCGACCTGGATCCCGGGGCACAAGGCGTTCTTCTGCGCGCATTGCAAGAGAGCGAGGTTCTGCCGGTGGGAGCGACTCGTCCGGTGCGAGTGGATTTTCGCGTGATTGCGGCCACTCACCGCGACATTGCGGCGTTGGTCGAGCAAGGTCGATTCCGAATGGACCTGCTCGCCCGCATCTCTGGGTTGACGGTCGCTCTTCCGCCCTTGCGCGAGCGCATCGAAGACGTGGGCCTGCTCATCGGCGCGATTCTGCGCCGACACTGTCCGGACGAAGCCGGTCGGATTTCGTTCAGCAGCGACGCCGCTCGCGCGCTGTTGCTCTATTTCTGGCCGCTGAACATCCGAGAGCTGGAAAAGAACCTCACTGCGGCGGTTGCCTTAGCCAAAGGAGGGCCGGTTCAGCTTAGTCATTTGTCAAAGGTAGTCCGTGGGGCGCTCGAGTCTAAGCCTGCCCCCGGAGGGTCGAGCGCAGCGGAATCCGCTGAAGCGGCGGAGCCGGCGCGACTCTCTGCTCCGGACCGGCGCAGGCGCGACCAGATCCTCGCTCTCCTGAGCGAGCACGGCGGCAACATCACCGCGGTGGCACGCGCGCTCGGGACGGCCCGAACTCAGGTTCAAAGATGGCTCAAGCGGTATCGGATCGATTCCAAGAGCTTTCGCCAGTGACCTGATTGCTTGGACGAAGAGACATCAAGCCCATTGCGAGCGGGACGTTCGTGCTCCGCCGACACTGCTGCCGTTGCCGTCGCATCGATCGATGGTTGGGGCTCGACCTGAGGCTCGGCGAGGACTGTATTGATGCTCGAGTCCAGCGCGGCGGGCGTGCTGATGGCGGCCAAAAACAGACCGCTGACAAGCAGCCAGGCGACAACGAGGACCAGCGGGAGTGCAAAGGCAAGTGTCGATCTCTTTTCCGCGCTTTTGAGCGTATTCATACTCGCTCCTTCGGTTCGATCGACGTCTTTGCAGCAAGCGTGCCGCACAGGCGTTGGCCCGAGGCGAGAGGCATGGCAGCGCTTTTCGTTGCTGCACGGCGACGCACTTCGGCCTGTAGCGCTACCGTGGCGCTACTCCACCGCAACCGATACCGAGCATGTCGCCGAATGAGCCCATCTTGAAAAAGCAGCAGCTAGACGGTAGCTGTGGCTTGGAAGCGCCGGTGTTGCCCTCGGCGTGCGGATCAGGAAGCGATCAGTGACTGGGCAGACCATTCTCCACTACGAGATCCGCGAAGTGCTCGGAGAGGGCAGCATGGGCGTCGTTTACAAGGCGCTCGACCGCAAACTGGATCGACTGGTGGCATTGAAGTTCCTCCCCGCCCACCTGGCGACCTTACCTGATCGAGTTGAGCGCTTCATGCAGGAGGCCACCGCGCTGTCGGTGGTCAATCATCCCCACATCGCTACCATTTACGATATCGAACGAGTCGACGAACAGCGCTTCCTCGTCCTCGAGTATCTGCCCGGCGGCACGCTGAAGACGCGGATTGAGAAGCTCCAGCAAAGCCAGGCTCTTCTCCCTCTGGAGATGGTGGTGGAATACGCGCGCCAGACTGCAGAGGGGCTTGCCCATGCCCATCGCCGTGGCGTCGTGCATCGCGACGTGAAGACCAGCAACCTGATGCTCACCGATGAGGGAGACGTCAAGATAACCGATTTCGGCGTTGCGAAGCTAAGCCGACTCAGCAGTCGCACGGTTCCCGGCAGCCTCATCGGCACCATCCGCTACATGTCGCCCGAGCAGGCGCAGGGCGTGGAGGCGGACGCGCGATCGGATATCTTTTCCTTCGGCGTCGTCCTTTTCGAGCTGACCACCGGCCAGACACCTTTCCAGGCCGAGAGCGATGCCGCTCTCCTTTTGAAAATCGTGAGCTCACCAGCGCCGGCGCTGAAGGCATTGCGGTTGGATGCGCCGGAGAAGCTGGAACAAATCGTCGGGCGCGCGCTGATGAAACGCCCGGAGGATCGATATCAGGCCGCGGATGACTTGGCAGCGGACCTGCAAGCGCTCGGGCGTCACCAAGTGAATGCAGCCAACGCTGCGAGAACGTTGTCGGCGATCGTCCCGACGGTCATCAGCCCCGTTGCAAAACATACAGCGATGCGCTGGGCTGGCGCGCTCTTTGCTGTGGTCGTTGTTTTGATGGCTGCCTTCTATCTCAAAGGCCAAGAGCTGCCGCGCTGGGTGCGTTTTCCCAAGCTACCTGCCGAAAAGAGATTGGCAGTGTTGCCGTTTCACAACCCAAACGGGGATCCGACCGACGACGCGTTTTGCGCGGGCTTGGTGCAAATCCTGGGCAGCAAGCTTCGTCAGCTGGAGCAATTCCAGCGCGACCTTCGGGTCATTTCTACGAGCGAACTGCTCCAGCAGCGCATCGGCGGAGTGCGGGAAGCAAGGGATGCGTTTGGTGCAACGCTGGCGGTGACCGGCAGCATTTTGAGGTCCAAAGACAATGTGGTCTTCGTCACCGAGTTGGTGGACGCCCGGACGCAGCTTGTGCTGGACTCGCGCAAGCTCGAAGCGCCGGCGACGGATCTTCCCCAGCTGCAAGACAGCTTGGTGGACCAGATCGCCGCGATGCTTCGGCTCAATGTGCAACCGGACGCTCGGCCAACAGGCTCGCTCGGCCTGACCCGGATCCCCGGCGCCTATGAATCATATCTGCAGGGACTCGGCTATCTGCAGCGCTACGATCGATCGGAAAACATCGATCGGGCTCTGGAATGCTTCGCTAAAGCGCTCGCGCAAGATCCGCAGTTTGCGCTCGCTTTCGCTGGGCAGGCTGAAGCCTATCTGCGCCGCTACCAGATGACCACGGACGGAAAGTTCCTTGAGCAAGCTCGCAGCAGCTGCCGGCAAGCGATTGGTTTGAATGGCCAACTCTCCGGTGTCTATCTGACGATGGGATTGATTCACAACAGTGCCGGCGAATATCAGGACGCGATAATCAGCTTCGAGTCTGCTCTCAAGCTCCAACCGGGGAGCTGGGATGCCTACCGGGAGCTGGCAAAGGCCTACGCCTCCGCGGGCCGATTCGAGAGTGCCGAGGCTACCTTTCGAAAGGCGATCGAGCTTCGACCCGACGACTGGATGGCGCACAAAGAGCTCGGCATCTTTCTCATTGCGCGCGGTCGGCGCGAGGAAGCAGTGAGCTCCTTCAAGCGCGTGGTTTCTCTTACCCCCGATAGCTACGTCGGCTACTACAACCTCGGCGGCCTCTACGCGATGCTAGGGGAGTATTCGAGTGCGGAGGCGGCGTTGAGGAAGTCGCTCTCCCTTTATCCGTCAGCAGACGCGTTTTCGAACCTAGGCACCATTTTCTTTCTGCAAGGCCACTATCGCGAGGCCGTCGAGATGTACAAGAAAGCCGTCGAGCTCAATCCCAGCGATCCAGACCTATGGGGAAACCTGGGCGACGCCCACCGGTGGGAAACGGGAAAGAGCGAACAATTCGAGCCGGCGTATCGCAAGGCGATCGCGCTGAGCGAAAAGCGGCTCGAATCGAACCCGAAGGACACACGTACCCGAGCAAACCTCGCCATGTTTTGGTCCGATCTCGAAGCGACACAGCGACAGGCTGGAGCCGCGCACTCAGCGCTTTCGCAAATCTCAGAGGCGCTCAGGCCGAATCCTTCGGACGGCTTCGTTCTCGCTCGCGCCGCGGTGGTTTATGAACAGTGCGGAATGCGAGATCAGGCCTTGGAGGCAGTGAAGGCGGCAATCAAAGCCGGCTACTCCATCGCAGAAATTCGCAACTGGCCCTCGCTTGCCGAGCTGCGCCAAGACCCTCGGTACCGGGAGGCCATTGACAATCGCATCGAACTTCCATCAAGGTCTGCCATACCCAAGTAGGAGAATCTCATGCGACAGTCGATCCGCATTTTTGTTGATACCGAACGGAGGGGCAACATCTCTTACGAGCCTGCCGTTTGCCACGTCGAGCGCGGCGATACCATCCTGTGGCGCGCGAATGGCAACCTCGCGATACAATTCAAAGGGGAATCGCCAATCGGTAAATTTCGGCCGGGCAACGGCATGTCTGAGTTGGCTGCCAGGGTGCGAAACGACGCCCCGCCCGGGGTCTATCACTACGCGGTCGCCGTCGCCGTTGAAAACAAGCTGTTTTTGGACTCTGGGTGTCCGACGATAATCATCCGCGTCGACGACGACTCAGGCGGCGGAGATCCGTTGGGAGAATAATTTCCGGCCGCCAGCGGCGCCGCGGCCACTGCCAATGGTGGCCGCGCCCCTGTCAATAACGCGCCATCGATGTCAGATCGGCTCGCCTAGACGGGCGTTGGAGCCAGTCGATGTTCGCACTGAAAGGTCCTCGCTTGAAGCGGCAAAGCGAAGCGCCGTTCGGCGAGAGGCCGCCACCCTAATGCCTAACGCGTAATCGGGGCTCACCGTTGGCGGAGCTGGAGGCTGACGCTGATCTTCTTGCCGCCGTCAAGCTGAACTGGTGCGGAGGCTTGGCCTGCGGTCGGGTCGAACGCGGAGACCGTCAATCTCCCGCGGGGCACGCCGCTCAGAGCGAAGCGGCCGTCTGCATCTGTGAGCGCGAAGAAAGGGTGGTTCAAAACCGCCAGGTAGGCCTGGCGCTCCCGCGCTTGATGCACTTTGCACTCGACGCTCACCAGACCTTTTGCCTCGTCGAATTCCAGCGTTCGGCCGCTGCCCGAGCCGAGTATCGGCACGTTCAATACCCAACTGCGATCCTGCTTCATCATCTGCACCGTATGAAGCTGATGATCTGCAGAGCGGATCACCAACGGCTGGCCCACCTGGATCGCCAACAGCCCAGGAGAAAATCCCGTTCCGGTGTTTTCCAGGGTGACCGGTTGATTTGGCGGTTCGAATACGAGCTCGTTCAGGCCATCGGAAATAAATACCAGGGCGGCTCGAACCACAGTGCCGTCAAGGCGCGTCGCCCGTCCTTCGATCTCGCCCAAAGAGCCTTCCGCAAAAACCGTCGCTTTGGGTTTTGCCTTGAGACGGGCTTTCGTCTCAACGGGGCGCGCGGAGTCTTGCCATACTTCCGCCGCCGGTGTTGCAGCCTTCGGGTGGGTAGCAATCAGGAACCCCACCAGGAAGGTCGCGGTCAACAAAAATTTGATTCCCACCAGCTCGACCGTGTGAAGGAGCCAGCTGGTCAGATTGAGTCGATGCCGCAAGGCGAGAGCCGCCAGCACCAACGCCGCAATCGTAACGTAGCTCCAGACGATGGAGCGGTCCCAATCGAACGGTTTGGCCCAGACGCGCCCATGCCCAATCAAAAACTGCGTCACAGCCACGCCGAGGATCAGCGCGCGATCGAGAATCGAAAGCGCCGGGTAGCTCGTTTTCGTTTTTACGCGAGGGGCAGGCTTGTCTATCGCCTGGTCAGACTCGGGCATGGTCCTCTAATGCCGCGCCGAGTACCGGCACGCAAGCCAACGCGCCAAATGTAGACGTGCTCGGGCGGCCTCGGCGTACGACTTAGCGACTGCGTGACTGATCGCTGGTCATTCTTGTGGCCGCTGCTCGACGTCGCTGGCTGGCTGGCAGGCGCCGACCTACTGCGAAGCGCAGCCAGTGGGCTGACCGCCACAGCCGACCAGGAATGCCGGGCGTGCCGAGCTGGTGCCTCGTGCATATAACCACTGTGCTCGAGGAGGTGACACCAGAAAACGGATCTTCTCTAAAGCTCCAATCATTGGCCATTAACTGACGTTTCTTGCGCTGCCTCGCGCGTCGCGAGCGCGGCTCCCTGAAAGAAAAGGAGACTCACATGGCAGAGATCAAAAGTTACAAGCCCGGCACATTCTGTTGGGCGGACCTGAGCACCATTGATCCCGGAGCGGCAAAACGCTTCTACAGCGGCCTGTTTGGTTGGGAAACTGAAGACATGCCGGTTCCGGGCGGCGCGGCGTACACCATGGCTCGCATTCGAGGGAAAGATGTCGCTGCGATCTCCGGGATGATGCCCGACCAGCGATCCAAAGGGATTCCGCCCCATTGGAATTCTTACGTGTCGGTGGCCAACGTCGATGAGGCCGTCAAGAAAGCGACCTCCCTCGGCGCCAAGGTCCTCGCGCCGGCCTTCGATGTGATGGACGTCGGGCGAATGGCGGTGATCGAGGATCCGTCGGGTGCGGCGCTCTCGCTGTGGCAAGCCAAGAAGCACATTGGAGCGACGCTCGCGAACGAGCCCGGAACGGTGGCCTGGTTCGAGCTCGAGACCCGAAACGTGGATGCGTGCGGCTCGTTCTATACGAAGCTGTTCGGTTGGGGGACGGAGGTGATGGACACGCCGGAGATGAAGTACACCATCTTCACCGACGGCAGCGAGCGAAGGGCGGGGATGATGCCGATGAACAAGCAAACGCCTGCCAACGTTCCTTCGCACTGGACGGTGTACTTCGCGGTCAAGGATTGCGACGCGGTGGCGAAGAAGGTGGCGTCAACCGGTGGCAAGACCGTCGTCCCGCCCACCGACATCCCGAAGATCGGCCGCTTTTCGATGCACTTCGATCCGCAAGGAGCTTTCTTCGCGCTGTTTCAACCAACCAACATGTGAAAAGCGCGCACCGGCGCTCCGCGGGAACGCGGGGCGCCTCGCGCCGATCGCGCCAGGCTCCGTATCCGTCCTAGTCGAGCGGCCGGACTTCGGTGCGCAGATTTTCAACCACAAGTGACTACTTCAGGCGGTTGTCATCCGATCGACCAGGCCGCACACTCTTGCCTGGAGATTGATCCCCCACCAGCTAACTTGGCGCGCGCTTTCCTCGCGAGACCTGCTTCCAGCCATCTCGACGAAGCTGGAGCAGGTGTTCGGATTTGACCTCCGATCGCTCGCTTTGATGCGCATCGGGC
>Ga0126378_10000265_pt1 | contig 40172 bp, 32 predicted proteins | sample PanSoiMetPlot_23_FD_92587 | JGI IMG/M metagenome (GOLD analysis project Ga0126378, IMG submission 92587) | Tropical forest soil microbial communities from Panama - MetaG Plot_23 | ecosystem: Environmental > Terrestrial > Soil > Tropical forest > Bulk soil | place: Panama | collected 2016-02-17 | reverse complement strand
TCCTACGTCAATGGAGTACACGTTTTTGATAAACCGCAGCCGTGGCTGTTTCCCTTGTTCCCGTGGTCGGCGTTTGCATTCGCGGGACTGGCGGCGGGTTTCTATTTGTTTTCTGACTTTGCGAAACGCAAGGAAGGGTTGGCTTTTGCGCTGCTGGGCGGAGCGGGGGCTCTGGCTTGCTGGCTCTCGACAGTATTCGATTCCTCGCCCATCCGCCTTTACGCCGTCTACGACTATTGGCACAGCAATCCTGATTTCTTGCTGATGCGGTGCGGCATCCTGCTAATCATTCTTTTTCTGGTTTACGCGTGGTGCCGCTGGGGATTCGCGCAAAAAGGTTTCAGCCCGATCATTCAGCTTGGTAACACTTCGCTGCTGGTTTATTGGGTGCACATCGAATTCGTTTATGGAAGGTTTTCGATTTTGCCCAAGGGGCAGTGCAGTGCATTGAAAGCGACCGCGGGGTTGATCGTAATTTTTCTGTCGATGGTTGTGCTTTCGGTGGCTCGCACTAACTGGAAAAAGCGCAAACTTAAGGGTGCGAGGCCGGGTCTGCCGGCAACTGCTGCGACTGCGGAATCTTGATAATCACTTCGCCTGGCTTGGCCAGACCGAGCTCGTCGCGGGCAATCTTTTCAATTTTGCGAGGGTCGCTCTTCAGGTCTTTCACCTCGTCTGCCAGTTGCGCGTTTTCTTTGTTGAGCTGCCCGATTTCGGCTTTCACTTTTTTGATTTCCTGCTGCGTGCGCCGCATCGCCAGGTAGCCGTGCGTGCCGAAAATATCATGAACCACGAGGGCCAGGAGCAGAAGGCCCAGCAGCGTAGCTCCGTACTGGCGCAGAAAGGCAGCGGCTCCTTCGCTTGCGTCCGATTTTTTCAGCTTTGCAGAACCCATTTCGTCGCTTCGCTCGTTAATTTTGCCGATGCCGCCGCGCTTTCCGCTTCTATATAGAGCCGTAACAGCGGCTCCGTCCCCGACAAGCGCAACAGCATCCAGGATCCGTCTTCAAAAACAAATTTTGCGCCATCGGTCCGGTCGGTGGATACGACTTTCCGCCCCAGCAGTGTCGAACTGTCCACGGCTACCTTACGCACGGCATTTGCCTTTTGTTCGTCGGTGAGGTGCAAATTCTCGCGTACCGGCCAGAATTCCCGCCCGAGTTTTTTGTACATTGCGCGAATCTGTTCGCCGATGGAGGCGCCGCGCGCGGCAATCATTTCCGCAACCAGCAGGCAAGCGAGGATGCCGTCCTTTTCGGGGATGTGGCCGCGAATGGTCAGGCCTGCGCTCTCTTCGCCGCCCAGCGCAATTTTGTCTTCCCGAATGAGCTGGCCAATGTACTTGAAGCCCACCGGCGTTTGATGAACGCTCTGCCCGTGCGACTTCGCTACCGCGTCGATCATCTGCGTTGTTGCTACGCTGCGCGCCGCGGGCATTTTCCATTGGCGCGTTTCCACCAAGTAGTCATACACGAGCGCGAGGATTAGATTCGGCTGGATCCACGTGCCGTCGCGGTCCACGATTCCGAAGCGGTCGGCGTCTCCGTCGGTGGCTAAACCCGCCGTTGCTTTCGAGTCCGTTACGGCCTTGCGCAGGGGCGCGAGGTTTTCTTCGGATACGTCTGGACCGGTCCCGTCGAAAAGGCAATCGCGCTCCGTTCGAATCGCTTCGACGGCGATGCCATGTTCACTTAGCGCGCCGTCGAGGTAGCTCGCGCCGCACCCGTGGAGTGCATCAACGGCGAATTTTATGTTCGCTTTCTTGAGCGTTTCGAAGCGCAACAGTTCCCCGAGACGCTTCAAATAGCTTTCTCGCAGATTTACGCGTTCATCGGGCTTTACCTTCGTGGCGCTATGTGGAAGGGGCGGAACGCCGCCTTTCGCGGCAATTTGCGCGGCGCGGGCTTCAATGTCCTTGGTAATCTCGGGGAGCGCGGGGCCGGCGTCCGAGGAAGAGAATTTCAAGCCGTGGTACTGTGCCGGGTTATGGCTGGCCGTGAAATTGATGGCGCCGTCGAGCTTGCGGAGCATGATTTCGTACGCGACGGCAGGAGTGGGTGTGAAAGTCTCGCAGAGCAGTGTGCGGATGCCGTGATGCCGCAAGATATCTACGGCGAGTTGAGAAAACTCCTCAGAATAAAAGCGTGTGTCGTACCCGACGAGAATAGCAGGTTGTGGCGACTTCGCCTTGACATGCGCGGCGATGGCTGTCAACGCCAGCCGCACGTTCGCGAAGGTGAAATCTTCGGCAATCACGCCTCGCCAGCCCGAAGTGCCAAATTTGATGGGAGAAGCGGTGCTCCATCCTGCGCTTGTGCTCATGGGGCGTTATTTTAGCCTCTCGTGCCAGGCCTCGAAAGCCATTATTATGACGCCCAGCAATCGAGCGAAGGATCAAGGGAGAGAATCGAAGGAAATGCCTCGCGCACACGCCAAAAACCTGCGGGTCGTCGTGGTCACCTGCCCGTCCCTCGCGCTCGCGCGGAAAATTGCGCGCGCCGTGGTGCAGAAGCGTCTCGCTGCGTGCGTCAACCTCGTTCGCAGCCCGGTGGAATCGTTTTACACGTGGGAGGGCAAGCTTGAAACTGCGCGCGAACAGCTCCTGCTTATCAAAACCACGGCCGCACGTTTGCCGCAACTGGAAAGGGAAGTGAAACGCCTGCATTCCTACGATGTTCCAGAATTTGTCGCCTGGCCCATCACCGAAGGCTCCGCCGATTATCTTTCCTGGTTGAGCCGGACGGTAGCGAATCCCACGCGGTAGAATATGCGTTTGCCTGGCGAGTGGAGTGAAGCTCAGACATACAGCAGAGCTTGGTCCAAATCGGCGATGATGTCTTCGACGTCTTCGATGCCTACGGACAGGCGCACCAGTCCTTCCGTGATCCCGACACGCTCGCGCACCTCTTTAGGCATCGACGCGTGCGTCATCAGGGCCGGAAGCGAAACCAGCGTTTCGACACCGCCGAGGCTCTCTGCCAGAGAACAAAGTTGCAAATGGTTCAAGAACCGGCGGGCGGCATCTACCGAGCCTAAATCAAACGAAAGCATCGCGCCGGGGCCTTTTTGCTGGCGCCGGGCAACTTCGTGCTGCGGATGGGTGGGCAGTCCCGGGTAAAACACCTTCCGGACTTTGGGGTGCGCGTCTAAGTGTCGCGCGACGGTAATGCCATTCGCGTTGTGTTGCAGCATGCGCACGGCCAAGGTCTTGATTCCCCGGGAAACCAGGAAGCAATCCATCGGGGCCAGCCCGCTTCCCGCAGACCGCTGAATGAAGTAAATCTTCTCCGCGTCTTCCGGTCGCGTGAGCACAACCGCCCCGCCGGTCGCGTCGCTGTGCCCGTTCAAGTATTTCGTCAGCGAATGCACGACGATATGTGCGCCGAGCTCTATAGGCCGCTGTAAATACGGGCTCAAGAAGGTATTATCCACTGCGACGGTGATCGCCCGTTCGCCAGCCAGCTTCGAGATCGCCGCGATATCCGTCACATTCATTGTTGGATTTGTAGGAGTCTCGACATAAATCATTTTGGTATTCGGCCGCATCGCCACGCGCACCGCTTCCGGCATGGAGGTATCTACGAAGCTGAATTCCAATCCAAAATGCACCAGCAATTGCGTGGAAAGGCGAAAAACGCCGCCGTATACGGCCTCCGACACAACCACATGGTCCCCGGGACGCAGCAACCGAAAAACCGCGTCGATCCCCGCCATCCCTGAAGTAAAAACGTAAGCGCTGTGTCCGCCTTCGAGCTTCGCTACCGTGCGTTCCAGGGCCTTGCGGTTCGGATGATTCGTTCGCGCGTAATCGTAGCCTTTGTTTTTCCCCAGCTCCTCGTTGACGTAAGTAGAAGTTTGATAAATCGGCGCGACGATCGCGCCGGTGGCGGGATCCGGCTCTTGGCCCACATGAATCGCATTGGTGGCAAAACCCATGATGCTCTCCTTGCTCTTCTCACACTTGTGAAACAGGCAGCCTGAGAGGTTGGCTGCGCGACGCCCGCGGGCACTCCAGGGTTCAACTGTCCCGGTAATTCATTTCGGCGCAGGTTCTTCAAAACTTACAGGAGCCTACCAAATCCGTCAAATAGGCTAACACGGAAGTTTCCACGGCACGCCAGAGCGGCTGTCGCGGTTGGATCCGGCCCGAGCAGCAATTCTCACTCTGCAGGCATCCAATTTTGCTAGGACAAATGCTTGACCTGGCCCCTCCCTTCCGTACAGGATGGTGTTCACTCCAATGACGAACTTCTCTCGAATTCTTCTGGTAAGTTCTTGTGCGGCAGCACTCTTTCTGACGGCTCAGGTCCCGGCGCAGAATCCGCCGGCTTCGTCTCCCGAACCGAAGCAAGACGCTCCCCGGCCCGATCCCCAGTCGCGCATCACCATTGAAGTCACTGGCGGCGAGAAAGAAACACCTGTTGAAAACGCCAGTGTGTACTTCAAATACGTCGAAGAACACAAGATTAAGAAGAACAAAACCATGGAATTGAACGTGAAAACGAATCGGGAAGGAGTCGCGCACGTTCCCGACGCGCCTTTGGGCCGCGTGCTGGTCCAGGTGATTGCCGAAGGCTGGCACAATTACGGCCGCTGGTTCGACATCACCGATCCTAAGCAAACCATCAAAATCCACCTCGACCGTCCTCCGAAGTGGTACTGAGTGCGCGTTTCCAAGCAAGATGGTCCCAGAGCAAATACCGCAATGCTCCTCGCTCCGATGGAGCTGAACGCCGCGCCGGAGTTTCCGTGCACGGATCCCCTTACAGCAAACTCGAAACAGACAACCTTCTCAAGCGCGCGGCGTTTCTACTCCACGTGAAACATTCGTGGAACGTTTTGCGAAGCTTTTTTGAAACACGCCTAGAACGCTTTGTGAAACATTCTGTGAAACATTTTTTCCTCTCTTGGCCTGAATTCCAATTGTGAAACACTTGTAGACGAGCGATCCGAGTTCGTTGTCAGCCGCACGGCGTGGGAAACGCTGACGTTGCACACAAATAGTGCAATGCGCTCAAGGATGTTGAACTGTCGGAAGTTACGTTGCGCCGCAGGCCCGATTTCCACAAACTTATTAACACTTGTGTTGAAAACTTTACAGGAGAGAAACAATGTTTTGGATTTTCGGCACGCGGCTTGCTTTGGAGCCGCGCCCCGCTCGTTTTGCCCTGGCAAAATCAAGATGTTACAGTACAATTTTGACCTTTCATCATGGACGAAACCTTCGAAGGACCGTTTTCTTTGCTCCAAATGTTCTGGGGGAGCATCCGAGCGCGCCCCATGCGCAGCTCTCTCAGCGTGATTGCCATCGCCATCCAGGTGATTCTCGTTTTGATGATTGTAGGTCTAACTTCAGGAGTTGTTTCCGAATGGGGGAAGCGCGTCGAAGGCGTTGGCGCGGACATCCTGGTGCGGCCGCCAAACTCTTCGATGTTCTTTGCCTTCTCGAGTGCCGTGATGCCGGAGTCGCTAGGCGATCAAATTGGCTCCGTAAATAGCGTTGATGAAGTGGCTCCCGTGGTTATCCTCACGGAGCCAAAGAGCTTAGTGATGGTCTACGGCATTGACTATGCGCGCTTCAATGCGCTGAGCCGGGGCTTCTTATTTCGCGATGGCCATTCGTTCCAAGGACCCGATGAAGTGATTGCCGACGACGTCATCGCGCAGACGCGGCACTTGAAAGTTGGCACCCGGGTCGCGCTTTTAGATCACGTCTTTACCGTCAGCGGCGTCGTCGCCCACGGCAAAGGCGCCCGCTTTTTTATTCCCATCCGCACGGCGCAGGAGATTTCCGGCGCGGAAAAGCGCGTTTCCATGTTTTATGTTCGGAGCAAAGGGGATACCGACGCCACCCGGGCCCAACTTGCCAAATCATTTCCGGAGTACAGTTTTCGTTCCCTTGCGGAATACGTCAGCCTGATGAACTCCTCCAATTTGCCGCAGCTTCGTCCCTTTACCCGCACCATGGTGGCGCTCGGCATTGTCATCAGCTTCATCGTCGTGCTGCTGAACATGCACACGATGGTCATGGAGCGCACGCGGGAGATCGGGATTCTGAAAGCTCTGGGGTTTTCCCGATTCGACATTGTCCGAATGCTCTTAACGGAAACCTTGATTCTCACGGTGTTCGGCGCTGGTCTCGGCATCGGCCTTACCTTTCTGACGCAATTGGTCCTGAAGGAGACCAAACCCGACCTTCCGGTGCTCATCACGACGCCCTGGATTTTTGCGGCCATCATTCTCGCGTTAGCGGGAGCCGCCGCGGGCGCCCTGTATCCCGCGTTCCGCGCGGCGACCTATGATCCTGTCGTTGCGTTGGCTTACGAATGAGACCTGCTTTCACCGGCCAGGTAAGGCGGTCTGAGCGAGACCTAAGGAAGCTACTCGTTGGAAGCAACTTTAGATGACCCGTTCTCCCGATAAGTACTACAACGCGCGGATTCTCGATCGCCGCGACGTCTCAGCGGATTTGTGTATCCTGCGCATCGATCCTGGCGGCGCACTCGAATACCGCGCGGGACAATACGCTACGCTGGGCATTGCGCACGATGGCGTTCCTATCGAGCGCGCCTACTCTATGGTTTCTTCTCCATACGAAGAGGCGATCGAGTTTTTTGTCGAGCTGATCCCGCAAGGCGGATTGACACCGAGTCTTTTTGAATTAAAGCCAGGCGACCCGCTGCTCTGCCGCAAAATCGCCAAGGGCCGCTTTATGCTCGATTTGCGCAGCGGCCGCACAAACCATCTGCTCATTTCCACGGTGACGGGCGTCGCGCCGTTTGTCAGTTACATCCGCACGGTTTATCGCGACTGGAAGAGCGGAGCGGGTCCCATGCCCGGCGAGCACAAATTGTTCTGCCTCCAGGGTGCCAGCCATTCGTTTGAATTCGGCTATCGCGAAGAACTCGAGCGCTATGCGTCTGAAGCGCCCTGGCTTAAATATGTTCCAACTGTGAGCCGTCCTTGGGATCAAGTGCAATGGGCAGGGGAGACGGGGCGCGTCGACGATCTCTTGCGAAAGTACGCAGAAGCGTGGAAATTACGGCCGGAGGAAACGACGGCGTACCTGTGCGGGCATCCGCAAATGATCGAAAACAGCCGCGGAATCTTGCATCGTGCCGGCTGGAAAAAGGACGCCATCCTCGAGGAAGCTTACTTTCAGGTTGCCGCCAAACAAGCGAGCGGCTCCGCCTAATCAAGGTCCTTCCGGTTCAACCAAGCGCCAAACCCTAATCCCTAATCCCTAATCCCTAATCCCTTCTTCACGCTCGCGGCGCGTTGTCCTCCAGTTGCCCAACAACGTCCTCCACCGTGCTCAACGGCACCAAGACATGGACTTTCTCATTTGGATCATCCACGTCAATTTGCAGCTTGCCTTCGCGCGTCCGAATCTGCACGTGCTGATCGTCGTCTTGCACTTCCACGAATTCGGCGTCCGGAAAATTCTCTAATTCCTTGAATAGCGCGTGCGCCACGGGAAGAAACTCTCGCGCATCGCGCGCGGCATCCGAGAGGCGGTGCTTCGGCACGAAGTGCATCGTCATTGGCAGGGCGGCCGCAGGAACCCACAAATGAACGTGCGATCCCCCCGCGCGGAATTCATCAACGTCCACGCGAATCACGCCTTCGTGAAACGTATATGCCCCCGTCGCCACCAGCGCCCCGCCGAGGCCGAGCGCCGCCTTCGCCAGCAACATCATGTTTGCCTCCCAATCGCCACGCGCTACTGGTTACGCCAACACTCCCAAGGGTAGAGAACTCACCAGGCCCCTACTCCGAGCTGACGGCTATCAATCGCGCTTTCTGGCACGCAAAGCCAAAACCAGGGACCAAGAACCAACCACTAAAAACCGAGGACTAGTCGGCCACGTTTTTCGAATCCAGCCAAACCTTCACGGTGTTTTCGCTGTCTTTCACGGAGACCAGTTCCACATCGCCTTGCGTGCTTAGCGCATGGAGCGCCGCCACCAGGTCCAATTCATCTTTTCCCGCGGAAAGCAACGCCTCCACGACTTTCATCGGGACCTTGACTTCTACTTGCGACTTCTTGGACCCGCCTTTGTCCACTACGTGGACGATCAAATGATTGCCTTCCTTGGCCACGCGCACGTCGTTGTCGTTGCCTTGCACGGTGACGTATTCGCCTTCCTTGGCGGACCTTATCGCTTCCACCAGCGCCCGAAGGTCCACGTCGTTGGCGATATCCGAATTGTCGATCTTGACCTTGCCGTTGTGGAGTCGGTCATGATGGACGGCAGGAAGCACTTTTTCCGCCAGCTCCAAGGGCACGTTCACGCGAACCGTGTCCCCCTTGCCATCGGTGCAAATCACACGAACGTGGAGCCAGCGCTCACCCTTCTCGGAGCTTGTTGATGGCGCAGTCTTTGCGTGGGTACTGCTGGTCTGCGCCAACCCTCGCGCCGGCGAGAAAAGCAGAACCCCTGCGATCAGCATGGCAACCTTGACCGTGAGCCCTCGATGGATCGTTGACATGGCGGAATGCCTCCTAGCCGGGGTTTGGCTGACTTGGCGGGCCTTGGGGTCCCGAGCGTGCGCTTCTTAGGAAGCTGCCCGCCCCAGTTTTCCGGCTTGATGGATCAAGATACGAGGCACCCCTCAAAAATGTTTCGTCAAAAACAGGGGCTAGGTACGCTCAAGCGAACGGGGCGGCTGGAGCACAATTCAGGGACTTTGGCTTTAACCACGGAGGGGGTTGAAATTGCTTCCCACCGTTTGGACCGGTTCTAACGCGCAAGCGTGGCGGTTCGTTCTTGGGCCCCGAGGAGCGGGGCTTCGCGTCCGCGGGCCGTCACTCTTTCCACCGCTTCCACCTTACCGTTTCGCACCAGGAGCGCCGAGTCAAAATTGTTCACCGTAGGGCACACGTGGCGGGGAAGGAGATAAAGGGCCTCGCCAACTTCCGGCCCCGTCGCGCCTCCGGTTACGGCCAGGGGCAGATGCTCTTCACTGGGAGAAAGCGGCGTAAGCTCCGGGTGGGCAACGACAACGCAGGTCGGTACCCCGGCGTCAGCGGACACTGCTTTATGCCCAGCGTCGCAGGTAACCACGTCTCTCTGTGGCCGGCTTACAACCCTCGTCAAGACCAGCACGGCGGGCCGCAATTGGTAGTTGGCTGGCAACTGCGCCAGGCTGGTTGCATCGTTATACGCAATCGTCCCGGGCGACACGCGGTGCACAAACTCCTGTCCGCGAAAGCCGTGGTACGCCAGTGAACAGGGCAGCGTCGGCGTGCCTGCTGTGATTACCTCCGGCACGTGCACACCGCTACGCTCGACCTCGCTCAGCACTTTCAGCAAGCTGTCGTAGCCCGCGTGCGCCGCAGCGGTTCGCTCGCGTTCCTCAAGTCCGCCATGCTGGCCGTCGTAGTAATGCAGGCCGCGAAACTCCAGTCCCGCGTCCCGCACCGCGCGTACCAGCCTCACGACCTCATCGCCGTGGCTCTGCTCGATCCCCGTACGGTTCATTCCCGGATTGATGTCGAGAAACAAACCGACGGAGCTGCCTCGCCACTGCTGCACCTGGTCCGCATTCTCGGCCAAGACGGAAATGCGCATTCGCGGATATGCATCCGCAATCTCGTTTACGCGGCGCGCGTTTGCGCCCACCATGGGATAAGCAACGAGCACGTCCTTTGCGCCGCCGCGGCATGCAACCAACAACTCCAGCGTGGTCGCGCACTTGAAGTTGCCGATGCCGCGCTCGACCATCATGCGCAACACATACTCCAGCTTCGCGGTTTTGACGTGTACGCGCCAGCGATTCGGGTCGCCATCCAGCACCCGCAAAGTTTGTTCGATGTTATGGAAAATCATTTCTGGATAAACCACGAGCGCGGGCGTGAGCACGTCTTCGATGCTCGAGACGCGATAGCGCTCATCCCAGGCGAACCCATTCAACATGAGTTTCAGTATTCCCATGGCGGTTTTGATGATAGCGCGTTACCGGAAACCCAAGAAACAAAAACATGGGGCTTATCATCGGCGTCGGCTCGGTCGTGCGGGTTGGCGGTGCCCATCACCTGGGTAGTCCCTTCGGGCCGGCTCGGCTTTCCGGAAAAGCCAGGAGCTGCAGGATTCGCTCCGTTCATTCCCGGCTGGTTTTCGCAACATGCGCTTGCTTGCATTTCCGGTTTTGCAATTTTGGTTTTTGCACAGGCGTGCACAGCTTTCCACAGTTGAAATTTCAGATTTCGCTTGCCAAGAAAAAAGGCTGGGCTTACTCTCACGCACAGATTGAGCCGGGAAGCCTTAAAAACTTAACGGCACAATTGAAAGAGGGCGCAGCAGCCGCGAGGCCGTTGCGCCCTCAATGTTTTGGCCCTCCTGCTTGGAACCTGGACCTCCCCGAGGACATCGGAAACCCGTAAAGCGCTTTTCGCCTAAAGAGCCTTGAGGAGCAAAGAACGCCGCGGTTCGTAATGGCAGCGGCGTCAGATCTGACCTGCTCCTGTCGTAAGATACGGGCATGAACATGACGCAATTTTTTCAGGGCAAGGCAGTACTTATTACGGGCGCTTCGTCGGGGATTGGCGAGGAGTTGGCGTGGCAATTGGGGCAGGCCGGGGCGCAACTGACGCTGGCCGCGCGGCGAAGGGAATTGCTCGAAAAACTGGCTCAGAGAATTGCGGCGGCGGGGACAGCACCTTTGGTGGTGCAGTGCGACGTCACGCAGGACGGGAGTTTGCAAAAGGCGGTCGAGGAATCCGTAGGGCATTGGGGAAAGCTGGACGTGACGATTGCCAATGCCGGGTTCGGCGTGGTGGGCGCACTGAAAAAACTTTCTGTGGAGGATTACCGGCGGCAGTTTGAGACCAATGTGTTTGGCGTGCTGCGAACGATTTACGCGGCGCTTCCAGAGATCGAGAAAAGCAAGGGAAACATCGCCATCATTGGGAGCGTTTCGGGATGGGCGGCCACGCCGGGCGCTTCACCGTATAACATGAGCAAGTTTGCCGTGCGCGCGCTGGCGAATGCGATCACGCCGGAGCTGGCGTTGTCGGGAGTGAAGGTGACGCTGATTAGCCCGGGCTTTGTGGCGAGCGACATACGGCGGGTGGACAATCAAGGGCAATTCCACGTTCACGCTAAGGAGCCGATTCCGGCGTGGCTGATTAAGCCGACGGACAAAGCCGCGCGGCAGATCCTGCGGGCCATTGCGAAAGGTAAGCGTGAGACGATTATTACCGGGCACGGGAAAGCTTTGGTTTTTCTCGAGCGGTTTATGCCGTGGGTGATTCGCGCGTTTAGCAGAAAAATCGCGGCAGGGCGGGGCGCGTATCGCTCAGAGCCCAAGGACGGAAATTAGAAAAGGGAAATCAGAAAAACGGGAAATTGGCAGCAGGTCCGGACCTGGAGACCAGCTCGTCGGGCCAGGCGGGGTTGAGATGGAGCTAGGATCTCACGCCGAAAAAACGGCAGGTCTCGAATAACACAACCGCGAGAATTGTGGAAATGGGCTCTGCCGGGGGAGTGGTTGACGCGGGGTATGAGGACACTTTCATGAGAGTTTTCCTTACGCGCTTCTTGCGAGTGGTCGCGGTAATTGCAATTGCTGTGCTGGGCACTGCGGGTCTCGCGCAGCAGACGGCGCTCCGCTATCGGGATGCTTCGCTTTCGATTGACGATCGCGTCAAAGACCTGCTTTCGCGGATGACGCTCGAAGAAAAAATCGCGGAGATCACGGGTGGGCGGCACGAGGATCGCGGTGTTCTGGACACCACCGGACGTTTTCCACAGGAAAAGGCGGAAGAAGCGATGCGCGAATTGTACCGCCTGGATTCGCACATGAGCGCGCGAGACCGGGCGGTGCTCCACAATGCGGTGCAGCGCTATCAAGCGGAAAAGTCGAGGCTCGGCATCCCGGCAATTTTCTTTGGTGAAGCGTTGCACGGGTTCATGGCTTACGGGAGCACGAGCTTTCCGCAAGCGCTGGCGCTGGCGAGTACCTGGGATCCGGAGGTTCAGCGGCAGGTCTTTACGGCGGCCGGGAATGAAATGGCGTCTTCGGGGGTTGATCAGGCATTCACGCCGGTTTTGGATTTGGCGCGCGATCCGCGATGGGGGCGGACGGAAGAGACTTACGGCGAAGATCCTTACCTCGTTTCGCGGATGGGCGTGGCGGCGATTGAAGGATTGCAAGGCACGGATTTCCTGATTGACCGGCACCATGTGCTGGCAACGGCGAAGCATTATGCGGCGCATGGACAGCCGGAGAGCGGCACGAACACGGCGCCGGCGAATTTCTCCGAGAGGGTTTTGCGGGAATCGTTTCTTCTGCCGTTTCAGGCGGCGGTGGATGAAGCGCGCGCGGGAAGCGTGATGGCTTCCTACAACGAAATTGACGGCATCCCTTCGCACATCAGCCACTGGCTGCTGGACCGCGTGCTGCGGCAGGAATGGGGCTTTCAAGGTTACGTGACTTCGGATGGCAGTGGGTTGCAGATGCTTTACAAAGTGCATGGCGTGGCTGCGGGTCCGGCTGACGCAGCGCGTTTGGCGCTTGGGGCGGGCGTGGATTTCGATTTGTCGGACGGGTCGGTGTACCGCGAACTACTGCAACTTGTGAAGCAGGGCGAGGTTCCGGAAGCACTGGTGGATCGCGCGGTCTCGCGCGTGCTTGCGGCAAAATTCCGGCTCGGGCTTTTTGAGCATCCCTACGTCGACCCCGATTACGCGGAGAAAATCACCAACAGCACGGAGCATCGGAAGCTGGCACTTCGAGCGGCGCAGGAATCCATCATTTTGCTGAAAAACGAAAAGCAATTGCTGCCGTTGGACATTGCGAAAACCAAAACCATCGCGGTCATTGGACCGGATGCGGCTGATGTACATCTGGGCGGCTACGCGCGGGACCCTGGACGCGGCGTGAGCATTTTGCAAGGCATCCGCGATTATGTGGGGTCGCGGGCGAAAGTGCTTTACGCCGAAGGTTGCAAGATCACGTTGGGCAAACAAGGATGGGACGGCTGGTATGAGGACAAAACGCAACTGGCGGATCCCGCGACGCAAACCGAGAGTATTCGTCTTGCGGTCGAGACAGCCAAGAAAGCCGATGTTGTCATCGTTGTGGTTGGTGAAACGGAAAGTACCAACCGGGAAGCTTGGTCGGAGCAGCACTTGGGCGACCGTGACTCACTGGATCTTCTTGGTGCGCAGAATGAGCTGATTCGCAAGATGGTCGAGACCGGAGTGCCCACGGCAGTATTTTTGATCAATGGCCGGCCGCTTTCCATCAATTACGTTGCGGAGCATGTGCCCGCGATTCTGGAAGGCTGGTATTTGGGGCAAGAGGGCGGCACGGCTGCGGCACAGGTCCTGTTTGGCGAAGTAAATCCCGGCGGCAAATTGCCGATTACCTTTCCGCGGTCGGTGGGGCAACTGCCGGCGTTTTACAACTTCAAACCCTCGCGCGATCGTTCGTACTTGGGAACTTCGCGTCAACCGCTGTTCGCCTTCGGCTACGGATTGAGCTACACGACGTTCAAATTTGAGAATGTTTCGGTGAATCCGCAGAGAATCAAGCCGGGCCAGTCCGTCACCGTGCGGGTGGATGTAAGCAACACCGGCCCACGTGAAGGGGACGAGGTGGCCCAGCTTTATATTCATCAGCGCGTCGCGTCGATGACGCGTCCGGTGAAGGAACTTCGCGGATTTCGGCGAATTCACCTTCGCCCCGGAGAAAAGCAAACGATAGAATTCCCGCTCACGCCGGATGCATTATCTCTTTTGGACGTCAACATGAAACGCGTGGTCGAACCCGGCGATTTCGCGCTCATGGTTGGATCGAATTCGGGCGAGACCACGACCGTTACTTTGACGGTGGCACCCAGATAATTCGGCCGTTGGGGTTATTTCTTTGGGGGCCTGGGTTCATCAGGAGTATCGTCAGGAGTATCGTCGGGCTCACCTTCCGGCAGCTTCACGTGCCAGATGTCTTTTTCGTTTTGCAGGCCGAAGACGCCGACTTGATTGGATTCGGTGGTGCCGATGTGACCAATCCATACGACACGAAATTTCTTCTTGCGCCATAGGCGCTGCACTTCGATGGTTTGCCCCGGAGTGGTAAGGAAGCCGATGCCGTCGAGGCGTGCGCCATCCTGGCTGAGGTCAATGGTGTAGCTGCTCTGCTTGAACTTATTCCCCCTGGCATCGGTTCCCTTGACGGTCACGCGCAGTATTTTGGAAACGCGGTGCTGCTTGCGGGACCGGCGCCAGAAATCGGGGATGGGATATTTGAAGGCCAGGCCGACTTTCGTTTCGCGGTCGGTGTAAGGGTCGAGATAAACGACGCGGACTTCCTGCTCTAGGCCGCTCCCGCGCTGCACCAGAAAAACGGAATCTCCCAGGGCCAGTTTGGTTTTCAGCAACACGAGCGCGCCGCTCGCGTTGACGGTTTGCGTTTCCGTTTCTTCATGAAACGCGCCGCGCTCCTTGGCGAAACCGTAGACCACTACCGGAACGCGAAGAGACAAGCGCTCACTGGAGCGTGGGATTTTCTTTGTCGTTTCGGTGGAAATGGGGTTGGCAAAGGTAAAGGCAGATTTTTGCGTGGAAGGCGGTGGATCGTCGAGCGGAGCGACGCTAATCACTTCTTTCGGCGTGCCATTTTGAGCGCCGTGCTCGCGGCACTTGAATTCCCAGGTTTGTTTTTGAATTTGCTCGTAGGTCTCCGGGCGGTCTGCGAGCGTGACCCAGGAGTCGGCTTCGCAGAGAGGGCAGCGCAACCGAATGGCAAAATTTCCGGGCATCCGCTCTTCCTGTGGTTTCAGCATACCTTGAAATGCGCGGGGGACTTTGGATTGGTCAGGGGTCATTCATTGAAAGGTAAACGGCGGCGAGGCCGTATGCCGCGGCCTCCGGTGACGAGCGGTGGAGGGGACCGCGAGTCTAGGGTTTCCAGACCAATGAAAAAGCAGAAAAGCCAGTGGGGCGGATGATATCGAACTGAACGCGAACGAGGGTTTCTGGCTGGCGGATGGAGAGTTCAGTTTGGGTTTCGCTGTCGGGAGCGAGATTGGGCAGCGCGACTTCCTGCTGCTCCAGAGGGATGCCGGCTTGACTGTAGGAAACGCCACGCAAGCGATAGCCGCTAAGAACGTACGCCGGTAGGTTGTTGCGAGTCTTCACCGAGACGCGAAACGAATTCAGGACCCTGTCAACCGTGAGAGAGGCGACGGGACTGGACTCTTCGCGAAGGACCTCAAAGGAGGGTTTTCTAACGCCGAAAACGTCCACGACGCCGTGAATGTTTTGCTGAAGCGCTCCCACGCCGCTGAAACCGACTTGCGAACGGTAGTCGTTGTAGCAGAAGAAAATGGCCCCGGCGACGTAGTCCTTTGAGCGAAACACGGTGTCGTGCGCGCGAAGAATCTCGATACGGCGAGTGTCGTCCTCGGGGCGCTCTGGGACGCAGGCGCAATAGCCGTACTCCGAGATGACCACGGGCTTACCGGGAAAGGCGGCGTGGACGGCGTCGAGATATTTGCTGATGGTATCGAGGTTGCCGGGTGACCAGGTGCCGACGTATTCGTTCATCTCGATGAGGTCCATCAGCCCGGCAACGTCGTTTTCGGGAGTCTTCTCGAGGGAATTCGAGGCGTAAGAGCAGAGGCGGTGAGGATCGAGTTTTTTCACTTCTGCGAGCATGCGTTTCGCGAATTGGTATGCGGCGGGAAGCTGACCACCGACTTCATTGCAGAGCCCCCACATGACCAGGGAGGGATGATTGCGATCGCGCGCCATCATCTCTCGCATTTGCTCGATGCCGTTTTCGAGAATGTCGGCGTCGGGCTCGGAAACCATGCCTTTGAAAGATTCCCAGCCCCAGGCCGGAATTTCGCTCTGGATCAGAATGCCGTGGCGATCGCAGTAATCGAGGACGCGGCTGTCCTGCGGCCAGTGGACGCGAGTGAAGACGCAATTTAAGTTTTTCAAATCGTTGTGGTCGTGAACGATCCAGCTTTCCGGCTCGGCCATGCCAAATTCGGGATTGCTGCCTCCCATGCGCTCGACACCCATCAACCACACGCGCTCGCCGTTCAGGTGGAGAGCTCCGTCTTTGACTTCGAACCGGCGGACGCCGAAAGTGGTGCCGATGGAGTGGGACGCACTCGCGTCCTCTAGAAGGAATTCGAGGCGATAGAGATGGGGATGATCGAAGTGCCAGAGTGTGGGGTTGGCTAGAGTTGCCGAAATGGTCAGAGCATGCAAGGCGTGCGGCGCGATCGAAAAGGCATGCTGGTTGGAATCCGCGAGAACCTCGAGACCAGTGGCCTCGTCGACGACGCGAAACGAGGCGTGGCCGCGCCACCTTCTGGCGCTCGCGTTCTTGCAATATGCGGCAATCGTGAGCTGGGCTTTCATGTTGCTGAAATTGGGTAGAGCGTCGATGTCAAGCCGTTCGACAAACGCTTCGGGAGTGATGAGCAGCCGCACCGGGCGATAGATGCCGCCGTCGTGAGGGAAGTCGCTCGAGCGGCCGCGGGGAAGCATGTGAAGGTTGAAGGAATTGTCGACGCGCACGACAAGCGAATTCGGCGCTCCCTGGAGAACGAGGTGCGAAATGTCGAAAGTAAAGGCGGTGTAGCCTTTGCGCGCGTGTTCGCCGGCAAGTTTGCCGTTGATCCACACCGTGGCCGTGTGGAATACGGCCGCAAACTCAATGCGAATGGCGGAGTTTGCCCAGCTTTCAGGCACGTCGAAATGGCGGTGGTACCACGCGAAGCCGCGGTATTCGACAAAAGGGGAGTGAACCTGCCAGGTGTGGGGAACGGTGACGGTGATCCAATCGTTGGGCGCCGGTTTTGCAGCGAACCAATTGTTGCGGAGGCCAGCATCTTCGGGATCGATGCGGAAAAGCCATTCGCCGTCGAGGCCGCACGATTCGGTGGCACGGGGACCGGCAGGTTTCTTGGTGACGAGCGCTTCGGCCGGCGCTCCCGCAACGCCTGCCGCCATCGTGGCGGTGTCGAGAAGGAATTTGCGGCGAGAAGTCAATGGTATTTACCTCGTCCGAACGCGAGTCCGCGGAAGTTTAAGGGATTCTGCCGGTGCATTCAAACCGACGCCTGCCGCAGGTAGAAGCGGCAAGCCCGAGTGACGCTGTAACTTTTGTGAAGCTCCGGACTCCCATGAGGCGCAAAGGCAGGGCTAGAAACAACGGCTCGGCGAAATCAATGCATAGGAGAGATTCGAATGGTTGCCAAGGTCAAGGTAGTTTTCTCGCTTGCCGCGCTGGCGGCGGCTTTCGCGCTTCCCGCGGCAGGTCGCGCGCAGGAGGGCATGAAGCAGGACCAGATGCAGGGCCACAAGAGGATGCAAGACGACAAAATGACGCACGAGGGGATGACGAAGACGCTGTTCACCGGAAGATTCCACGGCCAGGTGCACAAGACCGAAGGCCGTGCCACCGTGTATCAGGAAGCGAACGGGAAGCCGGTGCTGCGCCTGAAGGATTTCAAGACCTCGAATGGGCCGGACGTGCACGTCGTGTTAGTGTCGGCCAATGGCGGCGACGCGAAGTCCCTAAAGAGCGACACGGAAAGGATCGAGCTCGGAAAGTTGAAGGGGAATGAAGGCGATCAGAATTACGAAATTCCCGTTGGGACGGACCTGACGAAGTTCGACGCGATCCTGATTTATTGCGAGAGATTCAACGCGGTGTTTGGCGTGGCGCCGCTCGAGAAGTTCTAAGAACGCAAACGAGAAAGCGGGCGGGGAATCCTGCCCGCTTCGTTTGCCGGAGAAAAAAGATGAACACCAATGAAAAATCATGGGTTTCGCGCAAAAAGTGGATCGTTGGCGTGATGGGCGTGCCGGTCCTGGTCGGGGCGTGGTGGGCATTTCGCCCGGAGAAGCTGTTTGTCAATCAAAAGGTGAATGAAGCTGCGCCGCAGGCCGTCGGTTCAGAGCCACAGGCGATCTATACGGGAAAGCTGGAAGGAAAAGCGCACGCGACCCGCGGGCGGGCGACGATTTATGAGTCGACCGAAGGCAAGCGGTATTTGCGGCTTTCCAATTTCACGACCTCGAATGGACCTGATGTGCATGTGGTGCTGGCGCGCTCGGAAGACCAAGGATTGGACCAGGAAATTGTGAAAGGTAACTTGGACAGCGTGGAGCTTGGTTCGTTGAAGGGAAACCAGGGCGACCAGAATTACGACTTGCCAGCCAACGCGGACTTGAACCAGTATCAGACAGTGGTGATTTACTGCGAAAGATTTCACGCGGTATTCGGGGTAGCGAGGCTCGAGAAGTTTTAGCGCCTGGGCAAGTTCGAAACGACGATGCAAGCGGCAGCGACAAAAGAGACAGAACTCCTCCAGCGAATTGTAGCGGGAGAGAAGGAACTGTTTCACGAGTTGATTCGGCCGTACGAGAGAATGGTGTACCTAACGGTGCTGGCGATCGTGAAGAATGAAGCAGACGCGGAAGACGGCGCGCAGGAAGCGGTGATCAGCGCCTACCGGCATCTGGGCACATTCCGAGCCGAGGCCAAGTTCAGCACCTGGCTGACAACGATTGCGATCAACGAAGGCAGGAAGCGGCTGAGGAAGGCGAAAAGCGCCGCGGAGAGTTCGATCGATGAGCATCTCGAAGAGCAAGACGGGGATTACACTCCTGCCCCGCTGACAGATTGGCGGGAGATTCCGCTGGAGGCGCTGGAGCGCAAGGAATTGCGCGAGGCGCTGCGCCGGGCGGTCAGAAACCTGCCGGATATATATCGGCAGGTCTTCACGCTGCGGGATCTAGAGGAATTTAACATCGAGGAAACGGCGGAGGCTCTGGGGTTGAATCCCGGCGTGGTGAAAGTGCGCCTGCACCGCGCGCGAATCCTCCTCCAAAAGCAATTGGTCCCTTTCCTGAAGACGGCTCGACCGGCGCGGAAGGGATTCTTTCGGAGGGCGCTATGAGGCTCGCATGCAAACACGTGTGGGGGCACATCTCCGAATATATTGACGGAAGCGTGGACGCCAAGTTGCGAGAGGAGATCGAGCGGCATCTGGAACACTGCGAGATTTGCTCGGCGATTCTGGATTCGACCAGAAATATTCTGATTCTGACGGCCGATAACCGAACGTTTGAGCTGCCGGTGGGATTCAGCGAGCGGCTGCACGAGCGGCTGGAAAAGGAAATCGAGAGTTCGGAGCCTGACCTGGAGAAACAGTGAGGGAACGGCGATTCCCCCGGTTTTTCAGGGCACGCGGTGGATGAAGGGGTGAGTGATCCATTCGGCCGCAAGCAACAGCAGGGTAAGAACCGCGAGAGCGATCTGGAAGCGCTCGGAATTGAGCTTCTTTTTCGTCACCGGCTGCACACGCCATTGCGCCGCAGGTTTGTTTCTCAGGCGACGGACTTTCCAGATCACATAAAGATTGATGACCGCGCCGAGGAAGGCAAGAACCATCATGGGGATGCGGATGGCGTCTTGATGAAAGCCGTGCGCCGGAGCGTGAATGCCTGCTGCGGCAGCGAGTGCGGAGAGGCCGATGGCGACGCGAAGGCCGCTAACGGCTAGGACCGCAGTACAGGCGCTTTGAAGAATCGCAAAGACGAAGCTGGACCAGTTGGCAAACGAGGTGTTGATCCTAAAGATCCGCGACCCGCGAGCCGGGGCACTAGGTTGCGGAATTTCTGCGGCCTTTTGGGCAAGATCAGCCATAGGATCGTTAGACGCGACTCGTCAGGAATTCGGTGTCCGCTTTAGGTACACGGCGGCGAGTGCAGGAAGGGTGAGGACCAGCGAGTTGGAGTGACCCTGCGCGGGTTGATCGGAGGCTTCCTGCCCGCCGGCGTTGCCTACATTGGAACCGCCATAGCGAGCAGCGTCAGTGTTCAGGATTTCGCGGTAATAGCCAGGCTGCGGAACGCCGAGGCGATAACCTTCGCGCACCACGGGAGTGGCGTTGAGCACGACGACGATCAAGTCTTCGGCCTTTTTGCCCCGGCGCATGAAGCTGAGGACGCTGTTGTCGGCGTCGTTGGCATCAATCCATTCGAATCCGTGCCAGTCAAATTCCACCTGATGCAGCGCGGGTTCAGCGGTGTAGAGATGATTTAAATCGCGAAGGAGGTTCTGCACGCCGCGATGCGAATCCCACTGCAATAGATGCCAGTCGAGGCTGCGCGCTTCGCTCCATTCGTGGCGTTGCGCGAATTCTTGCCCCATGAAGAGCAGTTTTTTGCCGGGATGGGCGTAGTGATAGCCGTACAACAAACGCAGATTGGCGAATTGCTGCCAGACGTCGCCGGGCATTTTGTGTAAGAGCGAGTTCTTGCCGTGAACGACTTCGTCGTGGGAAAAGGGAAGTACGAAGTTTTCGGTGAAGGCGTAGAGCATCGAGAAAGTGATTTTGTTGTGTTCGTATTTGCGATGGACGGGGTCGCGAGAAAAGTATTTTAGCGTGTCGTTCATCCAGCCCATGTTCCATTTGAAGCTGAAGCCGAGGCCTCCGAGATAAGTTGGGCGGGAGACTGCAGGCCATGCCGTGGATTCTTCGGCGATCGTGACGATGCCCGGGAATTTGCCGTGAGCCACTTCGTTCATGCGTTTAAGAAACTCGATGGCATGAAGATTTTCACGGCCGCCGTATTGATTGGGAATCCATTCACCTTCCCTGCGGGAATAATCGAGGTACAGCATGGAAGCGACGGCGTCCACGCGCAGTCCGTCGATGTGGTATTTGTCGAGCCAGAAGAGCGCGTTGGAAATTAGATAATTTTGGACTTCGTTCCGGCCATAGTTGTAGACGAGCGTGCCCCAGTCGGGATGCGCGCCCTGGCGCGGGTCCGCGTGTTCGTAAAGATGGCTGCCGTCGAATTGCGAGAGGCCGTGCGCGTCGCGCGGAAAATGCGCGGGAGTCCAATCGAGAATGACGCCGATGCCGTTTTGATGGCAACGGTCCACGAACTCCATGAATTCCTGAGGCGAGCCGTAGCGGCTGGTGGCTGCGAAATATCCCAGAGTCTGGTAGCCCCAGGAGCCGTCGTAAGGATGCTCCATGATAGGGAGCAACTCGATGTGCGTGTAGCCGAGTTCCTTGAGGTAAGGAATGAGTTGATCACCGAGTTCGCGATAGCTGAGCCAGCGATTGTGATCCTCGGGAACACGGCGCCAGGAGCCGAGATGAACTTCATAGATGCACACCGGAGATTGGAACCAGTTTTTGGCGGAACGCTGGGAGAGCCAGTCGGCGTCGTTCCAGCGATAGGTTTCGAGGTTGGCGACGATAGAGCCGGTGTTGGGGCGTAGCTCCGAGCGGAAGGCGTAGGGATCAGCTTTGAGCGGGAGCATGTTTCCGTCAGGGCCGATGATTTCGAATTTGTAGATGGCGCCTTCCGCGAGTTCAGGGATAAAAATCTCCCAGATCCCGGAAGAACCACGCGCGCGCATGGGGTGGACGCGACCATCCCAGCGATTGAAGTCGCCGACGACGCTGACGCGTTTCGCGCTGGGAGCCCACACGGCAAAGTGGACGCCCCGCACTCCTTCGAGCGTCATCAGATGAGCGCCGAGTTTTTCGTAGGTGTCGTAGTGGCGGCCCTCGCCCATGAGGTAGAGGTCGAACTCGGTGAGCACCGGCGGGAAGGCATAAGGATCGTAAATCTCGAAGGATTCGCCGTAGTAGGTGCGGCAATGGATTTTGTAACTGGAGGGCGCGACGCGGTCGGTTGGTTGCAGCCGCAGGACCGCCTCAAAAAAACCTTCTGGGCGGAGTTTAACGGCTTCGGCGACGCGAGACGATGAAGATTGAGCATTTTCAGGCGAGTGCGACGGCAAACAGACGCGCGCTTCGGCGGCCCGAGGAAGGAAGAACCTCATGACCCACCCGCCGTCGACAGGATGGGGGCCCAGGAGACCGAAAGGATCGGAATGGCGTCCCGCCACGAACGCATCAATCTGCGAATGGAGCCGCGGATCGCGAGAAGCGATCGCTTTCGATTGCGAGGCAGCGGCGTGATGTTCTGGCAACGGCGGAGCCTCCAATTCGGACCACGAGCCGCAGAAAGAAACCGTTTTCCGGGCCCGGCGGCTGTCCTTTTGAATTCTAGGGTGTTCGCGCAGAAATGCCAAACATTGTGGAAGGCAAGCTTCCCATCGGACGGACCTGGTTCGTTGGAGAAGGTTCCTGACACTCGCCGTGGCGCGAAGGCTGAACTATAATTCCCAGTAACCATGCCGCTCGTTTCAGGCACCAAACTAGGGCCCTACGAGATTGTCTCGCCTCTCGGCGCGGGAGGGATGGGAGAAGTGTATCGCGCCCGCGACCAGCGCCTCGGGCGGGACGTGGCGCTGAAAGTCCTGCCGGAAGCGTTTGCCGGCGATGCACAGCGAATGGCGCGCTTCGAGCGAGAAGCCAAAGTTCTTGCTTCCCTAAATCATCCCAACATCGCCGTGCTCTACGGTTTTGAGGAATCCAGCGGAACGCGTGCCCTGGTGATGGAATTGGTCGAGGGGCCGACTCTTGACGAGCGGATTAAGCAGGGAACGTTGGGTCTCGAGGAAGCGTTGCTCATCGCCAAACAAATCGCGGAGGCGCTCGAATACGCGCATGAGCGGGGGATCATTCACCGCGATTTGAAGCCTTCGAATGTGAAGCTGACCGAGGACGGCCAGGTCAAATTGCTGGACTTTGGCTTGGCCAAAGCGCTCGAGGGCGAAACGAGCCAAGAGGAGCTGCAGAACTCGCCGACCTTGAGCGCGGCGGCGACACGCGCTGGTGTAATGCTGGGCACCGCGGCATACATGGCGCCGGAGCAAGCTCGAGGCAAACGCGTGGACCGGCGCGCGGATATTTGGGCATTCGGCTGCGTGTTGTATGAGATGCTGGCTGGCCGTGACGCCTTTGGCGGCGAAACGACCTCGGACATTCTCGCGTGCGTAATTCGCGCGGAGCCGGATTGGTCTTCCATTCCAGCTTCGGTTCCGCGACGCATCCAAGAACTCGTGCGCCGCTGCCTACAGAAAGATCCAAAACAGCGGCTGCAGGCGATAGGCGAAGCGCGGATTACCGTAGATGGCGCTGTCGCCGGCGGTTCTGATGAAGCGGCTGCCGCCGCTCAAACGACCAGGCCAAGGGAGCTACTCTCCCGACGCGCTTTGCCTTGGGGCGTCGCCGCGGTCGGACTAGCCGTCACCATCGTGTTCGGCGGTTTGCTTTTGCACAGAAGACGGCCAGACCCTCCTCCGGTGATGCGGGCCTCCCTGCTGCTTCCCGAACCCCTCAACGGGGTTTTCTCAGCGAACCCTGGATCGCCGATCGCGCTTTCTCCGGACGGCTCACGACTGGTCTTTGTTGGCTCCCCGGCGGGGAAGCCTCCGCAACTCTATCTGCGTCAATTGGATCAACAGGCGGCGACACCCATCGCAAATACAGAAGAAGCCGTGCAACCCTTCTTCTCCGCCGACGGGCAATGGGTAGGATTCTTCGCCAACAGCAAGATGAGAAAAGTTTCAATCCAGGGCGGACCGGTCACTCCGCTTAGCGATGCACAGATTCCTCATGGGGCGAGTTGGGCCACCGATGAAGCAATTATTTACGCTCCCGATCTGGGGTCTGGGCTGATGCGCATCTCCCCGGCGGGCGGCACTCCTCAGAAGCTGACAACTCCCAACGCCAAAGAGAAGGAGCTGAGCCATCGGTGGCCGCAGTTACTGCCAGGGAGCAAAGCCGTATTGTTCACCATTCAAATGGCGACGCAAGGTTCCTACGACGATGCGCACATTGCCGTGCTCTCCCTGCCGACCGGAAAATGGCGCACGTTGATCGAAGGCGGCTCTTACGCCCGCTATGTGCGCTCGGGCCACATTGTCTATGCCCATGCCGGGGTGCTGATGGCGGTTCCGTTTGATGTGGATCGCTTGCAAATAACGGGCCCGGCCGTGCCTGCCGAGGAGGGCGTGATTACCACGGCAGTAACAAGCGGGAGCGCGGAGTACTCGGTTGCAGATTCGGGCTTACTCGCCTACGTACCCGGCAGCGCCCGTCCTCCCGAGCGGGCCCTGGTATGGGTGGATCGCCGAGGGAACGCCAAGGAACTCCCTGCCCCCGTCAATACCTACCTTACGCCGCAGCTCTCGCCAGACGGAAAGCTTCTTGCCGTTCAAATTCTTAGCGGTGGCGCCCAAGATGTGTGGATTTACGAGTTTGCGAGAAACACTCTGACGCGTTTGAGCTTTAGTGAGGGCGCAATTCCGGTGTGGACCTCCGACGGCCGAAGAGTCATTTATCGCAGGCGCGTGCCCTCTTTTTCCCTGCTTTCAAAACTAGTGGATGGCAGCGGCAGCGAAGATAAGGTTTTGGGTAGCGAGTTCGACGACGCGAGTGTCGCGCCCTTCTCGGTCTCCCCGGATGGCAAGAGCCTGCTGTTTGGCCGTTACAGTCCGACAGGAGCCACGGAAGTCGACGTTCTATCTTTGGACGGAAGCGGCAAGATTCAGCCTTTTCTGCAGTCCAAGTTCAACCAGGGTTCGGCCCGCTTTTCGCCGGATGGTCGGTGGGTGGTGTACGCATCGAACGAAACAGGGCGCGACGAGGTCTATGTGCAGCCCTTTCCAGCGACGGGCGGAAAATGGATGGTGTCGACCGATGGCGGAGCCTATCCTGTCTGGGCGCACAGCGGCCGGGAGATTTTCTTCCGCAGCGAAGACAGAATGATGAGCGTCTCCGTAGAGACCCAGCCGTCGTTCAAGGTCGGCACTCCGCAGATGTTGTTCCGAGGTGGAGGATACCTCGGTGTCGGAGGAAGCCATCTGGCGACCGCAAACTATGACGTAGCCGCGGACGGGCAGCATTTTCTGATGGTCAAAGAGAAGGATGCTCCCGCCAGTTCCAAAGAAGTGAGTATTGTCCTAAATTGGACGGACGAGCTGAAGCGCATCGCGCCCGCGGCGAAAGAGTGAAAAGGCTCTCCAGCCGCTTTTTCTTCCTTTGAGCACGCTTGTGCCTGGACATGGCACACAGGCTGGCAACGGCCAGAGCCTCCGGTAGTGGCGCGAGAAGGAATTCACAAAGGTTATAGAATCATGGCCGGCGCGAGGCCGGAATCGGCACCTTTGTCTCTATTGACCTCGGATGGCACAGCAAGTATCATCCGCGCAATTCCAGGCAAAACTGAGCGAGTGAGGTTCTCATGATGAAGCGAGTGTGCTCGATTTCTTTGATGGGAGCGCTAGCGATTCTCTGCGTTGCCGGATTGATACGCGCGCAACAATCGCAGATCAGCCCCGATGTGTACAACGAAATGAAATTCCGGTACATCGGCCCGGTGGGGAATCGCGCGACGGCGGTGGCCGGAATCCCTGGAAATCCCAACGTGTACTACGTGGGCGCGGCGTCCGGAGGAATCTTCAAATCCACGGATGGCGGCATCCATTGGGATCCGGTATTTGATGACCAACCCGTGTCTTCGATCGGATCGCTGGCTATTGTTGCGAACGACCCGAATACCGTGTGGGCGGGCACGGGCGAATCGTTTATCCGAAGCCACATTTCTGTTGGCAGCGGGATTTATAAATCCGTGGACGCAGGAAAGACCTGGAAGCTGATGGGGCTGGAGAAGACCGGGCGCATCGGGAACGTCGTGATTGATCCGCACAATCCAGACATTGTGCTGGCGTGCGCGTTAGGGCACGCCTATGGTCCGCAGCCGGAGCGGGGCGTATTTCGCACGACCGATGGCGGCAAGAACTGGGAAAAGGTTCTGTTTGTTGACGAAAACACCGGCTGCTCCGATATGGGCATGGATCCCAACAATTCAAGGACCTTGTTTGCAGGCATGTGGCAACTCGAGATTCATACCTACGGGAGAAAGAGTGGCGGACCCGGGGGCGGATTGTTCAAGTCTACCGACGGCGGAGCGACGTGGAAACGGCTCGAAGGGCACGGCCTGCCTCATCCGCCCGTGGGAAGAATTGCTGTGCGCGTTGCGGGGAAGGATTCGAGTCGCGTATATGCGTTGATTGAAACTGGGGACGGCGTGCCTATGGATGGCAAGCCGACGCAAAGCGGGCAATTGTGGCGTTCGGATGACGGTGGAGAAAACTGGCAACTGGTCAATTCAGACCGGCAGATTCGCGGGCGCACGCACTATTACACGCGTGAGGAAGTTTCTCCCGACAACGAAAATGAGGTTTATTTCTTCACCGCGGCATTTTCGAGGACGCTCGACGGCGGCCACACGCTGACTCCCATGCCTTCCAGTCCTGGCGGGGACAATCACGAAATGTGGATCGATCCCACGAACGGCGATCGCATGGCGGTGGTGAATGACGGTGGCGTGAGCATTTCGGTGAATCGCGGCCACACCTGGGATCACATTCAATTGCCCATCGCGCAGATTTATCACGTCACGCTCGACGATCAGATTCCGTACTTCGTTTACGGGAACAAGCAGGATGGGCCTTCCTACCGCGGACCAAGCAACAGCCTGCAATTTGGCGGTTTTGGAGGAGCGCAGATTTCACGCGGCGCCTGGCATCCCGTGGCCGGAAGCGAAAGCGGCTTCGCGACGCCGGACCCGGTAGACAACAACATTATCTGGTCGACGGGGACAGGCTCAGGCAGCGTTGGTGGCTCCGTCGCTCGTTTTGATGAAAAAAATCGCCAGGCCCGCGAAGTGGAAGTGTGGCCGGAGTCGACGGTTGGATCCACAGCCGGCGAAGTGAAATACCGGTTCAACTGGGAATTCCCGGTGACGATTTCTCCGCACGACCACAACAAAGTCTACGTAGGGAGCCAGTTTGTGCACGTCACGACCGACGGCGGAAATGGCTGGCAAGTCATCAGCCGGGACTTGACGCGCAACGATCAGAGCCGCATGGGAATCTCCGGCGGGCTTACCCCGGACAATATTGGCGTGGAATACGCCGGAACCGTGTTTGCGATTGCCGAATCGCCCAAAGAAGCGGGAGTGATTTGGGCCGGTACCAACGATGGATACGTGCAAATCACACGGGATGGGGGAAAGAATTGGACCAACCTCACGAAAAACATCCCGAATCTCCCCGAGTGGGGAACGGTGAGCAACATCGAAGCTTCGCGCTATGACGCGGGAACTGCATACATCAGCGTGGATTTTCATCAGATGAACAATCGCGATCCGTTCGCTTACAAGACCGCGGACTACGGTAAAACGTGGACGCAGATCACGAATGGCATTCCGCACAGTATGTTGAGCTATGCGCACTGCATTCGCGAAGATCCCGTGCGCAAGGGGCAGCTCTATCTGGGAACAGAAAATGGCTTGTACATTTCTTTCGACGATGGAAAAAACTGGCAGCCGCTGCAGGGGGGATTGCCTCATGCTCCCGTGTATTGGATTGCCGTGCAGGAGCGCTTTCACGACTTGGCACTGGCAACCTACGGCCGCGGCTTCTGGATCCTAGACGACATCAGCCCCCTCGAGCAGGTGACGCCGGAAATTATGGCGTCGAATGCGCATTTGTTCGCTCCACGCGACGCCTACCGGTTCCGGCCGGTCGCGCAGCCCGCCAGTGTCTCGTATGACCCAACCGCGGGGCATAACCCGCCTTATGGCGCGCCGATTAATTTTTATTTGAAGTCGAAGCTGGGCGAAAAAGAGCGCGTCAAACTGACCATCACTGACGCCGGCGGGAAAACCGTGCGCGAAGTCGAATGCCGTGCGGCGAATGAAGAACGCGTGCGCAGGCCCGCGGGACCGGGTGGCCCCGGTGGAGGCGGCGAGGAAGGCGAAGGCGGTTCTTCGTGCGAGGTCAAACCGGGCATCAACCGCGTTTGGTGGAACCTCCGGTCGGAGCCGAGCACGCAAATGAGGTTGAGGACCAGTCCTCTGCATGCTCCCGATGTAAAGCTCGGGCCAGAAGGCTGGCGTGCGGCGCCCGGAGCCGGCCGCCTTGACCTGCTCGTGCCTCCCGGGACTTACACGGTCACCCTCACGGTTGGCGAGCAGATGCTCACCCAAAAACTCAACGTGCTGAAGGATCCGCATTCCGGCGGAACGGAAAATGACATTCAGACGCAAACGCAATTCGTTTCCGGTTTGCGCGATGAGATGAACGCCCTTGCTGCAAGCGTCAATCAAATCGAGTCCATTCGGGCGCAACTGGAAGCGCTCGAAAAGCAACTGGGAACGGACGAGGTAGGAACAGCCATCCGCAAGGCCGCTGACGATTTGAGGGACAAACTGATCGCGGCGGAAAGCAAAGTCCTGCAGCTCAAGGCGACGGGAAGAGGGCAGGACGATGTTCGTTGGCCGGAGATGCTAGCGGGCAAAATCTCTTATCTTGCCGACGAAACCGAGTCCTCCGATTTTGCGCCGACCACCCAGCAAGTGGCCGTGGCGGAGGCACTCAAGAAGCAAGACGACCAATTCCAGCAGGAGTATCAGCAGCTTATCGCCAAGGATGTGGCCGCTTTCAATGCCCTGCTGCGAGAAAAGAACATTACAAACATCATCGTAAAGGCGCCGTAACGGACGCTCATCGATACCTTTGAGAGAAATCGGGAAGGACAACTCGTGCGAATTCGCGGATGGATCTTTCTTTTTGGAGCTTATGCCGTGTTCGTAGGAAATAGCTGCGCGCAGGACCGCAGCCAGACGCGCTCGATGGTAATTTCGCGCAACGGAATTGTGGCCGCGGAATCACCTCTGGCGGCGCAGGCGGGCGTTCGAATCCTCGAGCATGGCGGAAACGCAGTGGATGCGGCTATCGCGGCGAATGCCATGATGGGCGTAGTCGAACCCATGATGAACGGCATCGGAGGGGATTTGTTCGCCATCGTGTATGACGCGAAAGCCAACAAGCTCTATGGATTGAACGCCAGTGGCTGGGCGCCGAAGGCCCTCACGATCGAGTACTTACAGAAACAGGGAATCCGAAGCATGCCCCAGCAGGGCGTGAATTCGATTACCGTCCCCGGGGCGGTGGATGGATGGCAAAAGCTCGCGGACAAATTTGGCCGCAAAAAATTGGCGGAAGACTTGGAAGCGGCGATTCGAACGGCCCAGGACGGTTTTCCGGTGCCGGAATGGACTGCGGTGTACTGGGCGGGGGCGGTCGATTACCTGCGCACAGACGACACGGCCACGAAGACGTATTTGCCAAACGACCACGCTCCGAAAGTCGGCGAGGTGTTTCGCAATTCCGATCTGGCATGGTCGCTCGACCAGATTGCGAGGCACGGCCGAGATGGGTTCTATAAAGGTGAAATTGCGGCAAAGATTCTGGAGTCCATCAAGCGGCACGGCGGACCGATGATAGCCGCCGATCTCACAGAATTCTCGAGCGAATTTGTCGAGCCGATTTCGACGTCGTATCGCGACTGGACCGTTTACGAGCTGCCGCCGAACGTGCAGGGGCTGGCGGCATTGGAAATGCTGAACATCATGGAGACGTTTCCCCTGGGGCAGAAAGATTGGGGCTTCGGTTCGACGAACGCGCTCCACGCCATGATCGAAGCGAAGAAGCTGGCGTACGCCGATTTACTGAGATACATCGGCGATCCGCGAAAGCAGAAACTGCCAGTGGCAACGTTGCTTTCGAAGGATTGGGCCGCCCACAGGGCTAGAGAAATCGACGCCGATCATGCCAGCTGCGAAGCGCCGGCAGGAGAAATGGCTGCCGGAAATGACACCACGTATTTGAGCGTTGTGGACCGCGAAGGCAACATGGTGTCGTTGATTCAGAGCAATTACGAGTTGTTTGGGTCGGGCATCGTGGCGGCCGGAACCGGCTTTGCCCTTCACGACCGTGGAGGGCTCTTTTCGCTCGACCCCGCTTCGCCGAACGCCCTAGCAGGAAGGAAAAGGCCGCTGCACACGATTATTCCCGCGTTCGCTCAGAAGGGCGATACCCGCGTGGCGTTTGGAATCATGGGCGGGTGGAATCAATCCCAGGCGCACGCGCAATTCATGGCCAATCTTGCCGATTTCAAGATGAACATTCAGGCCGCCCTGGAAGCGCCGCGGTTCAGCAAGCATTCCTTTGGCGGCTGTGATGTGGGGATGGAAAACCGGTTTTCGCAGAAGGCGCGCGACGAGCTGGCGGCCAAAGGACACAAGATCGAATTGAAGGGCACGTTTTCTAGCTACGTGGGCGGCGGACAGGCGGTGATGCGCGATTTCTCGGCGGGTGTGAATTACGGCGCCTCCGACCCTCGGAAAGATGGTCAAGCGGTGGCCGAACTGCCTTAGGCGGGGACCTCTCCCAACCGCCAAGGCTTGCGCAAAACAGTTCCCTCCATGAGCCTCGAAGGGGAAGAGAGCTGCCATCGAACCCAGCATTCGCCGCCCTTCAGGCCACATAAGTCATTGTATTCCAATAGCTTATGCTTAGGCCCCTTGGCTGGAGAATTGCACCTGTACTTTCGGCCAGGGTGCGCCGCCGCAGCCAAGCGACCTGGAGGTGGAGATTCTCATGGGATCGGTTCGCGTCGCTCGAAGCCTGCGTTTCCTGCCGCTGGCTGCGTTTTTGCTCCTAACTCCTGGAAGTTACGCGCAGGACGCCGATGTTTCCGGGCGTTACCAGTGCATTCAAGCAAAGATCAAGGGCAAAGTGATTGCGTGCAACGCTGCGCCGCTGATTCTCAAAAATGACGGGAAGTTTGAGCTGCGCGGCTGGGAGGGCAACTATCTTGTGAACGGGCAGTGGGTGGAACTTTCCGATTCCCTCGTCAAAACGCGTGCGAAGATCGAGCCGGGACACAAGATTGTGCTGCGCTATTTCGGAAAGCATGGTTTCGTGGAAATGACTTACGAACGCCGCGTTGTCGAACTTGGGAAAACCGCGTTGAGCTGAGCCACGATGGAAATCCACCTAAACTTTGTCCTGTTCGAAGAACTGAAGGAAAAGCCCGATGGCGGAGCCGAAGCCCGCATCGTGATTCTTCGCGAAAGCAAGGATGTGGCTTCGGGTCGAGACGCTTCGGAGCCGGATTATAGTCCGCCGGAGTAACGGACTCCCCAGGCAACCTCCAGAAAACAAACTCTAGTCCGTTGCTCGGTGCCAGCCGCGTCCGCGCAGGACTTTGCCCGCGGCGGCGCCGGTCAACTTGCCGTGATCGTATTCCACTTGCCCATTCACGATGGTGAAATCGATGCCTTCAGAAAGCTGATCGGGCTTCACAAACGTGGCATGGTCCACGATGGTTGTGGGATCAAAGATGGTGATATCAGCGAAGTAGCCCAGCTTCAGAAGGCCGCGCCCTTCGAGATGTTCGCGTTGCGCGGGAAGAGAAGTGATTTTGCGGATGGCGGTCTCGAGTGGCAGGAGACGTCCGTCGCGCACATAGTGCCCCAGAAAGCGAGGCATCGAACCCATCGCCCGCGGGTGCGTATGGGCTTCATAGGTGGGGCCGTCGAGTGACATTTCATTTGCATCCAAGCCAATGCTGGTCCATGGTTGGCTCAAGCCTGTTCGCAAATCGTCTTCGCTGGCCATGAAGTAAATTGCCCCGGTTTGTGCGGAGTCAGCGAGAACCAAGTCCATCAGCGTGTCTTCCGGAGTTTTCTTCCAAACTTTGGCCACGTCGTCGACGGTTTTTCCTTCGAATTGCTTTAGCTCTGGTTTTTCCACCGACGCGATCAGAACTCCCGTGCCACCGCCGCAATCGTAAAAAAGATTCTCCCAATCGGGATGATCGCCGGCGAGTTCCTTCTTGATACGCGCGCGAGTACCGGGATCTTTTAAGCGCTCCAGCAATTTGTGGACGCCGCCGTCGGCAACCCAAGGGGGAAGTGCCGACGCAAGCGCTGTTGCGCCCGCCGGATAAGGATACATGTCCGCGGCAATGTCGAGGCCCGAGTCGCGCGCTTGTTGAATGTTCGCGACAACTGCTTTCATGCTGCCCCAGCGTGGCTTGCCGCTGACCTTCAAGTGAAAAACTTCCACGGGAAGGTGGGCTTCCCGGCCGATGCGAATGGCCTCCGCGAGCGCCTGCATTTCCGAAGCGCCTTCGCTGCGCATGTGCGTGGCGTACATCCCGCCGTATTTGGATGCAACTTGCGCGAGGGCAATCAGCTCATCGGTTTTTGCATAGATATTGGGCGGATAAATCAGAGCACTCGAAACGCCCAGCGCGCCGTCTTTCATGGCTTGTTCCACGAGCGCTTGCATCTGTTCGAGTTCGGCGGGCGTGGGGGCGCGGTCGTCGTCGCCAATCACCGCTTCGCGAATTTGCGCTGAGCCCACATAAGTGCCGATGTTGAGAGGCGTACCTTGTTTTTCCAGCCGCTTGAAGTAGCCGTCCAGCGTGGTCCAATCAATTGCGAGTTTGTAGTGGTCGAGAAAAGGCTTCATCGGCGCAATGGTTCTCTCATTTTGCGGCGCGATGGAGCCGCCTTCGCCGGTAATCTCTGTAGTGATTCCCTGAGACAGTTTGCTGAGCGAGCGATTGTCGAGCAGCAACGAAACTTCCGACTGCCCCAGCATGTCAATGAATCCCGGCGCGACAACGCGGCCTTGCGCATCGATTTCGCGTTTGGCGTGCGCGTCATGCAGGTCGCCCACCGCGGCGATGCGATCACCGCTGACGGCAACATCTCCCGCAAACCAAGGGTTTCCCGCTCCATCGATGATGTGGCCATTGCGGATGAGGAGATCGTACCCGGCACCGCTGGTGGCAGCCGCGCCATCGAGATTGGCGTCGTACGCTGCTGCTGCAATCTCGCCGAGCGCCTGGCCCGCAATCGTCTGTGCGGCTTCCATGTCCGGAGGAAGAGTGACGTGATTAACGTAGGCTGCAAACGCCAGCTTCTTGTTGTCTTTGGTGACCACATAACCGACTAATCCCTTACCGTTGAGCATCAATTTGCCGTTGAGCTTGTCGTCGGAGCCGAACGTGCCGGTCTTCGCGAACACGTGTCCCGCGCCCGGCGAATCCACTTGAATCTTTGCGAGCGTTCCGTCCTTGCCGAGAACCGGGAGCGCCTTGAAAAAAACTTCATAATCCGGCCGCGTGGCCCAATACGTTAAGTAATGCACCATGAAGTCTGGCGTGAAAAGGTCGGCCCAATCGCCGCCCGCGCCGTCGCCTTGACCGCTTCCCGAGAGATCGAGCTTCGCGGATTGCAAGAATTCCTGTTCGACATGAAAACCCGCATCTAGCGGGTTCTTCGCGTCTTTTGCCACCAGCGCGCCGAGAAGGTATGGCCCCATTCCCGCGTGCAGGTTCTGGCTGACCTTCAACGTGATCTTGATCTCTTCGGAGAGCGGGGGAGAGACGTGCTCGGCGACTTGATTGTCGGCGGTGTAGAAACGCGTGAACGGGGAAAAGTCCGATGGTGCCGGACCCGAAGACGACTTGACCTCCACGTCGGCGCCCGCGAGCGCCTCGCGAAAAGCAGTTTCGGCAAACTTTGTCGGGGACGGCACGGCGACGGTCGCCGGTTGCGGCTTAGACCCCAACGGCAAACTCCCGTTCAAAGTCGCAGTGACCGTGCCGTCGGCGTTCGTCACAAAATCCGGCCCATCAAACACAGGCTTTGTGCCGGCAGCCGAGGTTCTCAAATTATTGACAATTTTGAGGTACGAAGTCTGTGGTGAAATCGTGAGCGCGAGGGGATCACCCTCCTTTACGCCCGGGGTCGCGAGGAGATCGATCACGTTGTCGTTGACAATGATGGAGGACATGACCACATTCGTTCCGCCCTCGCGCGGCCCGTCGGGAAAAAGGCTCGCGTCGACCAACACGCGCCCCTCAATTTTGTGAATTCCTTTGGAGGCGACGTCCTTGGAAAGCTGCTTGATGACCGCCAAGGGATCACCGGCCAGCGCCGGTCCACCGTAGGAGTGATCTTCATCCACGAAGGCCAGCGTGCCGTCAGGCTGAATGCGGTTGGAAAGGTTGGGATCACCGCTGGCGACAAGAATCAAGTCGCCCTTTAGCGTGCCGTGCTTGTCAACGGAACCCGTGCGGTAAACGCGAGTGTGGAAGCGGTAGTCGGCGCCGAGCTTCGCGAGAACCGTGCCCTCCGTGAGCGTCTTGGTCGTGGAAGCGGGCACGAAAAGCTTGTCGCCATTGAGCGCGTAGACCACTTTGCCGGTATCGAGGGAATAGAACTCAATGCCGAAGTTGGCGTGCGCGAATTCCGGGCGGCTGACGACGTTCTGGATGCGTTGCGCTAGAGAATTTTCCGATTGAGCTTGGACAGAGCCAGAGAAGAACGCGCAGAAGAAAAGAAAAGAAAGCCCAGAAACGATGAGCATACGGCGTGCTTGGTTGTTCAAAACAGAGTCCTCCCTCAAAAGTCTGTCAGCACTTCTAATGCGTCGAGCCTGCAGCAGCATTCAGCCCCAGCTTTTCAAAAGGAACATTCAGAATTGGATATTCCTTCCAATCTTTGTAATCGAAGTGCCACCACTCTGCTTCATAGACGGTGAAACCCTCGGATTCCATCGCCCGGCGCAGCAAGTCTCGGTGCCACCGCTCGAGCGAAGTGCCTCCGGGATAGTCCGGAAAAGACCGCGGCGACATTTCATCATACGTGCCTGGCATCTCGATGGGTTTCGCTGTGGCCAAGTCGTAAAGCGTCAGGTCTACGGCACAGCCACGATTGTGCCGCGAGCCTTGGGAGGGATCGGCCACGAAGATTTTGCCTTCGGGAGGGGTGGCGTCCCAGAAGATTTTGGTCACGTACCACGGGCGATAGGCATCGTGAATCAGCAGGCCGTAGCCGAGTGGCTTCAGCTTTCGTAGTGCACGCAAAAGCGCTTCCGCAGCCGGTCGTTGAAGAAATGCGCGCGCTTGCGAATACACCGGCGTACCGAGGAAATCATTTGATGTCGCATAGCGAATCTCGAGGTGCATGGTCGGGTCGAGAGGCGCCAGTTCGACTAGGTCCGGCTTGCGGAACGGACCTTTCTCTAGAGGCGGGGATGCGGCCAGGGCCTCGGCACGAAGTTCCTCAACCGGCCGCACAGGCTTAATCAATACTTGCTGAGGAGCGTTGGCGTTCGGAGTGAGTTTGACATTTCGCACATCGCCCACAACCAAGACGCGATGCTCGCCCGACGGGTCCCAATGCAATCTGAGGTTGTGGGCGGCATCAATCGGAGGTGGCTGATTCAGGGCGAATTGTTCTACTGGCTTGTAGCTGGCTTCGCCAGCCTTTCCTTCTCGCTGCAAAATCCAAATCTCACCGCCTTTTTCACTTAGGGCGTAGGTGTTCCCCAGGAATTGCTCGCCCGGAGACCCGTACTCGCCGATCCAGGGCTTCCACGGTAGAGGGATGTCGGATGGCTTTGGGCCAGGAAGGATGGAATCCGGTGATTGAGGAAGAGCAGCAGACGCCACCAGAGCAAGCGTCACCAATGCTAAAACAGGGGTTTTCTTCGGAGTTTGCAGTTTGGCTCTCATCCTAGGCGTCTCTTTGCTTACCGGAAATTGCCAGTTGTGCGAGCATCCTCGTGGTGGCGGTTGCCTCTCGCCGTCACGGATTGTACCAGCGGAAGCCCTTGCGCTGTTCTTCGGCGATTTCCTTCACGATGGCGAGCGTTTGCGCGTGGTGATACTGTCCCACGGCGGCGAGCAGGGAATTGAGCAGCGAAACTGGCGCAACATAAGATGCCCCAAAGGAAGTCGTCTCGACCGAAGCGATGAAAATCTCGTTGCACTCGCGGGCCAGCGGCGAAAGATACGTGTCCGCGATGCCTACGCAGTACGCGCCATTCGCGTGGGCTTGCTCCGCGGCTTCCACCGTTTGCCGCAGCCCGCGCCGGAAACTAATCGCGATCACCAGGTCTTGTTTATTGACCGAGCGCACCAGGTGAAGCATCCTGCCCGCCGAGGTGGCCGCAAAAATCGGCAGCCCCAGCAAACTGATTTGATACTCCAGATAGCCGGCCAGTTGCGCGGCCAAATCGGCAGCCAGAACGACGATGCGGCGCGCTTCATGAAAACGTTTTGCGAGGGCCACGAGACGTTGCGAGTCGAGGCTGTTTTTGAGCCCTTGCAGATTTTTCAAGTCCTGTTCAAGCGATTCGACGACGTGGGCGGGCACGCTCGGGTCGCGTCCGCCGGACTGCATGGTGTCGAGAGAGGTGGCAAAGGCCAGAGAAAGCTCGTGCAGATGCCGTTGAAATTCGCGGTAACTGCCAAAGCCCAATCCGCGCACAATTCGGACGATGGTCGCCGGGTCGGTGCGCAGGCGCTTGGCCATGGCGCGCACGCTGAGCAACACATATTCGCGTGGGTGCTCGAGAATCGGGCGGATGATTTCCTGCCGCTTGACGCTAAGTTGCTCGATGCGTTCGCCCAAATGCATCGAAGCCGGGGGGGACGGACCATTCTTGCGTTTCATCAGGCGAGAGGATTGCTTAAATCACTCGCTCCTGTCAACCGATTGCTCTCCAGGAACAACGATTTGGCCAACGATCCCTCAACGATTATTTTTTGGTTGCGGCGGCTTTAATCTCGAGCCCCGGCGCCACCACCGGCTGAAGGAAAGGCATCATGGCGCGAAGCTTGGGGCCGAGTTGCTCGAGGGGCTGCTGCTGCTCGCGCTGGCGCGTGGCCAGAAAGTTGGGGCAGCCTTTCTCGTTTTCTTCGATCCATTTTTTGGCAAAACTGCCGTCGCGAATCTCGGCGAGGATCTTGTTCATTTCCTCGCGCGTTTGCTTCGTCACAATGCGCGGCCCGGACGCGTAGTCGCCCTGTTCAGCAGTGTCGCTCACCGAGTAGCGCATATAGCTGAGCCCGCCCCGGTAAATCAAGTCCACGATCAGTTTCAGTTCGTGCATGCACTCGAAGTACGCGACTTCCGGCTGATAGCCTGCCGCGACCAGCGTCTCAAAGCCTGCTTTAATCAACTCGCTCACGCCGCCGCACAGCACCGCCTGCTCGCCGAACAGATCCGTCTCCGTTTCTTCGGTAAACGTCGTCTCCAAAACCCCCGCGCGGGTGCAGCCCAGCCCCTTCGCATAGGAGAGCGCCAGCGCTTTGGCGCTTCGGCTGGCATCCTGCTCCACGGCCAGCAGCGCGGGCGTGCCGCCGCCTTCTGTGAAAACTTCACGGACCCGGTGTCCGGGCGCTTTGGGGGCGATCATCGAAACATCCACAGTTTTTGGCGGCTGGATTGCGCCAAACCGGATGTTGAAGCCGTGCGCGAACATAAGCGTCTTCCCGGGCTGGAGATTCGGCTCAATCGCGTCGCGGTAAAGCTTCGGCTGCTTGGTGTCCGGCGCGAGAATCATAATGACGTCGGCCCAGGCCGCCGCCTCAGCCGGCGCGTTGACGGTTAGTCCTTCCTTTTGGGCTTTTGCCCGGGAAGCGCTCGCCTCCGGAAGTCCCACGCGGACTTGCACTCCGCTGTCCCGCAGGTTCAGCGAATGAGCGTGCCCCTGGGAGCCGTAGCCAATGATGGCCACCTTTTTCGCCTGGATGAGCGCGAGGTCTGCGGAGTCGTCGTAGTAGAGATTAGCCATGGTGTCCTTTCATTTTCCTTGGTCATCGGGCCGCGCACGGCCGAACTGTGTGACGCAAGCGTGCGGTTTGTTTCATCCGTCGCTCTCGCGCCCAGATTCTGAAACTTTTCTCGTAAACAAAACGCCGTTTACTTCACCTTCGAAACTTCGGGTTCGCCTGCCGAACTCTCGATCTCCAGAAGCGGCGGCCTCAACAAATCGTTGCCGCGCGTCATGGAAATGCGGCCGGTGCGCGCCATCTCCAACACGCCAAACGGACGAAGCACTTCGAGCAAGCCGTCAATTTTATCCACCGTGCCGGAGACTTCAATAATCATTGATTCGGGAGCCACATCCACCACGCGTGCGCGAAAAACCTTGATCAACTCCATCAAGTGCGGGCGGTTCTGCTGATCGGCCGCAACTTTGATCAATGCCAGATCACGTTCCAACAAAGCGCGACCTGAAATATTTTCCGCCAGCAGCACGTCCACCAGCTTTTCGAGGCTGGCTTCCAGGCGGTGCGCGCCGCGTTCGTCCGTGTGCGCGACAATGGTCATCCGCGCGATCTCTTCGTTTTCCGTTGGGCCGACGGTGAGCGAATCAATGTTAATCGCGAGCCGCCTCGCCAGGGAGGAAACGCGGTTCAGGACGCCCGGTTTGTTTTCCACATACGCAACGAGTGTTTGCATGCTTTCTTTCCTTCCTTACGCGTCCGAAGCCGTTTCCACCAGTGGATTTTGGGGACGGCGGATCATGTCGTGTAGCGAAGCGCCTGCGGGGACCATCGGGTAGACCGAGTCTTCTTGCTCGACGCGAAAATCGAGCAGCACGGTTTCGTTCGCTTCCCGCGCGGCCCGAATCGCGGAAACCGATTCGGTGCGCGTCTTGACCCGTTCGGCCCGAATGCCAAACGCGTTCGCCAGCGCAGCGAAATCAGGCGCGACCAGCGGCGTAGCCACGTAGCGCTTGTCGTAGAAAAATTCCTGCCACTGCCGCACCATACCCAAATACCCGTTGTTAATAATGGCAATCTTCACGTTGATTTTTTCCTGAACGATGGTTGCAAGCTCGCTCATGGTCATCTGGAATCCGCCGTCGCCAACTACGACCCAAACTTCGGAATCCGGCTTTGCGAATTTCGCGCCGATGCCGGCTGGCAGCGCGAAGCCCATCGTGCCAAGCCCGCCCGAAGTAATCAGCGTACGCGGCCGGTCATGGTGGTAATACTGCGCTTCCCACATCTGATGCTGGCCCACATCGGTAACCACGATGGCTTCGCCTCGGGTTTCCTTCCACAGGTCATTGATGACGTGCGCGGCGTAGAGATGGCCCGTGTCGGGCAGGCTCTGGATGTCCCGCACTGCGGAATCGCCTTTCAATTCGTTGATATGCCGAATCCAGGCGTTGTGGTCCCGCGTCTCGATATGCGGTGTAAGACGTTCAAGCACTTCGCGCGCGTCGCCCACCAGCGCCGCATCAGCCTTGACGTTCTTGTTGATTTCCGAGCGATCAATCTCGATGTGAATCTTCCGCGCATTCTTCGCGTAAGTGCGCAAGTCACCAGTCACGCGATCATCGAAGCGCATACCCACGGCGATGAGCAAATCCGCTTCCTGAATCGCATGGTTTACCCACGCCTCGCCGTGCATGCCCATCATGCCGAGGTTGAGAGGATCCTTTGCGGGGAAGCAGCCGATTCCGAGCAGGGTCATCGCTACCGGGTAATTTCCAACGCGGACAAATTTCTCAAAAGCTTGCATGGCATTCGAAAGCATGATTCCCCGGCCAGCCAGAATGACTGGCCGTTTGGCCGTGTTGAGCAATTCGATGGCGCGATCAAAATCAGCCTGGTCATGATTGCTGCGGATCCGCTTTGGTGGAAGTTTGGGGGTGCAGGCGTCCCAATCAAACTCCGTAGTCGCCTGTTGCGCATCTTTGGTGACGTCTACTAGTACCGGGCCGGGACGCCCGCTCCTGGCGATGACAAATGCTTCGCGAAGGGTTCGCGCAATATCTCCGGCCTGCGTCACCACCACGTTGTGTTTCGTGATGGGCATGGTAATACCGGTGATGTCGATTTCCTGAAAAGCGTCGGAGCCAATGACCTTGCTGCTCACCTGCCCGGTGATGCAGACCACCGGCGAAGAATCCATTATCGCGGTGGCAATGCCGGTAACCATATTCGTTGCGCCGGGGCCGGAAGTTGCCATCGCCACGCCGACACCGCCGCTCGCGCGCGCATAGCCGTCAGCCATGTGCGTGGCGCCCTGCTCATGGCGCACCAAGACGTGATGCAATTTCGATTTGCCGAGCGCGTCGTACACGGGAAGAATCGCGCCGCCGGGATAGCCGAAGATTTCGCGCACGCCGAGGCGGGTCAGCGTCTCGCAAAGTATTTCCGCACCGGTAAGCTTCATGGGGTCCTCGCATTCAAAACAGGCTGCGCGGATGTCGCGAAAGTTGCGGGCAAACTCGTAACCGCGCCAAGAGAAGAAGAAGAAACCAGCAGCGCGTACTTGGCCATCACCCCGTTCACAAATCGTGGTGCGGGTGGCTTCCAGGAGGCCATGCGCTTCTGGATTTCCGCTCCAGTTAGCCCGACGTTCAGCTCCCGATTGGGAATGTCGAAACTGATGAGGTCCCCATCGGCCACGGCAGCAATCGGGCCGCCGTTCACAGCTTCAGGCGCAACGTGTCCCGCCATCAAACCGTGAGTGGCGCCGGAAAAGCGGCCATCGGTTAAAAGGGCCACGGAATCTCCTAACCCT